>OFLZ01000045.1_pt1 | contig 109060 bp, 110 predicted proteins | sample 1541321 | NCBI WGS metagenome assembly OFLZ01 (sample SAMN04209223, study PRJEB22552) | human gut metagenome | biome: gut; material: feces | host: Homo sapiens | place: USA: Oklahoma | reverse complement strand
ATGCTATCTAACATACATCAAAAAGAGGTAAGATAACACCCTCTGCAAAAAAGGTTACGTTATCTTACCTCAACAAAATGGAGGCCAGAGTAGCCATCATCAATATAGCACCCAGCCACCTCCCAACCCTGCTCCCGCGCATACCGTTCCAGAAGCGTCCGCTGGTTTGATATGCTGCCGGATTGCCCCTGAGCCTCATCCTCCTTCGACAGACGGAGATACAGCCCAGCGCGATATTTCCAATCCATGCCGTTCTTCCGTCTCACCGCTTCCCCCTCCTTTGCTCCTCAGCGTGCAGCCATTGTGTAAAAAGTACCTTAGCCGTATCCATTAAAAGCGCATCGAATGGAACGCTCCCCTGCGTAAAGCGCTCTGTTACAGAAAAATCCATATGTTCATCCGGTTTACGTGCCATAGCCCTCGCCTCCTTCCGATACCTAGCCTATTGAAAAAGGAGAAAGAATATGACACCGATCAAAACATGCAAAACCCCGCAGGGCAAGCATTGCCTGCTGCGGGGTTTTGCTGAATGAACTTTTTCAATGAGATCAGAACATATACTCACGCCTGCGGCGGGAGGCAAAGGCCACCATGCCTGCGCCAAACGCCATCAGAAGCAGAAACAGGAGCAGGAGCGAATCGCCCAAGTCCGGAATCTCCGGCTGTACATCCGGGGGAGTAATGGGCGATGTAACGGGCTCCTCACCCGGGCGAATGGTGATACTCCCATCCGCATTGACAATAAAGTCCAGATACACCTTCTCTGTCCCCTTGGGATACTGCACGCGCTGCGTACCGTCTGACAGGGTATCAACTACCGTTTCGTTCACATCAGCCGCTTCCAGCACAAACTGCGTGCGGCCAACCACTTTGCCATCCACCAAGATCTCCACATAGTGGCGGCCATCCTCCAGGCCCGCCAGCAAATAGCTGCCATCCTGGCCGGAAACCACTTTCACCGTGCCGAAATCCAGATTTACTTCCGCACCGGGAAGAACGGCTTCCCCCCGGTAAACCTTACCGGAAACATCCACCGCCGACACCTCTTCAGCGGCGGAGCGTGCGCGGAACGTGACAGTGACCTCTGTATCACGCGAAACGGAAGGGATTGTATACGCACCGTTTATGACGCTTTCCGTAACATCAACGCCATTGACCAGCACGCTTTCAACCCGATAGCCCTTTTGAGCAATGAGAGACAACTCCAACTGGGAATGGCGCGGCACCGTCAGGGTGCATCCGTCTTCGCATAATGCACCGTTCACCATCACGTATCCGCCCTGGTTATAATGGACCTGCACGGCATGCGTATCCGGTACGAGCGTTGAGAGCGTCATTCCCGACTGCCCAGCCCCATCAGCAGCAAGTGCCGGTAGGCAGCAGCCGCAGGCCAACAGCAGGCAGAGCAGGAGCGCCAGCGCTTTTTTCACAACGAATCACCTCTCAGTTAGGTCGGCAACTACAGGTTGCCCAGGTGGGTTCCCGCCCGAAGATTAAAATTCGGGCGGGATGTAAATTAAGAATAAAAGAGTACCATTATAAAATCTTAGGCAGCAGGAGTATAGTTCACCGTATAAGTGGCAGTACCAGCAGTAACCGCCGCAGGAGCAGCATTCCACTCCGTAATGCTGAAGGTATTGTTAAGGGCTTCCACGCCTGTTGCATAGCCATTCGTATACACAGCTGATGCTGTGGCACCAGCCATTGAAGAAGTAAGGCCATCATCTGCCACATCTGCATAAGCAACAGTTACCTGCAGGCTAGAACCCTCCGCCAGACGGTAGTCAACCGTCGCAATGCGGGCTTCTGAAGGAGTAGTAACATCCCACATAATTTCAACGTCTGCCGGGATAGTTACGCTATAGGTGTCAAACTCAGCGGGATCCTCGCCCAGAATGGTTTTAACAAGAACAGTGTCTTGCTGAGGAGCAGGCGTTTCCTCTGTAATTGTCATATTAGCTGCGAACGCTACTGTACCCATTGCGAATACCATGCAAAGTGCAAGAACAACTGCAAGAACTTTTTTCATCGTCGTTTTCTCCTTTGTGTAAAAAATTTTTCAGTTTATCATAATAGCCCAAGGCGGCGAAGACGGATGCGCCCCAGCCTTATGAACAATGATGTTTTTCTCACAATCCCTGGGGATATCCCCCCCAGAGCTATGAGCCATGATGCCTTTTTGTATTTACCAAGCCGCCAAAATCACGCGTCCACGTAGCTCATTGTGAAGAGCACACGATCCGTATAATGGCCAGCATCAACAGCATCCCATGCCGCAGCTGCAATATTGACGACAAACTCCTTCGCATAAGCCTCGCCAACCTGCCTGCCGTAAAAATCCGCTGTAACAGCACCGGAAAGCTGGTAAGGCAGCTGCATCGTGCTCTGAGCGGAGTCTAAGCGCAGCGCATTGTGTTCGCCTGCTACTGTGACAACCACCTTTTTGCCCGCTTCAAGCTGCATCAATGTAGGCACATAGGCCAGAGATGTTTTTTCAGCTGTCCAGGGGATTTCCGTATCCGCCGGAATCTGGATGGCATATTTAATATCTTCTTCCCCATAAGTGGTGCGAATCGTGACCGCACCCGTCGGGTTATCCTGATCCAACGTCTGTGCAAAGCCTACTATAGAGAGGCTGCACACCATCAACACTGCTAAAGCCCCTATCAAAAGCCTTTTCATCGATCAAGCGCCTCCTTTCATCCCTATTGAGCATTTTCTGTGTAATTCACCGTGAAGGTTAGCGTATCTTTGTATTGATCGCTGGGGGAAGCATTCCAATTATCTACTTCTATTGCCAAAGGCTTCGTCAATCCATCAGGAGGCGTATCCATCGTAAAGGTCGCGCTTCTAAAAGGCGCCCCTCCCGACACGAGGTCATACGGGATTTTGAACGAATTCCACACCATATGATAGTTATTGACTTCACTATTCACACTGACATTTACCGCAGCTGTGCTGGGAATATGCAGTTTTGTTACCCTAAGATCTCCGGCAGATGCGGAAGGCAAATCCCACAAAATCGAAACATCCGCCGGAATTACAACCTCATACTCCGCATCAAATACCAGCTTCACATAAACGGTATAGGACTGCATTCGATATTGCCCTGCCGAAGCAATGCCGCCCTCGATCGGGTTACTCGGCTGATTGGTTCCATCATCTATGGCAGGAGATTTTACTAATACTTGAAATTCTCCACTATAGGTTACAGCATGCGTTACTTCTGTTTCCGGCACGGAAAGATTAAACGTCATGCTGTTCTTTCCATTCAGCGGATTTGCACGCCCGCCTCCCAGGCTCGCCTCAACCGTTTCTCCCGAACCGTCGTCCGCTGTCAGGGTAATCTTCCCTGTTGGGGCAGTTACCAATTCAATCTGATTTTGGGTATCCACAGCAGCATAATACTCAAGCGTTACGGAACCTGCGTAATGTGTACGGCTGCTATCAAGTTTCATAGTGGCAACCGGCGCTTGAGGTTCCTCCGACGAAGCCGAAGTTGTGACCGTAAAGTTCGGATACACCGCATTTAGATTACGATCAGCCCAATAGGTTTGGACGGTGTTTTTGTATTTATCAGGGTAGCCCTTATATTCCTCCAACACCGCAGTGACCGGAGCTGTTTCTACCGCCTCCGTTTTGAAATTGTCCTTAACGATGTTGAACTGCTCGTTGGCATTTCTCACATATGTTTTGAGGTTGCCATCTATGCCGTTATAGGTATCATAATTTCGAACAACCGCGGCCATATCGGCGATTTTGCCTTCTACCTCTGCCTGCTTTTCCAATTCTGCTTTTTGGGCAACGGTAAGCGTGTAATACTGGGCAAGCATGGCGCGGTAGGCATCTACATCTGCCTGCTGATTGCTATAGTTAAAGAGATAGTGCGGTTGTTCCTGCGTGTCTCCCAGCAGTGTGACATCTTTGTATAAAGCAAGAATCGCAGCTTGTGTCTCCTCCACCGTAGTTGCAGCTACGTTTGGCGCAGTAACTGTCTGCGGCTTTAACTGCTCAAACCCACTGCCCTGAACGCTACTGACAAAGCCAAACATATCAAGATAGACCGACGTTCCCGCTGGGCTCGTCCCGCCCTGCGTGCCAGTATAAAATAGCTTCATCTGCTTCACATCTGAATTCGCAGGAATTGCCGCATTCCTATTCCCTATTTCACGGAAATGGGAGAGCGGAATTTTAATAAATCCACGGAATCCATTGAGCGGATCGCCTGTGAGGCAGCCATCCGGATCAGCATCTGTTAGTACATCCTTCCACGCAGGATTTACGTCGTTCATATTGAGAATCTGATAATTCCACTGACTATTATCCTCATCATGCGAATAAATCTTGCCATCCGCTGTACGCAAAGTGATCCACAATTTACGAAGATCATTCATTTCAGAGAAATCCGCATAAAAGATAAAGTCCGTTGCCGAGCCGATGTTTACGCTGCCGAGTTCATCCCAATTATTCTTGTTATCTCCATTTGTTAAGGAAATACGGTAAGTTTCTCCATTAACCAACGAATCACGGTAAAAGCTTGTATCAATCGAACGGGAACCTGCAAATCCGTTTTGCCCGATCGAGGTGGATGCTAAACCGAAGCGCTGGTCTACATCATTCGTTCCCGTTTCTGTGGCATCATAGCTCATGCGGCTATATGCCACAAGATTCCTGCTGTTTTCCCATGCGCCCTTATAATTATTGTCCCAAGGCAAATTATGGGCACGGTCATAATAATGCCACTTTCCATCTGGACCCAGACGGTAGTCATCATATTCATGCAGTGCAGTTTGGCCCAGCGTATAATTCCGCTCCACATCATTGAAGGCCTTGTAATATAGCTGCGTTAAGGCGCTGGGATACCATTCGCTCAGTTCAGCGGCGTTATAGGCAGTGATCAGCTTCGCCTCATTTGCCGTGCCCAGGCGGTGGATATCGCCCAGCGTCAGCGTGCGATAAAGCTCAAAATAGTTTTTAATCTGCTCAATTTCCTCTGCGCTATAAGAACTCTTTACCGGCAATCGATCCAGTTCCCCACTCAGCCAGTCAACTGGGGTTTCGCTGCCCCCCAAGATCTTTGCCAACTCGGCTTCCGCCTCATCTAAAGCAGCATTGTTAATGCCAAGCTGCGTGCAAATGGCGCGCAAATCCGCAATCACGCTCGCATGGGAAATGTTGATCAAAGTCAGGTCATCCGGCAAATATTTCTCCACCAGTGTCTGCACGGCGGCGGTATTGCTGGTGGTTAGGCTGTTTACCGGCGTGCCATTCATACCTGTACCGCTGAAGCCCATCTGATCAATGTAGAAGGATTTGTTGACGCTATCCTCAGAGGCGCCTTTCCAGGTGATGCCAACAGAGGCGATGTCTTCAAGTGGAATCACAGTAAGGCCAGGTGCATAATTTTGAGCAAATTGATCCTTCTGAAAATACATCCATCGTTTTTGACCTATTAAACCATTTCTCGTATATGTATCTTGCCAACTAAAAGTTGCATCCGGGCTTTCATAAGCCTCTTGTGCTGTAAACTCTTTAACGGTTGTATTTACACCAATATAAGCATCGTATATTTTAATCTTATAGGAATATACACGTTCTTCTGTTAACTGATTGTAAGAGCTGTTCTCCGTCTCATTCCAAAGTTTATCTACCGGAACGCGGAGGAAGCCACGATAATGGCCAAAGTTCTCCAAGTAACCTTTATTATTTGTATAAATGGTGTCCCACAAGCCATCTTCATTTTGATAATAAACCGGAACAGATGCCCCATTGTTTTTTGCAGCATAACCAATGGTGCTATAAACATCCTGACTATATTTTAAGTTTATATCCTCCTCACTACGTACATATGAATTATCTAGGCCTAAATCAGCGTTCAGATAAAGATCTCCCCCTCTGTCCAGATACCGCGCCTGCAATGCAAATTCATCGAACTCCACATAGGAGGTATCCACCCAAATCCACATCTCGTCCGCATTCACAAAATTTCTGGTTGCCGGCGTATAGCCGATATCCAAGCGCTGATAGCCATTCACACTGGACGGAGTGGAGCCCTCTGTAAAGGAACTATTCTCCGCATTCTTCATATAAACACGGAATGCATTGCTCGTGTTAAAGCCGGGCGTTTGATAAGCATCGTTGTTGCCGATAAAAACACCGTCTATATTGGCAGGCGTATAGTTATTGTTGCCCGTTTGCTCATCACCCGCGACGTTATTATACATCCACGCGGGAGGCGTTTTACCCGAATTTTCATTGTTGCCATTGCCGGTGGTCTCGTTAAAATCTTCAAACGTTACAAAATTCCCTTCGGGGGACGAATCATCCGCCGGGATGGCGAGTGATTCCCCCACCAGCGCTTCCATCGGCTGGGAGCGCCAGCCTGCACCATCTACCGCCGTGATCGCCACACTGATCCGGTGGGACATATCCAAGCCACCAATTGCTGCCAACTGCTCTGGAGAAAGAACCGCGCTGATCAGAAGGTTAGCGTTATCCATCGTCTGGCGAACGCCCTCCAGTTCAATCGGGCTGGCATTCAAGGGCGTTTCACGGCTCGCATAGTCACGATCCAGATCATACAAATCTGCCCAATAAGCAATCCCGCCCCCCGGCGACGTGGCAACCGGGAAGGATAATTCCAGCGTGCCACCGGTAGTATAGCGCGCGCGGGCAATCCCCTCCTCAAAATGCGGGTCGGGATCTTCCCCCACCGCTGCCACTAACGAAATCGGCTGCGCTGCCGCAAGCAGCATCATAACTGCCAGTAACACCGCGAGGATCCGCTTGCTGTATTTCGTCCTTTGTTTCATTGCCGAATGACCCCCGTTCATAAATTTTCTCCTTTTGGTCCGTGATCCTGCCAATCATAGGTTTATTCCACTGTAATCGTCGTTTTTACCTGCCCGTTATTCAGCCGGTTTTGCTCTGCATCAAATGAATAAGTCAAATATTTGATCGTCGCTTTATAGCTGCCTGCATCCATTGCACGCTTTAGATGAAATTTTGCAATTGCATACCCTGGCGGAACGAGATTCGATTCATACACAATTTCGCCCGTTTTATCCAAAACGATCTGGAATTTAAAGTAGCAGGGGTTCCCTTCCGGATTGCGAAGCACAAACTCCTGCTCCGTCTGCCCCGCCTTAAATTTCATTGAGGTAATGCCCGGCAGTTTGATCGTTTTACCCTTGGTATCAATTTTTTTCTTGGTGCTTAGCGTGATATCGCCTTCCACGATATTTTGATCCACTTGGCCTTTGGGATCTGTAGAAGCAGCCGCAGGCTGATCCGGGAACATCTCATCCCAATGATTCGCCGCATACTGTATGCCGAAAATCAGCGCCAGCAAAAGGATCAGCAGCAAAATCCACAGCCAGATAATATTCTTCTTCACCGCGACAAACTGATTTTCACCACAGCTGATATAGCCTACCGTGCGGTGCATCGGATTCTTTTTATAAGGAGCGATCGGCTCTGTTTTCCCATTGTAAGCCAGTGTATCCGGCGCATTTTTTTTGACGCCCGCTCCAATCTGGGCGGCCACCTGATAATTCCCCTGTGGATAGAGCGCCTTTACCTGAGAAGCAGTATAATAGCCCACTGAAAAGCCTGTCCGCTTATTGGAGTAGGTTTTCGTATAGTTGCTGAGTCCCTGCGCGGTATAGCTCATGTATTCTTTTCCCCTTCACTATGCATGAAATCAATAATTTATTAACAGTCCATCGAATTTTATTAGTTTATTCTTTGTAATTATGATAGCATCTTTTGTGAAAAAATCAAGGAAAATAACCAATTAATATTATAAAAATATTTTTTGCATTAAGTATAGATTTTTTCACAAATTAATCAACACAATTCCATAAATAGTTGGTTTTTAAAAGCTGTCATCCTGCATATCATCCGTGTATCCTTATGAGGATAAAAACGATATAAAATCAGAATAGCGGACGGTGAGCTTGGTGCGTCATTGCGTTATCTGTCACAGCGCTATTCGATGCCTTATGCGGAATTGAAAGGACTGCTGACCGATATCGGTACGGAAGAACTGGCCCGTACGTTGTTGGAAATTGAGCGATTGTAAAATAATGGAATCTTCAAAATTCCTTATGTTTACAAGGAAAATCGCTATTCCATGTGGAAAAAATCATCTCTAATTGGGATTGATTTTTTGGAGGATTTTTAACCCCTCTGTACCTCATATGTTAGAGATTGCCGTTTTGATTCCAATTAAGAATCAATCTTGCTGATTTTAGGATAAAGCTCAATTGTAAAATTGGTAGGGTCGCTATCTTTTCGAATTGCTCTTTCGGTTTTTGTGTAGACCGCCTTTTCCAAAATGTTTTTCAGCATTCGATTTCGTTCTTCGGGGTCATTCGTCATATAGTAGGTATCTAATACATATTGGGCTTGTGGCACGAAATCCTCCTCAGATTTGTATTTCACGCGTGTTTCTTCCAATTCTCTTTCTTGATTTTCCACATTCTCTCTGAGCTTCCTGATTTCTTCTGATACAGCTTGAGAACGTTGCAAAAAAACTTCACGCGTATAGGTTTTTTCTTCATAGCACTCACAGACACGTTTGAGTTTCAACTCCGCCTTTTCAAGCTCTACTTTCGTTTTTGCTAATGCTCTTTCCAGAGCTTTAACCTGCAATGTATTTTCCTCTTCAACTTTTTCAAAATTGATTGCGACATCTCCTAGCCACTCTTTCAGTGCTTCTATTATTTTGCGTTCAATAATTTCTAAGTCGGAACTGATATTGTCACATTTTCGATTTGTGCAAATTAATGATGGTTGTCTGTCTTTATACGGTCTCCTTTGCATTTTCGCCCCGCACTTGCCACATATCACAAGACCTGCAAGTGGATTCTGTAACGATGTTGGATGAGGGCATTTCGGTGCAGTTACACGATGGCGTTCCAATGCCTTCTCCCACAGTTCTTCGCTGATTAATGGCGTATGTAGCCCCTGTGATACGGTATAATCGCCTTTGTTTCTAGGCCTCGTCATTGTCACAATGCCCTTTTTGATGACTTTTACATTCTTTCTAGCTCCCCAATGCAAAATTCCCCTATAAGTTTCGTTGTGAAGAATGTCACGAATGGTTGCCACATTCCAATTTTTTGCATGACGTGGTTTGATTCCCAAAGAATTTAAATGGTCGGCAATTCGGTTATAAGAATAATTTTGATTAGCATACAGGTTAAAAATTAACCTCAATGTATCTGCTTCTTCTGGATTCTCAACCAGCATGAAGCCCTTATCCCCTTTTATTTTCTTTCTACTAAAGCCGTAAGGAGCGACATTACCAACAAATTTGCCTTCCTGTACGGAAGCAACACGACCGTTCTCCATTCTCTGACGTATTTTTTTATATTCTCGTCGGGCCATGAATAAACCGAATTCAAAGTATTCCTCATCACCCTCATCATTCGGATTGTAAATTTTCATAGGAGTAATAATTTTCGTGTTGCTGTACTTGAAGGTCTGAGCTACGATTCCTTGGTCTATCGTATCGCCTCTCGCCAGACGCTCCACTTCGACAACAAGAACGCCATCCCATTTTCCGATTTCAATATCAGCAAGTAACTGTTGCATAACGGGGCGGGAAGCAATTGTATCACCGCTGACAATTTCTTTATAAATTGCGTCCTCACGAATTATGATTTTAAGGCGGTTAGCCAGTGACATTAGCATTTCAAAATGCCTTTTTAGGGTTTCTCCTTCCCCGTGTTTTTCTGCTTCTATATCCTTTCTGGATTTTCGTAAATACATGCAATAATTTCCTATCGAATCAAGTTTCATGGTATATCCCCTTTCCTTATTTATATATATTCTATTTCAGTTTTGAAATACAGATTGTTCTACTCTTATCCTTTTTATTTTTACGGTCATTCAGCTTCATTCTGCATTTGTTGCTTTTGTAACGTCGCCACCTACAAAGGGCCTGTACAGCTTTCTCCCACGTTGCTCTTGTGATGTCGCAGGGTACGAATTTATGGAAATAAATGGAACACAAAAACAACGTAGTTTCAAGCTTTTTGGCTATCCTTGCTCCTGCAAAGTCGTAGCCTCTGCAGCCAGGTTTTCATGAAGATCCGTAATCATGTCGCCTTTGCTCTGCATATAAGCAGCCGTATACGGCACGCCGGCAGCAGAAGCGGGGTAAACACCGGTTGTATGGTCGACAAAATAGGTGTCGAAGCCGCTTTTCTTAATTTCATCTTCACTTAGATTACGGGTAAGCTGATGCACGATGGCGCCGATCATTTCGAGGTGCGCCAGTTCGTTGGCCCGTGCGTTGTTAGAGATGAACAAACAAAAAAACCACGTAGGTACAAGCTTTTTTGGCAATGCACCTACGTGATTTTTTATGAATGCTTTTTTAGAATATCCAATGCAATTCGATTGAGTTGTTCTTTTGTTTGCTCTATTTTCTTTTTGTCCTGCAAAATCGACTCATCATGAATAAGCACTTTTGTTTGCCCTACTGTGATAGATTTTAGAATCATCATATTCACCTCACTCCATATATACATATGCGTGTGGTGTTGTCCATCATTTCTTTTTTGCAAATATCAGTGGATTGTTTTTTAGGTATGGCAGAAATGCAAATACTGATTTTATTTGGGTCGGCAAGTTCTGGTTTGCGTTTTACAAACGCAGGGGCAGCATAAAAAAGTATGCTGCCCCTGCTGTATATCCTATTCTGTTTGAAAGAATTTGGTTCCCGTCAGGAAGCGGCGGGAAGCTCGCTGGGCAGTTCAAAGCCGAGGTCTTGAATGGCTTTCTCAATTTCGGCTTTGGTCATGGAGCCGCCGTTCTTCTGGTCGGGGCCAATGTTTTCGGTGGGGATGGTGCCGTTAAGGGTGGTGGAATCAAGAGAATAGTTGTTTTCTAAGAGACTAGCGTTTCCAATCCTACTAACGTTATGAATCGGATTATCGTTTTTCTCTAAAGAAATGATTTCGCCCAGATTATAACTATTATATATACTATCTTTATCATCATTCCAAGTAGAACCTATACCGTAAATATCAGAGGACAATCCGTTACTTAGGCTATTCACTCTGCCCTTTAAATTACCATAATTAATACATTCAGATATCGCTTTTGCTACATTACCAATTCCTCTAATTTGGATTCCGCCCCAAGCTTCTTTAGATTTTCCTACTAAATAAGCTTCGATATTACCATAATTAATACATCTTCTTACATCATACTCCTCATCGTACTGGTAAGAAAAAATACCTCCGCATCCAAGAATAGCACATCCAGATTCAGAATCTTGAAGATTAAGGTTTATTTCTCCAAAATTTATACAATCTTTAATTTCGCCGAAACTTACATTTGTAATTCCTCCGACATAAATATTAGAGTTTGCTACTACAATTATATTTCCATAATTTCTACATTGAATAGTTTTGCTACTACTTTCCGAAATTCCTCCACATTCAATAATGGAACAACGATTATTAGAAGTTCCACAGTAGATGTCGCCCCAATTAGTGCAGTTTCTCAATTCATCCCCATGTGCTGAAATTCCGCCAACCTCTGCTTCTACATTGTAAAGTTTTATTTCAATAGAATTTGTACAATTTGTAGCAAAAATTGAACGTGAGGTAATTCCTCCAACATCAACATATCCTTCGTTTCTTTCAACAATTTTTATGCTACCTGTTGATGAGCAATTGCTTATACTACTAATAGAAGAGGCAACAGAACCAAGCTCAAGATAATTGGCATTGTTGGTTTTAATATTTATATCTACATTTTCCATATTCAAATTTTTAATTGATGGTATCTTGAGTAATTCACGATTATAGACTTCTGGAGGGTATACGCATGCAAATAATCCAATATAACGAGCTGTGCTCTCACTTAAATCATAATGCATTCTCATATTTTGAATCTTATACCCTTTTCCATCTAAAGTTCCCCTAAAAATTTGAGATTCTTCATTCTTATCAACAATCCCACCAATCGGCTCCCAATTATATTTTGACAAATCAATATCGTTAATCAAAACAAAGTGAGAATCCATATGATTCCGCACGGCATTCAATTGTGCAGCCGTTGCAATTTGATAAGGATTTTCTACCGAGCCGTCTCCGCCTGCAAACTTATCATCTATTCCAGGCGTTGGGTCAGGGTCGGGGCTCTCTGTTTTCTTCATAATAATAGGTTCTTTCAAAACAGTGGTAACACCTTCAGTAAGTGTTATTCCTAGGTGGGAATCTTGATATCCCAAAAGGGTAAGCCGTATAGAAAACGTATCCGCAGGTAAATTTAAAGAAAATTGTCCATTATCATCTGTGTAAGTTTGCCTAATAAAATGAGCTTCCTTATCTAAAGCTTCAACAAGAACATTTCCTAACGGCTGACCAGAAGAAGAATCACTAAATACTCGTCCATACAATACTGTGTTCAATGAATCTACCGCTTGTTCTACGGCATAATTGGCATTCACCATTTTTAAATTATCATAGTTTCCTGTTCCAGTGGCTAACAGAATCTCTTTCACTTTTTTACCTGTTAGGTCAGGATTAATAGAAAAAACCATTGAAGCGACCCCTGCAACATGTGGGGCAGCCATTGATGTTCCACTCATATAATCATACGAGTTATTACAGACAGTACTTTGGATGTCGCTGCCTGGTGCCATAATCTCTACATTCGTACCTATTTGGCTATATGGAGCTATTTCATATTCTCCATTTTCTTTAATTCCTAATGCACCAACCGTAATAATTCTATCTTTCACAACAGGGTCATTAATTACAGAAAAAATTCCATTGGAGCCTTTAATTCCACAAAGCCATCCCATATTATCTGTCTTATAGCCATAGTAAGCAGATGAATCTTTTGAATATGTATAGCCATTTCCTAGTGGATTGAATTTACCTTGATTACCAGCGGAAGTACATATGATAAATTCACAACCCATATTAATTAGTTTTTTTAATTTTTTAGTAATCAAATCTGCGTATTTATCGAGTTCATTGATTGCATTTTGATTTCCCATATAGGCTGCAAACTCAACCAACGGACTACCCAAGCTTATATTAACAACTTTAGATTTAGCACCGTAAATAGCATAAACTAAACAAGCTTCATACATAGACCATGTATCTGGTACTGCTCCAAATAAATTAACTTTGTTCGGTGAAATGCCAGTTATGCCTTTTCCGTTGTTGTACGTTGCTCCTATAATACCAGCTACATGTGTTCCATGGTCATCTTCTTCATTAAATAAGGGAGTTTCTTTAAAAGTTAAATCCTCATGATTTGTATCAAAGCCTACATCAAGTATGCCTACATGAATATCATTCATATACTTACTATAGTGCCAGGCTTTACGTGCTTCTATTGCTTCTATTCCCCAATTTGCCCCAGAAGGGGCAGTGTCCCAATCATTAATCCACTTGCTGTCATTGGTTGCGGGACTTATCGACCGTGCATCATCCCATTCCAATACACCCTGTAACATAGCGTCTTCTATCAGTGGATTTTTTTGAAATTCCTCAACTAGCTTCTCTAATTCTTCATATGAATATGTATTATCAAAACGAACTTGATAATCATTCATAATTCCAATATACCCTACAATTTTGCCTTGATATTTTTTCACTAAAGTTTCGATTTCAGACTTTTCCACACCGTCATTAGATGTTAATAAAATTTCATTATCAACATATTTACGCCCATCCTTTAGGGTAATAATATGATTATCATCAGTTATAGAAGTGTAAAGCTCTTCATTAACATAGCCATTTGCTAAATCTTGTTTTCCGCTATCATACTTCACGTCCGCATTAACCTTCGTCTCCTCGCCGTCCACCGTAATAACCTTCTCTACCGTGAACGATTTCCGCCCATCATCCGCACCCTTTGCCGTGAAAAAACTTACCCCCGTTATTGCCGTTGCAGCAACCGCAACGCACATCACCAGTGATATAATTTTTGTGGTCTGCTTCTTGTATTTATACATGAGGATAATCACAACCGCAATCACCGCAAGCAGGGCGATAATCGCAATGACAAGCGTTTTCACTGACATGGAATCGCCTGTGTTCGGGTTCTCCGCCTGTGCGGTTGTGGGACCATCCACCGTTGTGGTAACCTTCGGGAAGGTCGTTGTTAAATCGCCAATTATCCCGCCGCCCGTCGTGGAGGGGGTTCCCGTTGTGCTCGGAAGCGTTGTTGCTTCTCCTGTTGTAAATGGTGCAGTTGTGGTCGTGATGGGAGCCGTGGTCGTTTGTGTCGGTTGCTCCGTTGTCGGAGCCTGCGTCGGCTGCTCCGTGCTCTCCTGTGTGCTGGGCTGCTGTGTCTCTGTCGGCTTGATGGTTTCCGATTCCGAAGGCTTCGCCGTTTCCGTCTCAGACGGTTTCACGGTTTCTGTTTCCGTCGGCTTGTCCGTTTCGGATTCGGAGGGTTTCACCGTCTCACTTTCGGTTGGAGTTGTGCCTTCACTCTCTGGCACCGTCGCACTGGTTTCCTCTTTTTCCTTTACCGCCGTGAAAGAGAGCGTCAGCGTTTCGCCTGCCTCCAAATCCACCGTTTTTGTGCTGCTGCTCCCATCCTTCAAGGTGAGCGTTTCGGGGAGCAGGCTCTCAATGGAAACATCCTCCACCTTGAAATCATTCGTGTTTTTGACCGTCACGGTCACATGGATTTCCTCATTTGCCTTGTAGTTCTCTTTGTCCGTCACAATCGTGGCTTCCAGCCCGTATTGGCTCCCACTGGACGCGGCAAAGCTCGGCAGGGCAAAGCACGCGAACGCGAGCAGTACCGCCATGGTAAGGGCAAGAAGCTTTTTACATTTCTTCATTTTCGTTTTCCTCCTGTTTCTTAATTTTTCAGATAGCATACCCCTTGCATAATTCCTTTCTTTATGAGAATAATAGTAAGGGAAGTATTCCGTGCGTACTCTTGAAGTTTGCTACTTGAAGAAAAAGAGTGCGGAAGCCGTATACCTACAGGCTTTCGCACTCTTTTTGACCACAATTTTGACCCCTAATAGCTCGAAGCAAGCTTTTCCATTCCCTGCTTTTTCAGCTTTGCCGAGCTGTGTACATATCGCTCCAACGTGAACTTCACACTCGCATGGCCGAGCACTTCCGAAAGGGATTTGATATCGAAATCCTTTTCCTCCGCCCTTGTTGCAAATGTGTGCCTCAATGCATGAAAATTGATAGTATCCACACGGGACGCTTCCAGATATCGCTTGAATTTCTCCGCGTATACACGCGGTTCCATAAATTTTCTGACCTTGCCCGTTAAGAAAAAGGCTTCTGGCTGATACTGCACCTTTTGTTCCCTCAATTGGAGAAGCAGCGGCTCAGCCAAAGGGATGGTTCGGACGGATTTTTTGCTTTTCGGGGTGTCGATAATCACCTTTGTTTTGAAGGGGCTGTTTCCGTCCACATTTTTGATTCGCTGCAACGTTTTGTTCACATGCAACAGCCCTGCTTCCGTGTCAATATCCTTCCATGTTAAGGCACAAAGCTCCCCGATACGGAGCCCGCTGTATAGCACCAGATACAAGCCCAACGTTTCCAGATTCGGCTTACTGGATAGAAACACTTCAAATTGCTTTTGTTCCCTCTCAGTGAGGACGGGAAGCTCTTTTTCCTGTATGGGGGGAAGAATGAGGCGTTCCTCCTGAAAAGAGGGTATCTTGTGTTCCGCCTCCCCATAGCGGATTATCTGCACAAGGACACAGACAATATCATGCACCGTTTTTGCGGACAACCCGCCTTTCCCGTCTAGCCTGCCGTGTTCGGTTTTTTCCCTGATAAATTGATTGACCATCTCAACCCCGATTGTCTTTGCTCTCAAACGGCCTAACGGCGGGATAATGTGGTTGTGTACTTTATCGTAATAGTCCGCATAGGATGATTCCTTAACCGCTATTCGTGCTTGTTTCAGCCATTCCAAACAGAGGGAGCCAAAGCTTGCGGTTCCCGTCACGGCCTGCTGCTTTGCGGCGGAATCCTGCTGCTGTTTCAATTTTTGTTTGACTTCCTGATAGGTCGCCCCATACACGGATTTATAGCTTGCTTTCCCTTCTGGATTGTAGCTGATAATATATCGGCCTTCCCAACGGCCGTCTTTTCTTTTGTGGATATTCTCGCCTCGTTTCGGCATTGCATTTCACCCTTTCCACCCGCTGATTTTTGACCCCGATTTTGACCCCTAATAGATGAAAACCGAACAGCTTTTTTTCTATATTTTATCCGATTAGAATTAACACCAAGCTTATTCTATCAAAATCGGAAAAATATATTGACTTTTTCTGTCGATTTCTATATCATAAGGGCAAAAGATAGCGGCCAAAACGGCTCTTCAAGTAGCAAACTTCAAGAGTAGAAATAGAAAATCTGTAACCATATTCGTATGGCTACAGATTTTTTTATCCCTATTTTTATGTGTATGCACGCCATGCCAAAAAAGACGTATGAAAAGGAAAAGACAGGTTCTTTCCTGTCTATTGTTCTTTATATAAGACGATTGTTTTATTTTGAGCGTCCAGCCTGCAAGTGATTGTATCCCCGATTTGCCAATTTAATTGGCTTCTGTATTCTATCGGAAGTGCAATCCTTCCCAGCTCGTCAAGCTTTCGCTTTTTCGGTTCTGTCTCCATTTTTCACCTCCCAAATTGTATAATTTTAGTTCGATTTCGGAATAATATTAATATACTATATTTCTTCTAAAAAGCAAAGACTTCGTAGAGTCTCTACTCTCTGTAATGGAAAGCCTCCTGCTTTTTTGTGTTGCCAACATTTTATCAAAAAAAGAAACGGATGTAAATAGTTCCCATCAAAGAAAGAGGAAAAGTATGGAAATTGAATCAATGTTTCAGAAATATATCTATTCCAACAAGGCGAAAATGAGATTAAAGCAAACAACTATCTCTACTTACTACAGAAGATTTGAAGGATATATTTTGCCCTTCTTCCGACGAATAGAAGAGATAAACGAGACCTCCATAGAAGCCTTTACGACATATTTGCAATCCCGCCTTTCTGATAAAACAACCGCTTCCGTTTTGGGGCTGTTATCGGAAATACTGTCCTATTCTGGATTACAAATAGATATTTACAAGCCTGCCGTTTACCCGCCTGAAATCGTGATTTTTTCAAATACGGAGTGGGAGCAGTTACAAAATTACTGTGTTTCCCATCTTGATTTCTTAACCTATGGGCTTTTAGTCGCTATGTACACAGGGCTTCGCCCTGGCGAATTGTCGGCAGGAAGGTGCAAACACATTGATTTGCATGACGCTGTTTTCAAAGTGCGTTTCACCATGCAACGAATCAAAAACCCTGATACTACAGAACCGAAAACAAAGGTTATTATTGATACCCCGAAAAGCCATAAAGCTATCCGTGACATTCCATTGATAAATGACCTTGTTCTAATGGGAAAGAATCTCTATCAAAGAATACCGCCAAATGCGTTTTTGCTTACAGGGGAACAGGAACGATTTATGGAGCCTCGATTGTTGGAAGATAAGTTTTCAAAAGTTATGCAAGAGTTAAAGATACAGGGAAAGAACCTGTATTCCATCCGTCATACGTTTGCGACCAATTTCTATAACAAGACCCATGATGTAAAGAGCCTTTCCGAAGTGCTCGGCCATGCGGATGTAAAAACCACATTGAACCGATATGTCCACCCTGACGCAGAAAAAAAGAGGCAGGGTGTGAATGCCCTGCTCTCTTAAAAATAGATAACTCGTAGAATAGAGATTCTACGAATTGGGTTCCGCCTGCTTTTTTAGTATCACTGAAAAAGGCGGGAATATGTATGGCAGAAGAAATAAGTTTATTAGCAAGCAAAGTTCAGCGTTGGCGGGAATATATGGAGTTGACACCGAATCAAGCCTCTGTTGTGTGCTGCGTTAATCAAGTAAAATATCAAAAATTTGAAACAGGAATTGTTGTTCCCCCGCCAACGAAACTAAAACGTATGAGCATTTTTGCACACATTGACCCTGCGTATTTTGAAGAAGATGTAAGCTTGCAGGAATTTGAATTGAAATTGCGGGAACAGATAGAACAAGACGATTACAAATACAAAGGCTGGCTGAAAACCTCTCCCGCCAAGCTGAGCGAAAAATTAACAATCATTCGGAATATACATCATTTAACGCAAAGACAAATGGCACTGATTGCAAATTGCACAATTTACGCCTATACTTATTTAGAGAAAGGAAAGGGGCGTTCGCTGCCTATCGGTGATACTTCTGTAGTTGCATGTATCGCTAATTTTTTTGACATTCCTTTATCAGACTTTCTAGATAACGAAATAGACCCATTGGAATTTCGTAGCAAATATCTTGACCGTATCGAATACCAAGAAAACAAGAGGTAGAAAAGGGAAATTCATATAAAAACCGTTACAGGAAAAACCTTGTCCATTTAAGACGGACAAGGTTTTTTTCTGTCTAAAAAGTGTTACAAAAGGGTACTAACCACAACCGCCATATCATATATTTTCCATATAGGAATCAATTCCCTGAAACGCCCGTACTGCTTGCTTTTTTGATGTGCCAGCCGTCAGCGTTCGTGTGGGGTCTCGGCACTTCATGCCGAGACCCCACACGAACATCATGACTCATTTATTTTAAAAAATAAATTACTGACACATCAGCAAGCAGTACTACATAACATAAATAAATAAATAATAATAAAAATATAAATAAATAGATAGATATAAATAATATAAAGTAAAATAAAAAAACAATAAATAATAAATAAGTTAAATAAAGAAAAAAGAAGAACAAATAAAAACAGGGGAATTCCCCATATAAGATACCCCATTCCCCTGTAACCCCAGACCCACCCAAGGAGGCAACGCATGAGCAACTTTAAACTCGTCGAGCGAGATTACATAGTGTTTAAAGAGATAGAACGTTGGCGTGTAACTCTTTCCAGACACTTGAAAACCCTTGCGGGATTTTCAAGCCAGAGAACCTGTGACCGAAGATTGAAAACACTGATAGAGGCAGGGCTTCTCCACCGACAAAAATACATCTACGGGGTTCCCTATCTATACTTTCCAGAGAGGAAAGCACAGGTTTTGATACATGCTTCCGCACATGAACCGAAAATCCGCATTGAGCAAATTGTACACGATATTGCCGTTTTAGATACCGCCATTTTCGTTCACAACGAAAAAAATATCTTGTTCACTGATATGCAGACGGAGAAAGAATTGCACGGCTTAGATGGTTTCAGCAACCGCAGGCATAGACCAGATTTTGTTTATGAGCAGGACGGAAAATCCGTCTGCGTGGAAGTGGAACTTTCGCTCAAGGCGAAAACGAGGCTTGAAAAAAATATAAAAGAGAATTTTACAAATTATGATTCTCAGCTTTGGATTGTGCCGAACATGCACAGCAAAATAGCAGCAATCCTAGAAGAGCAGAGCCGTATATATCCAGATATCGAACTCATAAATTTAGAGGGAGTGAAGAAACATGCTGGAAACCATTAGAGCGTTACAGACAACCCCGCAAGGACGGTTGGGGCTTGCTCCTTCTGCTCTGTATTTTTCCCGTTGTAGTTATTCTAATTGAATGGTTTAAAAGTCACGAAATCAAAAAATATTTTAACTTCTGGAGGGATATGCGACGCATGAAACAAAAGCAAAAGCCCGTCAATCACGAGCCAGAAAACGCCGTCCTCATTGGTCACAGCCACAGACGAAAGATTTTCATTCCAGATGATTGCAAGCATGTTTTTGTTTGTGGCACGACAGGTTCTGGAAAGACCGTTGCCCTTGCGAATTTCATTCAGCATGGCACAGAACAGGGCTATCCGCTCTTGATAATAGACGGCAAAGGCGATATTGGCTCTGGTTCCCTTTTGGAAATCACACAGCAGTTTTGCAAGCAGTATAACCGTAAGCTCTATGTTATCAATCTTTCCAATCCAGCAAGCTCCTGTACCTACAATCCGTTCAAACATGCTTCCCCAACGTCGGCAAAAGATATGCTGGTTAACCTCACTGAGTGGACGGAGCCACACTATCAATTGAACACAGAGCGATATTTACAAAGACTTGTGATTCTTATGGAGCAAGCAAAAATTCAGTTGTCTTTTCAAAGCATTTTGGAATACATCAACGCAGACCGATTTCAAATGCTTAGTAGCACATTATCCCGAAACGAGGTCATTACCAAGCAAGAGCATTTACTCAATATAGAAATCTGCAAGGTGGCTGGGAAGATAGCAGAGAGTGCAAGTGCCAGATTTTCGACGATAGCCGAAAGCGAGGCAGGGCAGATTTTTGATGTTGATGGAATCGACATCTACACCGCTATCAAGGAAAGGGCGGTTATTCTCTTCGTATTGAACCCGCTTTTATATCCAGAGCTTTCCCCGTTGGTTGGGAAAATGGTTTTGATAGACGCAAAGCAGGCGGTTAGCAAATGTTTCAATTCCGACCTGCAACGTGCTTTTTTCGTTCTGGACGAAATCAGCTCCTATGCATCCCCCGCTTTAATTGACTTAGTAAACAAGTCACGCAGTGCCAATATCACGTGCGTTTTAGCCACACAAAGTCTGAGCGATTTAGATTTCGCCGTTGATTCTGCCTTCCGTGAACAGATAATTGAGAATACCAACAACTACATTGTACTAAGGCAAAATAGTGCCACTAACGCGGAGGCATGGGCGGGCATTCTGGGAACCCGTGAAAGCATGGAAGTTACATACCAGATTGAGCAACAGCAACGCAGGACTTCCACGACAGGGTTAGGTTCGGCAAGAAGGGTTCGAGAGTTTTTATATCATCCAGACGAAATCAAGGATTTGCGAACAGGTGAGGCTTTTTATCGCTCTCATGACGAACATTTTCATTGCAAGCTACAAATAAACAAACCATTTTGAAGGAGTGACTTTACATGAATTCCAGTATGCAACTACTTAGGAACAACTTTCTTTACATCCTCTGGTTTTTTGTGTATTTCTCGATTGCATGGGCTATGCTCGGAGCAGACGGGCAGAGCTTATTCTTCTGTCTGCTTTTTTACGCGGTCGCAATGCTTGTTGCTCTATCCCCAATTGGAGAATGGTTTATTCGGCTTACAAACCACACCAGACAGCTTGAAACCAATCGGGAGATAGATTACCTTGTTCCCATTTTTGAAGAGGTCTATGACGAAGCGAAGGAGCAATACCCCTACCTTCCCAAAATCACGGTTTACACGATTGATTCATTGGTGGTAAACGCCTGTGCGATGGGTCGGCACACCGTAGCAGTTACGCGGGGAGCAATGGAAACCTTTTCAGAGGACGAGTTGAAAGCCGTGATTGCCCACGAAATCGGGCATATTTTATATGGTCACACAACTGCTTTACTTCTCAATATCATTGGCAACGGTGTTTTTTCTGTGTTCGTTATTGTAGCAAAGTGTGTCATCACAATTTTAGACCTGTTGCAAACACCGTTTGAGAAACGGACACGGGGCATTTCCTACCTCTTTATTTCCCTTCTGCGGTTCCTGTTTAACGTGGTTCTCTTTGTTTTCATGTTCATAGGCAATATCATCCTTTCCAGCAACAGCAGAAACAACGAATTCCAAGCGGACGAATTTGCCCACCAAATTGGTTTTGGCGAAAATTTAATTGAGAGCCTATACTTACTTCAAAAAATGAGCTTAGGTGAAGAAATGGAGCTTGTAGAGTGAATGACGGCAAGCCATCCCCTAATTGCTAAACGGATTGGAAGGCTGGAGACACTACAGGAGCAAGAATCAGAAGAAGAGGACAACGACAGCGAATAACCATAGTGCCACTATATCCCCTTAATTGCTAAAACGTGCGGACAGAGAAAGGCGGTTCCGAAACCAGGAACCGTCTTTTTTTGTCCACATATATTGTTTGTTGGGATATGGGGAACTGATTTCGTTTGACATCATCTGCTCTTTGCAAGGTAGTTCACGTTGTCAAAATTGTAAAGGGTAAATGCATACGCACGTGCCTGCGAGCACGCCCTTGACAATTTTTCCACCGCTCACTTTTTATTAATTAGCAGATGATGACACCGCCCTTGCGGAGTATAACTCCTCACCGAAGGACAGCCTGAAAACTCATAGGGCAAGCCGTTTCTTTCATAAAATGGAACGGAGGTGTATGCTATGAATAATTCTACCTTAATCATTTGTAACAGCTTTTTCAAAAGCAAGGATGAAAATGAAAGAAAAGTGTGTTTCAATTTAAAATGGTTGGAAATAATCCGCTATTTTGAACAGAATAGAACAAAAAACGGTTTTTCTTCTGATTTACAAATATCACCAAAATGTACTATAATAGAACCAGACGGTCATTCATTTCATTCTGCAAATCTGGAACAAAGAGGAGCGGAATAAATGATGAAAAATAAAGTAGCAATATATCCAAGACTTTCAGAGGAGGACAGATATAAGAAAAACGAAAATGATGAAAGCGAGAGTATCCAAAACCAAAAATCCATGCTGATTGAGTATGCTCTTGAACACGATTGGGAAATCTACGATATTTACTGCGATGAGGATTGGGGCGGAGCTGACCGCAACCGCCCAGAGTTTAACAGGCTCTTGAAGGACGCAGAAGCACGCAAATTTGACATTGTCCTTTGCAAGACGCAATCCAGATTCACAAGGGAACTGGAGCTTGTTGAAAAGTATATCCATGGCCTTTTCCCTATCTGGGGCATTCGATTCGTCAGTATCGTAGACCATGCGGACACAGAAATTAAGGGCAATAAAAAAGCAAGGCAGATTAACGGACTTATCAATGAATGGTATCTGGAAGACCTTTCCGAGAACATCAAAAGCGTATTTTATAACAAGCGAAAGAACGGACAGCATATCGGGGCATTTGCTCTATATGGATATCAAAAAGACCCAAACCGAAAGGGGCATCTGATTATTGATGAGGAAGCCGCTGCCGTTGTGAGAGATGTATTTAACCTTTTTGTACAGGGATATGGCAAAATGGAAATTGCCCGTATCCTAAATGCAAGAGGGATTCCAAATCCCACTGAATACAAAAGGCAAAAGGGGTTACGATATTATCAGCCAAAGTCAGTGAGCAGCACGCTTTGGAAATACTTCTCCATTTCAAATATGTTAACCAACGAAATCTATATTGGCAACATGGTGCAAGGGCGTTATGGCAGCGTATCCTATAAGACCAAACAAAACAAGCCGATTCCAAAGGAAAATTGGATTCGCGTGGAAGGAACGCATGAACCAATCATTGACAAAGACCTTTGGGAGAGAACGCAGGAGCTCATTGAGCAAAGAGCAAAGCCCTTTACTGGCGGTGAAATCGGATTGTTTGCAAGGAAAACAACATGCATGTATTGCGGTTATACCTTGCGTTCTTCCAAACATCACGACGAGCATTACTTACGTTGCCCCACCCGTTATGTATCTAAGGAAGCTTGTGAGGGCTGCATGGTATCGGTAAACACGTTAGAAAAAGCGGTGTTAGAAGAGCTTCATAAGCTCAATGAACAATATCTTGATGAAGAAAGGCTTGGCGAACAAGCAGAGTTTAACCACAGGACATTGGAACAAATTGAAACCTGCAAAAAGCAAATTGCAGAGTATCAAAAAAAGATATCCGCATGCTCGGAGAGTGTCAAAGCCCTCTACGCGGATAAAACCAGGGGTATCATCACAGAGGATGAATTCGTTGACCTTTCGCACGGCTTCCATGCAGACAAAGAACGCCTTGCAAAGCTGATAGTGGATACTCAAAAACAAATTTCAACATTGCAAAGAAAACTGGAACAAGCAGATAACTGTCGAGAACTTGTCAGGCAGTACACGGATGCAGAGCATCTGACCCGTGAAATGGTCGATATTCTAATTGACCATATCGAAGTTGGTCAGCGAATACCAAAAACAAGGCAAAGACCTATCAATATTTACTGGAATTTTTAAAAACGTCGCTTGCTTGAGTTCATTTCATTGAAAAAGCGGGCAAAGCAGGAAATGCTGAGGAAAAGGCTAGTGCAACCAAGAAATCCCGTAATATCAAGGTTTTCTGGCATTCAGTTGCTGTTAAGCAATCGTAGCATAGGAAAAATCAAAATAGCCAAAAAACCTAGTAGAATCAAGGGTTTCAAGACCTTCCGTTGCTTTTAGAGAATCGTAGCAGAACAAAAGGCCCGGACCACCTATGACAACATCCTGCGCTTGGTAGACGACCCGGATGTCCGCGACCCAATCAAATTCCTGCGGGAACGTGAGATCGTCCATTATCAGCGGTTTGGTGAAGGCCTGCGGCTTGCCACCGATAAAATGAACTCCAAGAACTTCTACGCGTGCAATCCCTCCTTCGACAAGCATTGCCGCTAAATAGCCTTCCCGGCCAGTAGGCTCGCTTTCAAACTGATGGCCAAACACACCATGGATGAAAATCGAGGCATGGGGCTTCCCATGCCTCAGACTTCTTTCTAGCGTCGCATCACCGGTAGCAGCCACCGGGCCATATCGTATATCAAACGGCATCGCGCCCTTGCTAAGCATAGGTAGCAAGGTAACCTATAACACCGTATTTTACAAACCTTTTTGATTTCAATATTTTTCCTATCCAAATCGCCTCTATTCTATAGTATAATAATGAAAACACACTGTACAGCGTGCCGACGGCTATGCTGCGTATCTGGCGGCACGGAAAAATTTAGAACGACTCCATCAGGAAGCTTTTCCAATACGCAATACACAGCATGCTGCTGAAAAAAAGTGTTTATTTCCGCGCCAAGATGCAATATAATAAATACGTTCCAGGGAATATCATCCATCGGTGTTTTTCCCGAAGCCGGGTGTAAAGGCAGCCGATTTTTAACAAAGAAGATTGAGGTGGCATCATTGTACGAAATTGACGAGCGATTGAAACAGGTAAAGCAGATCCATATGATCGGCATCGGCGGGGCCGGAATGTGCCCGCTCGCAGAAATTCTTCTGAAGGAGGGGTATACCCTCACTGGGTCCGACAACAACGAAAGCGACAATCTGGTGAAACTCCGCTCGCTGGGCGTACCGGTATCCATGGGGCACCGCGCGGAAAACATTGGAGATGCCGAAATGGTGGTATACACCGCCGCCCTGCTCGATGATAACCCGGAGCTCTGTGCTGCAAAAGAGATGGGCGTGCCAACCTTTGAGCGTGCCAAACTATTCGGCGCCATCTCGCGCATGTATCCCAACTGCATCGGCGTTTGCGGCACGCACGGCAAAACCACCGTTACCTCGATGCTCGTGCAAATCCTTATCATGGCGGAGCTTGACCCTTCAGCCGTGATCGGAGGACGGCTGCCGCTGATCGACAGCCACGGCCGCGTCGGCCACAGCGATACACTGGTTTGCGAAGCCTGTGAATTTGCAGATACATTCCTGAGCCTTTCACCGGACGTTGCCGTTATTTTAAATATCGATGAGGATCACCTCGACTACTTTAAAACACTCGGCAATATCATCCGCTCCTTTCACCAGTTTGCCTCCATGGCGCACACGCTGATTATCAACGGGGATGATGAGAATACCCGTCAGGCGGTTGCGGATTTGCTGGCTCAAAAAGAGGTGGTCACTTTCGGGCTTGGCGGCGGCAACGATTACAGCGCGGCCAACATCCAAATGCACCGCGGTGCTTTCCCGGAATACGACCTCCTTTACCGGGGAAAAATGGCCGGCCATGTCCGGCTCGATGTGCCGGGCATGCATAATGTGCCCAATTCCCTGGCGGCGATTGCCGCCGCTGTGCAGGCCGGTGCAAGCATCGAACAGTGCATCTCCGGGCTGGGGAGCTTTCACGGCGCGGGCCGTCGGTTTGAAAAACTGGCCATCTGCAACGGCGTTACCATCGTGGATGATTATGCGCATCATCCCGCAGAGCTGCGCGTCACCCTTGAAGCCGCGCTTCAAATGGGGTATCATGCGGTGTGGGCTGTGTTCCAGCCTTTCACCTATTCCCGCACCTATCTGCTGATGGATGACTTTGCAGAGGTCCTCAGTAAGGCGGATCACGTTGTTATGACGGAGATTATGGGCTCCCGCGAGCGCAACACCTACAACGTTTATACCGCCCAGCTGGCGGCAAAAATTCCCGGCAGCGTTTGGTTTAACACCTTCGACGAGGTTGCGCAATACGTGGTCGAGCACGCACAGAAAGGCGACCTGGTCATCACGCTTGGCTGCGGGGATATTTATAAAGCGGCAAAATTGATGATTCAAAAATATGAAGATCAGGGTGCAGACGTAAACAGAATATAGGGCTTTTTTCAGCATTCTGCTCCATCGAGCCCCCCAAACGAATATTGCGGTGTGAAAAGAAAGGAAGGTCATTTTGATGAAAAAGAACGGATGGAAGGTTATCCCCCTGCTCCTCGCCGTGGCGCTTGCCGCCTCCTTTTTCGGCTGCTCTAAAAAGGAAAAGAATGACAATATGCCCACGGTTGGCACGAAAACCAGTGTAGAGCAGTATACCTTCGGCGGTATTTCCGCTCCCTCCACCACGGGAGGATCTACGGAACCCACCACCAAATCGTCCTCCGGCGGCAGTTACATAGGCGGCGGAAATTCCTATATGGGTGGGTATCAGGCAGCGAACCGGCTGCCCACGGCTGCTTCCCCCAACGCGGGTGGCGGCTCTTCTTCCATCACCCCAACCGCTGGCGCCACCAAAAAGCCCAGCAGCGCGGATATTTCTCAAATCCTGGGCGGCTTCACGGGCTCCCTCTCGATGGACAACCTCGGGGAGATCAACAAGTATCTGCTTGAGCAGGGAATTGACACAAATGCGCTGGGGATCAGTATCGCCCAGCTCGTCTCCGGTCTCGTTGATGCGAAGGAAAATGAATCGAAACAGGACGCGGGTAATATTTTGGATGGAATTGGCGATATTGTTGGCGGCATAGGTGGCGGTACGACCGCGAAGAGCGGAAGCTGAGCAAGTTTGAGCATTTGAGCAAATGATTTCAACAGGAAATTCCATAAAAACGCCTCCAGCAAAATTGCTGGAGGCGTTTTTATGGAATGGCGCAAAGCGGCACAACATGGCCCTGCGCTTCGGCTGCGTGCACTTGGGCTTCCCTTTATACGCTTTCGGGGCGCTTCCGCAGTCAAGCAGAGCGCCCCGATCTGGATTTTTAAGAATAACATATGTGGGCAGGGATTGCCCGCTTACACAGCGTCCACCCAGTCGAATTCCTTTTTCGCGTTATCGTCTTTTACCTTTTTGTTGTAAACCGGAACATCGAATTTCGGTCCGAGATAAACCACTTCAAACTTATACTGTTCGATCTCTACGGAAAGATTGCTGTCCAGCTTCTCATCCGTATAGACGATGATGTGTGCAATCCGGTCATAGGCAATCTCGATGGATACCTTTTTAGCGCCCTCGAACAGCGACTTTTTGCCGTATTTCTGCTCATAACGGGCGAGGTATGCGTCCGTCGGCTTGAAGACCAGGTTCGTCACATTCACCTTCTGCTCCGCCTGCCCATCTTTGATGCTGAAGTCCATATCCGCTACCGTCAGTTCCTTCAGCTCCGCGATGCGGGAAGAGAGGAGATACGGTGCAAACGCTTCACTTTTGTAATATTCCTGCGCTGTTATCGGCTGCTTGACGCAACTGACGATCTTATCCTCTTCTGAGGTTTGGGTGAAGAGATAGTTTTTCGCCTCGTTCCCCTTCTCCTTGCCCTGGGAGAGGCCGCAGTAAATTTGAACCGCCTTTTTTGGCTGGCTGCTGGCTTGGCGCAAGCTGATTTTATATTCCGAATAGGCGCCGTTTTCATCCCGCAGGGGCTCATAATTGCTCCCCTGCCCGGCAAACACATTGACCTGGCAGGTCTCCGTGTTTTTGCCTTCCAGCTTTGTTTCCTTCCAATAATAAACGTCGGCCGCCAGAGCGTTTTGCACCGCCGTTTCATAAGCCTTGGTGAGTTCCGCCCCCTCCAGCTCCTGCGTGCAGCCCGTCAATCCCACGGTCAGCAGCGAGGCGGCAAATAGCAGCGAAAGAGCCCTGATCGCTGTTTTCTTCATGATTATTTCCCCTCCCCGGCTGCCGCCGTTTCTTTTTGCGCTTGCTGTTCCATCCGCTCCAGTTCGGCGCGCGCGCCGTCGTACATCTTTTCGATCTCCGGGTAGATCGTGCGGCTCACCCGCTCGTCGCGCACAAGCTTCTGCGCATCCTGATAGGGCTTCACCGTTGCGTGGAAGAGCTGAATTTCCTTCTCCGCCGCCTTCACGGCCTTTGCGCGGGCGCGGCTCTCTTCCTTCGTTGCATAGGGCATATTGAGCGCATCATTCAGCGTTGCCGGATCAGGCTCGCAGATGCCGTTGGGATAATTTTTGCGGATTTTTTTTGCCATCTTCAACATGGCCTTCGCGCGCTTGATTTCAAAGGCACGCACTGCTTTTTCCTCCTTGGTGGCAGAGGGCAACGTTTTTGCATCCTCCAAGATGGAGGCATTGATTCCGCTCAACTGTGTCAGGCCGATTGCAATCAGATCCTTCGCACGCTGTACCTGACGGATATTTTCCGGCTTTTGGAACTTTGTCAGCTCATCGATCAAAATCGGCACAGCGTCCTTCTGCTCCAGCAGCTTTTTCCCCGCCCGCACGCCTGCGCGCGCCGCCCGGACGGCCTCCTTGTGCTGCGCCGTTGCCTCCAGCTTTTCCACAGGCAGTGCTTTGGCTTCTTTGACCTTCGCCTTCAGCGCTTTCAAATCAGGCGCCGGCGCATTGAGAATCTCATAGCCCTCTCGAATGCCGTCGATCGCAATCACAATCTCCTCCGCGTTCAGGCAATCGTTTTCATAATCATCAAACAGGGCGCGGTAGCGCAGCACCTTGATGATATTGCGGTGTTTCTCACGCGACAAGCTATAAAACGAGAAGGGGATCAAATTCATGATCGCGCCAATGATGGAGAGCAGGCAGAGGATGTAAAACATCGTATTGCGCACATTCGGATCATAAAGGATATCGTAATTCGTCGTCAGCCCCATGCATTCATAGACATAGGGGATGACAAGGCCCGTGACAAGGCCGATCGGCGTGCCAATCAGGCCTGCGACGCCAAACATAAAATCCATACGCTTGCCGCTGATATACTGCTGGTAATCCTTCACCTCAGAGTGCATTGCCTGATTGTATACGATGGAAAGGGCATTGATAAGCGAATTTAAATACAGAAAGATGAAAAAGAGCAATGGGATCCGGAAGGTGAAAGTCATCATGGTAACAAATAAAACATTCAAGCCGTTATGTACCAGAAGAAGCGTCCGGTTGCCAAGCCTTTTCATCAGGAATGGCGTGATGACCATGGCAATGCCGGAAGCACTGCCAAGCACAGTGGTCAAAAGTGCGTAAGTCGTCATATCTTGTATACCATAAAAAGACTTAAAATTGAACCCTTACGGGCGCAGTTGTTTCGGTATTTCACTTAACTGGCTACATGCGTTTACCCCGGTTCTCAATGGGCGGGTAGTAACAAAGAAATAACAGTTTTATTCACTGCTTTTCTCGCCGTTTTCTCCAGTTTTCGGCCCGGTTTTTACCCGCTCGATTGCGCTGTATGCGCCGTTCGCGGACAGCGACACAGTAACCGCATTGAAAGGGATAATCGCCCACACCTGCCACGGCGCGCCCCACTGTGTAGCCGCCGTTGCAAGGACAAGCAGCACAACGGCAATGATGTAGCTCAGCCATTGCGTTGGGAGCTTTTTCATCGGCGTTTTCAGCCATTGAGTTAAAAGACTTGTTGCCGCCGTTGCACCTGCAAAGGTCGCCAAGAACTGCCATGTAAAAAATTCATTCATCGTTTACTCCTCCGTTTTTTAATCAAGCCCACAGGCCCGGAATATATGTTGACAAGGCCAACAGGCCCAACACTACCGCGTCGATGATCGTCGCAAGACTGATAAAAACACGCATTGCAATCCTACCTTTCTATTCTCTGGATCGGCGTTCTTCGATTGCGTCAATCCGTTTATGCGCCTGCTTTGCGGACGATTCAACGGCGGTAATGCGGGCGATCATTTCCGTGTTCGTTTTCCGCTGCTCCCGCTGTTCCGCCTTGATATCATCCACGCCGCTTTTGATATAACCGATTTCCGTCAGCACCACGCCGTTCTGCTCCGCATCCTCTCGGCTATCCCTGCCCTTGTTCCGCGCAAAGGCAAGGTAGCCGAAGAGGATCGCGCACACGGTTCCGGCTGCGGAAAGCGCCGAAAGCACAACTTCCACATGCGCACCCCCTGTTTACCGGATATCCGCCTTGTTGATATACCCGGTCACATACTTGCCCATAGGCGTTTTTCCACAGTTTGCCGCGCTGTTGGTGATTCGGTATCTGCCGCTGATCTCCACACCGTCATAAAGATAATATGTACCCGTCTTCCGGCCTGCCGCTGTTTTTGCGGATGCGGAGCCAAACAGGGCGGTATTGTTCAGCCGGATCGCACGGCCTTTTGCATAGATGTTTTCCGGCTTTGAGCCAGTGCCGCCAGAGGACGCGCCGACTGCCGCCGCATCGACCCAGCCATACACGCCCTTACCATCTTCGCTAATGCAATGATAGGGATGCTTTGCGCCGGGTGCCGTGTTTGTAACTTTGCAGCGGCTCGCACCGCGCGTAGAGGCCGCAGCAGTTGCATTCGATGCGCTATAAACCGCGCCGCCCGTAAACTGGACGATATCACCGGTTTCAATTTTTCCGGAAGTATCCGGGTTCGGCTGCGAAGCTGTTTTCTTTTGCAGGCCAAGGAAAGCAACAATCGCCTTTGCATATGCTTCGCCCTCGCGCTTCAAATCCGCGTCTGAATCCACGAGTTGAACATCCGTCTTGTTATCCAGAAAAGCGAATTCGCTTAAAACCGCTGGAATCCCCATTGCGGCAGGCTCGCGGCACATACCAAAGTTATAGTTTGTCTCCGGCTTCGACGGCTTCACGCCGCGGCTGTTCTGCCCGATCAAACCAAACTGCTTGATAAGCTCCTGCGCGAACGCTTTTGCGCGGCTATCCGCATGCCAGTAAAAAACCTCGCACCCGTCACCACCGCCCGCGTTGTGGGCGATTGTAACCGCCAGATCGGGCCGCTGCGCTTTGACCTGCGCAACCCGCTCATTGATCGTCAACGCTTTGTCCGTGTCTCGGCTCATGATGACAATGCAGTCATAGCCGGTCAGATAGTCCCGCGCGAATCGTGCTACTTTCAGGTTGGCTTCCTTCTCCTTGATTCCGTTTGCAAACGCGCCAGAATCCGTTCCGCCGTGCTCGGCGTTTAGATAGATTTTTTTTGACATTCAGCATTTCTCCTTAAAAAAATATAGATAAGGCAATGATGGCCTTCATCCCTTGCATACGGATGACTATCCACTACCATATTCCAACCGATATAACATCAATCGGTATGTTCCGCGAAGATGAAGCATTATTTATCACATGTAAACCAACTTGTGATATCGTTTTTCCACCTACCCATACTATCGCACCAGCGGAAGAATCAAGCACGGCACAGGCCGTAACAGTTGGAGGATTTTTATACTTCACCGGAAATGTCCATATAGCCCCCCCGTGTTGACCACTGCCGACAGCTTGCGCAGTAACTTGAGATTTGCAGATCATTATTCCTCCTTCCAGCTGTATCCAAATACCATTTGCATTGCTACCGCTTGAAATTGCAAACGTAGAGAGAGCGCCCACATCTGCCGCCGTAGGCATCTGCGTAAGCTTCCCGCCATCGTCGAGCGTCGCAATTCCTCCCGGCTGCCCCTTGCTCTGGTTGATATCGTCAATGGCAAGCGCAAGGCTCCCGGCAAGGTCTTCCGACAACATCCCCCGTATCTCTTCAAACCACGCTTCAAAATCCAGCTTCGTTTCCTCTTTGAACAGTTCTGCATAGTCATTGAACTGCTTTGCAAGCGCGGAAGCGTCGATCTGTTCCACCGTCCCCTTTACGATTCCGCACAGGCTGGAATTGTACCGCTGATCCGTGATATCCGATTGCAGTACCGCCGTGGAACCCGCTCGGACATAAACATCCGCAAGGCATAATTCATATGCGTCCGCGTCGCGCTGCAAGGCGGGTGCCGTTGGTTTGTTGGAAGGCGCAGAGGACTTGATCACCGCCGAAATCGTCCGGGCCGTTAAATCCCAGCGAATTACAATGCGGTCAATCCGGTTCAAAACACCGTCCGCCGTGTTTAATTCCATGTTCAAATCGTCCGTGTTGAAATAGAAATACCCGTTGATCCACGCCCGGCCCGCTCGGATGACAACGCCCGCGCTGCTATTCGCTTCCACTTGCAAGCCGTTAGAAGGGACGGGAAACACACCGTTTCCGATGAAGGAGGCGAAATATTCCGCCCATTCCTCGGCCTTATATACCCTGTCACCGCCTACGGAATTGAAAAAGCTTGATTTTTCCATATTGATCCCCCTTTTATCTGGAAGCCTTCCGTATTCTCGCAATCAGCGTTGGCAGGCTTTCCCCGAATGTGATTTCGATTTCTTTCCCGTTTTTCTGGTAGGTTTCTGTTACCTCGGTGACGCGCACGTTGATCTTGATTCCCCATTGTCGATCGAGGCAGGTTACACGATCCCCCAAATCGAAATCCCTGCGGTATTCCAAATTCGCGTTTGGATTGATCCGGCTTGCAAAGTTCAGCGTTTCTGCATATTGTGCAAGCTCCGAATAGCCGCGTTCTTGCAGGCATTCCAGATATTCCGCATCCGTGCGCGTGATCTCGGTATCGCTTGCATCCCGGTAAACCTTCGTGATATCCGTTGCATTGACAAACACCTCTTCCCGGTCAAGTCCGGACGATCCGTCCCCCACCTCGGTCACCACGCGGGGAACGGTTTCTTCCCCGCCGACGTATGCCGTTGATTTCAGGTTTTCAATGCTGTTCGTGAATTCCTGCTCCGTGACGTTATCGAATTCCGGCGAGAAGATACAGGGCGAAAACACACCCTGCTCCGCTGTGAGGTTACGCCCGGCATACACGGTGAAATAGTGCTTGCCTGCTCGCGCATCCGTTCGCATTTTGAAGCCAAGCTTCGCGGCCTTTGCCGCCGCCTCTACCGCAAGCAGAGCGTTTGCAAACGCTTCCGAAGTGTAATCAATCATTCCGCTGCCGGTGTCTTCCTCTTCCGATTCCAGCAGAACATTCGGTATTCTGCGAGCGGGATCGGAGGGAGCAACAACGGTTTCTTTTACGATCCTGCGGATGATGCTTTGCGTCGTATCCTGCGCCGCGATCTGCCCGCATATGATGCGTTTTCCGATCCAGCCACTTATAAACTTCCCTTGCACCTCGATTTCCTCAACACCCTGCGCATCCCTCCGGATGTTGATATAGCGGATTTCGGCGGCTTCGTCATCCCCGCGCCGCATGATAAGGTTCCCTTTGGAGATTAACGCGGCATGGCGGTCTGTGAACGGTACAAGCAGCTTAAAATCCCCGGCAGACCAATAGCGGCGCGTCCAGATCAGGGACGTTATTTCATCAATTACGCCCAGCAGCACCATAGCCCGGCTATAAATGTATAATTCCATCCTCACACCCCCAAATAAAGATCGTCGTGATAAATGGACACTTCCAGATTTTCAAGGTTGCTTTCCGCGTCATAGCGAAAAAGATTATCTCCCTCGGCAAGCTGTAAATAGGTGCTGTCCACGTCCATATAGCGGAACGCGTTTGATACAATCCCCCTGCGCTTTAAGATAACTTCTTTTTTGCCGTAGCCGGTGGACACGCTCAGCACATCGCCCGCTTCCAATGTAATGTTCAGTTTGATAAACTCCTGTGTATCCACATTCAGCAGGGAGGGATTTTCCACAACGCCCAAGGCGCGGAATTCCGCGCGGATGCCGGTTTTCACGTCGCCATCGTTATAGACGTTGACGATCAAGGAGGGCTTGCGGGTTCCGATCTCCCAGCCGTCATGCGGGATTTCAACCGGGAACGCAAAACATCCGAACCACGTTGCGATATCATCCCGCGTTTCGTTCTCCCTGCGCCAAAAGGGATTCGGGCATAGTAGCTGCACCGTGAAATCCTGAAAAATCGCCTTCCGGCTGAACACGGGCGCGCTGTCGGTTTTGCAGCCGATCACCCGCTTAAAATCACCGTATTCATAGGTGAGCGTCGCCGCATATTGCGGGTTGAGAATGCGGATCAGCTTCCTGCGGAATTCATGCATCCTGCCTTTGTCCCGCTCCTTTATGCTGCCCACGATCTCAATTTCCCGGCTTTCAATGCGGTTGCCCAAGTAGGTATCCCCATCCTGCCCAGCGCTGTTGATGGTATAAAGGGTATTGCGCACGTCCGAAATCCCGTTCACCTCGTTCAGGTGATAAACGGAAGCGTGGGAAAAGACGATGCTTTCCCCACGCTCGTTTGTATAAATCAGCTTTTCAATTTTTCTTGCCATCAGGCCATGACCTCCCGCGCGATCATCTTGAACTGCTTTGCGGCTTCGCGCTGCTGCTTCGCATAGTTTGTTTCATCGGCATAGATATTCTGCGTAACATAAACATCCCCCGCACCGGCGTGGCCTGGCCTGCGGTTGTTTGCAGGCTTTTTCAGTTCGATTTCCGTTTGAAGATTGCCCGTAAGCCCGGAAAGGCTGCGCTGCATATCATTTCCGACCGCTTTCATCTCGCCGTCAAATCCTTTCCCAAGCCCCGCTGCCATGAATCCGCCGATCTCAGCGAATACCTTTGACGGACTGTGAATACCCAAAACGCCCTTGACATCCTTGACAATCCCTTGAAAGAAGCCCTTGACGTTATCTTTCAGCCACTTCGCGGCCCCTTTGATGCCTTCCCAAACGCCTTTAATCAGGTTCAGGCCCACATCGGACATTTCCCCAATATACCCGCCGAACGCCTGCACAAGCCCTTTAATAATCGTCGGAACGGCCTTTGCGACCGTTGCGACGATTTTCGGCAGGCTTTTCACCAAGGAGGTAAGTAGTTGCACCCCGGCAACGATAATTTTATCGATGTTTCGCGCGAAGGCGTTGACGAGTCCGCCAACAATCTGTGGGACGGCTGTAACGATTGTTGCATAAATCTGCGGCATCGCGTCGATCAGAGATGTTAAAAGGTCAATGCCCGCCTGCACGATCAGCGGGATATTATTCATCACCGCAGTCACCAACCCGGCAATGATCTGCGGGATCGCTTTGACAATGCTTTGAATAATCTGCGGCAGGGCCGTAACCAACGAAGTAAGAAGGTCGATCCCGGCCTGAATGATCTTCGGAATGCTGGCCAGAAGGCCGTTTATCAGGCTTTCAATGATGGTGGGTAAGGCGTTTATTAATACCGGGATCGCGGCGATCAGGCCGTTTGCAAGGCCGATTACAAGCTGTAGGGCGGCTTCGATCAACATTGGAATATTATCAATCAAAGCCTGAACAATCGCCGTAATCATCTTGACAACCTGCGGGAGCAGCTGCGGCAAGGATTCCCCCAGCCCTCGAGCAAGTCCGGCGACGATCTGTACCGCACCGGTTATGATGATCGGGAGCAGGCTTGCAATCCCGTTGACCAGCGTTTCCACAATTTGTACCGCTGCCGCCGCCAGTGTGGGCGCATTCCCGGCAATTCCCGAAATCAAAGATTTCACCATTTCAACGCCCATGTTCACAAAGCCGGGCAAGTTCTGTACGATCAAATTCAACACATCCGAAATGCCTTTACCCACAACGCCGCCCATTTTAGAAACGTCGCCGTTCGCCTGTTGAATGCCCTTTGAAAAATCTTTCAGGATCGTTATGCCTTCGCCCGCCAAAACGTCAAGGAAAGGAAGGGCGATCAGGGAAGCCGAATTCTTTAATCCGTCCATACCTGCGGAAAGCACCTGCAATTTGTCGTTGAAGGCTCCAAGTGATTTCACGGCCTTTTCGCCCATGATAAAGCCCATTTCTTCCGCTTCGTCGCCCAAGCCCTTGAACGCCTCTGAACCTGCGTCAATCACGCTGTTCAATTCCTGCGCAGACTTTCCGAAAAGCTGCATTGCCAGCGCGTCCCGCTCGGTTTCGTTCTGGACATTCCCCAGCGCGTCGATGCACTCCCAATATACTTCGTTACTGTCTCGCAGCTCTCCGTTTGCGCCAGTAACAGAAACGCCAAGCTTCTTATAGGCATCCGCATATGCCGCCGATCCCTTTCGCGCGCTGTCCATAGACTTGATGTTTTTTCCCATAGACTTTGTAAGCGTGTTCATATCCACGTCTACAAACCGCGCGGCATAGGCGTATTTCTGCAAATCGTCGGTGGTCTGCCGCGTGAAGGTGGATTGTGTTAAAAGATCGTCCGCGTAATTAGACGCGGACACGGTAAGACCGGCAAGCGCGGAAGCCGCGCCGACCGCCGCCGTACCCAAAGCGGCCAAAGCCGTTCCAAAAGCCTTACCCGCCTTGCCTACAACACCGCCCACAGCTTCCCAATTGACTTTGGATTGCTTTAACTCCCCTGAAATGCTGTCAAGCTGCTTTTCAGTTTTCACCATTTCAGCCTTCGCATTGTTCAGGTTTGTTTGCATTCGTTGAACGGCGGGATTGGTTTCGTCCAACCCTTTTTCTTTCATCTTGCGTAATGCATCTTCCGCAGCTTTTACTTTCTGCGCCTGCTCCGCAAGCTGTTTTTTCAAAACGTCCTGTTTTGCCGTCAAAGCCTGCGTGCTCTTTGCATTGTCAGCAAACTCGGCGGAAACGAGCCGCATCTCCGAACTGATTTCTTTCAAGGAACCATTGATTCCTTTACAGGCTTCTTTGTATTCTCTCTCACCTTCAACGGCCAGCTTCGTTTTGATCGTATCTTCCTTGTTGGCCACGCCTAAACCACCCCCTCCAGAATGTCATCAATATCCGCCTCCGGCTTCTCCTGAACGAATCGATCCGGGTTGAACGCCTTGTGAATTTTGAAAAGGGTGATAATTTTGAATGGTGTCATTTTCCACACGTCGGCTTCCGGCCAGCGCAACAGTGTAACCCCGATATAAAGCAGGCGGGCAAGGTCTATTCTCCCTTGCCCGCCTGTGCGTTTTCCTCTTCGCTCTCTTCCTCTTCATCCTGCTCTTCCGGTTCCTCCTCGCCGTTATTTCCATAGGAAAACGCCTTGAAAACCGCCGTTTTTACCTCGCTGAGATTGCCAACGTGGATCATGCGCCCAACCTCTTTTTCGGTCAGGGGATTTTCCCCATCCCCCGCGCCTTCGTTGAGTAGCAAGGTCAGCAACCAGCGCAGGTTTTTGATGCTGTTTTTGCCCTGCAAGGCGTTATCTAATTGGTCAAAGCCGCCGAACTTATCTTGCAGTTCGTCAATCACGTTCAAACTAAAAAGTAGGTGCCTTTCCTTGTCAAGCGTGATCGGGAACCGTCCGTCTTTGATTGCACTCATAACAAAACAGGGAAGGCCCGCAAACCGGGGCCTTCCCTTCCTCCTTCCAATATTCTTTTACACTGTTGGCGTTTCCGTGTTGTTCGGCTCCCGTACTCTGGTAAACCATGCGGCGGCGATTGCATCATCGGGCAAGGCCACATGCTCCGCCTTCCAAAGCCCGTCAGCTCGTTTGATGAAATTCCCCGTGATCTCCGGCGTGGTGAACTCGATGCTGTCGCCCTTTGTCGCATAGCTTTCGGAAGGGATTGAAAATTTCACCTTGTAAAGCCAGAGATATTTGTACGTCCCGTTCGCCTTTTTTGCCCGAAAGCCGATTGCAAAGTACGGAGGATCGTCGTTTTCACCGGCGTAAATAACGCCGTCGCTGTCCTTCTTCTGCCCAAGCAGGGCGGAAAGGTCTTCCGGCAAAAGGTCGTTGACGTTCAACGTCAGTTCACCGTTTACAAACTCCTTCGCAACTTCATCTGTGGAATCGTCTGCATAAAGAATCGCTTCGGATACTTCAACAGATAACTCTGCGCTGATCGCCTTTGCCATCCGCACGGGCTTTCCATAGGTCTCCACACCACTTTCATCAGTGGTTATCAGCGCGCGGTAAAGATCGCGCAGCCCAATCGTTGCCATATTGTCATACCTCCATGTATTTCATTTCAATCGGCACGTGATAATATCCCGTGTCCTGCTCGTACACCTCCGGATCGACGGTGATTCCGTAGAAGCCCGCCGCCTTTAACGCCTGTTTGGTTCGTCGAAGCAGCGTAAAAAAATCCCCTTTTGTATAGAGATCAGCCCGATAAAGGAATTCTTCCGCTTCGCTGTCATCATCCGAAAAGGCCGCATCTGCGCCCAAAACGAATTGATAGGTAAAGAAAATTGGCGCGGTGCCTGTGAAAACCAGCCGTTCCACAGGTACGCCCAAGCCCTCCAAGGTCGTTCTTAAAAGGCTATCAACGTCCGTCATTTTGCCTTCCCCCTCCACACCGCCCGCATTGCGTCATGCACCTCGCCCGTACATTTTTCATTTGCAACGGTCAGCCACGGGCGGGCCTCCTTTTTCTGCTTCCCATAGGCCCGCCCATACTGCGCAATGAACGCTTTCTCCGCATTGCGAACGCCTTTGCGATCCTTTCCGTGCGGGTAAACTTCAACGTATTGTTCTACGTCATTTCCTTTGACCGGCGTTGCCTTGACGGAATTCATCATGTCGGCGGTATCGACGATCCGCATCCGCTCAATCTCCGCCTTTTGCGCCCGTATCAGCACGTTTGCGCCCGCTTTGAGCATTTCCGGAACGGCCTCTACCGCCGCTTTCTCCCGGCGAAGCAGGGCCTTTTCAACATCGTCAAAGCCGACTGTATTAAATTTCGCCACTGGCCGGATTCCCCCTTTCGGCAAGGTCTGAAAGTGTCAATTCCACCTCATCCGGCTTCTTTGAGTCTTCATAGGAACGCAAAATTCGATATCTTTTCCCGTTGTATTCAGCCAATTTCTGCCCGGCATATTCCTCTTTGTAAACGTCAAATTTCAAAGTCGTTCCATACCCGGCCTGCGCCGCTTTATAGAACTCAGAATACCCAACGGATTTTTTATTTGCGAAAACTGTTGTTTTGGCTTCTACCTTCGGATTTTTGAACCCGTGCTCATTGACCCGCTCGGCGGGATCAGTCAGAGAAATCAGCGTAATTTCATCATTCCAGCGCATGGTAATCACCCGCCAAGCTCAACGCGCATTTCAAATAGTCATATGCCTTTTGATACTTTTCGCTGTTGTCGCTAAAACCGAAGTGCGCCTTTGCATAGAGGATCACCGCCCGCAAAATAAGAGGATCGCCCACAGAAGAGAAAATCCCTTCCGCAGGCTGCTCTGGAATGATAATCCCAACGATCCGCAAATCGGCCAGGCAAGCGTCGATCAGCCCTTGCACTTCATCATCGAATGAGGCGGTTTTGATTCGTAACGCGGCCTTTACCTGATTGAGCATTTATGCCGCCCCCATTCTTACGCCGTCGCCTTTACCAGCTTCACAACAGCTTCTCCGATTGCAGGCGCACAGTCAAACACGGCAACGCCGCTGTATTTGTAACTGTTGGTATCAATATCGTAGGCGCTGCGCACCGTGATGTTTTCCGACAGGTTGCCGATCACCTTCTGATAATCCCCAAGAAAGGCTTCGTGCTCTTTCACATAATCGGACAGCAACACGGGATATCCATAGATAAAATAGCTGTTGCCCTGCACCGTCACAATATGGTTCTTGCTGCTGTCCATCAGCGGCATAAAATCGGTAAACAGCGTGCGCTTTCGCATGGCGAACTTCGCGTTCCGATCATACCCGGAAGACAAAAGGCCGATCAACGCTTGCACGTTTGCGGCGGTCAGAGAACCGGAGTTTGCAACGGTCACGCTGTTGGTAGCGTCCCACGTGTTGGCCTTGTCAATCCCCTTTGGCTGGCCGGAACCTGTGCCGTTGAAAATCAAATCCTCCGCTTTCCGGGCGAGGCTTTCCGCCAGCATATTGACAATCCAGCTTTCAAACGCCGCAATGCTCATCGTCTTCACGGTATCCGAAATCTGCACCAGTTTGACGATCTCATAGCCGGACAAGGAAACCGTGGTCAGCGTATCGCTTGCGGCGGTAATGGCCGTGTTCTCATTGTGAATCTCCGCGCTGTTGTTCGTCCCCTCTACAGCAAACCGGACAGCCCCGGCGACATGCAGTAGCGTTATTTCGCCCAGCATCGGCGCGAGCTGCTTCATTTTTGAAATGATCTGGTTTGCCGTCTGCGTCGGGATAACCTCCGCGCCGCTGTTTTCCGCGTTGGAATAGGCCCGCTGCTCCGCCTCATTCAGCGGAAGGCGGCGAATCCGTTTCAACCATGCCGAACGGTATTCTTCTGTTCCGTAAGGATCAGCGGATTCCCGCGTTTCCTGCTCCGCATTTGCCGGAAGTGGAAAATTACGAACCACCGTGCCATCCGCCCTTCCCTCTGCAATTGAATTCAAAAGGTTGGAACGCTGTTCGGCAGCGGCAATCAGCCCGGCCCGCTCGGCTTTCAGGCTGTTCACCTCGGTTTCAAGCGCGTTCAACTGCTCCGCAGTCAGTTCCGCGCCCCGGCTCTCAATCTCGTTTGCGATTGCCGCAAGTCGTGCTTCGATTTCTTGCATTCTGGTCATCTGTCAAACCTCCAATTTAATTTTTAACTGAATCAGTTTTGCCCGCCGCGCTAACGCCTCCCGTCTCTCCGCCTCAATCACTCCGTCAAGGTAAGAACGCGCGGATATATCGGTATCGGCGTTCGCGGGGCAACTCACCGCGGAAACGTCGTAAACCTTTTTGATCTTTAAAATGGTGCGTGTGTGCGTATCCTTGTTGTAACTGTCCTCCGCTACCGTGAATGCCCAGGACATTTTTGTAATAAGGCCGTTGCTGATCTCTTCGTATAAGTCTTGCGCCGCCCGGCTTTTTGAGAGATCGGCAAAAGTAAAGAGGCCGTTTTCATCGGCCTCTATCCCCAACGTGTGATTCGATTGACGGGCAAGCACCTTGCCTTCGTGGTTGTATTGCATGATAACATCTGACATATCCGCGCCCGCAAGCGCGTTCCGGTCGATCACTTCATAATATTTCATACCGTCGTACTCATAGAGCAGATACGGCTTGTTGAAGGTGGTTGCATAGCCTTCCACATAAAAACTGCTGTCAATCCGCTTCGTTTGCCCCGCCGTCGCCAGCGGCAAGGCCATTTGACGATATTCCCGATTCTTCACTATTGGCACCTTCTTCCGGCTCCTTTCCCAATTGGTTTACTTCCGCATACTCTTTGCGGATATAGTATTTTTCGCCGCCTTCGACGTGCGACATGTTCCAGATATCCATTACGCCGTTCCGGTTGAGCAAACCACGATCAAACAGCTGTGTTGAAATGTTCAGTTTTGTTTGATTGCTCGCGTATTGCAGCCGGTTCGACGTGAACGTGATCGCATTTTTATGGGCAATCTCCCGCGGGGAAAAGGTCATGTTCGTCATGACAAGGGACAATTGCAGTGCAAACGGCTCAATTTTCCCTTCGTAATAGGCGTTCCATTCGTCTTCCTTGTATTTGTTTTGCAGGATCGCCGCCGAAGTGCCGAAGTAATTGAACACATTTTCATTGATCTGTTGCATTTGCAGGGCGTTCACGGTGAACGGCTTGCTGTCCACCTGCTTTACGTCCGCAAATTTCTGATCGTAGATAATCATCCCGCTTTGGTTGTCTGCAGAAAGGTTGTCTTCCGTAAAGCGCTTGCGTTCCTTCCGGATATCCTCCGGCGCAAGCATATTCGCAATCTTCGCCAAGAAGCGGATAGATGCGGAGTTCTTAACGCCGTTGATAATGCCCTGATTCTGCGTATGGATCAACTGCATTGTGGGACGCAACGCCGCGTTCGTCTCCCCAAAAAAGTCATCAGTATACTGGAACTGCGTCATCACGCCCACCCGGTCATACTCAATAGCCGCCCGCTGCCCGTTGGCAAACGTATAGCGGAGATAGGCCGCGCCGCCCACGTCTAAGACTTCGCAGTTCTGCGGAAGCAGCGGATAATACCCGACAATCCCGCCGAATTCATCCTCAATCGGCACAATGAACGCCGTGTTGTTGACGGATAGGATCGTGGCGATCCGGTAAATGAACTTCGACGTATCCATGAAAGGATTCGGCTTGAACTGCAGCATGTGTTCAAGGTGTTTGCCCGCACTGCCGCTCACTTCGGGCTTCAATTTGCTGCAAAACGACGCGAACGAATGGATTGCCGCCCGCGTGATCTCCATTTCATAGACGCTTTCCGGCGCGTTTGTAAAAACAGGCGTATAGCCGTTTAACATCTTGAAATATCCGTCCGGAACAAGATTGCTTTTCGGCTTCCGAAATATCGTCTCAAAAACTCCCATCTAAAAATCACCCCACATTTTTCAACATTGCGCCGATTTCGCTATAGTACTTCTGCCGGACGGTCATTGCATCGATCACCGATACAAAACCGTCGATCCGCGCCCGCTGCTCGATCTTCACGGGCCGGAACTTCCGCGTTTCCATGTTGTGCTTCAAGGCCACGTTCAGGAAGTGTGCTTTCAATAAGCTGTTGTCCGCAATCTTGAAATCGCCGTCCAGAAGAATCCCTTCAAACTCACGAATCACGCCCGCAAGGTTTTCACCCTGAAAAACGTCGTCCATATGGAAGCCATATGCTTTCATATCGTCCACAAGGTATTGCGCGCTGTATCGGTCATACCCCACTTTCAACACGTAAATTCCGTACTGCTCTTTGAGCATGACGAACCAGCTATACACATCCTTGTAATCAACGTAGTTTTCTCCGGACAGCTTCACAATGCCTTTTTGCACGAAAAGCGCATACGGTACGCTGTCGATTGCCTGCGCCCGCTCGACACGGTTTGCAGGCATGAAAAACTGTGTAAAGGCATATAGCTTTCCTGCCCGCTCGACAATTACGGTTGCCGCGGTCAAATCCGTTGTCTGCGAAAGATCGATTCCCCCGACCGCGTAAGAATTTCGGAAATCTTCAAGAGAAACTTCCGCGCCCGCGTCATCCACGGTTTTGTAATCCAGCCACGCGATAGAAGAATTCTGCTTGATGTTGCAATACTTTGTCAGGAATTCGGCCTTCTTGCTTGCGGACATTTCCGCAACCGCTATTTCCTCCCTGAAAAAGTCCTCTGAAACGGAAACGCCCATGTTCGGGTTCGCTTTTTTGAGTTCTTCAAGATCGTTCCATTTTTCCACATCGTCAATCATATAGAGGAATGGCAAGAGGCGGCGTTCCTTGCTGTTGCCCTTCAATATGGCCGTGGAACGCTTCATCAGTTCATCATAGATTCCATCATTTTCATAGCCTGCCGTGCTGATCGAAAGGATCAGCGGCTGCCTCCGTGCGCCTAGAGCAGACTTCATCACTTCATATTGCTTCAAACCGCCGTCGCCGCGCCAGCTCGCAACCTCATCATTCACGACCAAATGCGGATTGAATCCATCAGATTTTTTCGCATTGAAGGCCAACGGCTTGACTACCGTGTTGCTCTCTTCTATGTAAATATCGGAACGCCTTTTCTTAGCAAGCGCGGAAAGCTCCGGTTCGCTTTTCACGATCTGATAAAACCCGTCAAACGCTTTTTCAGTTTGTTCAAGCTTCGGTGCAATACAATAGATTTTCGCGCCGTACTCACCGTCAATATAGGCCATGTACGCCATCACAGCAGATGCAAACAGCGTCTTGCCGTTTTTGCGCCCGATCACAATGAATACTTCCCGGAACACGCGAAGGCCATCCGTGTCTACAATCCCGAAGATCACCGAAACACAAGCCTTTTGCCAAAGCTCCAATTTCAGCAGGCCCCGGCTTCCTTCGCTGTGGTGACAAAAATTTTCAATAAACCGGATCGCCTTGTTTGCCTTTTTCGCGTTGAAATAGAACTCGCCCTTTTCAAGGCCCGCTATGATGAATTCATAGAGCAATCGCACCCACTTGCCCACCGTGAACTTACCGCTTTGAATTCCTGAAAAATATGCATAAATGTCATTGCTGAAAGGCATTATTCATCCCTCAAAGCCTGCAGTCTGCTTTCTTTTTTCTTCTCAGGCGGGGCCAGATCGGCAAGCTGCTTAATGATCGCGGCGTGGTTTTTCGTCATGGCAATGTGCGTTTTGACCGCATCAGATTGCTTCGTGCCTTTTTGATTCTCACCGTTCTGGTACTCGACAATATAGCCTTCTTCATTGATGATCTTTTGTAGCTCTTCCAGTGAAACGGCCATGAAAGCGGCGTTCCGGATGAGGCTTTCCACGGTTTGCAGCTTATTTTTATCAAGGTCACGGAAAACCCGCTTTAATCGCGCGATCTCCCGCCTGATCTTCTGATCTTTGGTTAGCTCTTTCTTTGTCGCCACAAAAACGCCCTCCTTTCCGCCTGCCTACTACACCCCCTATATGTACACCCGTCATGCGCGCGCCTGCGGAGTTTTTTTATCCTCCACCCCTCGGTGTTCGTCCCTCCTAATCATTTTTTGGAATAGGGGGGATAGACAAGGTTTCCTTTTTCGTCGAAGCTGTATCGCCGCTCCCGCTCCCCACGGTGGTGTTCTTTGTTGTGGCAATCCTGACAAAGCGCCTCTAAATTATTCCACGATAGCGCGATGTACGGATCGTTGATGTTCACCTTTGTCAAATAGGTTTTGTGGTGCGCGATCTTCGCCACCACCGGATTATCCGGCGTGGAGCAGCGTTCACACAGATAGCCCTTCGATTGCAAAAATGCTTCGCGACAAGCCCGCCATGCGTCGCTATTGTAGAACCATTCTGCCCACGCCTTCAAATCCCTTTCCCCTTTCGCGCAAAAGAAAAAGCCCCCACGGGCGAACCCGCGAAGGCGATCCATGCGCTGTACGCTGCTCTCATTTACAATGATTCAGCATACTCATTGTACTATATGGATACGGCACATACAAGGGCGCGAAAAGGGCATGAAACGGGCATTATTCTGCCCGCTTCCCGCGGTATGTACCTATCCCCACCGCCGCAGCCTTGCCGAACATGCATACAGCCATGTCGTTTACGATCTTGTTCCGCCAGCGGCGCGCGCTCTTCGCATCCCGCACCATCCCCATATCGGACAGTTCAAACGCAATTTCTTCCCATGTGTACGGCTTTGCATCATCCGGGCGCTGGTTTCCCTCTGCATCTTCTCCGAAATAGTACATGCGCACTACGTGGAATTCCTTGCGATCCCGGAACAGGTTGACCACCTTTTCAAGCTCTTCAAACCGCGCCCGCGTCCTTTGATACTCCGCCAGCTTATCCCGCTCGATTTCTTCTAAAATATCCTCCTTTGCCTTGTACCCGCTCGAAGGAGAAAAAGCAACAATGCTTGTGCTCTTCTCCGGCAATTCCACTTTCATATAGCCTTCATAATCAGCCACCAGTGCGGCAAGCTTTTTGTAGTTGAACAGCAGGCTTTCCATTGCACGGAAATAGTTGACCGGCCCGCTCGTGTTCTCATAGGCGGCGCAGGCTGTCGCGCGGGCAACCTCGTTGATAAGCTCCCGCACGTCTTCGGATATTTTGCTGGACATCGTTCATTCCTCCATATTCAAATATTCAGTAATCACCTTTGCCGCCGCTTCCCATCCCTTGCAGACAACGGCGCAATAGCCCTGCTCGTTCAACTGTGCGATCCAAGCCTTTTGATCCTCGCTTGTTTTACTATGTTTCAGCCGTTTCAATTCGATGTATAGCCCGTGATAGCCTCCACGGGCAACCGGCAAACACAAATCCGGAACGCCAGCTTTCACACCCTCCGCCTTGAAGCGCCCGGCCTCTGATTTCTTCCGGCTCCCTCCGTTCGGAACATGGTAAAGCAGCTTCAATTCAGGATATCTCCCGCTCTGGAACTCTGCCCAGCGGAAAAGGCATTGTTGTTCTACGCTTTCAGTTGGAACGGAAATAGCGGAAATCTCATTTTTAATCATGGCTTTTCACCGTCGGATCATGGTTTGGATTTTCGGAAGCGCCTTTCAAAACCCTTTCCATTTCTTCCGTCTGCATCATCTGATACTGCTGTTTATTCAACTCGTTTCCCTTCTTTTTCTCTTGATTTATAACTTTCGTTGCAAAACCTTACTGATTTACAAGGCCCTTAAAAATCGATTCCCCGATCAGTTTTGCAACGCCTTATTCTTCCTATATGGAGGGAATTTTTCAACTTCTTTTATGTACTTGAAGCACAGATACCCAAACCGATTCCCCTTACATTCAACCAGCTTATAGCCCTTTGGAGCGCGCGGCGGATTGTTTTCTGAATAATTGCGTTTTATAATTGTCGGCTCCTCCCGCTCTGGCTGCCTGACATTCTTTGTCTGCTTCCATCTGTGCGATCCTTCGCCCTGTTCCGGTGTCCAATGGTCGAAAAGATAATTTGCAAGCCCGGTATAATCCCGCCCGTGATCCACGCCGTTATAGTAGTTATGTTCCCGCAAATGCTCAATACGCACGATGGTGCCTTCCTGCCACTTTTTCAGGATCGTTGCTTCTGGTACACCTTCCGAAAGCATATGAAAATGAATGCGCGCCGTGCTTTTGCCCCGTCCCATGTAAATATTGATCTTCGCATCTGGAAAAGCATATTTTAACCGGCGCACATAATTATCACGTACCCGGCGCGCCTCTTCAAACGTATGCACTTCATGTTCATTATCCATTGTCAAAGTACTGTACAGGCTTTGCGGACCGTAATTCTCGTTCACTATGCGGGCATGGTGGCGGCGAGACATCAACCATTTATGCCGCTCTCTTTCTTCCTCGGTTTTGAAACGTTCCCGCGGCTCTGCATCCTTCAAATTCCTTTTGTTATCCGCCACGGTGAAAACCTCCTGTTCGCAAACAGCCCCCGCGAATATCCTGCGCTTGATCTTCGGCATATCCATTTCCTTTCAATTGCCAAAGGGCAGAACGGCGGCTTGCAGGCAACGCAAACCGCCCTTTCACTTACTGAAATCTTGCCTGAAACTGCCCGCATGTCGGCGGCTTCTTCTGCGGCATATAAATCATGCCCGGTTCGCAGCCAACACATGGGCAAAGCTTCTCATCCGGATAATAACCCGCCTTCGATACACGGCATTTTTCAAAGTTTGCGCACTCAGAGCACCAGCATACGGCGCAATCCTCCGGAACGGATTCATACGTCCCGCACTCCGCCGGGTGGATTTTAGGCATCAAAGGTGCGCAATCCTTTGCCCGACATTCGGCACACGGAGAGGGACGCGAACCGTCCGGCGATGGCGGGAAAGCGTCGCATCCGTCCAGCAGTTTCGCACAAGTATTGCACCAACAATTCCGGCAAACGCTTTCTTTGTTGGCTGGATCATAAGGCTGCTCCGGTTCATCTTTAATTTCTCCTGTCCTTTTCGTCGCGATTGCTGCACAGCCATCTGCAACGCCATGCGTGAAACCATCCGTGACGATTGCCGCCGTGCGGCCTGCTATGTATCCGGCCTTTTCAAGCTTTTGTAGGCCATAGCGTTTAATGAGTTTCCTCGCGCGAGCAATTCCGGTCGCTCTGAACATTTTCTTCACTTCCTTTGATCGTTTTATAAATTCCATAGCATACTGCAAATAACACCGCGGCTCCAATTGCAATGCAGACCGTGGCAACCATAAAGAAAAAAGCATTGGTCATAAAGCTGAGCATGATTTCCCCTCCTAACATTTCTTCCTGCCGTGTCGATACGAGCGGGTTTTATTGTATTCGTACTTTAGGCGCACAGCCTCTTCAATGTCAATTCCGGCGTATCCGCAATAGTCCAAAATACGAAGGATACAATCGGCCAATTCAACCGCTACGCCCTCTGGCTTGTTGCTCTGCGCGGAACAAGCGTCTGGATCGCTTGGATCGTACGTTTTACTTCCGCAATGCCCTTTGTCGCAAAGTCCGCCAGCATTGCACGGGTAATAAAGCATAGGCCGCCCACGCCGGTATTCCTCCAACGCTTCCGCCAATTCAGACACACAGAGCATAAGCACTTCCGGTAATCCGGGATTCTTTTCCCACCATCCGTGGGCAACAGCGTTTCTATGCACATCTGCGGAAAGCCTATCCAGACCAGCGGCTTCATATTTTTCACTCATCGTCGTCCACCTCGCTTTTTTCATTTTTCACAGAAGGAAGATGCAATGCCAGTTCGTTTTGACACCCACACTGCGGGCAATCTATAACATCAAAACACTTCGCCGTTGAAGATAAGGCTTCAATCACGGATTTTGGTTCATAAACTGTATAAACCTTTTCTTTCGTCAGTCGGAAACGATAACCGCATGCAAGACACTTCTTTTTCACTCCTGAGTCACCTCACTTTCTGGATCAATAACTTCGCCTGTTTCTGGATCGACATTGAAAGAATACTGCGGATCAATGATATCTTCCCGCCGCCGCTTCTCTTCCTTCTCCGCAAGAGCCGCGGCGCATTGCCTCGCAAGGTCTTGCACCCCATGCACAAACTGCGCCGTGATGATATCATTCGGCAGTATAACCGCTTGAAGCAGGAAACCCGCTTTTGCAACGATATACGGTTTACCGCCCGGTGTCGCCCGCTCGTAAAGCTCCATCACATCCAAAACGTCAGAGATTGGGGCAAGATACCGGCTTTCCATAAAAACCAGCCCGCGCCGCGTCTGCAACGGTTTCAAGGTCTTTCCAGCATAAACAATGGAAAGGCCCACCCGCTCGATGATCTGTTCGCAGTTGTCCATATCCTCAAAATTTATCCCGTCCGGAATATCTGCATCCTTCACAAGCCAATCTTCCCGTTGCTTTTCCGGGATATCGAAAATTGTCAGGATGCTTTCTTCATCCAGCACGGGAAGGCCGAAAACCGGGTAAACCGCGCTGCCGTCGCTTATGTACTGCTGCACAATATTACCTTCCGCATCCCGCTTGCTATACAGCACTACCCGTTTGCTTTTTTTGCAGATCGCTGCAATACTCTTGATCTTCATTTTGCACCCACCATTCTTTTTTCATCTGTATATCTGCAATGGCCCATCCGCACATCCAGATAACCACAATCCAGATAGCAATGCATCATGCAAACGATGGCATGATACGCCGGGCAATGGACAGCGGAAGAAATCCGCTTTATTTCTGCGCCGCATACCGGGCATTCCGTATTTTCATATGAGTGGAAACAGGTACGTTCCGGTTGCTTTCGCTTTACGTCGGCTTTCGTGATCGGCTCCCATGCCCTGCAAGCCGGGGCGGTCAGCTTCAAGGAGTAGGCCCGGACGCATGACCCTATCCCTTTCCGCCCTTTATAGCAGCTACCGCATTGCATTCGGCATCTTCCTTCCCGGTATACCTGTTTTTTCCCTCCGATTCTAATTTGTCACCGATCATCCTGCGCCCGATCCGGTCAACTTCATCCGTGAACATGCTCCACGCTTCGAGCGGGTTTACATAGGAAGTGCGCCGCTTTGTTTTTTCTAACGCTTCGTCAACGATTTTATGTACTTCTTTGCATGTCATATGGTTATACCTCTAAAGGGTTGCTTTCGATACGTTTCACAGGAATATAGCAATTTATGGTTGTTTAAGTCGGATTTCTGTGATATTCTCATTTTTGGTGATGAGAATATGAAAAAAATAAAGAAAAGAATTTTTGAGATCATTCAAGTGGCTCAGGATGGCGACAAGGCAAGCAGGATTTTCGACCTGTTTATACTGGCTCTCATTTTAGTAAACGTGTTGCTTGTCATATTGGATACTTTCAGCCTTCCGGCGAAGGTCAAAAGCGTGTTCGGAGTAATTGAGACAATCTCCGTTGTGATCTTTACCGTGGAATACATCCTTCGCATCTGGACTTCTGATCTTCTTTACTCTGATCTTTCCCCTGCCCGCGCAAGGATTAAGTATATTTTCTCGTTCATGGCCCTGATTGACCTTTTCGCGATTCTTCCCTTCTATATTCCGTTCCTGATCCCGGTCGATCTTCGCGTATTGCGTATGCTCCGGATGGTGCGTCTACTGCGAATATTCAAAGTAAACCGCTATACTCACGCGCTTTCCAAAATCGGGAATGTGTTTCGAAAAAAAGCAAATGAGCTGCTTTCCTCTATTTTCATCGTCTGTCTATTGATGCTCATTGCATCTGTCATCATGTACAATGTGGAAAACGCCGCACAGCCGGACAAATTCAACAACGCGCTTTCCGGCCTCTGGTGGGCAATTGCTACCTTAACAACCGTTGGTTATGGCGATATCTACCCCGTTACGGCAGTTGGTAAAGTATTAAGCGCTATCATAGCTGTGCTAGGGATCGGGCTTGTCGCAGTGCCTACCGGCATTATTTCAGCCGGTTTCATGGAGCAGATCGAAATCCCAAAGGAGGAACCCGGTGAAAAGGTCAAGGAAGAAGACAAACATTATTGCCCGTATTGTGGTCACAAATTGGATTAATCCCGGGCGCGGATTTCAGCATAGCGGACTTTAAATTGGTAATCCTGCTTCTGCTTCACCACAAAAGACGCAATCCTCTGATCGGTGTTTTCCGCTTCCATGCGTTCCATAACATTCAACGGTCATCATCCTTTTCTATCAATTCAATGGAATTCTTCGGCGTACCCAGACATGCGCCTACAACATCCAGACGTGTTTTATGCTCGATAACCCGGATCATCACCATACCGTTCTCAAAAACATCCGTAACCTCGGCAAGCGTCATATTTTCATTTGTAATATCGTACCTTTCGTTTTTCGTTCCGCGCACATGATCGCCTATTTTGAAATCCATTGCCTGCAACTCCTTTGGAAACGCTTTTGCAATTGTTTTGCCCACGGGATCAGGTGTTTATCCTCCCATGTGATCAACCGCTTTTCATTCCAGCAGGCCCATATGACAAGCCCCGCCGCCAGCGTCCCGAATACGGCCTCTAATATTGCAACGGTCATGTTCTTCATCCCGCTCTCAGTCTGTGATCCCAAAGAATCGATCAAAGCGATCCCGCCCGACATACTCCCGGAACTGAACCGGATTGATATAATAAATGAACTTGCGCCCGGTTCCCGGCACGGCATTTCCAAAAGGTAAAATGCCGCGCTGCAAGCCGATTCGGATGAACTGCTCAGACTTCCCCAGGCACCGCGCCGCCGTCCTCGTGCCGATCCTGTCCACCGATACGCGGGGCAGCATGGGCGGAACATCCTTGCCAAGCAGGAAATCCGGTGAGGCTTTCAAAGCGTCCGCCATCAAAAGAATCTTGTCTTCCTTCGGCTGGTTCTTCCCGGAAAGGTACTGGCTGATCGAAGCCTTTGAAATGCCCGTTTTGCTTGACAGTTCGGATTGGCTCATATGAGCCTCGTTCATTGCGTGTTTCAGTCTCTCTGAAAATGTGGTTGTCATAGTGCGTTTCCTCCTAATCAGTTGAATGGATTTCATGTCACTGTCCCAAGGATGGGACTTTGCTACCGAATCCCAAAATCAAACAGTTCATCAATTCGTTCAGGCGTGATAGAATGAAGGTGCGGCTTTCCTTATTCCATTTCAAGAATCTTGGAAATGGCATTTCTTATTTTCGGGGCTTTCCGTTTACCGGTGAAAATTTTGTTCAAATATCCGGTGTCCGCATACATCCCCGTTTCCTTCCGAATTTCTTCGATCAGCCATGATTGATTCTTGTTCATTTCGATCAGTTTGGTCTTGACATCTACACCGAATTCGCAAAGTTCACATTTTGACATTCTTTCACCTTCTTTTCAGTGGAATCTATTGACAAGTACTTATTTGTGTACTATCATATGTTTGTCACAACACGATTACACTTGCTTAAGTACTTTTCATGTCTTTATGTTAGTACTTTTGCAAGTACAAGTCAAGTGCTTTTTTACTCATTAAAGTACTTTTGTAGATTTGTACAAACGGAGGTACTGAATCATGTACAATCTGTACGAAACCATCATGAACCTTTGCGAAGAAAAAGGCGTTACAGCCGGGAGGATGTGCAGCGACCTAAATATCAGTCGCGGAATGATAACTGATCTAAAAATGGGGCGGAAGAAAACTCTTTCTATCGAAACACTATCTAAAATGGCCTCCTATTTTGAAGTTTCTATTGATTTCCTTCTAGGAAAACAAACAGAAACAAAAATGCCCGCCCTTACTGCGAAGGACGAGCGTGACATTTCAAAAAAGCTGGAAGAGGCATTATCACAATTGGAAAGCAGCCAAGAGGGATTGATGTTTCAGGGAGAACCGCTTGATGACGCTACAAAGGAGTTGATCGCAATCAGTTTAAGAAACAGTCTGGAAATGGGCAAAAAGCTTGCAAAGCAGAAATTCACTCCAAAGAAATATAAAGGGGAACAATAATGGAATGAATACGAAAGAGCTTGTTCACGCTTTGTGTGAAGAGTATCACACAAACGATCCGTTTGAACTGGCCGATTCGATTGGAATTACAGTAACGTATGAAAAATTAGGATCAGTTCAGGGATTCTATAACCGGTGCTTTCGGCACAAATTCATACATATCAATCAAGACAGCAGTGAAGAAAAGCAAAGGTTTACATGCGCCCATGAATTAGGACATGCTATTTTGCATCCAGAAGCAAACTCGCCTTTCTTACGGGAAAACACGCTATTTTCCATTGACAAAATGGAGGTTCAGGCAAACCGGTTCGCCGTTGATCTCCTGTTCAGCGACTATGAATTACAAGATTATCTTGCGCGGCCCATTACCGATGCAGCCCACCGAATGGGCGTGACAATCCCGCTCGCGGAATACCGGATGAAATCAGTATTCCCACGACCGTTTTCAGAATATTAAAAACAAAAAAGCCGCCCCCGGTGTTGGAGCACCGAAGGCGGCTGGAAGTACCAATCAAAGGGCAAGGCCCCCTGATATAGCACTGTCACGAAGTTATTATATCACGGGTCTTAAGAAAATGCACTCTTTTTTGAAAGGAACGTGATATATCATGCGGAATCCAAACGGATACGGCACGGTTGCCAAGCTCTCCGGCGCGCGAAGAAGGCCTTTTATCGTGAAAAAGGTGTCAGGCTGGAAGGACAATGGCCAGCCGATCTATAGCATCATCGGCTACACGGAAACACGGGAAGAGGGAAACATCCTGCTTGCACAGTACAATAACGATCCGTGGGACGTTGACAAGGCTAAGATCACGCTGGAAGGGCTGTATGAGCTTTGGAAAGAAAAGAGAGCGCCCAAACTGGGCGAATCTAACCGGAAGTCTCTGCAATCAGCCTATACACATTGTTCAAAGCTGGCGAAGCTCCCCTACCGGAATATAAAAGCCTACCAAATGCAGGATACCATTGACCATTGCGGAAGGGGATATGCTACGCAATCCGCAATCAAAACTTTATGGAAGCATCTTGACCATTTCGCACTGGAAATGGACATCATATCAAAGTGTTACTCTGATCTTTTAACTTCCGAACCGGCCCCGGAAACGCATAGAATCCCCTTCACTGACGATGAGGTGAAACGCGTATGGGAGCATCAATCGGAACCGTGGGTAGATGCAATTTTAGTGCTCCTTTATTCTGGCTGGCGGCGCAGTGAATTATTGAACATGAAATCTTCCGATGTTGATTTGAAAGAAGGGACAATGAAGGGCGGTACAAAAACGAAGGCTGGGAAAGACCGCATTGTCCCGATTCATTCTAAGATCAGGCCCATAATTGAAAAACGACTTGCGGAAGGAAGCGAATACCTGTTTGCTTTTAACGGAAAACGCTGTGTCAATCCAACCTTCTATTATATCTGGAACGGCATCATGGATCGGCTGAACATGCAGCACACGCCGCATGAATGCCGCCATACCTTCCGCACACGGTTGGATGCTGCCGGGGCAAATCATCGATGCATGGATTTACTGATGGGCCACGTATCAAAAGGTACGGGAGATCGTGTATACAATCATAAAACTTTGCAGGATTTAAAGGATACAATTGAACTAATAACAAACTAGTAACAAAAAAGGCCGTGAATGCTGTATTTACGAGCATTCACGGCCTTATATTATTTATTGTACCATAGATATAAACCCAGCCGAAGATCACGCCGCAGGCGCCCTCCAGAAAGCCAACCCATCCGGCGATTGTGCGCAGCCACCAGTGTTTATTCCGGTAGATCTCCTTTACGCCTTCGAGCACACCGACCTTCTGCACATAGCTCTGCGAGGTGACAACACGCTCCTTGCAGCCAAAGGCGGTAAAGAGGTTGAGGCTCACGCCCAGCACTGCCATGGGGACGATGATGTAGCGGTATGTTCGGATATCCGTATATCCACCCGTCAGTTGGGAAAGCAGAGGGATGATAAAATATGCTACCGTAGGCGCAAAGGAATAGATCAGGGAGTTGATCGCCAGCACCTTTGTGCGCTCTTCTGAATTCGGCGTGATTACGGTTTGCAGCTCATTGTAGGTATCCGTAAACATAGGCAAGACCATGCTGACCGTGATTGCAAAGGTAAAGGACGCAATCAGCCTGCTAGTATATCCCATCGTTTCAAACGGCAAAAAGATGAAAATTGCCGTAAGCAACACGATCGGGAAGCCCATCAGGGCGATATACGGGCGGAAGCGCCCGTAGCGGGTGCGGGTGTTATCCACAATTTTGCCGCGCAGAATACAGAAAAAAATGCCCAGCACCGTTTGCACCATCGCCATATATTGCAGGTGCATCGGGCGCAGGCCAAGCGTGGAGCCGAGCAGCGTATTGCCTGCGGACAGACCCAGATACCCGGTCATAATCATAACGAACTGCTGGCCCATCCCACCGAGGCCAAGATTCAGAACTTCCTTATAGGATACGAAGTTCCCTTTGCCTGGCTTGCTCCAATGGGATGTGACCTCCTTCACAGCGCCGACCGCTGTGTCTTTGATCTTCACTTCATGATTCCCCCTCACAAATTGTTCAAATCGCCTCTTATACTTTATATGATTACGATGTTTTTTGTCAATCATTACAGAAATGATGTTTCATTTTGCACCTTTTTTCTATACAGCAAACAAATTATGTGATGATTTGTTACATTAAATAATTTCAAAAAGAACTGTTATAAAATGCAAAGCATTTTATAACAGTTCTTCTAAACTCCGTATCTATCCTTTATAAGCAAACGCTTGGATTCATACGCACCCATAGCGCCCATGCTGCTGCCTCTTTTTTGATCGGTAAAGCGGCTATTCTTTCATTTTCTTTGCAAAGCGAAGCTGATTGATTAAAATGCCAGCCGGCAGCAAAATGAGCAAAAACGGCAGCAAAATCACAAGGCACAGCACGGCGAGAATCACCACCGGCGCCCCCTTGCGGCTCGGCCGCACAGCATCCGGCTGTTGCCCGGGCACGGGCAGCGGCCGCGCTTTTCTGGCCGCATCCCGCTGAGCGCATTCTGGCGCATCGCCAGCCTGTGCAACCGGATAGATGGGCAGCACCGCCTCTTCATCGCAGATGCCGGCGTTATAGAGCAGCGGCTCCACCAGCGAACGCACGCTGCCCGCGCCCTTAATGAGCTTACCAAGGTTGATATGTAATGCCTGGAGGACGGAATCGATGATATTCAGCATCCCGCAGGTGATTTTGTAATACGGCGTATCGGGCGTGTAGGGCGCGTCGCCGCCATAGAGGCTCAGCACGAGCGAAATGATAAAATCGAGCACCTTTTCCTCTTTGATCGGCGCATAGTCCGCTTCGGAAAGGCCGGTTTCCGCCCGCGTCCAGTTGCCCACCGTGCCGATTTTCAGGCGGGCAAGGAATTTGGCAGGCCCCTTGATGAGCCAGCCGATGCGGTAGCTCAGCTTTTTCTTGACGCTGAAGGCTGTAGCCATATCGGCAAAGCGGTCGATATCCGTCCCCGCCGCCAAAATCACCTCGCGGATCATGCCAATAAATTGTTCCTTAAAATGCTCCTGTAAGGTTTTGCCGCCCAAATCGAGCGAAACCTTCTCGGTGATCTGCTCTGTGGAAAGCCGCACCTCCCCTGCCGCCGGGTCGAGCGTGAGCATCCGAATCGTGCCCGGATACCCGCAGAGCGCCGGGCTGCTCAGATCATAAAAAATATTTCCGGCTTCGCTGAAGGCATAGGAGACATCCTGAATATGCGAATGCCCGGTCAACATAAATTGGATGCCCAGATCCGCACACTGCTGCACGCGCTTCTCATGGTCGCCCATCATATCCCCTGCCCCGATGATGGAATAAAACGGCGAAGGCGACAGCATGGGGTGGTGCGTCATTGCGATGATGAACTGCCCTTCCTCTCTTGCTTTGCGCGCCTGCCCGGCGATCCATGCGAAGCATTCTTCCGAAAAGCCGCTTTTGCCCATGCCGTTGGAATCGTCGTTCAATGCGAAAAGCCGGTATCCGTCCGCAAGCTGAACGATGTAGCTCATGCTCTCCCGGTGCACGGCAATCGCCTCATCCGGCCCAAAGGAGCGGTACAGCTCCCATAGCTCCTTGCGGCGCAGGGCGGGCACTTTGACCTTCTGATCGCCTTGATAGCCATCTGTTTCGCCGGAATCCTGATAATCGTGCGTCGCGGTGATGACATAGACGCGCTTGCCAGCCGCCTTCAGCCGGTTGAGCAGGGCGATGCATTCCCGGTGGCTCTCCACCTCGCCGTTGTTCGTCGTATCGCCGGAGACGAGCACAATATCGCTCCTGTCATCCTTTGCGATCTGGTGAAAGGCGGCCTCCAGCACCTCTGGGCAATCCGCCAGCAGCTTCTGGCTTTTGGCATTGGCGGTTTCATAAGCCTTGCCGGAAACGCCTGTTTTTTTGGAATAATAATGAATATCGGAAACAACCGCCAGGGTCAGCGGCGCCTGTTGTTCAGCCATATGGATGCCTCCCGTTTCGATGAGATACTTCCAGTATAAAAGCACGGAGAAGCCGTGTCAAGAAAAAGCGTAAACGTTTTCGAAAGCAATCCAAAAACGGGCAGCCGGATGGCGGCCCGTTCCAAGCTATTTTTTATACATGCTTCTCTTTCCGGAAGCACATGAACCAATCCAGACAATACTGATCGTCCGTCTGATTCTCCATGCGATCCCTTGCCGTGCCGCAGGAACCGGCCGTCGGCACGATCACATCGTCGCCAGGGCGCCAGTCCGCAGGCGTGGCGCAGGCATCCGCATCCGCCTTCTGGAGGGCGAGGATGATGCGCTTGATCTCATCAAAATTGCGGCCTGTGGAGAGCGGATAATAGAGGATTGTACGAATCTTGCCCTCCGGATCAATCACGAATACCGCGCGCACTGCCTGCGTGTTGGAGGCGTTCGGCTGGATCATACCGTATTTGCGGGCAACCTCCATGCGGATATCCTCAATGAGCGGGAAGGTCACGTTGATATGCTTCTTCCCATTCCACTCCAGCTCCTGGATTTTCCGCAGCCAGGCGATGTGCGCATAGAGGGAATCCACGGAAAGGCCAATGAGTTCCACATTCAATGCCTTGAACTCTTCGAGCATTGAGCCAAAGGTCATGAACTCCGTGGTGCAGACCGGTGTGAAATCCGCCGGATGGGAGAAAAGGATCACCCATTTGCCCTTGTAATCCTCCGGGAAACGGATCGTCCCCTGTGTGGTGACGGCCTCAAATGCGGGTGCGGAATCGCCGATGAGCGGCATGCGGTTGACGTTCATTTCTTCCATGATAATATCCTCCTTTTATTTTGGCTTTCTGACTGTGTTGAAAGGATACACCATCCTGGGAAGAAGTTCCGTGATGAAGTCACAAAACAGTAATAATTCCTATTATTGAATAGGGAGCCCACAGGGATAGGCCGGGCGGTGATCCAGCCTCTCCTGCATCACAATGGCATAGAACCGGTAGCCGCCGGAGAGATTATAGCACTCAAATCCATTTTGCATGAGAATCCGGCAGGCGATATAGCTGCGCAGCCCGCTGTGGCAATTCACATAGACAGGCTTGCCACGCTCCAGCTCGTGCAGCCGCTCCCGCAGCTCATCCAGCGGGAGATTGATCGCGCCCTCGATATGCCCGTTTTGATACTCTGCCGGCGTGCGCGTATCCAGCAAAATCACGCTGCCGTCGCGCGGTAAATCTGCAACATCGTGCCAATGGTATTGCCGCACGAGGCCGGAGCGGATATTTTCGATCACATAGCCCGCCATATTCACCGGGTCCTTCGCGGAAGAATAGGGCGGCGCGTAGGAAAGCTCCAGCTCCGTGAGCGCCTCGCCGGTCATCCCCATCCGCACGGCGGCTGCCAGCACATCGATGCGCTTATCCACCCCGCTGAAGCCCACGATCTGCGCGCCGAGCAGCCTGCCCGTTTCCGGCGAAAAGAGCGTTTTCACCGTCATATTGGAGGCGCCGGGGTAATACGTTGCGTGCGAGGCGGAAAAGGTAACCGTTTTATCAAACGCGATCCCCGCTGCGCGTGCTGCCGCCTCATTGAGCCCGGTTGCCGCCACTGTCATGCCGAAGAGCTTCAAAACCGCGGAGCCCTGCACACCGCTGTAGCGGCTCTCCCGTCCGCAGATATGATCCGCCGCAATGCGGCCCTGCTTATTGGCAGGCCCGGCGAGGGCGGCGAGCGTTTTCTCTCCGGAGACGAAATGCGTGCTTTCCACCGCATCCCCCACCGCGTAAATATCCGGGTCTGAGGTCTGCATCCGGTCGTTGACAGCAATGGAGCCCTTGAGGCCGAGTTTGAGCCCGGCATCCTTTGCCAAAGCGGTATCCGGCTGCACGCCGATCGCAAGGATGACGAGATCGGCCGGGAGCGATCCGCCGCTCTCCAGCCCGACGCGCAGCCCCGATTCATCCGGCGTAAAGCCAGCCACGCTCTCCCCCAGCACGAGGCCGACGCCCTGCTCACGCAGATAGGCATGTACGCTGCACGCCATATCATAATCGAGCGGTGCCATCACCTGCTCCATGCGCTCAATGATAGCCGTTTCAATCCCCTGCCTGGCCAAGTTCTCCGCCATCTCAAGGCCGATAAAGCCGCCGCCCACCACAACCGCGCGGCGCGGCGCATTCCGCTCGATAAAGGCATGAATGGCGAAGGTATCCTCTACATTGCGCAGCGTAAAAATCCGGCTGTCATCCATGCCGGGCAGCGGCGGACGCACCGGCTTTGCCCCCGGCGAAAGGATCAGCTTGTCATAGGGTTCTTCATAGATAGAATGATCGTCCAGGCGGCGCACAGTCACGGTCTTCTTTTCCGGATGGATCTGCGTAACCTCGTTGCGCACCCGCGCCTCGATGCGAAATCGCCGCCAGAAGCTCTCCGGCGTTTGCAGGGTGAGCGCGTCCCGATCCGTGATCTCCCCGCCGATGTAGTAGGGCAGGCCGCAGTTGGCATAGGAGATAAAGCCGCTGCGCTCCAAAATCACAATCTCCGCCTGCTCATTGAGGCGGCGCAGCCTTGCCGCCGCCGTGGCACCGCCCGCAACGCCGCCGATGATGACTACCTTCATCACAATACCTTCTTTCACAATTCAAAATCCAATGGGATAACAAGAAGGGGCTGCCATAGCAGCCCCATTTTCCTTTTATTTGAGCATGGCCTCCAGCGCGTGCTTCGGCTTCACGCCCACGGAGGTAGAAACCGGCTCGCCGCCTCGAAAGAGCATCAACGTGGGGATGCTCATCACGCCGAAGCGTGCGGCCAGCTCCGGTTCCTCATCGATATTGACCTTACCCACATACACCTCGCCGCTGTGCTCCTCGGCCAGCTCATCCACCACCGGGGAGAGCATACGGCACGGGCCGCACCAGGGCGCCCAGAAATCGACCAGCACGGGCTTCTCAGCAGCCAGAACCTCGCGCTCAAAATTATCCTGTGTAACAGTAAAAACAGACATTTAAAAAACTCCTTTCGCTTCGGGCTATGTTGCTTTGCCCGTCTACACTCATAGGATATGCCAAAATGCCTGTGGTTTCCGTGACGATATCACAATTCTTTGATATGGATCAAATTGGTCAGCGCAGGCTCCCCTCCGCCAGCCGGGCAAGCTTCTCTTCATCCGTGATGGCCACGCCTCCGCGCGAGAGCGTAACCACGCCCTCCGCCTGAAAATATTTGAGCATGCGTGTAACCACCTCCCGCGCGCTGCCGAGGTGACGCGCGATCACCTCATGCGTGAGCCGAAGCTCCTTCGTATCGTCCAGCCCGCTCTCCTCCAGCAGGAAGGCGGCTAATCGCGCATCCAGCCGCTTATAGAGAATCTGGTCGAGCAGCCACATCACATCGGAAAACCGCGAGGCCATCAATTCGTTGGTATAATTCGCCACCGGAGCGGATTGGAGCATCAGCTCCTGATACGCCTTGGTGGGAATGTGCAGCACCTCGCTCTCCCGCTCGGCGGAGATCGTGATGTCAAACTGGATGCTGTTCATCATACAGGCGGCGGAAAACAGGCACATATCGCGCTCCAAAAGGCGATAAAGCGTGATCTCCCGCCCTTCATCGGATACGATATAGGCGCGCAGCTGGCCCTCCAAAATCAGAAAGAGGCCTACGCAGTCCTCTGAGCCGTTGTGCAGGATGGTTCCTTTGGGAACGTGGCGCAGCGTGACCGCATTGCGCAGGGCAGCGCGCTGCGGATCGGTCAAATCCTTCCAAAAAGGAAAATAATCTGCGTAGTCAATCATGGAAGCCGCCTCCTTTTGCCGGTATATGGGCAGGGTATCTTCTCTGTTTATTATCAATAGTAGGATGATTTTGGGGTTCTGTCAAGGGAAGAGGAGTTTTTACGTTCCACCATTTTATTGTTCCAATTGACCATGGGGGGAGAAATTGGATATGGGCTATTTACGCTCAGGCCGCGCGGGCCACGATCGGAAGAGAGCATTCCCTGAGAAACAAACGATTTGTCTTCGCATGCGGGGTATCTTTCGCGTTCATCGGTCAGATCGGATAGATAATCCAGGCTCACCTGATAAATGTCGCATAAACGGATTGCTTCCGGTATCGAAATCTCCTCTATGCCTCTCTCATAAGCATCATAATCTTGTGGGGAGCAACAGAGCATTTCTGCAATCTACTCCTTGGTAAACCCGTGCTCCACCCGAAGCTCGTAAAAACGATTTTGAAACATGATCGTTCCTCCTGATTAAACTAGAGATTTGATTCCAAAAGCTGATCTTCCGCTTTTTTCCTCAAGGCCTATCCTATCATCTTTTTTCTCCATCCTTACGTCTATGAGACGTATGATAAAAATTTTCATCTAGCACTCTCCTGTTAAGAGTGCTAATATTTACACTTCGTTCACACCTCATGTATTCTTTTTTCACAATCCCGGGGTACAATAAAAACTGTTCCAAGAGGAACAAGAGACAACACAAAACCAATGAAGGAAGACGGTCGCCATGTTCTAACAATCAAGTCCCTTCCGAGCAAAACGCACAATCAAATGAAATTTTTTAGGAGGTATGCTTTATGTTTGATCTGATGCCTTTTGGTTATGAAAGAAGTTTACTGGATTCCTTTGATAATTTCGAAAAAGAGTTCTTTAAGGGTATGAACCGTTCGCTTGTGAGCTTCCGCACCGATATCCAGGACAAAGGCGATCATTATGTTCTGGAAGCCGAGCTGCCGGGCTTTGCCAAGGAAGATATCCATATTGACCTCGACGAGAATTACCTCACCATCCGCGCCGAGCACAAGGCGGAAAAAGAGGAGAAGGATGAAAAGAAAGCCTTTGTCCGCCAGGAGCGTTACTACGGCGCGTATGAACGCCGGTTTGACGTATCCGGCATCGATGTGGACGCAATCAAGGCCGGCTATGAAAACGGCGTGCTGACCTTGGAGCTGCCGAAAGCGCCGGAGGTAAAGCCCGAAGTGAAAAAAATTGAAATCCAGTAAAAAGTAGCAGGGAGCCGCGCCCAAAAACGCGGCTCCCCTTTTTGTGTGGATTTCTGTTGACAAATGGAAATGAGAACGATAGAATAAAGATAGAAAAAGCGTGGCGCTGCCTGATACGGCAATCAGCGTCCCCGCTGCGACAGACTAGCTGTTACTTTGGAGAGTGGGCAGCTAGTCTTTTTTGATTGCAATAACGAGCAGCAGGGTCATTATTAAAATAACAACGATGTACTCCATATGCATCACCTCCCTTCTTCCTATAACATAAATGAAAGAAGATGAGGGCGCTAACTGCCAGCCTATTCAGACAACGTCACATGCTTATTATAGAGAAAAAAACCGGGCAGGTCAATCCATTTTAGGATGCCTGCCCGATTTTTGTGCCTTTCTGTCAAATGAAAGTTTTACTTTGCCACCTTCACGCGGAACAGCTTCACCCCGTGCTTCGGCACATAGCCGGAGAGTGCATCCTGCACCTTGGCCTCGTGCCCCGTCCAGAGCTCCCGAATCTCATAGCTATCCGCATACGGCAGATCGACGAAGCCCTCGTTTGCGAGCGCGCGCAGGCTCACCTCCACCTGCTTTTCCGATGGGCCCTTGTTAAAGAAGCAAACCGCCAGCTCACGGTTCTCCAAGGGTTTTACGAGAATATCCACCAGGCCGTCCTTGCGCACACGGCGGCACTGCACGCCCAGCGGATCCTGGTCAATGGCGATCACCTCGCGGTTTTTCAGGATGGAGAGCGTTTTATTCTCCGCATCCACCGTGCCGTCCGCTTTGATGAATTTGCGGATATCATTGCCGAGGATGAGCGGTGCGGCCATCATACACCAGAGTGTGAAGTGCGTTTTATTCTCCTCATAGGTCAAGCTCCCGTTGCCGACCTCCAGCATATCAGGGTCATTCCAGCCGCCAGGGCCCGCATACGCATAAAGCCGAACGTTACGCTCATAGATACCGAGCATTGAAACCCAGTTCGCCTGAATATCCGGCGTAGTGCGCCAGAGGTTGCCCGCTTCGCGGCCCCACTGATAGGGTTTATTCCAGCCCCATTCACAAATGGAATAGACGATTGGCTTTTCCGGCTGGCCGGTGCGCTGCGCATATTCTTTGGTCGCCTTTTTGAGCTGAACGCCCATGTTCTGATATTGCAAAGCGGCGCTGTCGAAGCGGGAAGCAACAGGATTATGGATCTTGATGCTATTCCCGCCCGCCTTGAGCTGCACACGCACCTGGATGCGCCCAGTGGCACTCCAGGATTTCGTGGGGGGCACATCCACATGGTATTTCTCCGCCCCGTTGACCGTGACCATGCAGAACTTTTCGGTATTATCCCTTTTGCGCAGGCCAATGGTCAGCACATATTCGCCCGCTTCCTCCACCGTGACGTTTTGGAAGGTGATCGAGCCCTGGTTGGCATCCAGGCCGGTAACGTATTTGCCGCTGTCGAGCGCTTTATCCTCCACAACGCAGGCTTGGCCCTCCAGCAGCGCGTCCTCCGCCTGAAGCGTAAGCGCATCCCGCTCGCCCGCCTTGCCGATGAAAATCTGATCAATGCAGGGCGCTTTCGTCGGGATCTGCACATTGTGGCAGAAATCATATTTGAAGTATTCCACGCCCCACTCCGCAAGTGTGCGCGCATCCGTCTCCTCATGGCCGAGCGAAGCGGGCAGATCCTCGCAGGTGAGCGTGCCGTTGGAGGTGTAGAGGCCGAGCTTCATACCCTGGGCGTTTACATCCTCCACAAGCTTTTTGATTCCGCTCGGAAAATTTGTGAGATCGCCCTGAAGCCGACCCTCTTCATCCCGGATGGAGGACTGCCAGCAGTCATCCAGGTTGAGATACTGATACCCCACATCCACCAGGCCAGAGGCCTTCATGGCGGCGGCTGTTTCCCGGATAATCTGCTCGTCGATCTTCTGCCGGAAGGTGTTCCAGCTGGACCAGCCCATGGGCGGGGTCAGCGCCACGCCGTTGTCGTAATGCTTCGTCGCGGTCACATGCAGCTGCGTTTGCGCAATGAGCTTTTTCGCCACGCACAGCGGGCAGATATTCTTTTTTTTCAGATATGCACCTCCGGCAGCTGCGCCGGCACCCGCCGTCAAAGCCGCAAGGGCCGCGATTGTTTTTGCTTTCATTTGCAAAACCATCCTTTCTTTTCATTCGATCAATCAATAAAAAAACTTTCGGGAAAGCCAGGCGCGAAGGCGCTTATTGCGCGCTACAGCAATGAAAAACGCCATCAGTGCAAGGCAGCACGCTGCAATCACCAGAGAATATTGCAGCGGCCTGCCCGTATGGTGGAACAGGCTGAACAGCACATCGGCATACACGGCGTACAGCGTAATCTCCGCCAGCACGGCAATGGAAACATGCGGCCAGTCGCGCTGCTTGCGCCCGAGCCACGAAATCATAAAGAGTGAGATGACGGAAAGCCCCAGAATCAGCGGAAGCCCCAAGTGCAAAAACCAGCCCCGCGGCCCCCAGCCGACCACGTAATAAAGCCAAGTATACAGCGCGCCCGCAAGCGTATCCAGCAGCCATAGCAGATGCGGGTGCGGCTTTTCCATCAAAAAGGGCACAATGAAAAACACCCAAAATAAAAGGCTGGAGGAAACGATATAGACCGACCAGATGCCGCTGTCAAGAATCAGCAGGTTTGCCACGCCGCAGATCAGGTTCGGGATGAGCAGCACCATGGAGATAAGGAAGGCGATATACCGCCGGTTCGCCCCTTCCGGAAGTGCCAGCCGGTCCGGATAGGGCGGAGGAAGCGCCTCTTCCGGCTCGTCGAGATAGGGGTTGAGCACCGGCGCGCCGCACAGCGCGCATTTTTTCGCGCTGCCGTCGAGCTCCACGCCGCAGTTCACACAATAGGACAAGTTACAAGCACCTCCAAACGCCGCCACACAACGGCCCAAAATAAAATTTACTCCATCTGCTCCCGGTTGCTTTCGATTTTCACATGAACGCCCATTTTCACAAGCCGGGTGAAAAACTCCCGCTCCATATCACTTTCCTGATAGATATTGGCAAAGGTCAGCGCAAACGTATTTTGGAAGCTGACCGCCGCGCAGCGTGAACCGCTGCGCCTGCCGGGCCCGGTCATGAGCACAAAGCGGTCAATATAAGGCTCCATCTCCTTTGGCACCCGGACGATGCCGAGGTTGGAGATCAGCACGCTTGTCGCCTTCTCGCCTGTGATCAAAAACGATAAGCCAATAAAAAAATCTTTAATAGGGAGCGGCAGAAAGCGCATAAACGGATTCGACTCGAGCTTGAGATTGCTCGACATCATGGCGTTAAGCTCTTTCGGGTTGTTGACATAGCGCAGGTAAAGGGAAACCTGCCGGACAATCTCCTCAAACGTATACTCTCCCATGTTGGGATCAATGCGCGCGGAATAGCAAAGCGAAAAATTGCGCAGTGTTTTCGTGGGAAAGGAGTTGCGCAAATTGACAGGAATTTGGACGCTCACATCCTTGAGCTTCCCGCGCCCCCGATGCTCTTCGAGCTGTTTGCGGTAGTGCACGTCCAATAAGAGCGCCGCCACAAACTCCGTGATCGTCACGCCATATTCCTTCGCCCTGTTTTTCAATGCGTCAACGGGCATATAACCGGTAGTGATATTGACCATATGCGCCGGCATGCGCGTACCCTTCGCGTGGTAGGCAAATTTATTCACCTTGTGCCGCGGCGCGGCCTTGGAGGAGGCGAAACGCTGGAAGGGATCGCTGACCTCATCCTGCGTGGGACGCTCGTTGAGATCAAGCACCCCTTCGCCCGGCGGAATCTCATGCCCCATCAGCCGCAAATATTGGGCCGTGATCGTGCTCAGCAGGCGGGAAGCGCCGTAAGCATCGCTGAGCGCATGGTAAAAATCAATGGAAATCCGGTTTTCATGGTAATAAACGCGGAATAAAAAGCGGTTATTCTCCCGCCAGTTGACGCGGTGGCAGGGGTTTTGGATATCCGGCTGGATCGGCGGGGCCAGCCGGTCATTCTTTTCTAGATAGTGCCAAAAGAAGCCCCTGCGCATCCTGACATTGAAACAGGGAAAACGCGGGAGCGTCATAATAACAGCCTGCTCCAACACTGCGGGATCCACTTTCTCCCGCAGCACAACGGAGAGGCGAAAAATATTGGACCACTTCTGGGTATTCTGCCCCGGAAAGATCTTGGCCGCATTATCGAGCCTGTACCACTCGCGCGGCTTAAAGATCCCCTTTGACTGAGCCATGCAGCACACCTCACAGCAAGAGATGAATCAATCTGGATACGACGGCCGGTCAGTTGGTCAGGTGTTTTTATCCACCTGATGGAACTGCTTGAGGTTGCCAGATTTCTGCCGACGGCGGGCAAGCTCCGCTGTCACGTCGGAAACATCGATGCCCTCGTTCGCCATCAGCACCAGCAGGTGAAAGAGCAAGTCGCCGATCTCCGCGACGGTATCCTCTTTCACGCCGTTTTTGGCGGCGATGATTGTCTCGCCGGATTCCTCCGCCACCTTCTTCAAAATCTTATCCGTGCCCTTTTCAAAGAGATAGCAGGTATAGGAGCCCTCCTGCGGGTTTTCTCTGCGGTCAAGGATCACATCATATAATTCCTGAAAAACATCCTGCATGGGTCAGGTTTCCTCCCAAATAGTTTGATAAAAACAGCTGTGGCTGCCCGTATGGCAGGCGGGGCCCGTCTGACGCACGGTGATGAGCAGCGTATCATCGTCGCAGTCCGAACAGATGGAGAGAACCTTCTGCGTATGGCCGGAGGTTTCGCCCTTGTTCCAAAGCTTTTGGCGCGAACGGCTGTAAAACCAAGTATACCCTGTTTCCATCGTTTTGGCAAGAGATTCCAAGTTCATATAAGCGAGCATGAGCACCTCATTCGTGCCCTCTTCGACGATGATTGCCGGAATGAGCTCCGCTTTTACAAAATATTTTGATAAATCCACAAAAATGTCTCCTTCCGAAACAGATATCAGACGACAGGCAAATAGCTGAACGTTGTCATCTGATATCTGCAATCTGAATCGCCTCGCGCAGGGAAAGCGTCCCTTTATAAATCGAGCGGCCACAGATCGCGCCGTAAAGCCCGCAATCCCGGAGGGCGACGATATCGCTGAGGTCCGTCACGCCGCCGCTTGCGACGATATCGCATTTCACCGCCTGCTGGATACGGGCGAGCTGCTCAAGATTCGGCCCGGAGAGCATCCCGTCGCGCGCGATATCCGTGCAGATGAGGCACTGCACGCCAGCTTCCTCCATGCGCTTTGCAAGCTCCACGTCGCTAACCCGGCTCGTTTCCACCCAGCCCTCGGCGGCAACCATCCCGTCACGCGCATCGATGCCCACGGCAATCTGCGCGCCATAGGCCGCCACGGCCTGCCGCACAAGCGATGCGTCCCGCAGGGCCACGGAGCCGAGGATCACGCGGGAAATTCCATTTTTTAGATAAAAATCGATATCCGCCATGGTGCGGATCCCGCCGCCGACCTCCACCTTCAGCCCGCTCGCACGGGCGACCTCCAGAAAAACGCCGGTATTTTTGCGTGCGCCCTCGACTGCTCCGTCGAGGTCGACCATATGCACCCATTCCGCACCCGCCGCCCGGAAGCTTTTCGCCGCCTCCAGAGCGCTGTCAGCTACCTGCTCGGCGGTGGCAAGCTCGCCCTGATACAGCCGCACACAGGCCCCGTTTTTGATATCGATCGCGGGAAAAATCAGCAAAATAAAATCCCCCTTTACGGATGTTCGGCATTTAAAGTTTGTTTATTCCAATGTGCCCTTGGTTGAGAGCGTACCTTTTCCAGTTTCCGCCACCGCCTGCCCCAGCGCGTGCGCCGCCGCCTTGAACAGCGCCTCGATCTGGTGGTGCGAATTGCCGCCGTAGGGCACATTCAAGTGCAGCGTGACCCCGGCGTTCATGGCAAACGCGCGAAAAAACTCCCCGCACATGCAGGTGTCAAACCCACCGACGCGCTCTTCCGGGAAGCTCGCCTGAAAAACGAGATAAGGCCGCCCGCTCACATCCACCGCCGCGGCGGCGAGCGTTTCATCCATGGGGATCAAAAAGCTGCCATACCGCGCAATGCCGCTCTTATCGCCGAGCGCCTCACAAAAGGCCCTGCCCAGCACGATGCCCGCATCCTCAATCGTGTGGTGGCAATCCACCTCCAGGTCGCCTTTAACGGCCACCTCAAGCCCGAAGCCTCCGTGCACGGCGAAGGCCTCCAGCATATGGTCCAAAAAGCCGATGCCCGTATCAATTGCAACATCGCCGCCATCCAGATCAAGCCGGATGGTAACGCGCGTTTCTTTCGTGCTGCGCATCTGTTCGGAAATCCGCATGAGTTCGCTCATCCTTTCTCTGTATAAAAGGCGCGGATCGCATCCGCCACCTTTTCGTTTTCATGGTTGCGCCCGGCGGTCACGCGAAGGTATTTGCCCATGCAGCGCACAATGATCCCCTGCTTTTTGAGCGCGTCGAAAAGCGCCTGCGCCCGCTCGCATTTCGCCCACACAAAATTGGTGACAGGCCGCGCCACCTCCACTTTGCCGGGGAAATCGGCCGCCAGCGACTGGAACAGGGCGTACAGCGATTCGCGCGACTCGATCAACCGCTCGATATTGCGCCTGAGCTGCTCCGGGTGCGAAAACGCGACGCAGCCGAGTGCCTGTGAAACGGAATTGACGTTATAGGGGGATTTCACGCTGCGGATCACGCGCGTGAGCGTTTCATTCGCCACAGCGAAACCCAGCCGGATACCTGCGAGGCCGATCGCCTTCGAGCAAGTGCGCAGGAGAATGAGATTATCATACTGAGCGGCTTCGTTCAAAAGGGATTGATCCCAGAAATCCATATACGCTTCATCCAGCACCACCAGCGCGTCCGTCCCGCGGAGGATCCTGCGCACCTCGTCTGCGGCAAGGCCTACGGAGGTTGGGTTACAGGGGTTGGAAAATACGATTAGCCGCGCCTCTTCCCGCTGCGCCGTATCGATTACCTGCTGCGGATCAATGATGAAGTCCGCATTCTTCTCCATCGTTACGCATGGGCATTCGACGATGCCGGTGTAAAAGCGGTACATCGAAAAATCGGGCGCAAGGGTAAGCACTTTATCCCCTTTTTGCAGGAAGGCGCTCATAATGATGGAAATGAGCTCGTCCGAGCCGTCGCCCGCCGTGACAAGTGCAGGCGAGATCCCATAAAAAGCGGCAAACAGGCTGCAGACCTTCTCCGCATACGGGTCCGGATAGCGGTTGAGCGCCGTTTCCGCCAGCGCTTTGCCCATCTCCGCCTGTATCTCATCGGGAAACGGGATATAGGATTCGTTGGCGTCCAGCCGGATCGGATATTCCCCGCAGATCGGGTCATAAGGAGTCAGGGCTTTGATTTTATCATTGAGGGCAAATGCCACGGTCAAAACCTCACTTTGATGGAATTTGCATGGGCGGTCAGCCCTTCCGTTTCCGCGAGCTTGACGATATCGTCCTTCGCCTCGCGCAGGGCGGCCTCCGTATAATAGAGAAAGCTCGATTTTTTCACAAAGCTGTCCACACCCAGCGGGGAGAAGAAGCGCGCCGTCCCGCTCGTGGGCAAAACGTGGTTCGGCCCCGCGTAGTAATCGCCCAGCGGCTCGGGAGAATAATTGCCGAGGAATACAGAGCCGGCGTTGTCGATCCGACCGATGTATTCCATCGGATGTTCCACACACAATTCCAGATGCTCGGGCGCCAGCTCATTGGCAAAGCCGATCGCTTCATCAAGCGTCTGGCAGACAATCACCGCGCCGTAGTCCAGCAGAGACTGCTCGATAATTTTGCGGCGGGAGAGCGAACGCGCCTGTTCTTTCAGCTGCGCGACCGTCTCTTTGGCGATCCGCTCGCTGGTGGTGAGCAGGATGGCGGAGGCCAGCACGTCGTGCTCGGCCTGGGACATGAGATCCGCCGCGAGGAAGGCGGGGTTGGCCGTTTCGTCAGCGACGATCAGAATCTCGCTCGGCCCCGCGACCATATCGATATCCACTGTGCCGTAGAGCAGCCTCTTCGCCGTAGCGACATAGATATTGCCCGGGCCGACGATCTTATCCACGCGCGGCACCGTCTCCGTGCCGTAGGCGAGCGCCGCCACAGCCTGCGCGCCGCCGATCAGGTAAATCCGGTCGACACCCGCAACGGCCGCGGCAGCCAAAATATCCGGGTTGGCGCTCCCGTCCTTTGCCGGGGGCGTAACCATAATGAGCTCCTCCACACCCGCGATCTTCGCGGGGATCGCGTTCATCAGGACGGACGACGGGTAGGCCGCCGTGCCGCCCGGCACATAGAGGCCGACACGCTTGAGGCCGCGCACGCGCTGGCCAAGGATCACGCCGTTATCGAGCGTGTTTAAAAAGCTCTGCCGCTTCTGCCGCTCGTGAAAATCGCGGATGTTGGCGGCGGCCTGATAGAGGGCGTAAACAAATTTGGAATCGCACTGGTCGAGCGCCGCCTCCATCTCCGGGCGCTCAATGAGCGTATGCTCCGGCAGGTGCCCGTCGAACTGGAGCGTATAATTTTCCACGGCTCGGTCACCATTTTGACGGACATTATCGAGAATCGCCGTCACGGCGGCGGTCACCTTGCGGTCAACCTCCCCGCTGCGCGCTTTGAGCTGCCGGAGAAGCTTTTGCTCCGCCTTTCCGTCAGCACGGGTAATCGGGATCATTGCAATTCCTCCTTCGCCTGTTCCACCTGCTCCAAAAACGCTTCAATCTCCTCGCGGCGCAGCTTCATGCTCGCCATATTCACGATCACGCGCGCGGAAACCGGCATGATCGTTTCAATCACCTCAAGGCCGTTTTCTTTGAGCGTTGTGCCTGTTTCCACAATATCGACGATCGCATCGGAAAGGCCCAATAAGGGCGCAAGCTCCACGGAGCCCTCAATTTTGATGATCTGCACATCCATGCCCTTCGATTCAAAATAAGAACGGGCCACTTTGGGGTATTTTGTGGCGATGCGTTTCACGTTGTGCCCGCTGAAAAAATCGTTGCTCAAATTTTCTACCGGCCCCGCGAGCGCAAAGCGGCAGCGGCCGAAGCCAAGGTCTGTTACCTCATAAAAGCTCGTGCCGTTTTCCACAATCGTATCCTTGCCCACGATGCCGATCTCGCACACGCCGTGCTCGATATAGGTGATCACATCCGCGGCCTTGGCCAGCACCACTTCATAGGGGCCCACCGGGAGAATCAGCCTTCTCCCCTTTTCAATCAGGGCGGTGCAGTCGAGCCCCATCTTTGTAAAGAGCTGCACGCTCATCTTTTCAAGCCTGCCCTTGGTCAGGGCGATCCGGATCGGCCTCATTGCACCCCGCCCCCTTTCTCGCCGTTTACGGTGATGATCTCCACGCTCTCCGCCTTGACCACATCGAGCCTGCCAATGCCCTTGCGGGCCGCATAATCACGCGCCGCCTCAGCGGAATCGAGCACGCAGTTTTCACACACGAGCCCTTGCTGGTTGAGGGAGCGCGCATAGGAGAGCGCCCGTACCTCGCAGCCGTCAATGCCGAACACCAGCACATCCGCCGCCTTCGGCGCGGCAGCATCGCCCCGCGCGCACATGGCGGAGGCCAGCGCATCCACCTCCACGCCGAACCCGGTCGCGGGCAGAGGGCTTCCAAATTCGCCGAGCAGGCCGTCATACCGCCCGCCGGAGAGTACGGTAATACCCGAACCCTCAATATAGCCCCGGAAGACGACGCCCGTGTAATAATTTCCGCGGTGGACGAGCCCCAGATCAATATTCACCTTGTTCTGTAAACCAAGCTGCATCAGCAGCCGGTAGATGTTCCGAAGATAAGCGAGCGGCTCCAGGGCACTCTCCCCATCATAGAGCGCGGCAGCCTCATCCAGCACCTCTTCCCCGCCGAACAGGCGCGGCAGCCTGCGCACCGCACGGGCGGCCTGGGTATCCCCCACCTGATCGAGCGCGTCATTCAGAGCGGCATAATTTTTCATTTCAATTAGCTCCACGATCTCTCCGCGCAGCTTTTCATCCGCCTCCAACGCCTGAAACAATGCACCGGAAAAACCGGCATGGCCAATCTCAATGCGGAAATCCGGCGCGCCGCACAGCTCGAGCGCGTCAACGGCGGTGGTGAGAATCTCCAGATCCGCCCGCAGGCCGGACGCGCCGATGAGCTCGATGCCGCTCTGTGCCGACTCGTCCCTGCGTCCGGTCAGGCCTGGATTGCGCCGGAAGACATTTTGTGAATAAAACAGCCGGAGCGGGATTGTCTCGTCCCGCAGCCGCGTCGCCGCGATGCGTGCAATCGGCAGCGTATTGTCCGGCCGGAGAACCATCAGCCTGCCGCGCGCATCCGTCACATTATAGAGCGTTTCCAGCGGCATACCGGCGCTCTCCCGGTCAAACACATCAAAGAATTCTAAAGTAGGCGTAATTACGCGATTATAGCCGCGCGCCTTGAACAAGCAGGAAAGCGTACTCTCCACCTCACGGCGCGCCGCACATTCCTCAAAAAGCAGGTCGCGCGTGCCCTCGGGCGTGGCGCGCTCATATCGTCTGATTGCCAAAATAATGGCCCCTTTCGCTTTAGCGTGATAGCATGATATCACATTAAATAACCTATGTCAACCCTTCGCCTGCGTTTTTGCCAGTTCCTTCTCTTTTCGTATTGCCTCCAGCCGTTGCATATAGTCCGGATAGCGCATCAATATTTTCTGGGGATAATCCTGAATAATGCCGTTGTTCAGAATATCATCAATGGTTTCCGACAGCTCAACCAGGGAGGTATTGCCCTCCTCCGTCACCCACATGCGAAGCACGCCGACAACGCCGGAAATAGTAAAATTCACACGGGTACGCAGGTCAAGCGAATCCTCGTCCCCAAAGATCACCTGAAGCAGCGTCAGAAACTCATCCCTGATCCGGTACTCCAGATCTTGAAGAATATGCCAGGATGCTGTTCCACGGAGCAGCTTTACATAATACTCCTTATCCCGTTCCAGCCACTCTGAAATGTTGATAAACAGTGTCAGGGGCATTGATGTGGGCAAAGGCATAAAAAAATCATGGAAAAAGCCTTGGATAGTCTCCACGAATTCATTTTCCATCTGCTCCAGCATATCGTAAATATCCAAATAATGCAGATAAAACGTGCTTCTGTTGACGTCCGCTTTTTGCGTAAGTTCTTTTACAGAAATTTTACCAACTTCCTTCTCCAGCATCAGATCCACCAGGGTTTTTTGCAGCAGCATTTTCGTTCGTTTTATCCGCCGGTCTTGCGTTTCCTCCCTCATTCATACCATCCCTTCAAATCAACAATTTTCATAAGTTCATCTAGTAAGATACACATCCAAATAATCTGATGAGTGACATCAGCCTATAGACTCATTATAATGAAAACGAAATCAATAATCAACACATTGTATGGAAAATATAACATCTCGTTTCCTCTGCTTGTCGAAAACGTTCGATTATCTTCGGGAAGCGTCTCTTCCGACATGCGCCCGGGCAGCTTTTCTCTCCCCCTTTCTTAGCGTCCGGCGATTCATAAACCCCATCCGATAAGAAGAAAACCGCGGGCCGTATGGTCAGCGGTTTTCTTCTTTTTGCTTATCCGTTGGAACAGGATACTTCCTTGCGCTACGTTTTCAGCCAACCAGCCATTGTCAGTCTTTTATATGCCTTGCCCAGACTGGCTGGAAGCGATAATCTGATTCATTTCCGCAAAGCACACATCAATCGGCTTTGCACTGTCGATCACATATTCACCCTCCATGGGGCCGATATCCGCTTTCCGATAATGCTCTAAAACATGCTCCAGGGAATGGAACGATTCATGCAACAGCGGATTTTTCAGTCTTGCCAGATGCCGCTGCTTCCATGCTTCCTCATCACTGCAATCCAGAAAAAAGCGGAACACCCTGTTCTGCTTAAAATCCAGCCTGTTCAGAAAAAATGCCGCATTGCCCCGGTCGCCGAGGGCCAGATCCACGATGAAATCCGCGCCCAGGTTGAGATTGGTCTGCATGATGCGGCAAAGGACATCATAGCATACGGCATTCCTGGCAGCCCGGTCTGTCAGATACCCGCCGGTTTTGACCGCATCAGTGATATCGTCCTTACAGAAAACGGGGATCGCCAGCTTTTGAGCCAGCCGGTTGGACAAGGTCGTTTTACCGGTTGCCGCCTTACCACGAAACAAATAAACGGTTCCCATTTTAACCTCCATTCTTCCGCTATGCGCCAACACAAATAGGGATGGAAAAGCGGCGGTTCCGTAAATTGGAATTCGGCTTTTTCAGAGCCAAATTCCGGCTGAATCCTCCTGCATGCCGTTTTGCTGATGCTTAGCTACCCTTCTCCGCCAGGAGCGTTTCCAGGGAAAACGCTTCAAACCGCGTGGTATCCACGCTCTGCGCCTGATCGATTTCCTCATACAGGATGCCGATCCGGCCATCCGGCAGCTGCGTCAGGCAGGAATAGGCGAAGGATCGCTCCGGCTCTGTGACGGAAAAATGATACTTCCAAGCAAAGGTGTAGGGAAAAGCTGCATCCTCCTTCCTATCGATCAGACCGATATGGATCATGCCGTGCTTGCGGCCCGGCCCCGCCGGGGCGGAGACAAGCACCGCGGGCTTATCATCGATGAAGCCCTCATAGCGGATGGCGGAAAGCTGACAGCCCTGCCCGTGCGCAAGCGGGAGCTCCGGCACAAGCACGCCCTCCGACCAGGTAATGCCGCCGTCCGCGCTGTGCGCTGTGGCGATCTTTCCCGCCTTGGTGCGGGCGAACACCTGCACGCTGCCGTCCGGCAGCTCCAAAAGCTGAGATTCGCTCATCATGCCGATCTCCCGCCCATAGCGCGGGCCGCCGCCCAAATGCCAGGTTTCGCCATGATCGTCGCTGTAAATCACCATGCAGGACTGATCCCGAAAGCCGGCCGTCACATGATAAATCGGGAACAGCAGCCTGCCGGCATGCTCCCCGCCCCGCAGCTGAATGCCGCAGCCGGGCCCTGTTACCAGCACACGCATCTCCGGCGATTTCACCATTGCATTGAGGGAAACGGGGCTTGACCAGGTTTTGCCCTGGTCGTCGCTGTAACGCAAAAACAGATACGAGGTTTTTTCTACCTGAAAAAGGGAATCCGCATAAAAAAGATGCATTGGCACTTTGACATCCGTCTTTTTTGTGCGCACCGCTGTTTTCCCGACGATGGCCCGCCGCTGGCGGACAAAGAGCGGCTTTCCGTTTTCCAAAAGCTCATATTCCGCATTCAGGGAGTAGGTGGTCGACCGCCCATCCTGCGCACAAATCATCCCATCCGGGCGCGCATAATAGCGGAAGGAGAAGCTGCCCTTTTTGCGCAGCCGCAGGCAGGCCTCGCCGCCAATCTGCGCATAGCCGGAGCCCGTTTTGGCCTGCGGGGAACCGAATCCGCCGGGGAACATATCCACCAGCAGAAAAATCCGCCCCGTTTCCCGGTCCTCCAGCAGGCATGGGTCAATAGTAGATGCGCTTGGCTTCGTGGTCATCGCGCCGTTACGCAGCGGCAAATGCGCATCGCTATCTACATAGTCCACAAAGTGGAAAGGAAGCGTCGGTTTCGACCATATTTTGCCGCAGTCGCCGCTCAGGGATACCGCTGTATCCAAATTGTTGGGCGAATCATGCAGGCCGCCGAAGCGCGCGTCCATCGCGGCAATGGTCACGCCCTGCCGCGTGGTGATCATGGCGGGAATCCGGTAATAGTTGCAGCCCAGTCCGTTCTCGGAATGGAAGGGCATAACGGCTTTCTGTTTGTAATCGTTCATCGCTATTCACAGCCTTTCCTTATCCAAATAAACTCATCTGGCTGCTCTGCGGCAGCCCCTCGAGCGCGCCCGCCTCGCCCAGCATCGTCATCACGCTGCTGGAAACGCCGGAGCGGTTGCGCAGATCATCGCAGGAGATGAACGGGCCCTGGCCATCATCCCGCGCGGCGGCAAGGCCTTTTGCCGCGCTCTCGCCCGTCCCCTTGAGGGCCAGGAAAGGCAGGCGGATCTTACCATCCTCAATTTTGTACACCGTCGCGTCGGATTGATAGAGATCCACGGGCAAAAACTCGATGCCGCGCGCGAGCATTTCGTTGACGATCTGTAAAATGGTGAGCTGATCCTCCTCTTTGGCGGAGGCGTCCTTGCCCTTCGCCATGAGCTCATCCATTTTGCGCTTGACCGCCGCGCGGCCCGCCACAGCGGATACCGCGTCCAGGTCGCCGCCGCGCACGGTAAGCAGCGCGGCATAATATTCCAGCGGCCGGTAAATTTTATACCAGCCCAGCCGCAGCGCGGCGCTGACGTAGGCCGCCGCGTGCGCCTTGGGGAACATATATTTGATCTTCAGGCAGGATTCGATATACCATTCCGGCACATTGTTCGCCCGCATGGCCTGCTTGTGCTCCTCCGTGAGCAGTTTGGGCGCTTTGCCCTTTCGGACGATCTCCATGATCTTAAACGCCATGCCCGGCTCCACGCCCTTATGCATCAGGTATGTCATGATGCTGTCACGCGTACCGATGACCTCAGAGATCGTGCAGGTACCGTTTTTGATCAAATCCTGTGCGTTGCCAAGCCACACGTCTGTGCCGTGCGACAGACCGGATATCTGCAACAGGTCGGAGAAGGTCTGCGGCTTTGCCTCCATAAGCATACCGCAGACGAAATTTGTGCCCATCTCCGGGATGGAGAGCGTGCCCGTCGGCCAGCCGATGTCTTCCGCCGTCACGCCGAGCGGTTCGGGGCTGGTGCACAGCTCGATGATTTTGCGATCGCAGATATCGACATCCATCACCGGGATGCCCGTCATATCCTCCAAATGCTTATAGAGCGTGGGCACATCGTGGCCAAGCTCATCGAGCTTTAACAGCGTGTCGTGCAGCGCGTGGAAGTCGAAGTGCGTGGTCACAGAGCCTTTATCCGCATCGTCCGCCGGGTGCTGCACGGGCGTGAACTCATACACCTCATGATCGTTCGGCACAACGACCATGCCGCCCGGATGCTGGCCGGTGGTGCGCTTGACGCCGGTGCAGCCGCGCGCTAAGCGCTCCTCCTCCGCCTTGTGCAGGATGATGCCGCGCTCCTCCGTATACTTTTTGACAAAGCCGTAGGCCGTTTTTTCCGCCACGGTGGAGATCGTTCCCGCTTTGAAAACGTTCTGCGGGCCAAAGAGCTCCTCCGTATAGCGGTGGGATTGGGCCTGGAACTCGCCGGAGAAATTCAGGTCGATATCCGGCTCCTTATCGCCGTTGAAGCCGAGGAAGGTCTCAAACGGGATTTCGTGCCCGTCGCGCTTCATGGGGATGCCGCAGTGCGGGCAATCCTTGGGTGGCAGGTCGTAGCCGGAGCCGACGGATCCATCGGTAAAAAATTCACTGTGGCAGCACTGCGGGCAGACGTAGTGCGGCGCAAGGGGGTTTACCTCGGAGATGCCCGCCATCGTCGCCACGAACGACGAGCCGACGGAGCCACGCGAGCCGACGTGGTAGCCATGATCCTCCGAGTTTTTCACCAGCTTCTGCGCGATGATGTAGAGAACGGCAAAGCCGTGTTCAATGATCGAATCCAGCTCGCGCGTGAGGCGGTCGGCCACATACTGTGGCACAGGATCTCCATACATCTTCTTGCAGTTCGTCCAGCAGATTTCGCGCAGTTCCTCCTTCGCGCCGGGGATATTCGGTGGAAAATTGCCCTCCGGGAAGGGGCGCATCACGTCTACCATATCCGCAATTTGATTCGGGTTTTCCACAACCACCTCATAGGCCCGCTCGCCGAGATAGGCAAATTCATCGAGCATTTCCTGCGTGGTGCGCAGGTAGAGCGGGGCCTGGTTGTCCGCATCGGAAAAGCCCTGCCCCGCCATGAGGATGCGGCGGAAAACTTCATCGCCCGGGTCAAGGAAATGAACGTCGCACGTGGCGACCACCAGCTTGCCGAGCTCATCGCCAAGCTTGAGGATCGTCCGGTTGATCTCCTCGAGCTGTTTCTCCCCATTGACCCGGCCCTCCCGCACGAGGAAGGCATTGTTGCCCTTGGGCTGAATTTCAAGATAATCGTAAAAAGAGGCGATGTTTTTCAGCTCGTCCCACGGCCGCCCGTCGAGCACGGCGCGGTAGAGCTCGCCCGCCTCACAGGCGCTGCCGATCAAAAGCCCTTCGCGGTATTTGATGAGCTCGCTTTTGGGGATGCGCGGCTGGCGATAAAAATATTTCAGGTGGGACATGGAGATCAGCCGGTAGAGATTTTTCAGCCCTGTCAAGTTTTTCACCAGGATGATCTGGTGATAGGAGCGCAGCTTTTTCGGATCCACCTCCGAGAGCGCAGTGTTGAGCAGGCCGGTCGATTCGATATCGCCCGCTTTGCGCGCTTCGTCGAGCAGAATGACAAAGATATCCGCCAGGATTTTGGCGTCATCGCAGGCGCGGTGATGGTTAAAATCCTCCAGCTTTAAATATTTCGCTACCGTATCGAGCTTATAATTTTTCAGCCCCTTTAAGAGTGAGCGGCTCATCGGCACGGTGTCGATGCTGGTATAGTCATATTCGATCTTGTGACGCGCGCAGACCGCGCGGATAAAGCCGGTATCAAAGGGCGCGTTGTGCGCCACGAGCGTTGCCGCTTCCCCGCAGAAGGAGAAAAACGCGCGCACAGCCGCTTCCTCAGCCGGCGCATCCCGCACCATCTCATCCGTGATGCCGGTCAGCTCCGTGATGCGCGCGGGGATTGGCATTTCTGGATTGGCAAAGGTATCGAAGGAATCGAGGATCTTCCCGCCTTTCACGCGCACCGCGCCAATCTCCGTGATGCGGTCCTCCTGCGCGTTGAAGCCCGTGGTTTCAATATCGAAAACGATAAATTCGCCGTCAAAGGGCGTATCTTCCCGCCCGGTAACGATCGGCACCATATCGTTGACGAAATAGCCCTCCACCCCGTAGATCACCTTGATCCCCGTCGCTGCGGCGGTATTCATCGCCTCCGGGAACGCCTGCGCAACGCCGTGATCCGTGATTGCAACAGCCTTATGCCCCCATTCAGCAGCACGCTTGATAAGCGCGGAGCAGTCGGAGATACCATCCATTGCGCTCATTTTGGTGTGCAGATGGAGCTCGACGCGCTTGACCGGTGCATCATCCATCTTCTTTTCCTTCTGGACGCTCATGATGGAAAGCGGGCGGATCGCGTAATCACGGAAGTATTTATCATAGCTGACGCTGCCGCGCACCAGCACCGTCATACCATCCTTGATGGCCTGGTCTACCTTGGCAGCGTTTTCCTTCTCGTCGAAAATTTTTACCGTGTAGGAGCCGGTGTAGTCGGTGATATGGAAGGAAATGATCAGGCTCCTGCCATCGCGCGTCTCCTTTGATTCATAGCCGAACACATCGCCCCAAACCGTGACCGTACCGTCCTCCGGGTTGAGATCGCGGATCGGCACCGGCTTGTTGCGCACCGGGCGGCCCAAAATCTCCCGCGCGGTTTCGAGATACAGCGGCAGGCCGTCGTACATCTTGTGCTCGCCTTTCAGCTTATCCCCTTCCGCTTTGCGTTTGGCGGCCTCCCGCTCTGCTTTCTGCTGCGCATCCGCCTGCTCCTGCATTTTCACAAAAGCCGGCGCTTCCGGCGTGACGGTCACTTCGCCGTCAAACCGTATTTCTACCGCAACGCCGAAGCGCTTTTGCACCAGCGCGCGCAAAAAGGCGTCGCAGCCCGTATCCTTCAGGATATCCGCGCCGCCATGCGTGAGCGTGATGGTGAACACATTCTCCTCCAGGCAGGCCGAAGCATCGTTTAGAAAGCCGTTGGCCGCGGCGTTTTCCCGCCGCAGCGCCCGCACCATATGCGGGAAATAGGCTGCCGAAAAATCCGCCTTTGGAAAATACGGCTCAATCGCCACGGATTGCAGCCGCATCAGCGTGCGGAGGGAACGCTGCGCCGCCTCCAGCGTTTCCTCCGGAAACACGGCGTCAAACTCCACCTCGATATCCAGCGTGCGCGCTTCCCGTTCAATGACAACAGACAGAACCTGCCCGTCGGGCAAATTCTGCCTGATATGCTCCTCTATGTAATCCCCAAACAGGGCTAAAAAACGATTCTTCTGCATAACGTCTCCTATATGCTATTCATTTGCGGTCGTTTGCCTATCAAAGCTTTTCGATCTCCCGCATCAGTTCGTCCAGAATCTGATCCTCCGGCACCTTGCGGATGATCTCTCCCTTTTTAAACAGCAGGCCGCAGCCGTCGCCGCCCGCCACGCCGATATCCGCTTCGCGCGCCTCGCCCGGCCCGTTGACTGCGCAGCCCATGACTGCCACCTTGATCGGCTTGCGGCAATTCCGCAGCCGCTCCTCCATCTGGGCGGCCAGGCTGATCAGATCAATCTTCGTACGCCCGCAGGTCGGGCAGGAAACAAGCGTGGGCGCATCCGTCTTGAGCCCCACGGCCTTGAGGATATCGAAGCCCGCATAGACCTCATTGACCGGCGCGTCCGTCAGGGAAACACGGATCGTATCGCCGATGCCGTGCAGCAGCAGCGAACCGATGCCCGCGCTCGATTTAATCAACCCCATGCGGGCAGTGCCCGCCTCCGTTACGCCGAGATGCAGCGGATAATCGCACTGCGCCGCAACGAGCTCATAAGCCTGCACCATGCGCTGCACATCGGAGGATTTGATAGAAATCACGATATCGTGAAAATCACATTGCTCCAGCAGCCGCACATGATACATCGCGCTCTCCGCGAGCGCCTGCGCCGTGGGCGCGCCGTATTTTGCAAGGATCTCCTTTTCCAACGAGCCGCTGTTGACGCCAATGCGGATAGGGATGCTCTGCGCCCTACAGGCATCCGCCACCGCCTTTACCCGCTCGTCAGAGCCGATATTGCCCGGATTGATGCGGATTTTATCCACCCCCGCCTCCACGCAGGCAAGCGCAATGCGGTAATCAAAATGGATATCCGCCACAATCGGCACGGGCACCGCTTTTTTCAGCGCCGGGATCAGTCGCACGGCTTCGAGATCCGGCACCGCGGCGCGGATGATCTCACAACCGGCCTCATATAATGCCTTTGCCTGATCGACATTTCCCTCGATATCATGCGCAGGGACGTTGAGCATGGACTGCACGCTCACCGGCGCCCCCCCGCCGATCTGCACGCCGCCCGCAAAAACGGCGCGGCTTTGCCTTCGCTCCATGATATGTCATTCCTTTCCAGCTTACAAAAATGCGGTCATCCCTCTGAAAAATTTAGCCGCCCCGGATGAGCCGCAGGATATCGTTGAAGGTGACCACCGCAATCAGCGCAAACATCAAAACCAGGCCGATTGCGTGGATCATTCCTTCCCGCTTCGGGTTGATGGGCTTTCTGCGGATGCCCTCGATGATCAGGAAAAAAAGCCTGCCGCCATCCAGCCCCGGAATCGGCAGCAGATTGAATACGCCGATATTGATCGTGATAAACGCCATCAGCGACAGCGCGTTGAGGAACCCGCCGGAAGTGGTAGCCTCGGCAATCACGCTCACCGTGCCGACCGGCCCCGCCAGATCGCTCAGGCCAAAGTGCCCCGTTACCAGGTCAAACAGGCTCAGCCACACGAGCCTTGCCATGGAAGCCGTTTCCAAAAACGACGTTTTCAGCACATTCCAAAAGTTTTTATTCTCGCCGACAATAATAAAATCGAAGGTGATGATTGTTTGCCCATCCACCTCATGCGTATCAAATTTCACATTTTTGAGGTCTGTCGTTTTGCCATCCCGCTTGACGGTAAAATCGATCACGCCATCCTTATCCCGCGCCATCAGGAAGCTGATATCCCGATCCGACCAGACGGAGGTGCCGTTGATATGCGTAATCACATCGCCCTCCTGCAAGCCGGAGGCCTGGCTCGATGCGTTTTCATGGAAACCGGCGATCTGCGTCGTTCCAACCAAATTCTGCTGGGTGAGCAAAATCGCAACGAGCACAAGGCCGAGGATAATATTCATCACCGCGCCTGCGATCACAACAAGGAAGCGCTTCCACACAGGCTTTTGGTTAAAGGCCCGCTCATCTTCGCTCGCCTCGTCTTCCCCCTCCATCTGGACATATCCGCCCATGGGGATCAGCCGCAGGGAATATTTTGTTTCCCCTTTGCCGAAGCTAAAAAGCTTTGGCCCCATGCCAATGGCGAACTCATTGACCTTGATGCCAGAGAGCTTAGCTACCGTGAAATGCCCCACCTCATGGATCAGGATAATCAAGCCAAAAAACAAAATAGCAAACAGAATGGGCCAAGCCTTGCTCCAAACGCCAGCGGCATCAAGTAACAGAATCGGAATATTAATACCGGGTCACCTCTTTCATATCGAACGGTTTAGATCTTTGCCTGTTTGCGCACAAACTCCCGCGCGGACGCACCCGCCTCGCGGATATCCTCCAATGTGTAATCCGGGCGGTCGGGCGCACATTCCGCAGCCGCGGCCACCAGCTCCCCAATCTCCAGGAAGCGCAGCTTCCCCTCGCGGAAGAGGCGGTTCGCCTCCTCATTGGCCGCGTTAGCCGCCGCCGGGAATACGCCGCCGCGCAGGATTGCCCTGCGGCACACCTGAATCAGCGGAAAGGCCTCATAATCCGGCTCGGCAAAGTGCAGCGTGCCAAATGAGGCGAGATTGAGCTGCTTGACGGGAGAGGCATACCGCTGCGGATACGTCAGCGCATATTGGATGGGGATGCGCATATCCGGCACGCCCATCTGGGCGATGACGGAATGGTCCGCAAACTCAATGAGCGAATGCACCACGCTCTCCCGGTGGACGACGATATCCACCTGCTCCGGCGGCATAGAGAAAAGCCAGACCGCCTCAATCAGCTCAAGGCCCTTATTCATCATGGTGGCGGAATCGATCGTGATCTTCGCGCCCATGCTCCAATTGGGGTGGTTGAGCGCCTGCTCCACCGTTACCCCGCGCAGTTCTTCTTTCGTCCTGCCGAAAAACGGGCCGCCGGAAGCCGTCAGGATAATGCGCTTGAGGGCATCCTTTTGCCCCGCGGGCGCGCCTTGAAGGCACTGAAAAATTGCGGAATGCTCGCTGTCCACCGGCAAAATTCGCACGCCCTTTTTACGCGCCGCCTCCATCACAAGCTTACCGCCCGCCACAAGCGTTTCCTTGTTGGCGAGCGCAATCTCTTTGCCCGCTTCAATAGCGGCGAGCGTCGGCAAAAGCCCCGCCATGCCCACAATGGCGTTGAGCACGGTATCAGCGCCTGCGCAGCGCGCGCATTCGATCACGCCATCCATGCCTGCGAGCACTTTGGTGCTTGTATCCGCCACGCGGGCGCGCAAGTCCTTCGCCGCCTCCTCGTCTACAACAGCGGCCAGCATGGGATGAAACTCCCGGATCTGCTCCTCCAGCAAGTCGATGCGGCTGTTGGCCGTGAGCGCGCAAACGGTAAATCCGTTGAGGCGGACGACATCCAGCGCCTGCGTTCCGATTGATCCAGTGGAGCCTAAAATGGATAACCGCTTACACATGATAGTATGGCCCTCCTTTCTCTACCAGGCAGAAGTTTTGTGCGGTTTGGCACAGCCAAATTCTGGATGGCCTTGCTGACCGGAACGCACAAAACGCCCAGATGAAACACCCATTTTTAACTTTATGCATCTGCCGTTCTAATTAGTAGGAAAGCGTCGCCGCCAGGCGGACGATAAAATAGAGCACCGGCAGCACGAAAAGGCAGCTGTCGAACCGATCCATCACGCCGCCGTGGCCGGGGATCAGCTTGCCGAAATCCTTCGCGCCATAGTTGCGCTTGATGACGGAGGCAGATAGATCACCCAGCATGCTGATGATTGCCAGCACAATCGTGATGAGGATGACGGCCCAATAGGGCAAAAGCAGCCGCTCCTGAACCGCCAAATTAAAGATCAGAAAGACCAGCAAATTGATGATCACCGCGCCCACAACGCCGCCTACAGCGCCTTCCCAGGATTTTTTGGGGCTGATCTTCGGCGTCATCTTATGCTTGCCGAACTTGCTGCCGACAAAATAGGCGAACGTATCCGTCACCCATGCGCTGCTGATGCCGAACAGCACAAACAGCATGCCGTCCGCCTTCGAATAGGCCTGCGGGTAAACGGTATAGATATCCCGCAGAAAAATCATGCAGGAAAAGGCGAACGGAACCCCAAGGGAAACAAACAGTGCGATTGCCACATGCTCAAACCGGGTGATTTCATACTGCGCCAGCATCAAAATGAGCAGCAGCACCGTATAGCCAATCGCCACCAGCGGCACGGGCAGATCAACCTCTGCGGAAATCAGCACCGGCAGCAACGATGCAAACGCGACGCTGATCCCCATGATGGCTTTATTCTTCACCTGCGCCACGCGCTCAATTTCAAACACGGCTACGCCGGAGAGCAGCGCAAGGAAAAGGGAGAAAAACGGCGTATAGGTGCACAAAAGCATCGCAATCAAAAAGACGACCACGCCCACGCCGGATAGAATCCTCGTTTTCATTACAGATCACATGCCTTTCATTGATAAGGCTTCGTCTCGGAAGGGAAACACTGGTTTCCCGATCAAGTCTTAATAGAATTCCCCAAAATGCTCAAATCCCGCCAAAGCGGCGGTCGCGCCGCCTGTAGCTTTCCAGCGCCAGGTCAAAATCAGCCTCTGTAAAATCTGGCCACAGCACATCGGAAAACCAGAATTCCGCATAGGCCGCCTGCCAGATCAGGAAGTTGGAGAGCCGGTATTCCCCGCTCGGGCGGATAATCAAATCCGGATCCGGCTGCCCGGCCGTATACAGGCCGCCGCCGATCTGTTCCAACGTGATCTCCTCCGGTTTAAGTTCCCCCGCGGCCGTCTGCTGCGCAAGGCACTGGACGCTGTGCAGAATTTCCTGCCGGCCGCCGTAATTGACGGCAATGTTGACGATTGTTTTCGTCGCGGCGAGGCTCTCCTCCTGCGCCTGATTCATCAGGCTGATAATATCGCCCGGCAGCCCCTCCTGACTGCCGATAAAGCGGATGCGCATGCCGCGCGCCGCATTCTCCTTCTTCCGATCCTCTGCTTCCAAAAGATATTCCCGCAGGAGCTCCATAATCGCGGAGACTTCCTCCGGCGGGCGCGCCCAGTTTTCCGTGGAAAAAGCGTAGAAGGTAATATAACGGATGCCGATATCATTGGCATACTCACAAATCCGGCGAAACACGCGAGCCCCTTCCTTATGCCCCTGCGTGCGCTTAAGGCCGCGCTGCTTCGCCCAACGGCCGTTGCCGTCCATAATAATCCCCACATGCTGCGGGAGGCGCTCCTGATTGATCACGCTCATTCCTCCACCGCCTTTCCGCCCGCAAACCGCTTGCGGGCAATATTTCCCAATGTGAAAAAAGTGATAGTAAAATGCCATCCTGAAGAAAAAGCGGTTTTGCGCCGCCTTCTCCTCAGAATGACAATCACAGCAACGCCAGTGCAACAAGCAGCTGGCGTTCACCCAGATCAGATTTCCATAATTTCCTTTTCTTTTGCCTGAGCGATCGAATCAATTTCCTTTGTGAATTTATCCGTAATCTTTTGCAGCTCGGTTTCGCCGTCTTTGAGATCGTCCTCCGTGATTTCAGAGCCCTTCTTCATCGCCTTCAGCTTTTCAATACAGTCGCGGCGGATAGAGCGGATTGCCACCTTCGCCTCCTCGGCGGTTTTGCCGACTGTCTTTACAAGTTCCTTGCGGTGATCCTCTGTCAGCGGTGGGAAGATCAGGCGCAGCACGCGGCCGTCGTTCTGCGGATTGATGCCGAGGTCAGAGGTTTGGATTGCCTTCTCAATGGCGTGCAGGGTGGAAGCATCCCACGGCTGGATGGTCAGAATCCGTGCTTCCGCCACGGAAATTGCCGCCATCTGGTTGACCGGGGTCGGCACCCCATAGTAATCCACCTGGATTTTATCGAGCACAGACGCGTTGGCCCGCCCGGCGCGGATGGAATCATACTCGCCGTTCAGGGCGCGGATCGTTTTATGCATGCGCTCATTTGCATTCTCGTATACCTGCTTCATCTCCATGGGGGTTAGTCCTCCTTCACGATTGTACCAATATTTTTGCCTAACACAGCGTCCACAATATTGTGGGGGTTGTCTAAATTGAATACCAGAATGGGGATGTTATTATCCTTGCAGAGGGAGGCCGCCGTGCTATCCATCACGTTGAGCCCCTTCTGAAGGATATCAAAATGGGAGAGCGTGTCGAACTTTACCGCATCTTCAAACTTGTTGGGGTCTCGGTCATACACGCCATCCACATTCGTCGCCTTAAAAATAATATTTGCATCGATCTCCGCGGCGCGCAGGGCGGCTGCCGTATCTGTGGTGAAGAAGGGGTTGCCGGTGCCGCAGCCGAAGATGACAACACGGCCCTTTTCCAGATGGCGGATCGCGCGGTTGCGGATATACGGCTCTGCAATCTGCTGCATCGCAATCGCCGTCTGCACCCGCACAGGCACCTCCAGCTGCTCCAATGCATCCGCAAGGGCCAGGGAGTTCATCACCGTGGCCAGCATACCCATATGGTCTGCACGCGTGCGATCCATCTCACCGCTGGAACGGCCGCGCCAGAAATTGCCGCCGCCGACGACCAGACCGATTTCAACGCCCATGTCAGAGCATTCCTTCACGGCTTTGCAGATATTCTGCACCGTATCAAAATCGATACCATGGCCCTGCGGGCCCGCAAGCACCTCACCGCTGAGTTTTAAAAGGATGCGCTTATATACTGGCTGCATCGTAAAACCTCCGATATTCAGTTTAGGGGGATCCTTATCACAGCTATTTTACTGCATTCGGCGCGCCGTGTAAAGAGAAAAAGAGGAATCTCCCTGCGCGAACAGCGGTTGTATACTATTATATATTGTAAAAGCCCTGCAAATCTGTTAGAATCAAAGCGCAGGATAGGCTGTGGGAACAGGAGGAGCTTCATGCCCAAATTGAGAAAAATGCTCGGGGATATCCATTCACCGGAATGCGTGAATTTGATGCGCCTGATCGAAACACAGAGCAAAACGACGCTTGCCGCTTGGGCGGTTGGTTATGCAAAGAAGCATTACCTGGAGCTTTACGAGGCAGAATGCCCCGGTGATCTGCGCCTGCGCGATACCATTGCCGCCTGTGAAGCTTATTTCAACGGAATAAAACAACAAAATGAGATAAAGCCCCTGATTAGGCAGGCAGGGCAGATTGCCCGCGACAGAGCAGAGCAGCCCACGGCGCAGGCCGCGGCACGCGCCGTTTCCACCGCCTGCGCTGCCATCCAAACGCCGACCAACGCGCTGGGCTTCCTCTTTTACGGCGCTGCCGCCTCCGCATACAGCCAAGCCGGCCTCCGGCAGGAGGCAGGCGTTTACGATGAATTCGCTACGATAGAATTCAAAAATGCGCTTGACGATTTGAAACAGGCCGCCGTGCCGGACGAGCCCTGCCCCGCAAAAATCAACTGGAACTGTTAGCGCGCCGGAGCCGCTGCATTGGCTGGGCGCCCTTGCCAAACAAGATGCAATCAGATAGGATGGCGGGAAGCGCTCCACTTTTTTCACAGAAATCCAACAATGATATGGAAAGGACGGCCTGCATCATGACACAGCTTGAGACCATGCAGCACGCAAAGCAATACCTCGACCTGCTCTCCAACGGCATTGACCCAATTACGCAGGAGCCTCTCAAACGGGAGGATCCGCTGGCAACGGAGCGCCTGCAAAAATGCTTTGCCTATGTATCTGGTATTTTAGGCCAGGTCATTGCCAACGGGGGTAAAATCGTTGCCCGCCACCATAGCGGGAAGCTCCCGTTTGCCCTTTCCGAAGCGGCGCTTGCGCAGGTGGCTGTTTCCGAAACGCCCATTCCCATCAAAGCCTTTGCGGCAAATGTAAACGCCTGCATCGATCCGCAGGCCTCCCGCCCCCTCTCCCCGGTTACCGTGACCAACTGGCTGGTGGAGGAAGGCTATCTCACAGAAATCACGCGCGCGCAAAACAAACGCATGCGCGTTGCCTCCCCTCTGGGCCAGTCGATCGGCATCACGAGCGAGGAGCGCGTCAGCCGTGCGGGCGTGCCCTTTATGCTGAACTTATATAATGAAAAGGCACAGCGGTTTTTACTGCTGCATTTGCAGGAGATCACCGCAGGGCAGCAGGAGCCGCCCATCCCTGCGCAAGCGCTGTAAGGGCCGGCGCAAGTGCCGTAAAAGATGGCGCTAGAAGAAAGGGACTGTCAGACAAGTAGAAAATGTAACGAAACGGCTCATGCAAAATGCTTTGATTTTGCATGAGCCGTTTTGCCTTCGATCGGAGTTGACAAGCGCCGAAATTTACAGTATACTAGAAATAGAACAAATGTTCTGATGCGCTTTTGCCGCCTAGGTTAGGCGGCCTTTTTCATTGAACAGGAGGGATTTTGGTGCAATATCTCTATTTTGTCTCCGGGCAGGCGGGCAGCAGCGTCCATGAAACGCTCTGTTTGCTGCGGGATGTCTATCACTTACAGGCCAGCCCTTCCCCTTACCAGGGTACAGAGGAAGATTGCGGCGCAGGGCCAAATATCTGGCGGATCAATCCCGCCGCGCTGGCATCCATTCGCTGCTTCCCGCCCCGCGGCCTTGGCCCCTATAAAATGATCTATCTATACGCACCGGCATATGAACGGGAAAAACGGCTGCGGGAAGCGGGCATCCCCTTTCCTGTTGCCCTGCGCCATATTCTGTGCGATCTTTATGCGTTTCGCGGCTGGGAAGCACAGGCCGACCTGATTTTGCGGGAACCTTCGCCGCAGACCGCCGCGCTGCGCCTTGCCGGTTATATTCTGCAAAGCGAAGGCGGTGCGGAGCAAACCGTTTGGCAAAATTGAGGCGCCGCTATCGAAAGGATGGTTCATCATGGCACAAATGAAAACCTACCAGCATTTTGTTTTTAAGCTGCATACCCAGCGCCTGAAAAAGGCCGGATGGTCGCTCTCCCTGACGCTTGCGGATGCAAGGCGCAATGGGGAGCTGGTTGCGCTCGCCGACAGCACGCTGCTGCGTTTTATGCAGGAACTCCAGGGCGTTCAGAATCGGACGGAACAAATCCACACGCTGAAAACAAAGCTGCGCGCGCTCCGGCAATCCCCCTCCTCCCCAGCCGTCCGCCGGGAGATCAAGCGGGCCTATGGCCGGCTCGACCAGCTCCAATTCCAGCCGGATTACCTCTGCCTGGTGATGGATTCCATCGCCGATTACCGCAGGGCAAACAAAGGGTTTACCGTCAATGGAATTCCGTTTGTGCGGCTGCTCGGCACGAACGGAGGCGTGAAAACCTCCACGATCGTCTATGTGAACCAGGCGATTTTCCCAGCGCTGATGGAGCGGCTGGAGAATGGCCGCGATCCATCCATTCCACTCGTTCCGGCCAAGCTGGAAGCTTACCGCGCACTTGTTTGCAGCGGCAGCACGCCCGTTTCCGCCCCGCGTGGCGTTTTGGTGGTGGAGGATTGCGTTACCCACTTTTCCGCCGACGTCATCCGCATCGACGATCAAGCGCCGGGCGAGCCTACCCTAGCGCTGGAGAAGAACGCCCCTGTAGAGCTGATCGACAGCGACGGCTATGGCCTGATCTCCCCCGCGCTGAGCAGGCAATGGAATGCGGAGCTTGGCGGAGAAGGGCCGCTCAGCGGCTTTTGCATCCGCAACGCCTGGTGCAAAGGGATGCTGTTTTGCTTTGACTTCCATCAATTTGCGCACCAGGTTGCCGGGAGCTACCTTGTGCAGGATATTTGGGGCGATACCAAGGATATCCGAGAGGTGGATATCATCCTGACGGCCTCCATGCTCAAGCTGTGGAACTGCTACCAAAGCTGCGAGGACTATCTCGAAAATTGCCGCAGGCACCACTATTCCTTTAGTGTTACCAAGGCGTGCCCGCAAAAGCTGGAATCAGAGCGAAATCTGAACTATCAGTTCCTCCAGAGCTACCGGCTGACGGATGAACAGCTGGAAGCGCTCATCCGCCCGACCATCGCGGAAATCACGGATGTGCTCGGCGGGGATTGGCGCAAAAGCCTGCTTTTTTTGAAAGGAACCGAGCTGGATGAGACAAATCCGCTGCGCGGCGGGCTGAACTTTGCAAACGCTTTGATGGCGGACGCGCGATTGATCTGCGACCCGTTTATCCAGGCAAAAATCCGGCAGATGATTACAAAGCGGATTGAGGCGGCAAAGATCGGCGTGATCCGCGTGCACGGCAATTTTTCCATCGTCAGCGGGGACCCATACGCGCTGTGCCAAAGTATCTTCGGCCTTCCAGTAACCGGGCTGCTGCGCGCGGGCGAGGCCTATAACCGCTATTGGAACGATCAAAAGGCAGAGCGCGTCGCCTGCTTTCGCGCGCCCATGACCTGCCACAACAACATCCGCCTGCTGCGCATGCGGGATACGGCTGAGCTGCGGGAGTGGTACCGCTACCTGACCACTGTGACGGTTTTTAACGCCTGGGATACCGCCGCGCATGCGCTCAACGGCCTGGATAAGGATTCGGACAGCTGCCTTTTGACCGACAACCCCATTTTGGTGGAAAACACACGGGAGGAGCCCGCCATCCTATGCATCCAGCGGCGGGCGGAAAAAAGGCAGGTGACGCAGGCGGATCTGATCCAATCGAACATCAATAGCTTTGGCGATGAAATCGGCGCGATCACCAACCGCATCACCTCCATGTTTGAGGTGCAGGCCCGCTTTGCCCCGGGGAGCGAGGCCTACCAAACGCTCGATCACCGCATCAAATGCGGCCAGCTATTCCAGCAAAATGCCATCGATAAGGCGAAGGGCATCCTTGCAAAGCCGATGCCGAAAGAGTGGTACAGCCCCTCCGCCCTGCGGTGCGCCGAAGGAGATTCGCCGGAGCAGGAGCGGCGCAAGGCGCGGCAGCGGGAGCTGCTGGCGGATAAAAAACCCTATTTTATGTGCTACCTCTATCCGCAGGAGCAAAAACGCTACCGCGCCTATGCCGATCATGCCAATACCAAGTGCCTGATGGAATTCGGAATTCCGCTTTCCGAGCTATCCCAAAAGCGCATCCGCTCGCCGGAGGAAAGCGCCTTTTGGGAGGAATATCAGCGCCGCATGCCGCTCGGCACCGCCCCCTGCCTGCTCAACCGGCTGTGCTGGCGAATGGAGGCGGAATTTGACCCCCTCCTCAAGCACCGGCCAAAACGAGCTGCGTTTGACCATACCCTCCTGAAAAGCGGCGTATATTGCAGCGACAGCCGCAAAAAAGCCATTTCCTCGCTCTATGAAACCTACACGCGGGAGGTGCAGCAGTTCAAAAGCCGCAGCGCCCGCGCCTATATCCGGGAGGAGGAAGCAGCCCGCACGCGGGAATTCCTGCTCGATCAATTTCGGCGGGAAAGCGCCGTATTGTGCCCCAACGAAACGGAATTGTGCGATATTCTCCTTGACCTGTGCTATCGGGATAACCGCTCCAAACAATTCGTCTGGGATTTATGTGGGCATGTGATTCTCCGGAACCTGCTGCAAAAAAACGGCGGCGTCCTCCACTATCCGGTCGCGGACGCAGCGGGCGGGATTGAATACCACGGCCAGCGCTTCTCCCTGAAAAGCCAGCAGATAAAACTTTAGGAAAGAGGATGAGGAATATGGAACTGATTCTCAACGAGCGCGCTTTTGCACAGCAGGCAATCGCCTGCGGAACAGTCGGCAAAAAGCCAGCGCAAACCTTGGGCTGTATTTCCCGCTACCTTTGCCAGGAGGGCTATGAAAAGCCGCAGATTGAAGCAACGCTCCACCAATTTATGCAGGAGCATTACGCGGATTATCACGCCGTGCAGTGGGATGCTGCAATCGGCCGCATCTCCTCCCGCGCGGACGCCCGCCCGCTCTTACAGGCCGAGCAAATCGAAATCACCCGCGAGGAGCTTGCACGCATCCGGGCGCTTGCCAACCGGCCTCTGGAACGGCTTTGTTTTACACTGCTGTGCCTCGCGAAATATGCGCAACTTATCAACCCGGCCAACGAGGGTTGGGTCACGCAGAAATGGAGCGCCATTTTCCGCATGGCCCATGTGCAGGCGGGGAAGGAGAGGCAGGCTGCCATGCTGCATGCCCTGCGGGAAAAAGGGCTGATCGCATTCAGCCGCGGCGTGGATAACCTCCATATCCACGTATTATTCTTTTGCCCATCTTCACAAGCGGCTTGTTCGCTCGATGACCTCCGTGAGCCGGGGCTCTTCTACCTTTCTCTGCAAGGCGAACGGATCATCCGCTGCGCCTGCTGCGGGAGGCTTCTCAAGCCCAAAACGAACAACCAGAAATATTGCGCGGACTGCCGCGCGGAAATGAACCTAAAAAAGACGCTCGCCCGCTACCACGCCGCCGCTTTTTGATTCAGGACGCGCCTCATCGTGCCCCGGAACCCGCGTAGCTGCTGGGTTTTCCGGGGCATTCTGTTTTGACACTGCAATTTCTATTGTGGTAGGGGAATCGGGCAAAACGCGCCCTTTCCGCTCGAGCCCTATCCGCATCTTAAAAACAAGGCGGTGAGTTCCTTTTGAGTCTTACACAACGCGCCCAGTATAAACAGACCATCATTGACCTTCTGCAATCCTCCCCGGCGCTCATCCAGGCTTTGGCCGCGGGCGATGCAAGCGCGGATACAGAAGCGGCAAAGCAGCGCATCTTTCCATACCGCTTTACCGCGTTCCCGTTGCAGGAGCCGGATTGCTGTATCAGTGTGGATATCGCCACATCCAAAAGCAGCACGGCCAGCATCCGCAACCACCAAATCTATATCTGGATTTGCTGCAACAAAGCGCTGTTCCCCAGCGGAGCATATGAAACGCTTGCGGACAAGCTTGCGTCAGAAACAGACCGGATTTTGAACGAAAGCATGGATTTCGGCATTGGCCGGCTCCAGTGGGAGGGTATGCAGCTCTATGAGCCCACGCCCGAATATTACGGCTATGTCCTGCAATATTCGGCCTCCGACTTCGGCCGTAAGAGGGCCTGACCACGCGCTCTTCCATCTCAATCAAAGGAGGGTTCACCCCCATGGCGCATCTGAACGCGCTGGATTTACTCAGCCCGCAGCCCTATCCGATCGCCCGGGTCGGCCATGTGATCGCTCCTACCCTGCGGCAGGTCGCCGCCCTCGGCTATGAAACCTACAATGCCTATCTCTCGCTGTTATCGCTGCATGCCGAGCAACTGTTTGCGGCCTCCGGCCTGCCTGATCCCGGTGAGGCCAACGCGTTCCATACGCTGATCGGGAATCAGGAGCTACGCGCGCTTTTATGCGCTGCCTTTTCCTTTTTCCTGCTGGAAGAAGCCGTGTTTTCAGAGGCGCATAGCGCCTTCCTCTGCATGGCGGACGGGCAGCCGGTAGGCATTATCAGCGAAGCGAATTATGAGGACGTATGCGATTGCATCCTGCAGCGCAATCATGTAGATCGCGCCCAGCCCAGCGGCAAACAGTTCCGCAATGATAAAGCGCGTGAAATCTATGAGAAGCTTCAGCGCGCCAAAGAAAATTCGCCGCAGCAGGCGAAGGAGAAGCAGGCGGATACCAGCCTGCCCAACCTGATTTCCGCGCTGTGCGTTCAGCACAACAGCATCAATATGTGCAATGTATGGGATCTGACGGTTTATCAGCTTTACGATCAATTCCTGCGCCAGAGCTACCTCAACCAGGTGAATATCCACGCGATGAATTACGCGGGCTGGGGCGGCGAATTCGACCCCAACGACTGGTATAAAAAGCTGTAGGCGCCTTCCCCTTACCTATCACGGCCGTTTGGCCGTTTAGGATAAAATTTTGAAATTAACGGAGGTAACACAACATGAGCACCCATGTAAACCCGAACATGTCTAACCGCGAGGTCGCGGATTTTACGCTGGTGGATTTTAAAACGAAGCAGCCTTGGCTCAACGTTGATTTCGCCAACGTGACCACAACGGAAATGGCGGCAACCCGCGTGCTTGCAAAGGGCGGCCGCGGCGCGGCGCCGCGCGTGCCCTTCGACGGCGAGCGCACCTGCACCATGAAGGTTGATACGCAGATCACGCCCATGAAGCTCTTCGCCATGCTGGCGGGCACAGAAATCCTCACCAGCGGCAAGGTGTTCACCCGCGAGCGCCTGACGCTGGCTGCCGGGAAGCTGACGCTCTCCGAAGAGCCGGTCGCCAATTCCGTAACCGTCTACAAGGCGGAGGACGACTGCGGCGCAGCTATCTCTGCCACAGTAGCGGACAAAGTCGCTACCATTGAGGGCGGCTCGGATGGCGATGAATACATCGTTTACTACATGGCGAACAAAGAGCAGAGCATCCAGATCGTCAAATTCAAGAGCGATGCCTTCCCGAAGGCCTATACCGCTTACGGCGAAACGCTCTACAAGACGGAGGCCGACGAGCTGCTGCCGATGAAGCTTGTCATCCACAAGGCCGTGCCGCAGGCAGCGTTTAGCCTGGCGCTGAGCAACACCGGCGATCCGAGCACGCTGTCCATGACCTTCGACCTCTTCGCGGTGGACGGCAACGATTTCCTCGATATGCAGCTCATCGAGGGTTAATTTTCAACTCGACATCTTCTTACTTTTCTTCATTTTTCCTTTCTCCTCCAAGCGTTCCGGGGCGGCTGTCCGCCCCGGAGCCATAGTCTCATCACTTTCGGCACGACACCATAACGGCGCTTGCGTTACAATTTATGGAAAGGATTTTTATCATGGATGAAATGATACTAAAGACACAAGAATGGCTGAACAAGACCTATAAAGGCCGACACGGATATATTGAGATTGACTTGGATGATGATTCCATCAAGGGAAAAACCGGATGGACAACGATTTATGCACTCACTCGCGCTTTCCAGATTGAGCTTGGCATCCCGGAACCCGCCAGCAATTTTGGGCCCAGCACGAGTGCAAAATTTAAGGAAAAATACCCCAGCGGCATTTCTCCGGCAGGACCTAACGAAACAGACGAAGTCTATGGTATTATTCAAGGCGCCCTATGGTGCAAGGGGTATACGACAGGACATTACGCGGGCGCACTCGGCAGCTTGGATACCCATTTCGACGATAGCGTGGCTGACGCGATCAGGAAGTTGAAATCGGATGCCGGGCTTTTTAACCCCAATGGCGTGATCACACTGAACGTCATGAAAGCGCTGCTTTCCATGGACTATTTTGTTATCGGGAAGGGAACTGGAGGAGATAACGGAATTCGAATCATTCAGCAGGAGCTGAACAGAGAATATGAAGATTACATTGGATTGATGCCCTGTGACGGAATATATGGGAGGAATACCAACAAGGCCCTGATCTATGCACTGCAGGCCGAGGAAGGACTCGCTATCGGTGTGGCCAACGGTAATTTCGGCCCTACCACGCAATCCAAATGCCCTACTCTCCCCGGCAGCGGATTGACAATTGATCAGGAATACCGCTTTACAAGAATCCTGCAGCACAGCCTCTATTGCAATGGTTTTAGTAAATTTGGGGCAAGCGGTAATTATGATGCGGAAACAAGACAAGATGTGGAGAAATTTCAGGCGCACTATGCGCTCACCGTAACCGGAATCTGCGACCTTGGCACCTGGATGTCCCTGCTGACGAGTCGCGGAGACCCTTCCAGGCCGGCGAAGGCGTGCGATTGCGCCACCATATTGACTCCCGCCAAAGCCACCACCCTGAAAAATGCAGGATATGAAGTAGTGGGGCGCTATCTGACCGGAACCATCGGAGCCGGAATCAGCAAAGCATTGACCGATGCGGAGATCGATATCATTTTCGAGGCCGGGCTGCGCTTTTTCCCAATCTATCAGACTTCGGCCCGCTCCGAATCCTATTTCACATCAAAGCAGGGCAACAAAGATGCAATGACGGCAATTCAGGCAGCATATAACCTCCAGATTCCGGAAAATACGATCCTCTATTTTGCGGTCGACTTCGACGCGATGGACTATCAGATTACAAACAGCATTATTCCATATTTTAAATCTGTTTACAATACTGTCAGTACAAGTGAAATTCGAAAATACAGGGTCGGTATCTACGGCGCGAGAAACATCTGCACAAGAGTTTGCAAACAAGGCTATGCCATGAGCAGCTTTGTCGGTGATATGTCCACTGGATTCAGCGGCAATCTGGGCTTCACGATTCCTGATAACTGGGCATTCGATCAGTTTGACACGGTCAAAATTGGAAGCGGGGACGGTCAGATCGAGATCGATAAGGACGGCTATTCCGGCAGAGACAAAGGCGTATCCACCAAGCAGGCTTCGCCCCCATTCCACTATGAATATGGCGCCGTCGAGAATCCGGAAACGGGTGAAATTTATCCCATCCAGTTTTATAAAAACTTTGAAACGGTCACTGAACCTGCCTATGAAGAGGAAATCAACGAGGGGGAAAACAAGCCGACCCGTCTGGGCAAGGCCTCCTTTGATCTGGCGAAATTTATCGCCGGTCTGGCCTTTGACGACAGTCTCATTGAATCGAACCATCCTGTGGTCGGCGGTATAGCAGGCATTCTCATCGGAGGCATCACTTCCTTCAATGAATCGTGGGATGCGCTGTATCTGGATGTGCATTATTACAAAGCGCCTACCGGACAGAAGAAAGCGATGGTCTGCTGTGGGGAATCCTCGTACTGTAAGCTGTTCGACGAATGGGAGTATGGCTATCCAAAGTCGCTAAAGTCAATACATTCTTCTGTTTCTAGTAGCCCCATTCCGGGATGGGAAGATGCCGTAGACGACATGGCCAAGGCACAATATGCCAAGTTTAAAGGCATTACGCCTAACGATGATTATCAATACGACCTGTGGTACACCTTTAACGAAAAACGCAAGGGTGATCAATACGTCTCCTATATCTTCCTGGGTGATGATGGGAATATGTATGAATACGCAAAAATCCACCCCGGCGAGAAAATTGAAATTGTAGTAACCAAAGGATGGCTCTATGAAGAAGTGGATCGTCTGGATATCCTCCCCTTCCTCAGTCCCATCAGCAAGCTTCCGGAGGACAAGGTGCAGTTGTTTACGATTCTGGCACAGTAAAACGCCTCATTATTTGCGCAAGAAAGGGGCAGGTTCCGATCAGCCGGAGCCTGCTCCTGCACGCTTTATTTCTCTTGCGATGTATCACTCTGCGTCTGAAAATGCTCTGTCACCTTCAGGGAATCCGCAACCCACGGCACGATATCGCCGGAGGAAAGCTCGTTTGTATCCTTGAAAGCACCAGCGACCATATACGGGATATCTTCCCGGTAGCAACGAATTTCATGGAAGGGCTCACCTTGATAGGTATAGGTATACTGCACCTCAGCGATTGTACCATAAGTACCCTTGTAATATTGAAATTGAAAATGATCTACTTTCGTATTCGTTTTTTCCATTAACTTGTTGATATGCTGTTCATACGCTTCTGTTTTTCCTTGAAATAAATCGTCCATCCGTTTTTCGTCCTCTTCGGAAAAAGACCAACCTACACGACGATAGTTGGAAATGCCCAAGCGGAGAGAAGGTTCCTCCTCCCCGGCATATTTTTTTATATTAACTGCCTCAATCGCATAATCGTACGGTGAGCCTGATACCCATCCCGACGGTAAGCCAAACTCAAATGTAACACGATTTCCTTGGTCGTTCTGTGTCACTGTTTCCAGCGGTACGGGGCTAACCCCCAGCGCCTTTTTCGAGCATCCGGCAAAACTGAGGCATAAGAGCAGGCAGCACAATACACCGCTGGTAATTCGTTTCAACATCGACATATTTCGTCCCCTCCCCCCCTTATTACAGTATTAAAAATTTCATTCACTGCTCCTGCGATGTATCACTCTGCGTCTGAAAATGCTCCGTCACCTTCAGAGAATCCGCAACCCACGGCACGATGTCGCCGGAGGAAAGCTCGTTCGAATCCTTAAAAGCGCCAGTAACCATATACGGAATATCTTCCCGGTAGCAGACGATGCTCTGGATCACTTCGCCCTGATACGTTTCGGAATGGCGCACTTCCACAATGGTTCCATAAGTACCGCGATAATACTGAAATTGATAATCGGTGGAAGGAACCTCCGATTCTCCAAGGCCTGACGCTAGTTCAGCGTTGGACTGTTGTATATAGTTGATATACTGATCCGTCTCGCCGTTGAATAAAGCCTCGATTGCCTGATCGTATCCCTCCATGAAAAAAGTATTTCCATTTTGATAATTTCTAATTTCCAGACGAAGGGAATAATCCTCAAAATCCGGATCATTAAATTTCTCAATATTTTTCTCCTCAACTGCTCCCACTGTATCGTCATAGATCGGATAGGAAACCCAACCTGCCGGTAAGCTAAACTCAAAGGTAGCCCGATTTTCCCGGCTGTTCTGCGTTACTGTCTCTAATGGGACAGGACTGTCGCCCAGCGCCTTTTTCGAGCATCCGGCAAAACTGAGGCATAAGAGCAGGCAGCACAATGCACCGCTGGCGATTCGCTTCATCATAGTCATCTTCTAAAACCTCCGAAATTCCTATTTGCCATAAATCTATTCCAAATACATCCAGACTGATAAATTTATATAAATTATACCACAATACACCTTGGAGTCAACCGAACATATACTCTATGAACCCACCCCCATTTCATCACTTTCCAAAAGCCCTCTTTTCACGGCCGGAGGCATAATCTGCCGGCCGTGAAAAGGGCGCTTTTATTTTCACAACGCGTCCCGCGCCCTTCTCCCCTACCATTCTCATTCCATATAAAACCAATCGCAAAGGAGACGATGACCATGCGAAAAAAATTGACCCATGCGCAGATGAAAAAGCTGTCTGCGCTGCGCCCCGCCGGTACCGTCAGCATTGCTTACCGCTGCGGCGGGGATGAAATCCCGGTTCAGCTTAAAAACACGCTGAGCCTTGCGGATACTTCCGCCTTTGTGGACCGCGTCGCGCTGGCTTCCTTCACAGAAGACGGCGACTATATCCCGGAATACCAGGAGCTGATGATGTTCGGCGCAATCCTGCAATTTTTGAGCAACGTACCCTTGCCGGAGCTGAAGGAGCCGGAAACCGGGCGCAAGCTGCTCGACCTTGCAAAGTTGCATGAGATGATGGATTCCATGGATCTGCTCACCCGCATACGCGCCATGTACAACTCGAAAGACGAAGACGAGCGGCGGCTCTGGAAGCTTTTCGACCGGCTGGAATGCATGGTGCTCGAAAAGCTCGAATTCCGCAGGCAACAGGCAGGGGGAAAGACAAAGCTCGACAGCCTGTTTGAAAGCGCGATCCGCCTGCTGGATCAATGGGAGGGCGCATTCGACGGTGTCGATCTGCATGCCTTTGCCCAGAAGCTTTCCCAGCTTGACTCGCTCGATGAGAAAAAGCTCGTGGCCGCCGTGCTGGAGCGCTCTGCGCAGCCCATGCACGCCATCCCCACAGAGGAGCAGACAAGCGATCCTAAATTACAATGAGTAAAAGCCGGCCTATCATAAAAAAGGATGTGATCCTATTTGAATAACGATACGGCAAAGATCGTTTTGCAGGCCGATCTTTCCAAAAGCGCCGCGGCCATCGCGAAGCAGCTCCCCAAGCTCTCCGATGAGATCGCCCAGCGCGGCAAGCTGAAAATCCAGGCGGTGATCGACCCTGCATCGATTCGGGAACAGGCGATGAGCGCCATGCGGCAGGCGCAGGGCCTGCTATCTGGCAATTCTCTTTCGCTCTCTGTGGCGCTGGATACGGACAGGCTCGTTTTATCCGATCAGCTAAGCGCCTGGATGCAAAAAAATTCAGCCGAGGCAGAGCTATTCCAATCAAAGCTCAACCGGCTGCGGGAAAGCCTTGAGGGCTTATCCAGCGTGCAGGGCCTTGCCTCCCTGAGCGGAAAGCTCAGCGCCGCCACCGCAGGCGGCAGTGCAGGTAACGAAGCGTTTGCCTGTGCCGCGTAGTAATATGCGGCAGAGAAAGCAGCTGTATCGGTTAAAGGCCAGCAGTGGTTCAGACCGAGGAAAGGCCGGCGGCGGCAACGCCCCCGGAATCCGTAGAGACTGTAACGGCCGCAGTGGTAACATTGAGGCCTGAGCTGCTCCCCTCCCACTGGGAGGGTGAAGATCCAGTCCGTACTCGCACAATAACACCATGAAATGCGAGAGGCAGGCCGAAAGGCCTGTCCGCCATGATGAGAGCCCGGTGGAAAGCCCCTGCGTGAGAGCAGAGGCTACCCGCCCAAAAAGCAACGCCAAAACCCGGCTTAGTGCCTGAAATCGTCAACTACACAGCGGAAGTGCCGCAACGACAGCTCATTCTGATTCATCATCTCAGAAAGCTTTTGCACCTCTGCTTCATTTTCAGAAATCCTGCAAACCCGGTCCAATACTTTTCCCTCCTCTGGGCAGATGGCCTCAATACCGTACATCACCTCTTCTTCCACATCTTGATAGCACACAGCCATCCGAACAACTCGATAACTTGCTGTCTTCATTTTTGACCTCTCCTTTACATTTTTGTCACGAGCTACGCCCACAATAATAAACCATTCTTGTGTTATTTTTCAACACATTTACTTCACCAATTCCAATTTCTGTAAGTCACTACAATTTCATTCGCATAAATTTGTTCAAAACGTGTATAGATATTGCGTTTTTATAAATATAATGGCGCTGATTCAGGTTCATATATTGGTATTTCATCCTAATACCAGTAACTATTAATTTCTAAAATAAAACAATATATTCTTTTTTAAAAGATCATAGATGAGGCAAAAAATTTCTATTTTCCCATTATATCGAGAAAAATCGTAATCAAAATTTGATAGAAATTACCTCTATTTATTCGAATTTTCGGCAAGATAAAGATTTACAAAATTAAAATATAAAATTTTTGTAAAGAAATTACAGTTAATCATTTTATAGATATTTTTTTAACTTTGATATCCATAAAAAAATAGATAATCAAAATTTGGAATAATAGATATGATATTTTTTGAAGATAAAATTGATTAAAAATAAATAATAAGATCCCATATTTTGTAATGGTGAAAACAAATTAAGAGGCACTTTTTCTGGTTGATAAAGTTTTAAAAATGCGGTCTTGTCCCCCTTGATATCTGCCGCATATCGCTTAAAAAGCAAAAAAAATGACCCCGGCAGAAGCCGGAGCCATGGGAGCGGCAGAGCGCTCAATTGTGGAAAGAAAAAATTAAAATATTACAATTTGTATAACGCTTTACCACCGGTAGCCGCAGTTATTACACTTAAAGGTCTTGCCCGCATCCCCATTGGTGATGCCAAAATTCCCAAAAATCGAAATTGTGCCTATGCCGCTGATGCGGGAGAGATTTTCGCTGCCGCAGGTGGGGCATTTCGGGAGGTTGTCGAGCGGATTCAGACCGGCTTTGTTGCGCTCGATGCGCTCGCGGTCTGCTTGCTCGCGGGCCTCATATTTTTCTTTGTCAAAGAGAGGATTGTTGTACACATATTCTTCACGGACGGTTTCGTCAATACGTTTCAACAATCTGCGACGCTCTTGCTTATCATCAGACCTCTTCCAAAAAGAATCATGATCTTTCCCTGTTCCCTGTAGATCCGCTCCACAAAAAATACATTTTTTCTCCATATGCATTATTTCTAATACCTCTTCAGATGTTACATCCCCACACACTGGACAAAAATATTCTTGATCCATTCCAATTACCTTCCTCTCATTTGGTATGATATATCTCTCACCCTGTTTTCAGTCTCTCACCTGAATTCAGGAATATTATACCAACTCCATAAGCAACTGTCAAAAACAATCTCATCATGGTCACAAAAGTAACAGAAAGAAGCTTAACATTTTAGGCGGTGTCACAGATATCGCCAAACAATCCCTCATGGCCGCTGGAAGCGGCTTGCTCAAAGCAAAAGGTATCGGTGCAACGCCCGGCCAAGTTATTGCAGCACCAGAACTCAGCAATGATCTACAAGGAGACATAAAGGCCCTAAAAGAATTTAACAATGCACTTAAAAACGGTCTTACCCCTGCCGAAGCTTATACTGATCATCTAACCAATGTCTCTAAAGCCGCGCAAGACTTCGCCCGTCAGAGCAACGGCCTGCCCGTGGACATCGACAAATATGCCAATGCCCAGACCGCCGCCAGCATGGCAACCAAGGTCTCCACCGGCTCGATGATCGCCCAGTCCGTCGCCTCCGCCGCGCTCTCCGGCGCGATCAGCATGGGCGTGACGCTCGCCGTGAATGGCCTCATAATGGGCCTCGATTACCTCGCGCATGCACACGAGCGCGCCGTGGAAGCCGTCGATAACGCAAACGCGGCCTTTTCCACGAATGAAAATGAGCTCAGCAACGCAAGCTCCAGCCTCGCCCAGGTGGAAGAGCGGCTCAACGCCCTCAACAGCATCCAGAACCCCTCCCTTGCGGATAAGGAGGAAACCGCCGAGCTTGAGCGCCAGAAAGAGGAGCTCACCGCTCAGGTCGCCCTGCTCAAAGAGAAGGGCGAAGCGCTCAAAGCAAAGCAGGCCGAGAGCGGCAAGGAGCTCATGGAAAACCTCGAATCCGAAGGGCTTGACGCCTCCTATTCCAAGGACGGCGGCAAAATGTCCTGGTGGGAAAAAATTGGCTCCAGCATGGCGCAGGGGCAGGCGATGCAATCCGCCTCTAACATGATGATGTTCGACCCGGACGCCGCCCAGCAGCAGATGGACATGATGGACGACATGAGCATGTCCGCCAAAGAATACGCGGAGTATTGGACAAACAGCCTATCCACAGACGGGCTGGACCGGCAGTCCGAACAATTCCAGACAGTGCGTGACAACCTGCTGAATATCGCCGAGGAATACCAGAAGGTGGCGGAGAGCAGCGACGGCGCAGTTGGCGACGCGGCGCGTGAAAAGGTCAATCAGATTACCTACGCGCTCGGCGACGCGGAAACGCGCGCCGGCCTGTTTAACGGCAAGCTCGGCGACAGCGATGCCAAAGAAAAGCTCCTTGATATCGCCGCCAGCGGCAAACTGACGGCAGAAAACCTTGCGCAAATTGCGGGAAGCGACCTTGCCAATCAGCTCAATTCCGTATCCGGCTCCGCACAGGCGACGGTCGATCAGCTCAGCGCAATGGCGCAGCGCGGCGAGCTTGCAAAAACAGCCACGGAAAACCTGAAAAACGCAACCTCCTCCCTGGCGGAGGCCAACCAGAAAATTGCCGATATCGAGGGCGCGGTCAATTCCCAGCGGTCATTAAATGCCGATGAGGTCAGTGACCTTTGCGCCAAATACCCGGAGCTTCAGCAATATGTTACAGCAACGGCGGATGGCTTCCAGATAGAAGAAGGCGCTATGAGCCTGCTCAGCGGCGCAACCGACCAGTTCAGCGCGGGCTACATCCAGGCGCAGATCAAAATGAGCGAAGCCGCCCTTGCCGAAACGCAAAACCGCATCAGCCTCATGCAGCAGGAAGCCGGTATCATGGGGAAGCTCGATTACGCCACAGTAGCCGCCAAGACGGATAAGTTCGTGATGACGGAACATGACTTCCGCCGGGGCGACAACAGTAAAGGCTATGAAAGCTATGAGCAATACCTCGCCAGCTTCCTCGACAGCGATCTTGCCGCCAGCTATGAGCAAAGCGCAAAGCTGCAAAAGGCCATTGAAAACGCGAAAAAGAACCTGAAATTAAAGCAGGATTATGAAAAGCGCGCCTCATCCAATAATAAGGCAAAATCCTCCGCTTCTTCTGGCTCCACCGCTTATAAAAATGATGCGCTCGATAACGAATTGAAGCGCATTGAGCACCTCAAAGCCCTCGGCAAATATGAGGATAATGAGCTTGGCTATATCAAAGCGCTTGAAAACGCGAAATCCAAGCTCACGAAGAAAGAGGACGAGCGCTGGCAGCTGGATGAAAAAATTTATGCCGCCAAGCTCGCCTATGAGCAGAAGCTCCTCTCCAACGCCCTTGACGATATCTCCCATAAGGAGGCCATGGGCGAATATGAGGAGAATGATCTGCAAAAGATCAAGGATTTAAAAAGCGTTTATAACCAATACGCAAAAGAGGAAAAAGACCGTCGCAGCCTAGAGGAAAAAATCTACGCCGCTGAGGAAGCCTACAATAAAAAGAAGCTTGATGACTACCTCGACGAAATCTCCTACAAGGAAGCCCTCGGCCAGTATGACGACAATCAGCTCCAAAAGATCGCCGACCTGAACTATGCCTACCACAACCTTGCGAAAAAGAAAGAGGACCTGCGCAACCTCGAAAAGCAAATCCATCAGGAAACCAAGGCCTACCAGGAGGCCGAGGCCAAAAAGGCCAAAGACGCGGCCGATGCGATTGAAGATATCGTCGACATGCGCATGAAGTATATCCGCAAGGAGCAGGAGCTCAAAAAGAAGGCGCTCGAAGAGGAGCTCGACGGCTACAAAAAGCTTTACGACGCGCAGGCGAAGGCTCTCGACAAGCAGAAGGAAGCCGACGACTACGCCAAAACCGCCGCCAAAAAGCGCGCGGATATCGCAGAGATCGAAACGCGGCTGAATGAACTCTCCGCCGACACGAGCGCCGCCTCCCAGCGCGAGCAGGCCGAGCTGCGCGCAGAGCTTGCCGAAAAGCAGGAGGACCTTGAGGAATACGAAAAAGAGCAATCCATCCAGCGGCAAAAGGAAAAGCTCGATGAGGAATACGCCCTGCTGGAAGAGCAGAACAACGCCAAAATCGAGAAGATTGATGAATTCCTCGATAACGAGGGCGCGGTGCGCGATCAGGCCATGGCGGATATTCAAAGCCGCAGCAGCCAAGTTTATCAGGAGCTGATCGACTGGAACCAGAAATACGGCGACGGGATTGACAAAACCGTAACCGACGCATGGAAGGCCGCCACCGATGCGCTTGAAAAATATGGCACGCAGGCGAACGCCCTGAAGATCTCGGAAAACCCCGATCAGATCGCGGTCGCCTCAAAAGCGCCGAGCGCCTCCGTGCAGAAAAAGCAGCCCGCCGCCCCCTCCTCCAACGCTTCTTCGGGCGGCAGCAAAGCGCCCGCAAAGGGCGGCCGCGCAAGCGTGACCACAAAGGATGCGGCAGCCTATGCCTCCTCCTCCGGCAAACGCGTGGGCTCCTGGAGCACAATGGCGAAAAATGCGGGCGTGGGCTGGAACCAGAAGCTCTACGTCACCAACATCGCCAACGGGAAGGTTGCCATCGGCACCACCTCAAAAATTGGCAATACCATCGCATGGGTCGATAAAAAGAACGTGAAGGGCTACCGCACCGGCTCCCCCTTCATCCCCTATGACCAGCTTGCGCTGGTGGACGAGGCCGGGCCGGAGCTGATTATCCGCAACCCCGTTCAGGGGCGGCTGACGCACCTTTCACGCGGCGACGGCGTATTAAACAGCACGCTCACCGAGCGCATCATGGCGCTGGCGGGCAACCCCGCCGCCTTCCTCTCCCAGAGCATGGCGAAGCTCACCTCCGCCTTCGGCGCGGGGGTCACCGCGGGCGCGGCACCCAGTATCCAGATTGATTCCAAGGTGATCGTGGAGGGCAACGCGGATATGGAAACCGTTAAAGCGCTCGAAAAGGCCGAAAACCGCATTGCAGAAAAGGTGTTTTCCCAGGCAAATAAAAAATACCTGCGCAGCGGCCATACGATCAACCCGAAGCATCTGGCGTAACGGCCAGTGAATGGAACCATCAAAACAGGCTCCGGCGCATCACGCGCCGGGGCCTTCACAGCAAGGAGGCTTTTTATGCATCTCTCCGGAAACTATTTTAATTACAACAATCAGCCCTCCACCATTTGGGGGCTGTTTTTCGCGCAGGTGGAGCTCTCGCCCGACCGGCGCAGAATGGGTGGCCCCGCCTATTCCACGCAATATAACCGGCTTTCACACCGCCATTTTCTCCAGCAGGATACATGGGAGGAGCCGCTCTCCTTCGATGTGGAGATCGTATCCGACCGCGTGCTGTCGGAGGAAGAGGTGGGCGAGGTTTACGCCTGGCTCTTCCATGAAAAATCGTTTCGCAAGCTGGAACCCCTCGCCGATGAATACGACGGCGTTTACCTCAACTGCGTGTTTCACGCCGTGGAGGAAATACAAGGCGGCGTAAACGGCAAATATGGCGCCGTCGGCTTCAAGGCCACCGTGCTGTGCGACGCGCCCTGGGGCTGGGAGGATGGCGAAACCACCTATGAAGCGGCGGAGATCGGCGCGCAGATGGCGTTTCAAAACCCATCCGTTTACAAGGGCTACCTCTACCCGGAGGTGACCCTCCAAACCGGCGCGCAGGGCGGCAATATCCTGCTGCAAAACGTGACCGATCAAAACCGCCAAACGGCATTCACCGGCCTCAACGCCACGCCGCACACCATCACCCTCCGGCCGGAAACGCTGGAGGTGCGCTCCACCCTCTCCACCGAGCCGGTTTACAACTGCTTCAACAAAAACTTTTTCCGCCTGCTCCCCGGCCTGAACCGTTTCGCCGTGACCGGGGACATACAGAAGCTCACATTTCAATACAGGATTGCGAGGCTGATATAATTGCTTGCACAATTTGATTCCTTCGGGAATTTTGAAATCCCGCAGATCACACTCTGCAACCCGGATGGCCGCGCGCTCGGCATCCTCTCCAACCTTTCCGACCGGCAGATGAATATCCGGTTTAACGATCTGTCCGACCTCTCCTTTACCATCCAGCGCGGCGCAGAGGAGTGCCGCTGCCCCGTTTATGAGCAGGTGGAACCCTTCCGCTACCTGCTGGTGGAGGGGATCGGCTATTTCGTCATCACCGATGTGTCCGTTTCCGAGGAGGGAAACGACACAATCAAAACCGTGGAGGCCTCCTCCTGCGAATATGAGCTGAATAACATCCAGCTCGGCTACTATGAGGGCACCTTCCGGTTTTACAGCGGGGACGACAGCGACCCCAAAAACTCCCTGCTCTCGGATATTATGAAGCGCCTCCCCTCCTGGCGGCTGGATACGGATCACATCCCCGCCGCCGTTGCCGCGCGCTCCCGCACCTTTGACACAACCGATCAAACGGTTTACGCCTTCCTCATGACGGAATTGGAGGAAGCATATGAGTGCCTGTTTGAATTCGACATTCTCAACCGCGTCATCCGCGTATACGACCGCAACAGCTACGATAACCGCACCGGCATCTGCCTTTCCACCGAGAATGTGCTCCAGGGCCTGACCCTGCGCACCAAATCCGACGAGATCAAAACGGCCCTGCTCGTCAAGGGCGGCAACAAGCTTGATATCCTCAGCGTGAATCCCTTGGGCACCAACCTGATCTACAATTTCAGCTACTATGCTACAACGGAGTGGATGGATGCCGCGCTGATCGAAAAGGTAAAAAACTGGCAGGCCCATGTGGAATCCCTCATGAGCTCGGCAGATAGCGCCTTTCAGAAACAGCGCGCGGAAATCAGCAGACTTCAGGGAAAAAAATCCGAAAAGGAAGGCGAGATCACCCGCCTCAAGCAGGAGCTTTCCAACCTGCAGGTGCAGCAATCCGCCATCATCAGCGATACGGCGTCGCAGGAGCAAAAGAACGCGAACCTCGCGGCCCTGCGTCCGCAAATCCTTGCGGCAAAATCGGCGCTGAGCACGGCGGAGAGCGCGCTCGCCTCTCTTCAAACACAGCTCAATGCAGAGAACAATAAGCTTTTGGCGCTGCAAAAACAGGTGCGCTTGGAATCCGTGTTCACGCCCGCGGAGATGGAGGTGCTCTCCCGCTTCATCCAGCAGGGAGCGTATACGGAAGAAAACATCACAAAGCAGGATAACATGACCTATGAAGAAGTGCAGGCCCAGGCGCTGGAGCTCTACCAGAAGGCGCAAAACCTGCTCAAAACCATCTCCACGCCGCGCTATGAATATTCCGTGGAGGCCGCAAGCTTCGTGTTCCAAAAGGAGTTTGCCCACTTGACCAGCCAGCTCAAATCCGGCTGTCTGATCGACGTCCGCCTGCCAAAGGCTGATCGGCAGGAGGGAGATATTGCAAGCCTCCTGCTGCTCGAAATGGCAGTGGATTACGATGGCCGCGCCCTCTCCCTCACCTTCGGCAACCGCTACAAGCTCAGCGACCCGAGCGCGTTGTTTCAGGATCTGGTCGGCGGCTCCATCGCCAAAACGGCGAGCACGGTTGAATACCTGCGCACCACCTTTGATTTTAAGCAGCAAAAAGACGAGCTCGACCATCTGGCGGAGTTGAGGGATGAATCCATCAACCTCACGCACAACATGGTGGTCAATGCGGATAACCAGGTGATGGTCATCGACGCATCCGGCATCAGCGGCCGCAGGGAGATCATCGGCGAAGACGGCCTTCCAACCGGCGACTATGAGAACGAGGTTTTAAAAATCACCAATAACGCCATCGCCTTCTCGACGGATGATTTTGAATCGACGGAAACCGTGCTGGGCAAAAACCTGCTGCCGGATGGGGTGACCACCCCGGACGGGAAGAATTATCTATACGGCCTGAACGCCAAGCTGCTCATGGGCGATCTGATTATCGGAGAAAAGTTGAAGGTGAGCGGTGAAATCGAGGGCAGGCTCATCAACGCAAAGGGCTTGACGGTGAACAACGGCACGACGGATACGCTCCGGGTGGATGAAAACGGCGATGTGTCGCTCAATGTGAAGAGCCTGAGTATTACGGGGAATCAGGTGGCGACAAAAGGCGATGTGACGAATGGGCTGAATGGGCTGCAAGTGGGGGGAAGGAATTTAATTCTAAACTCCGGTACAGAGGGATTATCAACCGCCGCCTATGAATTTGCATGGAAGAAACTATCGGAGCAACTAGTCGAAGGCCAAAAATATACACTTACAATCTGTGGACACATCGATCAGCAGGCCAAAAATGATGGAAAAACGCTACGAGGCTATGTGTACCCGAGCGATTGGAAAAATGCTGGCTATGCAGAAATAAATACCTTAACCGATAGTGTTGTAAGCACAACCTTTACTGCTAAGGCCGGAGAATATCATTTCCAAGCGTATCTATATCCAGATGGAGGCAACCGTACTGGAAAGGCAACGTTAAAATGGTGCAAGCTTGAAAAAGGCACCAAAGCCACCGACTGGACGCCCGCCCCTGAAGACCCGATCGGTGGAAAAAACCTGTTATTAAATACCGGTAAAATGACCACCACATCATACTGGG
>OFLZ01000044.1_pt1 | contig 110417 bp, 104 predicted proteins | sample 1541321 | NCBI WGS metagenome assembly OFLZ01 (sample SAMN04209223, study PRJEB22552) | human gut metagenome | biome: gut; material: feces | host: Homo sapiens | place: USA: Oklahoma | reverse complement strand
CTCGACCGTATCAGCCGTTCCATTCTGGACTTTGCCAACATGATGGAGCTGTTCCAGCAGTACAATGTGGAGTTTGTGTCCTCTACGGAAAAGTTTGATACCTCCACGCCGATGGGACGGGCCATGCTGAATATCTGTATCGTGTTCGCCCAGCTTGAACGGGAAACGATACAGAAGCGGGTAACGGACGCTTACTACTCCCGCAGTCAGCGGGGCTTTAAGATGGGCGGGAAAGCCCCTTACGGCTTCCATACGGAGCCTATCAAGATGGACGGTATCAACACAAAGAAGCTGGTGGTAAACCCGGAGGAAGCGGCCAATATCCGGCTGATGTTTGAGATGTACGCCCAGCCCACAACTTCCTACGGGGACATTACCCGGTACTTTGCCGAACAGGGGATTTTGTTCCATGGCAAAGAGCTGATACGCCCCACGCTGGCGCAGATGTTACGCAATCCTGTCTATGTGCAGGCAGACCTTGATGTGTACGAATTTTTCAAAAGTCAAGGTACAGTCATTGTCAATGACGTTGCCGATTTTACGGGCATGAACGGCTGCTATCTGTATCAAGGGCGAGATGTAAAGGCCAGCAAGAAAAACGACTTAAAAGACCAAATGCTGGTACTGGCTCCCCATGAGGGTATCGTCCCCTCCGACACCTGGCTGACCTGCCGCAAGAAGCTGATGAACAACATGAAAATCCAGTCTGCCCGGAAAGCCACCCACACATGGCTGGCAGGAAAAATCAAGTGCGGGAATTGCGGGTATGCTCTTATGAGTATCTACAATCCCTCCGGCAAACAGTATCTCCGCTGCACGAAACGGCTGGACAATAAAAGCTGTCCTGGCTGTGGGAAAATCATCACTTCGGAACTGGAAGCGGTTGTTTATCAGCAGATGGTAAAGAAGCTGGCAAGCTACAAGACGCTGACAGGAAAAAAGAAAGCGGCAAAGGCAAACCCGAAAATCACCGCCCTGCAAGTGGAACTTGCCCATGTAGACAGCGAGATTGAAAAGCTGGTGGACAGTCTGACGGGGGCAAACAATGTCCTGTTCTCCTATGTGAATGTGAAGATAGCGGAACTGGACGGGCGCAAGCAGGAACTTCTGGCAAGGATAGCGGAGTTGACTGTGGAGGCCATCAGCCCGGAACAGGTCAGCCAGATTTCCGGCTACCTCGATACCTGGGAGAATGTATCTTTTGATGACAAGCGGCGTGTGGTGGATTTGATGATCACCACCATAGCCGCCACAAGCGACAGCTTGAACATCACATGGAAAATCTGACTGGCGGCACCCCTCCCGTCAGATACCTACCCTGTGTAGTCCCTTGTAAACTGTACTTTACCTCTGAGGAAAGAAAATCCGGCGTTGTCAACTACATCATGGGACTGTGCTTCATCACCGAGGGCGTTATCCCCTTTGCAGCAGCAGACCCGCTGCGTGTCATCCCATCCTGCGTGGCAGGTTCGGCGGTGGCAGGAGGACTGTCGATGCTGTTTGGCTGCACCCTGCGCGCTCCGCATGGCGGCATCTTCGTTTTCCCGGTTGTAGGAAATGTGGTTGGCTATCTCATCGCTTTGGCAGCCGGTTCGCTGGTTGGAATGTTGCTGCTGGGCGTATTGAAAAAAGATAAAGTGGAAGAATAAAATCTGTCAGAAGAAATGACGGCGAAAATCTGGAAAGGCAGGATGAAAATATGGTATCGGCAAAGGTAAAGGTAATCAATCCAATGGGAATGCACATGAGACCGGCGCAGCTTTTTATCAAGGAGGTCACCCCCTTCGGCTGCGATGTTAGCATCAACTTTAACGGCAAGGACATCAACGGAAAAAGCATTATGAACCTGATGGCAGCCTGCATCAAGCAGGGCAGCGAGATCGAAATCAAATGCAGCGGCGACAACGAAGAAGAGTGCCTGAAGGCAGCAGTTGCGCTGGTAGAGTCCGGTCTGGGAGAGTAATCCGGCAGAAACGGGAAAGGGGTGCAAACGCTATGCTCAAAGGAGTAGGCGCTTCGGCAGGCATCGGGATTGGAAAGGTCATCTGCATCAGAGAGCAGAATCTGGACTATTCCCAGGTGCAGTATCAGGGACGTGAGCAGGAAAAGGCTCGTTTAAAACAGGCGGTGGAGACCTTTTGCGAAAAGACCCAGCGGATGGCAGAGGACATCCGCCAGCGGGTCGGTCAGAAGGAATCGGAGATTCTCAGCGGACAGGTGATGATGCTCTCCGACCCATTTATGGTCAGCCAGATGGAGGATGCTATCCAAAGCGGAAGCTGTGCTGAAGCCGCGGTGGACACCGTCTGCCAGATGTACATTGAGATGTTCTCCAATGTGGAGGACGAATTGATGAAGCAGCGTGCCACCGACATCGAGGACATCAAAACCCGGATGCTGCGTCTGCTGCTGGGTGTAGAAAGTGTGGACATGGCTTCGCTGCCAAAGGGAACGGTTCTGGCGGCAAAAGATTTGACCCCTTCGATGACGGTCGGTCTGCAAAAGGAAAATGTAAGCGCCATCATCACCGAGGTTGGAGGAAAGACCAGTCACTCTGCCATTTTAGCGCGTGCGCTGGAGATACCGGCAGTGCTGGGTATACCGGATGCTTTGCAGCAGCTGACTGACGGACAGACTGCCATTGTGGACGGTGCCACCGGTCAGGTGCTGACCGAGCCGGATGCGGAAACGCTGTACCACTACACCAAGCTCCAGGAGGAGCAGCTGCGTCAGAAGGCGATGCTGTCGATTTATCGGGACAAGCCGACCACAGATGCCTCCGGCAGAAGCTACCAGCTGTATGCCAACATCGGCAGCGTGATGGAAGCACAGGCTGCTCTGGAAAACGGAGCGGAAGGAATCGGGCTGTTCCGCACCGAGTTTTTGTTCATGGACCGTCCGGCTATGCCGGATGAGGAGGAACAGCTGGAAGCGTACAGCAGTGTTTCCCATCTGATGAAGGGCAAGGAGGTCATCATCCGCACGCTGGATGTCGGTGGAGACAAGGAGGTCTCCTATCTGAAGATGGGCAGCGAGCAGAACCCGTTTTTGGGTTGGCGCGCCATCCGTTACTGTTTGAGCGAACAGCCGCTTTTTAAGACCCAGCTGCGTGCGCTGCTGCGTGCGGGAGCGCAGGAGAGAAACATCAAGATTATGCTGCCGCTGGTCACCGGCGTGCAGGAAATCCGCGCAGCCCGCAGTCTGCTGGAGGAATGTAAGCAGGAGTTGAGCCGCGAAGGCTTGGAGTACGACCCGAAGATTGCACTGGGCGTGATGATTGAAACACCGGCTGCTGCTTTGACCGCCGACCTGATGGCGAAGGAGGCAGACTTCTTCAGCATCGGCACCAATGACCTGACCCAGTACACCATCGCGGTGGACCGCGGGAATGCTAAGGTAGAGCAGCTGTATACTACCCTGCACCCGGCAGTGCTGCGCAGTATCCGTGGAATCATCCATGCGGCAAAGCAGGCAAAGATCCCGGTCGGTATGTGCGGCGAATCGGCTGCCGACCCGCTGCTGATTCCGCTGCTGATGCAGTTTGGTTTGGATGAGTTCAGCGTCAGCGCTTCTTCGGTTTTAAAAACCAGAAAGACCATCTCGGAATGGAACCGGGAGCAGGTAGAGCAGGTGGCAGAGCAGGCAATGCAGCTGTCCACACCGCAGGAGCTGGATGAATATCTGCACCGTGCTTGCAATCATTCTCTTTAGAAATCTTCTATAAAATTGACATACACCACCTTTTCTCCCTTTACAACAGGACAAGTTCTTCGGCACTAACCGGTGCCGAAGAACTTGTCCTGTTTGCTTTTATAATTGTGGCTGATAATGAAGAGAAAATCAGCTGAAGAGTTGACTTTTTTGGACAAATACAGTATACTATAACTACAAATTAGCTTGTGCTAACTGTAAAAAGGAGGGGGTTTTATGAGTCATGCGCTTGCTTGGGCAGCCGGAGGTACCGGCTTTACCTTTTTGATGACGACCTTGGGGGCAGCCATGGTATTCTTTTTTAGAAAGGCGGTCAGCGCCAACATCCAGAGGATTTTTCTTGGATTTGCAGCAGGGGTGATGATTGCTGCGTCGGTTTGGAGTCTGCTGATTCCTGCGATGGAAGAGGCGCAGGCGGCAGGTGTTGCAGGATGGCTGCCTGCCGGAGGAGGCTTTGTGCTGGGCGTTGCCTTTTTGATGCTGCTTGACAGTTTGCTGCCGCACCTGCATCCGGGTGCCAAACAGGCGGAGGGACTGAATTCCAGCTGGCATCGCAGCACCATGCTGATGCTGGCGGTCACCCTGCACAACATCCCGGAAGGGATGGCAGTGGGACTGGCATTTGCGCTGGCAGCCCAGCATAACGACAGCAGCGCTTATGCCGCAGCGATGGCTCTGGCGATTGGAATGGGCATCCAGAATTTCCCGGAGGGCGCAGCCATCTCTCTGCCGCTGCGGCAGGAAGGGATGAGCCGGGGAAAGAGCTTTGTCTACGGGATGCTTTCCGGTATCGTCGAGCCAATCTTTGGTGTGCTGGTGATGCTGGCAGCAGGAGGAATCCAGCCGCTGATGCCCTGGCTGCTCAGCTTTGCAGCGGGTGCAATGATGTACGTTGTGGTGGAGGAGCTGATCCCGGAGGCGCATCTGGGAGAACATTCCAACGTCGGCACTCTCGGCGTAATGGGTGGATTTTTGCTGATGATGGTGCTGGATGTGGCGCTGGGATAAGTGCCGTATCAGGCGAATAAAAAACCAAAGCAACAGGCAGAAACTTCGACCTGTCGCTTTGGTTTTTTTTTATTTTTCTTTCGGAGCTTGAGATAGCATCCAGAGAAGAGCTTCTGCCCGTCTACCCAAAAGAAGAGGATACATCCATCTGGAAAAATGCCGATTGGGATAAAAGAAAAGGTTTGCGCAAAAATGAAAGAGCACCACCGGTTGCAAAAACCCACCTGCTGATGCCAAACGGTATGCAGCAGGTGGGTTAAGAATACGATAGGAGAATCAGCTCCTTACAGGATCAGCGAACCGACCTGATAGATGAGGGTGCCGACGATGTAGGCGACCAGTGTCTGATATCCGGCGGTGAGCAGTGCCTGCTTCATGGAGCCGAGTTCTCTTTTAGAAGCGGCAAAAGCAGCCACGCAAGGCATATACAGGATGGTGAATGCCAGGAAGCTGAAGGCGCTGAGTGGGGTGAAAATCTGGGTCAGCATAGCGCTCAGCTGTGCGTCGCTGGAAGCGCCGGTCAGGATGGTCAGGGTGCTGACGACCGATTCCTTGGCGGTGAATCCGGTGATTAAAGCGGTGGAAGCGCGCCAGTCGTTGAAGCCCAGAGGAGTAAAGAGCGGTGCAATGATCGAGCCGACAGAGGCTAAGATGCTGGTGGCACTGTCGCTGACCATGTTGAGCCGCCAGTCAAAGCTCTGGAGGAACCAGATGACGATGGAGGCGATGAAGATGATGGTGAACGCCTTGTGCAAAAAGTCCTTCGCCTTTTCCCACATATGAAGCAGAACGCTCTTGGCATCCGGCAGGCGGTAGGCAGGCAGTTCCATGACAAACGGGACCGAGTTGCCCTGAAAGATGGTGTTTTTCAGCAGCAGACCGGACAGGATGGCAACCACGATGCCCAGCACATACAGAGAAACCATCACGATGGCAGGATGCTCCGGGAAAAAGGCTGCGGTAATCATGCCGTAGATAGGCAGCTTGGCGCTGCAGGACATGAACGGGGTCAGCACGATGGTCATTTTGCGATCGCGGTCGCTGGAGAGGGTGCGGGTCGCCATGATAGCAGGAACGCTGCATCCAAATCCAATGAGCATCGGAACAAAGGAACGACCGGACAGACCGATTTTGCGCAGCAGCTTATCCATCACAAAGGCAACCCTTGCCATATAGCCGCTGTCCTCCAGCAAAGAGAGGAAGAAGAACAGCAGGACGATGATGGGCAGGAAGGAAAGAACGCTGCCGACACCGGCGCAGACGCCGTTGATAAGAAGAGAAATCAGCCACGGTGTGACCTGATTGCGCACCAGGAAGGACTCCAAAAAGGCGGTGAAGCTGTCAATCCATCCGCTGAGCAAATCCTGCAAAGGAGCGCCGAGCACCGAGAAGGTCAGCCAGAAAATCAGCATCATAATTAGCAGGAAAATCGGGATGCCCAGATATTTGCTGGTCAGCAGCCGGTCAATCTTCTCCGAGCGGAGCTGTTCACGGGTTTCCTGATGTTTGACGACGCACTGCGCACACAGCTGCTCGATGTAGCTGTACCGCATATCTGCCAGAGCCGCTTCGCGGTCGGTGCCCAAATCCTGCTCCATCTGCTCGACGATGTGGTCGATGATGTGGATGTCGCCGCTGTCCAAATCCAGGGCTTTGAACATTGGTTCGTCGCCCTCCACCAGCTTGGTGGCAGCAAAGCGGATGGGATAACCGGCAGCCTGTGCGTGGTCCTCGATGATGTGGGCAATCGAGTGGATGGCGCGGTGCACTTCTCCCTTGCAGAAATCCAGCCGCGGCAGTGCTTTGTCACCCTTGAGAGTTTTGATTACGGTGTCCAGCAGGTCCGAGATGCCCTCGCCTTTGGCAGCAGAGATTGGAATGACCGGGATGCCCAGCTCCTGCGACAGCTTTTTGACGTGGATAGTGTTGCCGCTGGCGCGTACCTCGTCCATCATGTTCAGCGCAAGGATCATCGGGATGTTCAGCTCCATCAGCTGAAGGGTCAGATACAGGTTGCGTTCCAGGTTGGTGGCATCGACGATGTTGATGATGGCATCGGGGCGGTCTTTGACCAGAAAATCTCGGGTGACCACCTCCTCGGAGGTGTACGGCGAGAGGGAATAGATGCCGGGCAGGTCCACCAGAACTGCATCCTTATACTTTTTGATGCTGCCTTCTTTTTTTTCAACCGTTACGCCCGGAAAGTTTCCGACGTGCTGGTTGCTGCCGGTCAGCGCATTAAAGAGGGTGGTTTTTCCACAGTTCTGGTTGCCGGCAAGGGCAAGAAGATGACTCATTGTGTTACCTCCCCGATTTCGATGTTGGCAGCATCCTCCGCGCGGATGGTCAGGACATAGCCGCGCAGGTACAGCTCGATGGGGTCACCCATCGGTGCGACCTTGCGGACGCTCACCTTTGTTTTGGGGGTCAGACCCATGTCCAGCAGCCTTCTGCGCAGTGCGCCCTGACCGCCGACAACAGAGATTACGCCGCTCTGTCCGGGTTTCAGACAGTCCAATGTCATAAGAACAATTCCTCCTCTTTCTCTATCAGGAAAATAGGATATATACAGTTGTTAGCCTATGCTTACATTTTAATCCTTGGAAAAAAAGTTGTCAATAGCTAACGCAAAGCAAATGGAGACACAGTTCATTTTGTTGGATTTTGGATAAGAAATAAAAAGCAAGAGGAAAATATTTTATACAAATAGCTAAATACGGGGAAATATAGCTAAAAAACGAAAGGATAAGATGAACTGTTTTACAAAAATGCCTAAAACGCTTGCGGTTTTGTAAAAAAAGAGGTTTAATGAAGATACATCAAACAGAGGGGAGGCGGACAGATGTTATCCTTAAAAGGAACAGGAGTACACAAAGGTATCGCAGTGGGGAAGCTGGTCTTTTATGAGAGGCAGCTGTTTCATGTTGAAAAACAGACACAAGAGGACACACAGACCCAGGTGCAGCGTTACCGGCAGGCAAAAGAGCAGGCGGTGATGCAGGTGCAGACCCTTCACAAGTTGGCGCTGCGGGAAATTTCCAGCGAGAATGCGGCGATTTTTCAGGCGCACCATCTATTGTTGGAGGACCAGGATTTCAACGGCTATGTGTTGGAGTTAATCAAAAATCAGCACACCGGCGCAGAATATGCCGTGCAGCAGGCAGCCGAAACCTTTTACAGGATGTTTTCCTCCATCCCCGACCCATATTTGCAGCAGCGGGCAATCGATGTCCAAGATGTGGCGCATCGCTTGATCAGCAACCTGACCTATGGGAAGGTGGAGCTGTTTGTGCCGGAATACCCGTCCATCCTGGCATCCGATGAGCTGGTGCCCAGCGAGGTCATCCAGCTGCCGCGTGATAAGGTTTTAGCGTTTGTGACCAAATCCGGCTCAGAAAATTCCCATGCAGCGATTATCACCCGTGACCGCAACATTCCGTATCTGCTGGGCGTGGGAGAAGGCTTGGACCGCAGCTGCCAGGGACTGTTGGCAGCGGTGGATACCTACACCGGCAGACTGTACATCGACCCGGACCCGGCTACTTTGCACCGATTGGAAGAGAAGCAGCGCAGAGAGCAGGAGCGGCTACAGGGACTTAATCATCTGATTGGAAAGCCCAACCGCACCATTGACGGTAGAGAGGTGAAAATTTTTGCCAGCATCACCGAGCCGCTGGACATCGAGCAGGTCATCCGCAGTGATGCGGACGGATTGGGACTGATGCGCAGCGAATTCCTTTACTTGAAACGGGATGGACTGCCCGGCGAAGAGGAGCAGGTGAGCGCCTATCGCGAGGTCATCCGCCAGATGAAGGGAAAACGGACGGTCATCCGCACGCTGGACTTTGGCGCACGCAAGCTGACCGAGCTGCCGAAGAACAAACCGGAGATGAACCCATCCCTCGGATTTCGCTCTATCCGCATCTGCCTTGCCATGCCGCAGATGTTTCAGACCCAGCTGCGGGCAATCTATCGGGCAGCCTGCTATGGTCCGGTCAGCATCCTGTTCCCGATGGTGGATAGTGTAGAGCAGCTGGAGGAAATTTTGCGGCATTTACAGGCTGCAAGAGAATCATTGAAGCGGGATAAGATGGAATTTGACCCGCAGGTACGCGTTGGACTGGTCATCGAAACACCTGCCTCCGTGATTCTAAGTCGGGAGCTTGCAGAAAAGGTTGATTTTTTCCACATTGATACCAACGACCTGGTGCAGTACGCGCTGGCGGTGGACCGACAGAATCCACGGGTGAACAGCTACTACAACACCCGGCACCCGGCGGTGATGCGGATGATTGAAATGGTGATTGATGCTGCACACACGGCGGGAATCAAGGTGACGGTCAGCGGAGACATGGCGGACGATGAGCGGATGTTAGGCTGGTTTATCCGAACCGGCGTGGATGGATTCAATGTGTCGGCAGCCAGCGTTCTGCCGTTACGACGCAGGATTCGCAGTCTGGATTTGGGAGAGCCGCTTTGCTAAAAATTCCTTGTAAGGGATATTATATTCTTGAAAAACAGATGAATATTTTCGCTGCGATCGTAAAATTTGCATTTGAAAATGAAAGAATAAAGCAGATACATTTGGCTTTTTAAACAGTTTTGATAAAAAACAAAAGCTTTTTTAAAAAAGTTGAACAAAAACAAAATTTTTATTAACTATTGACTAAAAGGAATGTTAAGCGTAAAATGTTTTTAGACAAAATTATATTATTTTGGAGGGATTTGTCTTGAAAATGATCGATATGCACTGCGACACACTGCTGGGAACAGGATACGGGGAAGAGATCGACCTGTACGAAAACAATAAAGCGGTAGACTTTAAGCGCCTGAAGGCAGCCGGCTTTACCGCGCAGTTTTATGCAATGTGCCTGATGCCGGAGGAAAGTTTTCTGGCAAAGGGAATGAAAAAACCAAGTGATGCCGACTTTATGGATGCACTGTCGGGATGCTTCTATAAAAATCTGGAAAAATACAGCGATTATGCTGCCTTTGCAGGCAACCTGGACGATATGCTCCGCAACGAAAAGGAAGGCAAGATTTCCTGCTTCCTGACCGCAGAGGATGGAAACGGAATCAACGGCACGCTGGCAGGTCTGGAAAAGATGTACAAAATGGGAATCCGTCTGATTTCTATTACCTGGAACCATGAAAACTGCCTGGGCTATCCAAACTCCTTTGACCCGGAAAAGATGGCACTGCCGCTTAAACCCTTTGGCTGCGAGATGATTGACGCGATGAACCGCATGGGCATCATTGCCGACGTTTCCCATCTGTCCGACGGCGGCTTCTGGGATGTTGTGCGTATCTGCAAGGAAAACCATAAACCGTTTGTAGCTTCCCATTCCGACTGCCGTGCCCTGACCCCACATTCCCGCAACCTGACCGATGAGATGATTCGTGCCATCGCAGAGTGCGGCGGCGCAATCGGCGTCAACTTCTCTGCAGGCTTTATCTCGCCGGACATCCACTCCCACACCAGCCGCATCGACGATATGGTTCGCCACATGAAACATATGTATCAGGTCGGCGGTATCGAGTGCATGGCTTTGGGCGGTGACCTGGACGGCATCCGCGGCGATTTGGAGATCGACTCGGTGGACAAGGTTCCGCTGTTGATTGACCGCCTGCACAAAGAGGGATTTACCTCCAGCGAGCTGGACAAGCTGACCTACGACAATATGTATCGTGTCATCCGCGACACCATGAAATAAGAAGACAACACAAAAGCGGCTGCGAAACCATCGCAGCCGCTTTTCTTTTGGGCAATCCTGTTTTTTGAAGCAGGATTGTTTTTTTATTTAAAATAATCAGTCTCCAGCATTTGATTTACAAACTTACGGATGGTAACCAATTCCTCCTCGGTGTATTCTTCCAGACAGGCGGAGGCTTTGGCAAAGTAGTCCGCATCCAGCTTTTGATGATAGGCAAAAGCTGCGGCGCCGTCTTCGGTCAGTGCGATTTCGATTTCTCGCTGGTTAGCAGAAGAACAGGTTTTGGTGACCAGTCCGATATTGCGCAATCGGTCTACCTGCAAAGAAACAGTTGGAAAGCAGGCACCGGTCGCTTCGGCAAGATAGCGCAGGTTACACTTGGGGTTGCGTCCGATGTGGCAAATCAAATGGATTTGATCGGAGCGCAGCTTTTGTGGTGTACCGTAGTTGCGGTAATCCTTGACATACTGGGAAAGCTTTTGATTATACATAGTAACTAAACCTAAGATTTTGGAAACAGACTCCTTTTTTTCCAAGACGACCCCCTCCTTACAAAACGGCAGAAATGACTGCTCTGACAGAAGAATCATTAGATTCTCTTCTGTTAAATCAAGGATATATGATTAGTAAACGAATGTCAAGATGACGATATATCTAAAAATTAAGGGTCAAAAATTTATTTATGCAAAAATAAGCGCTGTTTATCAGAGAAAATATCCAAAGCAATAAAGAAAACACTTCATTTTGTACAGAAAGATGGCAGATTGCTATATAAATTGTATAAAAATATTTAATAAAATAAGAAAAAGATATTCATTAACAACAATAAATTGAAGGAAGGACAAAATAAAAAAGAGGCTTGCAAACGTAGAAATAAGACCGTAAGGTTTGTTGGGGCAAGATTTGAATTTTAATATTAACAAAATATAGAGGACTGATTGGAAGACGACTCACACAGCTGTTGGGAAGCACGAAGGACATTCGGAAGAGATGCCCTTAAAATCAACAGAATATCTTGAATGGTTTTGTCGCGGTCGCGACCTTTCGAGTCGTGGAACCAGCTGATGAGGATACCGCTGAGCGCCTCTGTATAAAACTCGCACAAAAACTGTTTAAATTCCGCATCTGCGTGGATGTTTTCCTGCTGCTCGATGCCCTCAATCAAGGTGGAAAGGATACCGATGAAGTCAGCGTATAAGAACCGCTTCATCCCCTCCCTGCCCAGCGAATCGTAGGCACAGTTGAGGATGTGCTGGTTTTCCTCCACATAATCCATGACAAAGGTGATGACCTCCTGGTAGTCCACCAGAAGATCGTACTGTTTGACTACCTCGATGGCTTCCTCCTCCAGGGTCCACTTCAGCAGGTCATAGATGTCTTCAAAATGATAATAGAAGGTTTTGCGATTGACATTACAATCGGAAATCAGTTGGCTGACGGTGATTTTGGAAAGTGGCTTTTGCTTCATAAATTTTTTTAGAGAAGCAGCCAGGGCTTTTTTGGTGTTGAGCGTTTTTTGATCTTGTTTCATAACTTTTTCCTCCACAAGAATATTATACAGGACTGTGCAGTAAGGGCAAGGGGAAAGTTGCCGAGGACAGACCAACAAATTGCCCCAAGTGTCCAAAATTCCACAAAACGGACGATTTGACCATAGTTTTATGGTCAGGTGGGGGATAAAATACTGGATAGAACAAAACCAAAAGGAGGAAAAAAAGATGATCATCTGCGTAGGAAGAGAATTTGGAAGTGGCGGACATGAGATTGCAAAACGTTTGGCACAAAATTTGCAGATTGATTTTTGGGACAAGGAATTGCTGGATCGGGCAATCGAACAAAGCAGCCTGCCGGCAGAAAAACTGGCAGCGGTGGATGAAAAGAAGGCAAATCCCTGGCTGCACCGTGTCTGGTACGACCAGAACGACAAGGAGCTGCGCGGAAAACCAGCCAACGAAATCCTGTTCATCCTGCAAAGCAGATTGATTTTGGAACAGGCGCAAAAGAGCAGCTGCATTTTTGTCGGAAGGTGTGCAGACGAGGTGCTGCGCAAGAATCATGTGGAACACATCAGCTTGTTTGTAGCAGCGCCATTTGAAAAAAGGGTCGAAAGAAAATGTGCCCTGACCGGCATGGATGCCAAAGCGATGAGTTCGCTGATTAAAAAGACCGATGCACAGCGCAGAGATTATTACAACCATCACACCGGACGCAGCTGGGGAAGCATCAGCAACTATGATGTTTGTATCAACAGCGCTTCCCTTGGAATCGACCGGACGGCGCTGGCGCTGACAGAATTTTGCCGCAAGCTGAATGGGTAACCGTTTGGAAAAGAAGTGGGAAAGACAGGAAAGAAGTGGAAGGGAATGCCCGAATATCTGTATGATGTCGCGCTGTCCACCCCGTTGGGAATCCGACGCGGAACGATGAAAATGCATATCAGTGGGGAGCAGGCAGACGGATGGCTGCGTCTGTTGGGACATCAGGAGCCGTTTTACGGCAGGGTGATGAGCGACGGGAGTTGTGACCTGTATGGAAAAATCATCACCTTTATGAGGACGATCGAGTATACAGCGCAAGGAAGCGTGAACAGCAATCAGCTGCACCTGGAGCTGCAAAGTAAACAGAACCATTTTGCACTCAACGGGACCGGACGTCCTCTGAGAGAGGAGAACACGCAATGAGAAAATTTTACGAGTGGATCGTTGAGCATACCAAGACAGTGCTGACCGCATTTCTGGTGTTGACCGTACTGAGTATTTTTATGAAGGATTTGGTAGCGGTCGATTATGACATCAACGATTACCTGCCGGAGGATGCGCCCTCCACCGTTGCACTGGATGTGATGGAGGAAGAGTTTGAAGGTGGGATTCCAAACGCCAGGGTGATGATCAACGACCTGACGATACCGCAGGCGTTGGAGTATAAAGAAAAACTCAAACAGGTAGATGGTGTGAGCGAGGTGACCTGGTTGGATGATGCGGCGGATATTCATGTGCCGCTGAATACCATCGACCGGGATACCTTGGAGACCTATTACAAGGACAATGCAGCGCTGTTTACCGTGACGATTGATGAAAACAAGAGGATTCAGGCAGTAGAAGATATTCGCGCACTGATTGGAGAAGACAATGCGATGACCGGCAGCGCGGTTTCCACCGCAGTTGCAACCACCAGCACCGTTAAAGAGGTTATGATGATTTCCGCTTTCGCCGTGCTGTTTGTTCTGATTGTTCTCTTGATTACCACCCCGTCCTGGATTGAGCCGCTGATTGTACTGGGCGGACTGGGGGTAGCAATCGCCATCAACAGCGGCACCAACCTGATTTTCGGAAGGATTTCCTTTGTTACCAATGCAGCAGGCAATATCCTCCAGCTGGCGGTTTCTCTGGATTATTCGGTCTTTTTGATTCACCGCTTTGAGGAGTGCAGACTGGAAAACCCGGATGCAAAATCGGCAATGGTGGATGCCCTGATGAAATCCACTACATCCATCCTTTCCAGTGGTTTGACCACCGTTATCGGATTTTTGGCGTTGGTGCTGATGCAGTTCCGCATCGGACCTGACCTTGGACTGGCACTGGCAAAGGGCGTTGCACTGAGCTTGATCACCGTCTTTGTCTTTATGCCGGATTTGATTCTGGTGACCTATCGCCTGTTGGATAAAACCCGCCATCGCGAGCTGGTTCCCTCCTGTCGTGGCTTGGGCAAGCTGGTGCGCCGGTTGATGATTCCAATGGTCTGTGTATTTTTGGTAATCTTTATTCCGGCTTACCTGGCATCCAACCAAAACGATTACTACTACGGAGCCAGCCACATCTTTGGTGTGCAGACACAGCTGGGTGCAGATACTGCCGAAATCGAGGAGGTATTTGGGCAGAACGACACCTATGTGCTGATGGTTCCGAACAACAGCACCGCAACCGAAAAGGAGCTTTCGGACAGTCTGCACGAGCTGCCGCAGGTGACCAGCATCATCTCCTATGTGGATGCAGCCGGAGCTGAGATTCCGTTGGAATATCTGGATGCGGATACCCTTGCAAAGCTTCGTTCGCCCAATTACAGCCGCATGGTCATCTCGCTGGACACCGACTATGAAGGCAAACAGACCTTCCAGCTGGTGGAACAGATTCGTTCGATTGCAGACAGCTACTACCCGGGCAGCTACTATCTGGCAGGCGAAGGCGTCAGCACCTACGATTTGATGGATACCATCACCGACGATATGCTCAAGGTCAATGCCTTGGCAATCGGCGCCGTATTCCTGGTGCTGCTCATGCTGATGAAGTCGATTTCCCTGCCGGTCATCCTGGTGCTGAGCATCGAGACCGCCATCTGGCTGAACTTGGCGGTTCCATATTTCCAGGGAAATACTGTCTTCTATATTTCCTACCTCATCATCAGCTCGGTTCAGCTGGGTGCAACGGTCGACTATGCGATTCTGCTGACCGACCGGTACCGCGAGTGCAGACAGACGATGGACAAAAAAGAGTCGATTGTGGAAACCATCTCGGCAGTCACCGTTTCCATCCTGACATCGGGCAGCGTTATGACAGTGGTCGGCTTCCTGATGGGTTACATCTCTACCCACGGGCTGTTGGCTCAACTGGGTAAATTCTTAGGAATCGGCACCATCTTCTCGATGCTGATTGTCCTGTTTGTCCTACCGGGTATGCTGTACCTGCTGGACAGAATCTTTATTGGAAGAAAAGCTCACCACCATCAAAACAAGAAAAACAAGAATCAGAAAGAAAAACAGGAGGTAGCAGTACAATGAGAAATCTCTCGAAGAAAGCGCTGGCGGTGATGCTGGCAGCCAGTATGCTGCTGTCGGCTCCGATGACCGCTTTTGCAGCCGAAGAAGAAAATACGCCAAAGCAGGAAGTTGTTTATGTAAACCTGAACCATGATGGTTCGGTATCGGATATTTATGTTGTCAATATTTTTGATTTGGACCAGAAGGGGCAGATTGTCGATTATGGCTCCTACACCGCGCTGCGGGATATGACCTCCACCGCAGAGGTGGGATATGACAACGGCAAGGTCACTATCGACGCAGATGCAGGCAAGCTGTATTATGAAGGTACGCTGGACAGCAAGGTGATGCCGTGGAAGTTCGACATCCATTATTACATCGACGGCAAGGAGTACAGCCCGGAGGAAATCGGTGGAAAAAGCGGCGCGCTGAAAATTACCATGACGGTGCGCAAGAATGATGAATGCTCCGGCAGTTTTTTTGAAGATTATGCGGTGCAGGCTTCCTTTACGCTGGACACCAACCAGTGCAGCAACATCATAGCTGAAGGTGCGACCCAGGCAAACGTCGGTAAGAACAAGCAGCTGACCTATACCATCCTGCCGGGCAAGGAGGAGGATATCCTGATTACGGCGGATGTGCAGGATTTTGAGATGCCTTCCATTGCCATCAACGGCGTGTCGATGTCGCTGAATGTGGAGGTCGATGACGAGGAGCTGATGGACCAGGTCTATGAGCTGCTGGACGGCATCAAAAAGCTGGACGATGGCGCGGGTGACATCAAGGACGGCGTGGACGAGGTGCAGGACGGTGTGGAAAACGACCTGCAAAGCGGTGTTACCGAACTCAATGACGGTGCAGGCGAGCTTCATGACGGAGCCTCGGATTTAAGGGACGGCGGCGTTGACCTCAACGACGGTGCGTTTGACCTCAAGGACGGCGTACAGCAGTTGGACGATGGACTCAACAAGCTGGATGACGGCATTTTGCAGGTGGACGAAGCGCTGCGGGAGTTAGATTCCAACTCCGATACTCTGACCAAAGGCTCGGCAGAGGTCAAAAAAGCGCTGCACACCATCAAAGCAGCGCTGGACCAGGTAAATGTTTCTGCCGACCAGATTGAAGCACTGGTTACCGCTTCCAATCAGATTAACGAGGGAATCATCGCGTTGCAGAAAGGTGCTCAGCAGCTACAGGCAATCAGCTATGCCGGATACAGCGGCGCGTTGCAGCAGGCAGGAATTGATGTAAGCGGACTGGCACAGGCAAATACTGCACAGATGATGCAGCTGAAAACGTTGATTGCCAATCTGAAATCCACCAAACAAACGCTTTCGGGAATCCTTGCAGAGTTAAAGCAGCAGCCGACTGTTCCGCCGCAGACCGATTCCTCCGTTCCAGAAGGACAGCAGACAGAAAATGGTCAAACGACGGGCGATGGTAGTTCCACCGAAGATACAAACGGTGATGCACAGGAAAACAACAGCGGTACCGAAACCGATACGAGTGTAGAGGGCAGTGCCGAAGGAGAGAATACCGAAGACAGTCATTCCGAGAGCGACAAGTCCGATGGCAACACTACCGAAGAAGGAAACACCGATGCAGGCGACAGCGAAAGCAATCAGGAGCAGCAAGGTACTTCCAATCATGAGGACGAGATAACCGAGCAGGGCGGATTTGGATACGGAGAAAGCAACCAGCTTTCCGACCTGCTGGCAGGACCGGAGACGACCGCTCCAGAGCAGAACGAGCAGGATGACACCAATCAAAGCGGGCAGAGCAATGAGGATTTGATCAATCAGCTGGAAAAACAGATTGTGGAATTGGATGCGCAGATTGCTTCTCTGCAAGGATTGCAGAACGTACTGGCGGGAAATGTCGGCATGATTGCCGGTACAAAAATATACTTTGATAAAGTGGAACAGTCGATTCCGGCACTGATAGAAGGAAGCAACCAACTGAAGGAAAACTATGAGACCTTCAACGGAAAAATCGGGGAACTGGCAGAGATGCTCAAAGGAATGTTGACCCAGATGGGTGAACTCAAGGACGGCATCAACACCCTGACCGAGCAGTACGACCTGCTGGATACCGGCATCAACCAGTACACCGAAGGAGTTGGCAAGATTCTGGAGGGATACGGTCAGGTGACCGACGGAGCCGAACAGCTGGTGGACGGCAGCGGTAAACTGGTGACCGGCAGCCATGACCTGTATGACGGCACAGTGGATATGCTGGAGGGCATTGTGGAATTCTATGATGCGACCGGCACACTGCGCGATGGCACCGGCGAGCTGGACGAAGGAGTAGCGGACCTGCTGGCAGGTATCATCACCCTCAACGACGGCGCACAGGAGATGAAGGACGGTACCGTTGAAATGCGCGACAAGACCGACGGAATGGACACCAAAATCACCGACCAGATTGACGAGATGATCGACAACATCACCGGTGGGGACCACGAAACGACCTCCTTTGTTTCGGAAAAGAACACCAACGTGCAATCGGTTCAGTTTGTCATCAAGACCGACCCGATTGAAAAGCCGGAAATTGAGCAGCCGGTCGAGCAGCAGGAGGAAAAACTGACCTTCTGGCAGAAACTGCTGCGGTTGTTCCATATCGAAAAATAACGTAAAAATTTGGACAAAACAGAAAAACACGTTCCTGAGCAAACAGGAACGTGTTTTTTTGTTGCAAATTGATTTCGTTATGTTATACTAAAGAAAGGATTTACTTTAAAAAAACTTGGGCATATCCTATGGAAAATGCCAGGATAGCGTTAGGCTTCGGGCACCTTTCTCAGCAGCAGATACCCAATCACAAACAGCACCAGCAGAGCCAGGATGCCATAGGTGGAGGTGCCGAACACAAAGGCGCAGAAGGAAACGATGAGCGGACCGAAAAAGTCGGCAAATTTTCCGAAGATGTCAAAAAATCCAAAGTATTCGTTGGATTCGTTTTTGGGGATGATTCTGCCGTAATAGGAGCGGGAGAGCGACTGGATGCCGCCCTGTGCCATGCCGACCACCACTGCCAACACCCAGAATTCCCAGCTTTTGTCCAGCTGATAGCCAAAGACACAGATGCCGCAGTAGATGAGGATGAAGATGCGGATGACCTTTAGGGTGCCCAGTTTCTCGGCAAGTTTGCTGGAGAGGATGGCACAGGGAAAGGCAACGAACTGGGTCAGCAGCAGAGCTAAAATCATGCTGGTGTCGCTGATGCCGACCTCGCCGCCGTAGGTGGTCGCCATCGAAATGATGGTGTACACGCCGTCGATGTAGCAAAAGTAGGCAAGGATGAAGTAAAAGATGGAAGGATTGCGCCGAATCTTTTTGAGCGTTTGTCCCACGCGGGAGAAGGCGTGGCTGACCTGATTGCTGCGACGCTCCAGATAATGGGTCTGACGGACATTGCGCAACAGCGGAATGGTCAGTAGCACCCACCAGACAGCAGTGATGATAAAAGAAATTTGGGTGGCAGACTGGGTGGACAGACCGAACGGGCGCAGCAGGATGAGCAGGATGCCGATGGTGAAGGGAATACAGCTTCCAATGTAGCCCAGCGCATATCCGTAGGAGGACACGCGGTCCATCCGCTCGTCGGGTGTGACATCCACCAGCATCGAATCATAAAAGATGTTGCAGGCGCTGTAACACAGTCGGGTCAAAACAAACAGCATGAGATAGGAAATCCAACTGCCGGCAAAGGAAAGCAGCAGCAGACCGATGACACCCACGGTAAGAAAGGCAGAGAAAATCTTTTTTTTCATTCCTCGGTAGTCCGCAAGCGCTCCCAAAAACGGAGAGAGTACTGCCAGAATGAGTACCGCAATCGAAGTGGCAAGTCCCCAGATGCCCGATGCGGTCGCTTTAGAAACGCTTTGCTCGGCAAGCGAGCGGAAATAGATGGGGATGGTGGTTGACACCAGCATGGTAAAAGCGGAATTGGCAACGTCGTACAAAATCCAGCTTTTTTCCTGCTTTGAAAATTGAGTCATAGTTGGTTCCTCCTGAACAGATTTCCTGCATGTACAGCAGGCAAAATCCAAATAAAAAACACCTGTGCATTTACAATAAAGGATTTTGTGAAAGCTGTCAAGAAGTGTAAGGTCAAGCTCTGGTAAAGAATTGAAAAAAATTGCCCGGGAAATGGGGAATATGCAGGAGAAATTGCAAATATCATAAAATTTTTTGATTATTTTTTGACTAAATTGTATAAAAAAGCTCTTTCCAATCGAGCGGAGCAGTGATACAATTAGGTCAAATGATAAAAAAAAAACAAACAGAAGGGTAGTGTATCTATGAAACTGTACATCTCGGTCGATATGGAAGGTCTGGCAGGGATTACCAACTGGAAGGATGAAACAGAAGACAGAGAGCGGTTCCGCAACGCAATGAACGAGCAGGTGGAGTGGGTGCTGGAAGGTATCTCCAAATCCAAGCACAACAAGGAAATCACCCACATCTACATTGCAGATTCTCACGGCGGAGGACAGAACCTTTCCTACGACCGGCTCAACGACAAGGACGAAAGGGTATGGCTGGTCAGCGGCAGCCCGCGTCCGCAGTACATGATGCCGGCAATGGACGACAGCTTTGACATGGTGTTCTTAGTCGGCTACCATGCAGGAGCGGGAGAAGCTGCCAGCTCGATGGACCACACCTACTCGGGCGCATCGGTGCAGAACATCTACATCAACGGTCAGCTGATGAACGAAGGCACCATCAATTCCGCCTATGCCGGCATTGTCCACAAGGTTCCGGTTGGACTGATTATCGGGGACTCCGGTCTGGAGCGTCAGATGAAGGGCGAGGGTATGATGCCATGGCCGGAATTTGTCTGCACCAAGCAGTCGCTTTCGAGATTTTCTGCGGTGTACAAACCAAAGAAGCTGCTGAAGGAAGAAACCATCGCAGCGGTCAAAAAAGCACTGGATGAAAACGAACGTCCACAGCTGTACACTTTACAGGCTCCGTACCACTGCCGCATGGACCTGACCAATGCAGCCAAGTGCGACCAGGTACAGCAGATGCCGGGTATCCACCGCACCGCAGGACGTACGGTTGAATTTGAAAGCACCAGCTTTACCGAAATCTATGATGCAATCCACGGTATTGCCACCATGTCCCGTCTGGGTTAAGGCACAGGAGGAGCACAGATGAAAAAGGCTCTGATCGTGGTCGATTACCAGAAGGATTTTGTGGACGGCGCACTGGGTTTTGAAAAGGCGGTTCAGCTCGAGCAGGCAATCTGCCGCAAAATCGAGCAGGCGCGGGAGCAGGGCGAAGAGATTCTCTTTACCTTTGATACCCACGGGGACGATTACCTGCAAACCCAGGAGGGAAGGAATCTGCCGATTGAGCACTGTAAAAAGGGCTCGGATGGATGGCAGCTGTATGGAAAGGTCGAGCAGCTGCGCTGCCCGGAGGACCGCTGCTTTGACAAGCCGTGCTTTGGCTCATGGGAGCTGGGAGAGTATGCCCGGGAGCAGCAGTTCGATGTCATTGAGCTGTGCGGCGTGGTTTCCAATATCTGTGTGCTTTCCAATGCAGTGCTGCTCAAGGCGGCGCTGCCGGAAGCCAAACTGATCGTCGATGCTCGCTGCACAGCCAGCAACGATGATGAAATGAATGAAAAAGCGCTGGACATCCTGCAGGGCGTGCAGGTGGAGGTCCAGGGCAGATAAAGCCAGCCGGAATTGTGCCCGGCGGCATTCTTGTTGTAATAAATCTAGGGGGAAATTTCGATGATATACTTTAACTGTGATTACCTGGAAGGCGGACATCCGAAAATTTTGGAGAAGATGCTCTCCACCAATATGGAGCAGCTGACCGGTTACAGCACCGACCACTACTGCGACAGCGCAAGAGAGCGCATCCGTCAGGCGTGCGGCTGCCCGGATGCAGACGTTCATTTTCTGGTGGGCGGCACCCAGACCAATTTGACGGCAATCGCTTCCATCCTTCGTCCGTATCAGGGCGTGCTGGCAGCGCACGATGGTCACATTGCCTGCCATGAAACAGGTGCCATCGAGGCAACCGGTCACAAGGTCCTGCCGATTCCCTGCGTAGATGGAAAAATCACCGCAGACCAGGTCCGTGAATTCTGTCATAGCCACCAGACCAATACCATGCGGGAGCACATGGTGCAGCCGGGGATGGTCTACATCTCCTTCCCGACCGAAATCGGCAGCCTTTATACCAAGAAGGAGTTGCAGGAGCTGAGCGCCGCCTGCCATGAGAACGGAATCCCGCTCTACATCGACGGCGCACGCATGGGATACGGACTGACCAGCCCGGATGCGGACGTTACCTTGCAGGACATCGCATCGTTGTGCGATATGTTCTACATCGGCGGTACCAAGTGCGGCGCAGTGATGGGGGAGGCGTTGGTCATCACCAATCCGGCTCTCAAGGAAGGCTTCCGTTATACCATCAAGCAGCACGGCGGTCTGCTGGCAAAGGGACGCTATCTGGGAATCCAGTTTGATGTATTGTTCGAAGATGACCTCTATTTTACCATCTGCAAAAAGGCGGTCGAGCAGTCGATGGCGATTCGCCGCGCCTTTGAGGAAAAAGGAATCCAGATGGACAGCGATTCCTCGACCAACCAGCAGTTCCCAATCCTGACCCGCGAGCAGATGGACAAGTTGGCGCAGAAGTATTCGTATGAGATTTGGGAAGAGTATGATGAAACCCACACCGTTGTACGTTTTTGCACCAGCTGGGCAACACAGGACCAGAATGTCCAGCAGCTTTTGGAGGACATCCGCGCTCTGTAAGGGTGTCTGTCCATGAGGAAACTTTGACCGGTAAGGAAGGCGTCATCAGCGCCTTCCTTACCGGTTTTATTTTTGTTGTTCTTTGGTTGACAGTCTGTGAAAACCTGCCCTATAATGAAGGAAAGATACAAAGTATCCGCCTTGAAAGGAGAAGGAAGATGAAAAAGCTTTTACTGATTCTGCTGACGCTGCTGCTCTGTACAGGATGTGCAGCTAAAACAGCACAAGAAAATCCCAATCCTGCCGATAAAAAGGAAAGTATCACAGAAGAACAGCCGGAAAACACTGCAAGCCTTGCCTGCCGGACAGCGAAGGGAGAAGCGTTTTCCATCGCCCTTTCTCTGCCGGATGGCTGGGAGCTGAAAGAGCAAACACCCAAACGGGATGCAGTGCTGGCACAGGCTTTACTGTACTGTGAGGGAAAAGAGATGGCAGAGCTGTCGGTGGAGGAATATGAGCCGGTATCGGGGGTGCCGCCTCAGGAGCATTACAAGGTTGCCTATGCCTCGCTGCGGTTGGGCAGCGTTGCCGGTTGGGAGTTTGAGCCGTACCAGCCTGTTTTTGCACAGGACGGTGTGGAAAGTGTGGTAGCAACCACCTATCACAAGGACCCGGCGCAGATGAGCAGCGGGAAATCGGCGGCAGAGGTGCCTTATCTGGAGGGGATCGGGGTGGCAAGCTTCGATCAAAACAAAGCCTGCTATCTGACGGTATCCTTTGCGCAGGATGCGCTGACGAAAGAGCAGGCAGAGGAGTTTGCAAAGGAAATCCGCTGGGAAAGCGGGCAATAGCGGTGCAACTTGTTCAAAAGCAACGAAAAGAAAGAGTTTTTCACAGCAAACTTTTTGAAACTGTGTAAAGGAAAAAGCCTTGACAGATGGACGCGGCTCAGGTATAATAGCAAAGGTAAGTCCAGTAAAGGTGTTTGCCTTTACATGGGGACCGACAGGGAAAGGGAGCTGTACCATGGCAAAGAATCTGGAGATTTCCATTCTGCTGGATTATTACGGTCAGATGCTGACCGAAAAGCAGCTGGAGGTAGCACAGCTTTATTACAACGAGGACCTTTCGCTGGCGGAGATTGCACAGCTTGCCAACATCACCCGACAGGGCGTGCGCGACAGCATCAAGCGCGCAGAAGGCACCCTGCTGGAGATGGAGCAGCGGCTGGGACTTGCCAGAAAATTCAGAGAATATCAGGAAAAGCTTGAGCAGATCACCTCCTGTGCGCAGGAGATCGCCTTTGAGGCACAGCGGTATGCGCTGAACAGAAAGATAGAAAAGAATGCTGAGAAGATCGTCGAGCTTGCCCAACAGATTGAAGAATAAAATCAACAGGAAATGGAGGAAGACCGATGGCATTTGAGGGACTTGCTGAAAAGCTTAATCAAGCCTTTAAAAAGCTTCGCTCAAAGGGAAAGCTTTCTGAGAATGATGTAAAGGAAGCAATGCGTGAGGTCCGCCTTGCACTGTTGGAAGCGGACGTCAATTATAAGGTAGCCAAGGACTTTGTCAAAAACGTCACCGAAAAAGCGGTCGGCGAAGAGGTTCTTTCCAGTCTGACTCCGGCACAGCAGGTCATCAAGATTGTGCGCGATGAGCTGACCGAGCTGATGGGTTCGACCGACAGCCGCATCAATTTTTCTTCCAAACTTCCGACCATCATTATGATGTGCGGCTTGCAGGGTTCCGGTAAGACCACCCACTCGGCAAAGCTGGCACGGATGTTCCGCAAGCAGGGCAAACGCCCGTTGCTGGTTGCCTGTGACGTTTACCGCCCGGCTGCTATCGAGCAGTTGAAGGTAGTCGGAGCACAGGTCGATACACCTGTCTTTGAAATGGGCACCATCAGTCCGGTGGAGATTGCCAAAAACGCAATCAAGCACGCCAAGGACTACGGCAACGACATCGTCATCCTGGATACTGCTGGACGCTTGCACATCGACGAACAGCTGATGCAGGAGCTGCAGGACATCAAGTCGGAGGTCCATCCTCACGAGATTCTGCTGGTAATCGATGCGATGACCGGTCAGGACGCAGTCAATGTAGCACAGAGCTTCAATGATACGCTGGGAATCGACGGCGTAATCCTCACCAAGCTCGACGGCGACACCCGAGGCGGTGCAGCACTGTCGGTTCGGGCGGTCACCGGAAAGCCAATCAAGTTTGCCGGTATCGGCGAAAAGCTTGAGGACCTGGAGGTCTTCCATCCCGACCGTATGGCATCCCGTATCCTGGGCATGGGTGACGTACTCACCCTGATTGAAAAGGCACAGGATGAGGTCGATGAGAAGAAGGCAATGGAAGTTGCCCAGAAACTCAAGGAAAATTCTTTTGATATGAGCGACCTGCTCGAACAGATCAAGCAGGTTAGAAATATGGGACCTTTGGGAAAGATTCTGGAGATGTTCCCCGGAATGTCCGGCAAGATTACCGATGAAACGGCGCAGGCGGGCGAACAGGAGATCAAATATCTAGAAGCAATCATCAATTCGATGACCAAAGAAGAAAGAGCAAACCCGGACATCATCAATCCTGCCAGAAAGCGCAGAATCGCAGCGGGCAGCGGCACCGACGTACCGCGTGTCAACCGTGTTCTCAAGCAGTACAAGCAGATGAAAGAGATGATGAAGATGCTCGGCGGCAAGGGCAAAGGCAGCAAACGCCGCAGAAGAATGTCCTTTAATCCCGCAATGCTCAAGAATATGCCGCCCATGTAAAACAGTTTATCAAATTCCTGATTTATGGGGAAATTGATATAGAGTATTTGAAAGGTTCAGGAGGTGACAGAAATGGCTGTTAAAATTAGACTTCGCAGAATGGGTGCGAAAAAAGCTCCATTCTACCGTATCGTTGTAGCTGATTCCCGTTATCCACGCAACGGCAGATTCATCGAAGAGATCGGTTACTATGATCCGGCAAAAACTCCGGTAACAGTACAGATCGACGCTGAAAAAGCAAAGAAATGGATGTCCAACGGCGCTCAGCCAACCGACACAGTTCGATCCCTGCTCAAAGCGAACAATATCCTGTAGGAGGTAATCGCACATGCAGGAACTGATTATTACTATTGTGAAAGGTCTTGTAGACGATAAGGATGCTGTTTCTGTCACCGTCGATTTGCCGAAGGAAGACGGAACGGTTGTCTACCACCTCCATGTCGCACCAGACGATATGGGTCGTGTCATCGGAAAACAGGGCAGGATTGCAAAAGCAATCCGTACAATCGTAAGATCCGCTGCCGGTAAGGTTGAGCAGAAGGTAGTTGTAGAGATCGACTAAACGGTCTCTGCTTCCGGTATCTGAACAGGATCATCCGAAAGGGCGCAAGGGCAGTTTAAGCCCTGGGCGTCCTTTTTTTGTAGATAGAAACCATATTTTAGAAGTAGGGGAAAAGATTATCTTGGGAGAAGCTGCTAATCAGCGGACGGCTCCCGAGGGAAAAGAAACTTTATAAATGGCATGCCGCATTGCCGGTTGATGGAAAACGAAAGGAGAAGCGTATGCGAAAAGAGTATATCGAAGCGGGAAAAATCGTGACCACCCACGGAGTAAAGGGAGAAGTGAAGCTGTATCCCTGGTGTGATGACCCGGAGATGTTTTTGGACATCGAAACGATTTATCTCGATGCCAAGGGACAAAAGCCGATGACACTGGAAGGAGTGCGCTTTGCCAAGGAGATGCCGCTGCTGAAGCTGGAGGGCATCCATTCGATCGACGATGCGGCAAAACTGCGGGACAAGATTATCTATATCCACCGCGATGACATCCCGATGGAGGAGGGCGAATATCTCATCCAGGATTTGATGGGACTCAAGGTGGTGGATATTGACGACGGACACCTTTACGGTGAGCTGACACAGGTCAGCCCGACCGGAGCTAACGACGTCTATCACATCCGCTTTGCCGATGGCAAGGAGCGTCTGATCCCAGCTATCCCGCAGGTGGTGCTGGAGGTCGACTTGGACGGCGGCGTGATGAAGATTCGTCCGCTGGAGGGATTGTTTGACGATGAGGATTGATATTGCTACCCTTTTTCCTGAGATGTGCGAGGCGGTACTGGGTGAAAGCATCATCGGACGGGCAAGACGGGCAGGAAAACTGGAGATACACTGTCACAACATCCGCGACTACACCCAGGACAAGCACCGCAGGGTGGATGATACCCCGTACGGCGGCGGCAAGGGGATGCTGATGCAGACCGAACCAATCTACAACTGCTACCAGGCGGTGTGTGAAATGATTGCAGCCAAACCGCATGTCATCTATATGTCCCCAAAGGGACAACCCTTCAGCCAGCAGCGCGCAATCGAGCTGCGGGAGTATGAGAATATTTTCATCCTGTGCGGGCATTATGAAGGAGTGGACCAGCGGGTGCTGGATGAGATTGTGGATGAGGAGATTTCGTTGGGGGATTATGTCCTCACCGGAGGAGAGCTGGGCGCGCTGGTGGTCGCCGATGCGGTGGGAAGATTATGCCCCGGCGTGCTGTCCGAGGAGGTCTGTTTTACCGAGGAGAGCCATTACAGCGGTCTGTTGGAATATCCGCAGTACACCCGCCCGCCGGTGTGGCATGGGATGGAGGTGCCGGCGGTGCTGTCGAGCGGACACCATGCCAACATCCTCAAATGGCAGCGGGAGCAGTCGATTTTGGAAACAGCAAAAAAACGTCCCGACCTGCTGTGGCGTGCCATCGAAGAAGGAAAGCTGGATAAAAAGGAGCTTGCCTTTGCCAGACAGCTGCTGGAAGAAGAGGATGAATAGCAGCCGTTTGTTTGTCAGCAGCATAAACTGTTATAGGAGAAGAAGTCTTGGACCGTTGGTGCAATGGTAAAAAGACGGTGGATAAAAAATGTAGAGAATGACAGCTATGTTGAAAACTTTGTAGTGAATTGCGCCAAAGACCCACTCTTTTTCCACCGCGCATATAGAAAAGTAGCAGAAAATCACAGAGGGATGGAAAAGAATATCAAAATATGCGTTGACGAAAAAAAGCTTTGTGATATAATAAATTTGTGTCAAGAATCAGTCGGCACAAAAAATCGGAGAGAAAGCGTTTCCCTCCTGTTTTTGTGCATCTGAAATTGAGCATATTTTAAACATCTTAGAATAGGGGAGTAACTGAAATGTTTGTAAAAGAAGTAGTGGTACAAAACCAGGTTGGTCTTCATGCTCGTCCGGCAACATTCTTTATCCAGAAAGCAAATGAGTTCAAAGCTTCTGTTTGGGTAGAGAAGGAAGATCGCAGAGTCAACGCCAAGAGCCTTCTGGGCGTGCTTTCCTTGGGTATCGTCGGTGGTACAACCATCCGCATCATCGCTGATGGCGCAGATGAGAAGGAAGCTGTTGAGAGTCTGGTAGAACTGGTAGAGTCCGGTTTCGCTGAATAATCACAGTCAGCCGCCGAAAACTTCGGCTACGGATCAGTCGCATATAAACCTGTACAGGTGTATCGGCCGCTTTTAAAAGGGTCGGTACACCTTTTTTCATACCACCGCATGGCAGGAGGACAAACGATTGGACAATCCAAGACTGGAATATCTGAGAGAAAAGGTAAAAAAATTGCCCTTGCAGCCGGGAATCTACATCATGAAGGACAAAAAAGGGCAGATCATTTATATCGGCAAGGCAAAGGCGCTGAAAAATCGGGTCAGCAGCTATTTTCGCAGCGTGGAAAAACACACGCCGAAGGTTTATCGCATGGTGGAAAATGTATGGGACTTTGAATACATCGTCACCTCCAGCGAATTTGAAGCGCTGGTGCTGGAATGCAGCTTTATCAAACAACACACTCCCAAGTATAATATCCTGCTCAAAGATGATAAGGGCTACCACTATATTCGGGTGGGCGGCGGCGAGTATGGAAAGATTACTGCCTGCCACCAGCCGCAGAAGGACGGTGCGCGCTATCTGGGACCTTATATCTCCGGTTATGTGGTCAAGCAGACGGTGGACGAGGTGAACAAGGTGTTTTTGCTGCCGACCTGCAACCGGAATTTCCCACAGGAGATTGGAAAGCAACGCCCATGCTTAAATTATCACATCAAGCAGTGCATGGCGCCGTGCAGCGGCAAAATCAGCCCACAGGAGTATGCGGAGGCATTGGAAGAAGCGGTCAGCTTCTTAAAAGGCTCAAGCGCCAACACCCAGAAGATTCTGACCCAGAAGATGATGCAGGCGGCAGAAGCGATGCAGTATGAAAAGGCTGCCCGTTACCGCGACCGCATCCGTGCCATTCAGGGTCTTGCAGAAAATCAGAAGGTGGTGTCCATTCGCTATGAGGAGGAGGACGTCATCGCTCTGGTGCAGTCGTCGGTCAAATGCTGTGCGGTGGTTTTGCAGTTTCGGGATTACCGCCTGGTGGACAAGGAATACTTCATGCTCGATGAATTGAGCGAGTTTGCACAGAACGCCTCGCTCACAGACAGCAAGGAGCAGGCGGTCGAACCGATGATGCAGGAGCTGCGGACCCAGTTTGTGCTGCGCTACTATGACATGAAGCAGCAGGTGCCCAAGGCGGTCGTTCTGGACGGACCGCCCAGCTGCCAGCAGGAGCTGGAGGAATATCTTTGTCAAAAGGCACAGCGCAGCGTGCAGCTGCTGCTGCCGCAGAAGGGCGACCAGATGAAGCTGCTTCAGATGGCAAAGGAAAACGCCAGCCAACAGATTGCCGAGCAGACCCGACGGACCAGCCGGGAGATTTCGGCGCTGGACGAGCTGGCAAGGCTGCTTGGGCTTCATCAGGTGCCAAACTACATCGAAGCGTATGATATTTCCAACATCGGAAGCGAAACCATCGTGGCAGGCATGGTGGTCTTTGAGGGCGGCAGACCGCTCAAGGGCGCCTACCGCAAGTTTTCGGTCCGTTCGGTGGTGGGCAAGCCGGACGACTACGCTTCCATGCGGGAGGTGCTCACCCGCCGTCTGGAGCGGTATGAGCAGCACAAGCAGGAGGGTGTCGGCTTTGGCAGATTGCCCGACCTCATCCTCCTGGACGGCGGCAGAGGTCATGTGGCAGCGGTCAAGCCGCTGGTGCGCCAGATGGGCTTTGACATCCCGATTTTCGGTATGGCAAAGGACGACCGCCACCGCACCCGGACCATTGCTACTGAGGATGGAGAGCTTTCGGTTTCCTCCTTCCGCGCCGCCTTTGACCTGCTGACCAGTATACAGGACGAGGTCCACCGTTTTTCCATCGGCTATTCCCGCTCCAAGCACGCCAGCCGTGCGATGGAGTCGGTGCTGCGCTCGGTGGAGGGAATCGGGGAAAAACGGGCAAAGAACCTCTTCCTGCGCTTTCGCACCCTAAAGGCAATGGAGGCTGCCACTGTGGAGCAGCTGGAGGAAACGCCGGGTATGACCCACCTGACTGCCCTTAACCTCTATCGTTATCTGCATGAGAACGACGGACAATAACGAACAAGGTGTAAAATGTCGGGATGGCATTGACAAATGAGGGAAAAATGAAGATAATAAAAGGGAATCCAAACGAACGATTCTGTTCATAGAATAGAAAGGAAATCAATATGAGAGTTACCACCGGTCTTGCAAGAGGAAGGACACTTGTTGCTCCGCAGGGAATGGACACCAGACCTTCTTCGGATATGACAAAGCAGGCAGTGTTCAATATTATTCAGAATTATGTGGAGGGCTGCACCTTTTTGGACCTGTTTGCAGGCTCCGGTCAAATGGGCATCGAGGCGCTCAGCCGCGGAGCCAAGCACGCAGTCTTTGTGGATGCCGCTTCTAAAGCGGTTGAAGCGGTCCGCGCAAACCTTAAGCACTGCAAGCTGTCCGACCAGGCAAAGATTGCCCAGATGGATGCCGCTTCCTTCTTAAAGAGTACGACCACCCGGTTCGACATCGTCTTCCTCGACCCACCGTACCAGCAGAAGATTATCGACGCAGTGCTGCCGATGGTTGTCGGACAGATGGCTCCGCAGGGAATCATTCTGTGTGAAACCGAGCGCAACGAGCAGCTGCCCGAGTCGGCAGGCGACTATGAGATTGCCAAGACCTATTTTTACGGCAAAGCAAAGATTACAGCCTATCGCCGCAAAGAAGGTCAGGAGGAAGAATAAGGATGGAACGACAGGAAAGGATCGCGGTGGTGCCCGGCAGCTTTGACCCAATCACCAAAGGGCACATGGACATCATCCGCCGTGCGCAGACGTTGTTTGACAAGGTGATTGTGCTGGTGGTCATCAATGCAGCCAAAAACCCATGCTTCTCGTTAGAGGAGCGGGTGGAGCTGATCAAAGCGTCGGTGGAGGGCATCGACTCGATTGAGGTGGACTGCTTCAGCGGTCTGCTGGTCGACTATGTGAAAAAGGTAGGTGCCTGCGCCATTGTCAAAGGACTGCGTGCAGTATCCGACTTTGAATATGAATTCCAGCAGGCTCTGATCAACAAGGAGCTTTACAGCGGGGTGGAAACGGTATTTTTTACCACCAGTGCAGAAAACCAGTATCTCAGCTCCAGTGTTATCAAGCAGATTGCTTCGCTGGGAGGAAATATCCGTATGTTTGTCCCTGAGCAGGTACATGACCGCATTGTGCAGCGGCTGACCCAGGAGGATGCACAATAACAAGGAGGAACCAAAGATGAACATTGATGAAATCCTGAATATGATCGATGATATGCTGGAGGAAGCGTGGAGCCTCCCATTTTCCGGCGGTCGCTGTGTAGTGGATGCCCAGAAGGTGAAGGAGTGCATTGAGGACATCCGCTTGAATCTGCCGGGGGAAATCAAGCAGGCAAAGATGATTGTGGCAGACCGCAACGACATCATCAAAAGTGCGGAACGGCAGGCAGAAAGCGCACTGCGCAAGGCAGAGGAACGTGCAAGGATGCTGATTGCGCAGGAGGAGATTGTGAAGCAGGCGCAGGAAAAGGCAGCGGACATCATCGCACAGGCGCAGATGGCTGCTAAGGAAATCCGCCGCGCTTCCCACGAATTCTCCGATTCCATCCTCAAGGAAACAGAGGAAAATTTGAGCAGCTCGCTGAAAAATGTGCGCGACACCCGTCAGGCGCTGCGCAATGCGACCAGCAAATCCAAACAGCAGATGCCAAAGGAAAACTGATCTGAAACAAAAAGCTGCTTTGTCAAAAAGCAGCTTTTTGTTTGATGTGAAAAAGAGGTGAATGGATGAGTACGACCGCAATCAAGTGGCTGGCACTGGTGCTGATGCTGGTGGACCATCTGGGAGAATTTTTTCCACAGAGCGTTCCGCTGTGGTTTCGGTGGCTGGGCAGGATGTCGGCGCCGTTGTTTTTGTTCTGTCTGGCACAAGGGCTAGAAAAAACCAGCAGCCGTCCGCGATATATCCGCCGGCTGTGGCTTGGGTCCGCTGCGATGGGATTGGGAAACTTTGTGCTGGTACATATTTTTCCAAAGGCGCCGGTCCGCTTAAACAACAATATCCTCTCCACCATGGTGGTGATTGCAGCGATTGTTTGGCTGTGCGAGAGCTTTGATGAGGAGCATCCGCGCCGTGACCGACTGACCAGACCCAAAACGGCACTGGCAGGATTTTTTCTGGTGCAGGTGACAGTCATCCTGCTGTCAAATGCAGTGCAGCCGCTGGACCGCTATCTGCCGGGGCTGCTCAACGGATTTTTCCCGAACCTTGCCTTTTGCGAGGGCAAGCTGGATGTGGTGGTGCTGGGACTGCTGCTCTACTTTTTGCGCAAAAGTCCCAAAAGGATGTCGGTGGGCTACTGCCTGTACTGTGCGATGCAGCTGGGTGTTTCGATGATGATGGCAGTCAGCCTCCATGACCCAGGCTTCCTCTTTTTCCGTATGTACCAGTGGATGATGATTGGCTCTCTTCCGGTGATGCTGTGCTACAACGGGAAGCGAGGAAAGGGTGGAGGAAGGTTTTTTTATTGGTTTTATCCGGTGCATATCTGGATTTTGTTCGTGCTGTCTAACCTTGTGTAAACAAGGTGGATATAAAAAATACCGCCCTTCCTTCTAAGCAGAAAAGGCGGTGTAAATGGATTTGTCAAAAGGAGAGAGAAAAATGAACACAACATCCAATTCTTTGTGGGTAGGCTACGCGCTGCTGTCGGCGGTTTTTGCCGCGCTGACCTCCATTCTGGCAAAGCTTGGCATCAGCGGCATCGATTCCAATCTTGCCACCGCGATTCGGACGGTGGTGGTGCTGGTGATGGCATGGGGAATCGTTTTTATGACAGGAGTCAACAAGCAGCTGCCGAATATCGGCGCGCGCTCCTGGATTTTTTTGATTCTTTCAGGAATCGCGACCGGACTGTCCTGGCTGTTTTACTACCGTGCGCTCCAGCTGGGAGATGCCAGCAAGGTGGTGCCGATTGATAAATCCAGCGTGGTCATCAGCATGATATTGGCGTTTGTCATTTTGAAGGAAAAGATTACCTGGCAGACGCTGTTGGGCGGTCTGCTGATTACGGCGGGGACCTTTGTGCTCATCTTGTAGCGGAAAATTTGTCAAATTGACAGAAAATCAAAGGGGTTTCTATCATGGCTGACTAAGTTTCAAAAAATCTATTGCATTTTGAGATAAAAAACGTTATCTTATAAGAGTAGAACATGAACCTTCCTTTGAGAGGAGTGGTTGGGCAAAGTCCACCTGCTCCACCTGAAATTCTTTGCCATCCAGATAGGAAAGAATGCCGGCATCGGTGGAAAAACAAAAGCGAAGCTTGTAGGCATACAGCGCCTGATGGTGGTAGCCGTTGCCCTTGTTCTGGGCGTTGGTGCCGTATTTGGTGTCACCGACCAGCGGATGCCCGTAAAACGCCATGTGCGCACGGATCTGGTGGGTGCGTCCGGTCTTGAGGTCCACCTCCAGCAGGCTGGTTTTTCCGTCGGTGCGCAGGGTGCGGTAGCTGGTGATGATGGTCTTGCTGCCGGGCACCTGATTTTTAAAGACACGCACCTGGTTGCGCTGGCTGTCCTTGAGAAGAAAGTCGCGCAGGGTCCCGCTTTTGGGCTGCATCACGCCGTGAACCAGGCACAGGTAGAGTTTGGTCAGTTCGCGGTCCTTCACCTTTTGGTTGAGGATGCGCAGCGCCTGCGCATTTTTGGCAGCGATGACAATGCCGCCGGTGTTGCGGTCGATGCGGTTGCACAAAGCAGGAACAAAGCTCTGCTCGGCATCCGGCTGATATTCCCCTTTGTTGTACAGATAGTGCAGGATACGGTTGATGAGGGTGTCCGGCGTGTTGTCGTCATCCTCGTGGACGACCAGTCCGGGCTTTTTGTCCACCAGCAGGATGTTCTGGTCCTCATAGACCACCTGGATGCGGTCGGGTACCTTTAAAAAGACCAGGTCCTGACGACCTTCCCCGAAAAATTCGTCGTTGATGTACAGTTCCAGCAAATCGCCCTGCGAAAGGCGGTCCTGCGGCTGACAGCGCTTTTTGTTCAGCTTGATGCGTTTAAGACGAAAAGATTTGTACAGCAGTCCCTGCGGCAGAGCGGGCACTGTTTTTTCTATAAATTTGCTGACCCGTTGTCCGGCGTCGTTGGAATTGATAATGAAGGATTTCATAAGGAATAGACCTCTTTCTGTGATCGGCGGTTTTGAAGGGCTTGGGTGATATGATTATAACATACCATGAAAATTTTGCAACACAGCCAAAGGGCAGGAGGGAAAAACCATTACAGAGCATAAAGAAAATACACAGTCTGCCCCGGCAGGTAAAAAGACGAATCTGCACGCAGGGCATCGTGACCGCCTGAAAAAGCGTTTTGATGCGGTGGGAGAAAGAGGCTTTGAGGATCACACGCTGCTGGAGCTGCTGTTGTTTTATGGGGTGCCGCAGAAGGACACCAATCCCATTGCCCATCGGCTGATCGAGCGGTTCGGCAGTCTGCCTGCGGTACTGGAAGCGCCCGCGCGGGAGCTGATGCAGGTCGAAGGGGTGGGAGAAAATGTCGCAAGGCTGCTCAAGGTGACCCAGGCAATGCGCTGTCGCTGCACCCAGCAGCAAACTGCCCGCCAAAAGGTGGTGCTCAATTCCTCCTTGAAGGCGGGAGAATACCTCTGCTCTCTGCTGCAAGGCAGAGAAACCGAGGCGCTTTTGCTGGTCTGTCTGGATGCGGGAAAGGCGGTGCGCCACTGCGAGCAGCTGGAAAGCGGTGTTTCGGACAGTATCTCTACCACCCTGCGGCAGATCGCACAGCTGTGTGTCAACCGCAACGTCCATGACATCATTTTGGCGCACAACCATCCCAGCGGTCTGGTGCATCCCTCGCGGGAGGACATCGTGATGACCCGCAAGGCGCAGGATTTTTTACAGGAAATTGGAGTAAACCTGCTGGACCATTTCGTTATAACCGATAAGGAATTTTATTCAATGAAGGACCATAGGCTTTTTTAAGCTTTAGGGTATAAGTCAAGTATCTTTGCAGACGGAAAAATATCCTGCAAAGACCAAAAGGAGGAGAACGAAAATGAAAAAAACGCTGGCAATGCTGATGACAGCAACAATGGTCCTGTCCATGGGTGTGGGCGCAAGCGCAGCAGAGAATGGGTACAGCATCTCGCTGCAAAACAACAAGCTGACCCTTTCCAGCAGCGAAAACACCGTTACCTATCAGCTGGAGGAGGACGAGATTCTGCTGGGACAGAGTGCGGCAGGCGGCATCGCGGTTTCTTTCCTTGACAAGGAGGACGGCAGCAAGAAGGTCAGCCTGGGCGAGCAGAAGCAGGTGACAGTGACCGGTGACATCGATCAGCTGCGCATCAGCAAAACGCTCGATAAAGAATACAGCATCTATCTGGACGAAGATGCAGATGTCAACACCCTGTTTTCCAACGGTGATGCAAGAATCGTGGTGGAGGGTGAGCTTACCAAAGCATATCTGACCTCGGGTGCGGCAAAATTGACCGCAAAAGCCGACAGCGAAGTGGACACGGTTTATGCAAAGAATGAGAACTGTGTCAAAGGTCTTTTGAGCCACCACATCAAGAAATATGAGGAAGGAACGCAGATCGACAGCTTCAACTACGGACCTCGTTCTTCCGGCACCTACTACAGAAATGGACGCAGCTACGGCTACCGCAGCGACCTGGGCGTTTCCGGTATCGTAGACCGCGGTGACCGCATCAGCTTTGACTGCGACGTTTCCGGCGCTACCGTTCGTTGGAACGGCAGCAAAATCGGTACCACCGACCGCGGCAGCAACACCTTTGATGTGGACCGCAACCGTTACCGCGACGACCGTCTGACCATCTCCAAGGACGGCTATGAAACCGAGGTTATCTATCTGGATAACTACTATGGAGAATACTACCGCTACAAACGCAGCAGCCATGGTTACAACTACTGGAGAGAGTAGTAAGCAGACACCTTCGAAAAAAATTACATTTTGCACATTCGGCAGACCTCCTGAGCAGGAGGTCTGCCGAATCGTTTGTTGAGAAAGAACGGGGCACAGCAACAAAACTTGCGCTTTTAACGGAAAAGAAATTGACTTGCGGTTTGCATAGTGCTAAAATCAAGAGAGGAAATCGACAAAAAAAGGAGGCAGAAAAATGGAGCAGACAGAAAAATTTGAGCTGGTCAGCGACTATCAGCCGACCGGTGACCAGCCGCAGGCGATCGAGCGGCTGGCAGAAGGCGTGCTGCACGGAGATAAGGAGCAGACCCTGCTGGGAGTGACAGGTTCAGGCAAAACCTTCACCATGGCAAACATCATCCAGAAGGTCAATCGCCCGACGCTGGTGCTGGCGCACAACAAGACGCTGGCAGCACAGCTGTGTTCGGAGTTCAAGTCATTTTTTCCGAACAATGCGGTGGAATACTTTGTGTCCTACTACGACTATTACCAGCCGGAAGCCTATATCGCCAACACCGACACCTACATCGAAAAGGACAGCGCCATCAACGACGAAATCGAAAAGCTGCGCCATTCGGCAACCTCCGCTTTGTCCGAGCGGCGGGACGTCATCATCGTCGCCAGCGTGTCCTGCATCTATTCGCTGGGCGACCCAATCGACTACCGCAATATGGTCATCTCCCTGCGGACCGGTATGCGCAAGGAGCGGGACGAGCTGACCAAAAAGCTGGTCGAGCTGCAATATGAGCGCAACGACATCAACTTTATCCGAAACAAGTTCCGGGTGCGCGGCGACGTGGTGGAAATTTTTCCCTCCTATTCGGGCGATACCGCTGTGCGGGTGGAATTTTTCGGGGATGAGGTGGACCGCATTTCCGAAATCAACACCGTCACCGGAGAGGTCAAAAATGTAGTTTCACACGTTGCCATCTACCCTGCGTCCCACTATATCGTACCGAGGGAGAAGATGCAGCAGGCGCTTGGAGAAATCCGCGAGGAGATGGAGCAGCGAGTGGCTTACTTTAAAGCCAACGACAAGCTGATTGAGGCGCAGCGCATCATGGAGCGCACCAACTATGATATGGAGATGCTGACCGAAATCGGCTTTTGCAAGGGCATCGAAAACTATTCCCGCGTCCTTTCCGGTCGTGCGCCGGGCAGCTGCCCGTATACCCTGCTCGATTACTTCCCGGAGGATTTTCTGCTGTTTGTGGACGAGTCGCACGTCACCCTGCCGCAGGTGAGAGGAATGTACGGCGGCGACCAGGCGCGCAAAAAAAGTCTGGTGGATTATGGCTTCCGCCTGCCGTCCGCCTTTGATAACCGCCCGCTGACCTTCGATGAATTTTACGGGAAACTCAATCAGGTCATCTTTGTCAGTGCAACGCCCGGCGCCTTTGAAAAGGAAAAGAGCGCCCGCATCGTCGAGCAGGTCATCCGACCGACCGGTCTGGTCGACCCGGAGATCGACGTGCGCCCGGTGGATGGACAGATCGACGACCTGCTTTCTGAAATCAACGCCCGCACCGAAAAGGGAGAGCGGGTGCTGGTGACCACCCTGACCAAAAAGATGGCAGAGGATTTGACCGGCTATTTTGAAAACATGGGCGTTCGGGTGCGGTATATGCACCACGACATCGACACCATCGAGCGAATGGAGATCATCCGCGACCTGCGCCTTGGGGAATTTGATGTGCTGGTGGGCATCAACCTGCTGCGAGAGGGCTTGGACATCCCGGAGGTTTCGCTGGTGGCAATCCTAGATGCAGACAAGGAAGGCTTTTTGCGCAGCGAAACTTCGCTGGTGCAGACCATCGGACGAGCGGCACGAAATGCCAACGGCAAGGTTATCATGTACGCCGATTCGGTCACCGATTCGATGGAGCGCGCCATCAGCGAAACCTACCGCCGCCGAGAGGTGCAGTTAAAATATAACGAGGAGCATGGGATCGTTCCACAGACCATCAAAAAGGATGTGCGGGAGATTTTGGAAATTTCTACCCGTGAGCACACCGAAAAGATGGGCAAGGGCAAAAAGCGGATGAGCCAGACCGAGCTGCGTGCGACCATCGAAAAGCTGACGGCAGAGATGAAAAATGCCGCACAGATTCTGGAGTTTGAACACGCAGCTTACCTGCGCGATAAAATCAAAAAGCTGAAAGAACAGTACACCGCCAATCCCAATCTGAAAATTATGAAGGATGCGCAGGAAAGCAGCGGGAACAAGGGAAGAAAAAAACGTTAAAAAACAAAAGCAGACAGGGAGGGGAACAGGATGGAACCAAAAGAAGTACAGAAATATATGGAGCATCTGGTGCAGCTGCTGTGCCAACAGTTTGGAGAACAGCTGCTCTATGTGGGATTGCAGGGAAGCTGCCGACGTGGAGAGACGACCGAGAACAGCGACATCGACGCAGTGGTTGTGCTGGAGGAGCTGAGCATCCCTCATTTGCAGCAGTACAGGGACATCCTGTGCCGGCTGGGACAAAAGGAGAAAAGCTGCGGCTTTATCTGCGGCAGAAAGGAACTGGCAGGCTGGAACCCTTTGGAAAGCTGTCTGATGCTGCATGAAACGCTGGACCTGTACGGAAAGCTGGAGGAGCTGATGCCGCCCTACACCCAAGAGGACGTGCGGGTTTATCTCAAGCTCAATCTGGGAAACCTCTACCATGAGCTGTGCCATCGGTATCTGCACAGCGGACAGCTGGAGCAGGAGCTGCCAAGGATGTACAAGTCCACCCTTTATCTACTGCAAAATCTGCACTGGCTGCGAACCGGTGTCTATCCGATGAACACAAGCGAGCTGGAAGTGTGTCTGTGCGGCACCGACCGCCAAATCCTGCTGACGGCAGCACAATATAAGTAGGGAGAAGCGGTCGATGCAAAAGAAGCGTTTGAGCAGCTGTTTGATTGGAGCGCAGAACTGCTGCGCCAGCTGTAATCAATAATCCAAGGTCAACAACAAACCCTCAGGAGGACAGGATGAACGATAAAATTATTATACATGGTGCAAGGGAGCACAACCTCAAGAATATTGATTTGGAGGTTCCACGCGACAAGCTGGTCGTTTTTACGGGACTTTCCGGCTCGGGAAAATCCTCCCTTGCCTTCGATACCATCTACGCAGACGGACAGCGCAGGTATATGGAAAGCCTTTCTTCCTATGCCCGCCAGTTTTTGGGAATGATGGAAAAACCGGATGTGGACGAAATCACCGGGCTGTCGCCGGCAATTTCCATCGACCAGAAGACCACCTCTAAAAACCCACGTTCCACAGTGGGCACTGTCACCGAAATCTATGACTACCTGCGCTTGCTGTACGCCCGCATCGGCATCCCGCATTGTCCGGTGTGCGGCAGGGAAATCCGCCAGCAGACGGTGGACCAGATGGTGGACAAAATCATGGAGTTGCCGCAGCGGACCAAAATCCAGATTCTGGCTCCGATTGTGCGCGGAAAGAAAGGAACCCATCAAAAGGAGTTTGAGCGGGCAAAAAAATCCGGCTATGTCCGTGTGCGGGTGGATGGAAATTTGTACGAGCTGAGCGAGGAAATTGCTCTGGAAAAAAATAAAAAGCACAACATCGAGATTGTAGTGGACCGACTGGTGGTGCGGGAGGACATCCAGTCCCGCCTGACCGACTCGCTGGAAACTGCCATCGGTCTGACCGGCGGACTGGTGCTGGTGGACGTTATTGACGGCGAGGAGATGCTCTTCTCCCAGAACTACGCCTGTCCGGAGCACAACATCAGCATTGAGGAGCTGAACCCGCGGATGTTCTCCTTCAATAACCCGTTCGGTGCCTGTGAAAAATGTACGGGTCTAGGCACCTTTATGAGCATCGACCCGGATTTGGTCATCCCGGATAAGGATAAAAGCATCCGAGAGGGTGCGATTCGGGCAAGCGGCTGGTACTACGCAGAGGGCGGCATCGCCCAGATGTACTACCAGAGTCTATCGGAGCACTACCATTTTTCGCTGGACACACCGATTAAAGAGCTGCCCAAGCAGGTGGTGGACATCCTGCTGTACGGCACCAAGGGAGAAAAAATCAAGATGGTGCGGGACACCCAGGACATCAAATCCACCTACTACACCGAGTTTGAAGGGGTTGCCAACAACCTGGAACGTCGTTTTCGGGAGACTTCCTCCAACTGGATGCGGGAGGAAATCACCACCTGGATGAATGCGGTGGACTGCCCGCAGTGCCATGGAGACCGCTTAAAGAAGGAAAGTTTGTCGGTGCTGATTGGCGGCATGAACATCAGCCAGCTGTGCCGCCTGTCGGTAACAGCGATGCTGGACTTTTTTGATCAGCTGCAGCTGACCGAAAAGGAGCAGCAGATTTCCCATCAGGTCATCAAGGAGATTCGCTCCCGACTGGAATTTTTGCGCAATGTAGGACTGGAATATCTGACCCTGTCCCGTGCTTCTGCCACCCTGTCGGGCGGGGAAAGCCAGCGTATCCGGCTGGCTACCCAGATCGGCAGCTCGCTGATGGGTGTTTTATATATTCTGGACGAGCCGAGCATCGGACTGCATCAGCGGGACAACGACAAGCTGATTGCCACCCTGCGCCATCTGCGTGACCTGGGCAACACCGTCATCGTGGTCGAACACGATGAGGATACCATGTACGCCTCCGACTATATCGTGGACATTGGACCGGGAGCGGGTGTACACGGTGGCGAGGTGGTGTGTGCGGGTACTCTGGAGGAAATCATGGCGTGTGACCGCTCGGTGACCGGGCAGTATCTCAGCGGCAAAAAGTTTATTCCGGTGCCTGCAACCCGACGGGAGGGCAACGGAAAATGGCTGACCGTCAAGGGTGCGCAGCAAAACAACCTGAAAAAGGTCAACGCCAGCATCCCGCTGGGAACCTTTACGGCAGTGACCGGTGTGTCCGGCTCGGGAAAATCTTCCCTTATCAATGAAATCCTCTATAAAGGGCTGGCAGCAAAACTCAATCAGGCAAAGGCGCGTCCCGGCAAGCACAAGAAAATCGTAGGCATCGAGGAGCTGGATAAGGTCATCGAAATCAGCCAGAGTCCGATTGGAAGAACGCCGCGCTCCAACCCTGCCACCTACACCGGCGTATTCACCGATATTCGACAGCTGTTTGCACAGACTGCCGAAGCCAAGGCGCGCGGCTATGACAGCGGCAGGTTTTCCTTCAACGTCAAGGGCGGCAGGTGCGAAGCCTGCGAGGGCGACGGCATTTTGCAGATTGAGATGCACTTTTTGCCGGACATCTATGTCCCGTGCGAGGTCTGCAAGGGCAAACGCTACAATCGGGAAACACTGGAGGTAAAATATAAGGATAAAAACATCAGCGACGTGCTGGAGATGACCGCAGAGGAAGCGGCGGTCTTTTTTGAAAATATCCCGAAGATCGCACGCAAGATTCAGACACTGTGCGATGTCGGTCTGGGTTACGTTAAGCTGGGACAGCCGGCAACCACCCTGTCGGGCGGAGAGGCGCAGCGGGTCAAACTGGCGACCGAGCTTTCCAAACGAGCGACCGGCAGAACCATCTACATCCTGGATGAACCGACTACCGGTCTGCACGCAGCGGATGTACACAAGCTCATCGAGGTGCTTCAGACGCTGGTGGATTCCGGCAATACGGTGGTGGTCATCGAGCATAATCTGGATGTCATCAAAACAGCAGACTATATCATCGACCTTGGACCCGAGGGAGGAGATCGAGGCGGTCAGATTGTTGCGACCGGAACACCGGAGCAGGTGGCACAGTGCGAAGGTTCCTACACCGGAAAATATCTGAAGAAGGTGCTGGAAAAGGCACAGAAGCAGCACCCGTTTCCACCACAGTAAAGCATGATGGAAAAAGGGAAACAAAAAGACGATGATTTGTGATTTTTGTACCTTTACACTCTTATACTGCTTTGGTATAATTGTTGTATCAACTTAAGCTCAAAAGAAAGGAAGATGTACAATGTCCGCAGTAAAAATCACCGAAGGAATCTACTCGGTAGGGATCATGAACCCGAATATGAGGGTGTTTGATATTGTGATGAAGACCGACTCGGGTACCTCCTACAACTCCTATCTGGTCAGAGGCAGCGAAAAGACCGCTCTGATCGAAACCTGCCATGAGAGCTTTTTTGAAGAGTATCTGGAAAATATCAAAGAAGTCTGCAAGTTTGAGGAAATTGACTATATCGTTATGAACCACAACGAGCCGGATCACTCCGGTTCGTTGGCAAAGCTGCTGGAGCTGATGCCAAACGCACAGCTGATTGCTTCGATTGCAGGTGCAAACTATCTGAAAAATATCACCAACCGCTGTGATTTGGATATTCACAAGGTCAAGGACGGAGAAGTTCTCGACCTGGGCGGTTTGAGCCTGACCTTCCTGTCTGCACCGAACCTGCACTGGCCGGATTCGATGTTCACCTGGGTCAAAGAGGCAAACACCCTGTTCACCTGCGACTTTTTGGGCTGCCACTACTGCGAGCCATACACCTTTGATACCCGCATTGCTTATCCAAAGGCTTATGATACCGCTCTGGAGCTGTACTACGGCGCCATCTTCGGTCCATTTGCATCCTTTGTACGCAAGGGTCTGGAAAAAATCAAAGCCCTGCCGCAGCAGCCGGATTACATCTGCACCAGCCACGGTCCGGTCCTGACCAAAGAAGGCAAGATGCAGCAGGTAATGGCAAGCTATGAGGCGTGGTCCGCAGAGCAGCCGGCAGGCGCTGAGCTGATTCCTGTTTTCTACACCTCTGCTTACGGCAACACCGCCAAGCTGGCAAAGAAGATTCAGGAAGGTATTCTGGAGGCAAAACCGGATGCAGACTGCCAGACCTATGACATCATCGAGCATGATATGGCTCAGCTGCACGCGCTGATCAACCACTGCAAGGCGTTTGCTGTCGGCAGCCCGACCCTCAACCGCGATGCGGTTCCACCGGTGTGGAATCTGCTGGCTGGAGTGGATGCAATCAACTCCGGCAAAAAGCCTGCGCTGGTCTTCGGCTCCTACGGCTGGACCGGTGAGGCAGTCGGCAACATCCAGGCTCGTCTTCAGGGACTGAAGATGAACGTCTTTGAGGATGGCTTCAAGGTAGCCTTTGTTCCTACCGAGGACGATTTGGAAGCAGCCAAAGAGCTGGGCAAAAATTTTGCAATGAGCTTCTAATCATTAAAAGAGAGCAGATATTTTGTCTGCTCTCTTTTTTTGCCATAAAAGCAGCAGCACTGCCATAGAATAAACAGGAAAGCATCCTTTGCAGACGGGAAGGTTTTGTGCTAAAATAAGGGTGCAGGATATTTTGAAAATCCAATCAAAGAAAGAAGGAATGGATATGAAGGTACTGTTGTTGAATGGAAGCCCACACGAAAAGGGATGCACCTACACGGCATTGTGTGAGGTAGCGGGTGCTTTGGAAAAAAATGGAATCGAAACAGAAATCTTCCAGATTGGAAATAAGCCAGTCGCCGGATGCATCGGGTGTGGTTCCTGCCGCAAAACCGGTCGCTGTGTCTTTGAGGGCGGAGTGAATGAGTTTGTGGAGAAGGCAAAGGAGGCAGATGGCTTCATCTTTGGTTCGCCTGTCTACTACGCCAACGCCAGCGGACAGATTTCCTCCTTTTTGGACCGTGCCTTTTACAGCGGAAGCGCCGCTTTTGCCTATAAGCCGGGAGCAGCGGTTGCCAGCTGCCGCCGCGCAGGAACAACAGCAACGCTCGATCAGCTGAACAAGTACTTCACCATCAACTGTATGCCGGTGGTATCCTCCCAGTACTGGAACATGGTACACGGAAATACACCCGAAGAGGTGGTACAGGACAAGGAAGGCTTGCAGATTATGCGCACATTGGGCAACAATATGGCATGGCTGCTGCACTGCATCCAGGCAGGAAAAGAGCAGGGAATCGCTCTTCCAGAGCGGGAGCCGAAGGAAAAAACAAACTTTATCCGCTAAGGAAGGAAAGAGCTTGCAAGGGCGGGCGTTGTCTTTTGGGGACATCGTCTGCCTTTTTTGTTGGAGAATTTTATGTGAGAAGGATAATTTTATGATGTATATTTTATCTTACTTATACATAAAAAGCAGCTGTGGAAAATTTATCAAATTTTGCCTTGACAACGGCTGCAAGGCTGATTATAATTAGTTTGACAATCTAATTAAAAGCAACAAACGTTACGTTTAATTGGATGATGGAAAGGATGTTTCAAAATGAAACCGTTTGAAGAACAGCTCAATGAGGTCATCGTCGATACCTACCGGTCGATTTTGCGGGTGGAGGAAAATATCCTCAAGCGTTCAGATCAGACCGATTTAAGCATCAGTGAAATCCACATGCTTGAGGCGGTAGGAAAAGGAAAGGACCGACGCAGGACCATCTCTGAGCTTGCGGAGGTTCTCAACATCACCTTGCCTTCGGTGACGGTGGCAATCAACAAGCTGATGAAAAAAGGCTATGTGGAAAAGGTCCGTGGCGAAGAGGATGGCAGAATCGTGTATGTTTCTTTAACTCGCCAGGGAAGGCGAATCGATTCTGCACACCGCTATTTCCATGAATCCATGGTGCGCAGCATCATCCGCGACATGACCGAGTCGGAGATGCAGGCACTGTACAAAGGGGTCATGAAGCTGGACACTTTTTTAAAGGAGCAGCTGAAGTAGCAGCTGTTTGGAAGGGAGGAAATCGACCGGAAGATGTTTAAGATACTTTCAACCGGAAGCGCGCTGCCGGCGCTGAGCAAGACAAACGACGACCTGTCCACCTTTCTGGATACCAGTGACGAGTGGATTAGTCAGCGCACCGGCATCCGCCAACGCTCGCTGTGCAGCGATGAAACGCTGACTGACCTGTTGACCGTCGCAGCTAAGCAGGCGCTCGAGCGGGCAGGAGTAGAGCCACAGCAGCTGGACCTGATTTTGTGCGCGACCATCCGGGGAGAATATATTACCCCGTCGCAGGCGTGTGTGATTCAGCAGAAGCTGGGTGCAGGCTGTCCTGCGATGGATATTTCGGCGGCGTGTACCGGGTTTGTGTATGCGCTGGATGTGGCAGCCGGCTATTTTGCCAGAAAGAAGGTCAAGAAGGTGCTGGTGCTGGCAGGCGACACGATGAGCCGCCTGGTGGACTGGAACGACCGTTCGACCTGTGTGCTGTTCGGGGACGGTGCAGGCGCTGTTTTGCTGGGCGAGGGAGATTCGCTGCAAAGCATCCATCTGACGGCAAAAGGGGACCCGCAGGTGTTGTGTATTCCGCAGCCGCCGTCCAACAGTCCCTTTGACATCCTGCCGCCACAGCAACCGTTTTTGCAGATGAACGGCAAAGAGGTCTACAAGTTTGCGGTGTCTGCCTTTTGCAGCGATGTGACCGAGGTCTGCTCTCAGGCGGGCATCCAGCCACAGCAGCTGGACTGGTTGATTCCGCATCAGGCAAATCTGCGCATCATCGAGTCGGCACTGCATAAACTCAAGCTACCTTCGCAGCGCTGCCTGACCGGAATCCAGCGGTTGGGCAACACCTCGGCAGCAAGCATCCCGATTGTTTTGGACGAAGCCAACACAAAAGGACTACTGCATCCGGGCGACTGGATTGCATTGAGCGCCTTTGGCGCGGGACTGACCACCGGAGCCTGTGTGCTTCGCTGGTAGAGCAGAGAATAAAAAACGAAAACAATTATTTTAGGAGGAAATCAACATGGTATTGGAAAAGGTAATCGAACTTTTGGCAGAGTATAAGGAATGTGACAGCAGTGAAATCAAGGCGGACTCTACCTTTGATGAGCTGGAGCTGGACAGCTTAGACACCGTAGACCTGCTGATGAGCTTTGAGGATGAGTTCAATGTGCAGCTGGAGATGAGCGAGGAAATCAAGACGGTGGCAGACATCGTTGCGGTAATCGAAAAACAGCTGGCATAACCTTCAAAAAGTGCGGATAAGCTGTCTGGAAAGGAATGTGTGTATAATGATCAAAACCGACCTGTGTGAGCTTTTAGATTTAAAATATCCCATCTTTCAGGGAGGAATGGCATGGATTGCCGACGCTTCCCTGGCGGCTGCGGTCAGCAATGCCGGAGGCTTAGGCATCATCGCTGCGATGAATGCCGACGCCAAATGGCTGCGCGAGGAGATACACAAAGCCCGACAGCTGACCGAACGCCCTTTTGGAGTCAACGTGATGCTGATGAGCCCGTTTGCCGATGAGGTAGCGCAGGTCGTGGTAGAGGAGAAGGTCCCGGTGGTCGTCACCGGAGCGGGCAACCCGGGAAAGTACATGAAGCAGTGGGTGCAAGCCGGAATCAAGGTCATCCCGGTGGTAGCTTCTACCGCAATGGCGCGAATGGTCGAGCGCAGCGGTGCGTTTGCAGTCATTGCCGAGGGCGGTGAATCAGGCGGACACATCGGGGAACTGACCACCATGACGCTGGTCCCGCAGGTATGTGATGCGGTGAAAATCCCGGTGCTGGCAGCCGGAGGAATTGCAGACGGTAGGGGTATCGCAGCTGCGCTGATGCTGGGCGCGTGCGGCGTACAGTGCGGAACCCGCTTTCTGGTGGCAAAGGAGTGTACCGTCCATCCCAACTACAAGGCAAAGATTCTCAAGGCAAAGGACATCGACACCATTGCAACCGGAAAACGCCTGGGGCATCCGGTGCGCTGTCTGAAAAATCAGTTCAGCCGCGAGCTGTTCAAGCAGGAATATAACCCGCAGGTCACCGACGAACAGCTGGAGCAGATGGGCGCAGGCGCCTTGAGAAAGGCAGCCAAGGAAGGCGATGAAAAGAACGGCAGTTTTATGGCAGGACAGTGTGCAGCAATGGTCCATCAGGAGCAGACCGCACAAGAGATGATCGAGGAGATGTTCGTGCAGGCAGAGCAGCTGCTGAAAAATAGCCCGAGCTATTGCAGCTAAGGAGGAACAGGATGGGAAAAACAGCATTTCTTTTTGCAGGACAGGGCGCACAGTACACCGGAATGGGCAAGGAGCTGTGCGAAATTTCCGGGGATGCAGCACAGGTTTTTGCAACTGCCGACAAAATTCGTCCGCAGACCAGCCTCCAGTGCTTTGAAGGCAGCGAAGAACTGCTGGCACAGACAGAGAATACCCAGCCCTGTGTCTACTGCACCGATTTGGCTGCTGCGATGGTATTGCAGCAGGCAGGAATCGAGGCGCAGGGAGTGGCAGGCTTTTCGCTGGGAGAGGTAGCGGCGCTGACCTTTGCACAGGCGTTTGACCAGCAGCAGGGAATGGAGCTGGTGTGCCATCGGGCAAGGTGGATGCAGCAGTGCGCAGAGGAAAGCCGGGCAGGGATGCTGGCGGTGCTCAAGCTCTCACAGGAGCAGGTGGAGCAGCTGTGCGGACAGTTTTCGCAGGTCTATCCGGTCAATTATAACTGCCCGGGTCAGCTGGTGGTTTCCTGCTCCGAACAGGAAAAACAGGCGCTGTGCGAACAGGTCAAAGCGCTGGGCGGCAAAGCGGTGGAGCTTGCGGTCAGCGGAGGATTCCACTCCCCGTTTATGAGCCGGGCAGCCGAGCAGATGCAGGAGCATCTCTCATTGGTTTCGATGCACGCTCCTGTGATGCCGGTCTATGCAAACAGTACAGCCCTTCCTTACCCTGAAGATACAGAAGAGGGCAAACTACTGCTGTCACAGCAGATCGACCATCCGGTGTTGTGGGAAAAAACGCTGCGCCAAATGCAGGAGGACGGCTTTGATACCTTCATTGAGGTGGGTCCGGGCAAAACGCTGAGCGGGTTGGTCAAAAAGACCCTTAAAAATGTCACCATCTGCCATGTGCAGGACCGGCAGAGCCTGGAAGAAACGCTGGAAGCCTGTGGAAAGAAGGAGAATTGAGCTATGCCAAATCGCATACAAAATCAAAAGAATGCGCTGGTCACCGGCGCTGCCAGAGGAATCGGCAGAGCGATCGCCCTTTCCCTGGCAAAGGAAGGGTACAATGTCGCGGTGCTGTACCTGGGCAGCGAAGAGGCAGCCGAGCAGACCTGCGACGAGATTCGGCAGCTGGGAAGGCAGGCGCTGTGCATCCACTGTGATGTAGCCTGCGGCGAGAGCTGCCGTCAGGTGGTTGCACAGGTGATCGAGGAGTTTGGCAGCATCGATGTCCTGGTCAATAATGCGGGGATCGTGCGGGATTCTCTGGTGCTTTCCATGAAGGAAGAAGATTTTGAACAGGTGGTGCAGACCAACCTGAACGGAGCTTTTTATATGATCAAACATACCTGCCGCCAGTTTATCAAAAATAGACGCGGGCGCATCATCAACATCAGTTCGGTCACCGGTGTGATGGGAAATGCTGGTCAGGCAAACTATGCCTCGGCAAAAGCCGGATTGATCGGTTTGACCAAATCGGTCGCACGGGAGTTGGCAGGCAGGAACATCACCTGCAATGCAGTGGCGCCCGGGTTTGTTGCAACCGACATGACCGCAGCCATGCCGCAGAAGATACTGGAATCGGCAGTGGCACAGGTCCCATTAGGAAGGATGGGGACCGCGGAAGAGATTGCGCAGACAGTCGCTTTTCTTTGCAGCGACGCCGCAGGCTATATCACCGGACAGGTGCTGTGTGTAGACGGCGGGTTGAGTATGTAGGAGGACGAAGATGAGACGAGTAGCAGTAACCGGCATGGGGGTCATCTCTCCGGTAGGAAATGACCGCAGCAGCTTTTGGAACAACCTGATTGCAGGAAAGAACGGGATTGGTTTGCTGACCCGATTTGATACCAGCGAGCAAAAGGTGAAGGTAGCAGCACAGGTGGAGGATTTTGACCCGGTGCAGTACATGGAGCGCGCGCAGGTGCGCAAGACAGACCTGTTTGCGCAGTATGCCATGGCAGCGGCGGTCCAGGCGATGCAGGATGCAGGGCTGTGCGCCAACGAAAATATACAGCCGGAGCGGCTGGGAGTCTATGTCGGTTCCGGCTGCGGCGGCATCAACACCATCACCGAACAGTGCAGCAAGTTTTGGGAGAGCGGACCAAGACACGTTTCTCCGTTTTTGATTCCGATGATGATTGGAAACATCGCTTCGGGCAATATCGCCATCCGCTTTCATGCGCAGGGTCCGAATCTGCCGGTCGTCACCGCCTGTGCGACCTCCACCCACGCCATCGGGGAGGCATTCCGTGCCATCCGCTATGGATATGCCGATGCTATTATCGCAGGCGGAGCGGAGGCAGCCATCAACGAGGTCGGTGTGGCTGGCTTTGCAAACTGCAAAGCGCTGACCACCTGCGAGGACCCGGAAAGCGCCTGCTCGCCCTTTGATGCGCGCAGAAGCGGGTTCGTTATGGGAGAGGGCGCAGGTATTCTGGTGCTGGAGGAGTATGAGCACGCAAAGGCGCGCGGAGCTACCATCTATGCGGAGGTTGCCGGCTATGGCAACACCTGCGATGCCCACCACATCACAGCGCCCGACCCGGAGGCAAAGGGTGCGGCAAGGGCGTTTGAACTGGCTTTGCAGGAGGCTGGAATCAGCAATCTGGCAGAGCATCAGCTGTACATCAATGCCCACGGAACCAGCACACCCTTAAACGATAGCAGCGAAACGCTTGCCATCAAGCTGGCTTTGGGTGAGGAGCAGGCGCGCAGGGCAAAGATTAGCTCCACCAAATCCATGACCGGTCATATGCTGGGCGCTGCGGGTGCAGTCGAGGCAATCGCTTCGGTCATGGCGCTGTACACCGGCATCCTGCCGCCGACCATCCACTATGAACAGCCGGACCCTGCCTGTGATTTGGACTACCTGCCAAACCACTCGGTGCAGCTTCAGCCGACGATTGCGCTGAGCGATTCGCTGGGATTTGGCGGACACAACGGCTGTCTTGCATTTACACGAGTATGATAGAACAGGAGAATGACCGATGGATCTTCAGCAAATCAAAGAGCTTGCTCTGCTGATGCAGCAGACAGGGTTGACCTCGCTGCATCTGACCGAGGGTGCGGTGAACATCCAGATGGAACGGGCAGGCACAGCGGCTGCGGTGTGCGCACAGCCAATACAGACAGAGTGCCCACAGCCGCCGCAGGAAGTTGCAAAGCCGCAGGAAAACCCAAAACCACAGCAAGAAGGACACAAGGTGCTTTCCCCGATGGTGGGCGTTTTTTACTCTGCGCCTTCTCCGCAGTCCAAACCCTTTGTGGAGGTAGGCTCGCGGGTCAAAAAGGGCGATGTGCTGTGCATCGTCGAGGCAATGAAACTGATGAATGAAATCACCGCTGAGCTGGACGGGGAGATCGTAGAGGTCTGTGCTGCCAGCGGAGATGTAGTGGAATATGGGCAGACCCTGTTCCGCATCCAATAACAAGGCAAAGAGGGGATTCCAAAATGAATCAGCAAGAAATCATGCGCCTTCTGCCGCACCGGGACAATATGCTGCTGGTGGACCAGGCAGAGGTTTGCCCGCAGGAGGGAGAAGAGCAGCGACCCACCCGCTGCAAGGGAAGCTACACCGTCACCGGAAAAGAATGGTTTTTGAAGGGACATTTTCCCGGAAATCCGGTGGTGCCCGGGGTGGTGCTGTGCGAAATGATGGCACAGACCTGCTGTGTTTTGCTGGCGCAGGACCAGCAGGGAAAAAAGATTACCCCCTATTTCACCAGCCTTGACAAGGTAAAGTTTAAAAACAAGGTCCTTCCGGGCGACACGCTGGAGATGGAATGTCAGCTGGTGAAGGTGAAGGGTCCGTTCTATTTTGCAAAGGGAAAGGGCTGTGTAAACGGCAAACTGTGTGTGTCGGGTGAATTTTCTTTTGCTTGTATCGAGCAGTAAGGAGCGAGTATGTTTTCGAAGATTTTGATTGCCAACCGCGGGGAGATTGCTGTTCGCATCATCCGCGCCTGCAAAGAGATGGGGATTTTGACGGTAGCGGTCTTTTCCGAGGTGGATCGGGAGGCGCTGCACGTCAGCCTTGCCGACGAAAGCTATTGCATCGGTCCGGCAGCGGCGGGAGAAAGCTATCTGAATATGCCCGCCATCCTGTCGGCAGCGGTCTGCTCGGGTGCGCAGGCAATCCATCCCGGCTACGGGCTGCTGTCTGAAAATGCCCGCTTTGCCCAGCTGTGCGAGGAGTGTGGAATCACCTTTATCGGTCCAGATGCCCAGACGATTGCAAAGGCAGGGGACAAGGATGCTGCACGTCGGACGATGCAGCAGGCAGGTGTGCCGGTAATTCCGGGGTGCGATGCGGTGGACAATGCACAGGAAGCGCTGCGTCAGGCAAGGAAGATTGGTTTCCCGCTGCTGATTAAAGCCAGAGCAGGCGGAGGCGGACGAGGGATTCGTCTGGTGCAGCGGGAAGAGGAGTTGGAAAACGCCTTTTACAGCGCTTCCGGTGAGGCACAGGCAGCCTTCGGCGACGGCGGGGTGTATATGGAAAAATACCTCTACCCGGCAAAGCATATTGAGATGCAGGTGCTGTGCGACCATTATGGCAACGTGGTCTGCTTGGGGGAACGCGAATGTTCCATTCAGCGAAAAAACCAGAAGCTGATTGAAGAATCCCCCTCCAGCGCGATTGATGCAAAGACCAGAAATCGCATGGTAAAAGCGGCGGTTCGGGCAGCAAAGGCGGTCGATTACCGCAATGCAGGAACGATTGAATTTTTGATGGACCGCGATGGCAGCTTTTACTTTATGGAGATGAACACCCGTTTGCAGGTGGAGCATACCGTGACCGAGATGGTCACCGGCTATGACCTGGTCAAGTGGCAGATTCGCATTGCAGCAGGACAACGCTTGGATTTTTCCCAGAAGGATGTCCGCCTGGAAGGACACGCCATCGAATGCAGAATCAATGCAGAGGACCCTGAGCAGGATTTTCGACCGAGCTGTGGAAAAGTAAATCTGCTGCATATCCCGGGAGGACCCTGGGTGCGATTTGACACGGCGCTGTATCAGGATTACAAGATACCGCCTTATTATGATTCGATGATCGGGAAACTGGTTGTCTATGCCAAAACCAGAGAGGAAGCCATCCGTAAGTTACAGGCGGCGTTGTGTGAGCTGGTCATCGAGGGTGTCAAGCACAATGCACAGCTGCACGTCAGCCTGCTGGGAGATGCCCGGTTCAAGTTGGGGGAGTATTATACGGACTTTATGGCAACCAGAAACGGGTCGTCCCCTGTCCGGTTTTGATAGAATAGAAAGGAAGAACAGCGATGCTTTCGAAAATGATGTTCCGGCGTCCGCAAAATGACTTGGAGACCGACGGAAGAAAAAATTCCTCTGAGCAGAATCCGGCAGTCCCGGATGAGCTGTGTGTCAGCTGCCCGGCGTGCCGGCACATCCTGTTTTCCAGCGAACTGTATCAGAATAACAGCACCTGCCCGAAGTGCGGACATCTGTTTCGGATGAACGCGCGCAGGCGCATCGAACTGGTTGCAGACGAAGGCAGCTTTGCTGAACATGACAGTGGTTTACAATCGGTCAACCGGTTGGAATTTCCCGATTATGAGCAAAAGCTCAAAAAGGCAAAGATGCTCAGTCGAGAAACCGAAGCGGTCATCTGCGGGGAATGTACCATCCAAGGCTACCGCTGTTGTCTGTTTGCCATGGAAGGCGATTTTATGATGGGCAGTATGGGCTCGGTGGTCGGGGAAAAGATTACCCGCCTGTTTGAGTTTGCCCTTGCACACAATCTGCCGGTGATTGGCTACACCGTTTCGGGCGGAGCCAGGATGCAGGAGGGTATCCTGTCACTGATGCAGATGGCAAAGACCAGCGGCGCTGTGCTGCGCCACAGTCAGGCGGGAAACCTGTATATCAGCGTACTGACCGACCCGACCACAGGAGGGGTGTCCGCCAGCTTTGCGCTGGAAGGGGACATCATCCTTGCAGAGCCGGGTGCGCTGATTGGATTTGCAGGACCGAGGGTCATCGAGCAGACCATCCGCAAGCGGCTGCCGGAAGGATTTCAGCGGGCGGAGTTTTTGCTGGAAAAGGGTTTTGTAGATGCCATTGTTCCAAGACAGGAGCAAAGGCAGGTGTTGGGAGAACTGCTGCGGATGCATCGGGTGCCGCAGAAAGAGGAGGATGTGTCGGATGGAAGCCTTTAAACGGGTGGAAGCTGCGCGGGCAAAGGGACGTCCGACCGGCTATGATTTTATCAGCAATATCCTGACCGGTTTTCTTCAGCTGCATGGGGACCGCCGGTTTGGCGACGACCAGGCGGTCGTTGCCGGGATTGGATGGCTCAACGACCTTGCGGTGACTGCCATTGCTATCGACCGCGGCAAGGATACCAAGGAAAAGGTGGCGCGAAACTTTGGCTCGGCGCACCCGGAAGGCTATCGCAAGGCGCTGCGGCAGATGAAGTTGGCAGAAAAATTTGGCAGACCGATTATCTGTTTTGTTGACACTGCCGGAGCCTACTGCGGAATCGGTGCGGAGGAGCGCGGACAGGCGCAAGCCATCGCAGAAAATTTGATGGAGATGATGGCATTAAAGGTGCCGGTCATCACCATCCTCACCGGAGAAGGCGGAAGCGGCGGTGCTTTAGGGCTGGCGGTAGCCGACGAGGTGTGGATGCTGGAGAATGCGGTTTACTCGGTCATCTCACCGGAGGGCTGCGCAAGCATTTTGTGGAAGGATGCTTCCCGCACCAGTCAGGCAGCGGAGTGTCTGAAGCTGACCGCACAGGAGCTGCTGGAGCTGGGTGTGGTCGAACGGGTGCTCAAAGAACCAAAAGACCCGCAGAAAGGCTTTGATAAGGTTTACCAGCGCATAGGGCGCGACCTGTACAGTGCATTTCAGCAGGGATTACGTCTGTCGGGGGAGGAACTGAGCCGCCGCAGATACCAGCGCTTTCGCAGGATGGGTGCCTTTCTGGAGGAAGAAAACGAATCATTTTAGAAAAGCAAAAGACAATCAGCCGCAGCGGATTTTCCGCTGCGGCTGATTGTTTTATAATGCAATGGCTGTGTGCAGAAGATTGAGCAGAAAGCACAGAGAAAAACCGATGACGGTGGGAAGCAAAATGGACAGCAGGGTCCATTTTGTGCTGCCGGTTTCCTTGTAGATGGTCAGGCAGGTGGTGGAACAGGGCCAGTGGAACAGACACAGCAGGGCAACGGCAGCGGCGGTCCACATGCTCCAGCCGTTGGCACACAGCAGGTTGTGCAGAGCAGTCAGGCTTTCACTTTCCACCAGCACCGAGCTTTGCAGATAGCTCATCACTATCAGCGGAAAGACGATCTCGTTGGCAGGAAAGCCCAGGATAAACGCCATCAGAATGACACCGTCGATGCCAAACCAGCGGGCAAACGGGTCCAGGAATTGGGCGCACAGGGTAAGCAGACTTTGCCCATCGATCTGCCAGTTTGCCATCAGCCAAATCACAAAACCTGCAGGAGCTGCCACTGCGATTGCCCGTCCAAGGACAAAGAGGGTGCGGTCGAAGATGGAGCGGACGATGACCCGACCGGCTTGCGGTCGGCGGTAGGGAGGCAGCTCCAGAACAAAGGAGGAGCTTTCCCCGCGCAGCGCCGTCCGGGAGAGCAGACGGGAGGAGAAAAAGGTAACTGCCACCGACAGCAGAATTGCCAGAGTCAGCAGCAGAGCGCTCAGCAGCGACTGTCTTAAACCGCTGCCTACCACAAAAAACATCGAGATTAGCGCGATGAGGGTGGGAAACCTTCCGTTGCAGGGAACCAGGGAGTTTGTCAAAATCGCAATCAATCGCTCCCGCGGAGAATGGATAATGCGGCAGCCCACCACACCGGCAGCGTTGCAGCCAAAGCCCATGCACATGGTCAGCGCCTGTTTGCCGCAGGTGTGGGCTTTTTGGAAACAGTGGTCCAGATTGAAGGCAACGCGCGGAAGGTAGCCAAAATCTTCCAGCAGAGTGAACAGCGGGAAGAAGATTGCCATAGGGGGCAGCATGACCGAAACGACCCACGCCAGCACCCGCCAAACGCCCAGCACCAGACAGTCGTGCAGCCATTTTGGCGCGTGCAGCAGGCAGAACAGGTCGCTCAATCGCTCCTGTACCCAAAACAGCGCATTTGCCAGTAGAGCAGACGGGTAGTTAGCTCCGGTGATGGTCAGCCAGAAGACAAAGAATAACAGCAGGAGCATCACAGGGATGCCGGTCCTGCGGCTGAGAAACAATCGGTCCAGCCGGTGGGACGAACTGTCGTTCGATATTCGGTCGGATGAAAAATTGGAGGTGGTCGGAACAAAAACACAGGCATCACACAGCTGCTCGCAGCGGCGAACCAGTGCGGCAGACAGCTCATCCAGCAGCAGGGCGGGTGTTTTCTGCTCCTGGTTGAACTGCTGCTCGACCGAAGAAAAGGCGGCAGCGACAGCAGGATTTTCAAGCAGCGGTGTCTCCAATATGCTATCCAGCTGTCGAATAAAATCTTCGTTCCGGCACAGCAGCTGCAACGCTGCCCAGCGACTGCGCATCCCGTCCGGCAGCAGGGGAGCAATCGCCTGCTCAAGCGTTTGGACCAGCGGCTCTACCCGAGGCGGCACCGGCGGCAGCAGGACCTTTTTGCTTGAGGAACGGCTGACCGCCTGCACCGCTTCGGTCAATTCGGTCAGTCCCATCTGGGTGCGGGCACTGGTGCGCACGACCGGAATGCCCAGTTTTTGGGAGAGGAGGTTAGTGTCAATGCGGATGCCCTTTTTTAAAGCCTCGTCCATCAGATTGAGGCACAGCACAACGCGCGGAGTGATTTCCAGCACCTGAAGCAGCAGATGAAGATTGCGCTCCAGGCAGGTGGCGTCGCAGACTACCACGACGGCATCGTGCTGTTCAAAGCAGAGGTAATCCCGCGCAGCCTCCTCCTCGGGCGAATCGGCAGACAGCGAATAGGTCCCGGGCAGATCGACCCAGCGCATCCGCACGCCTTTGTGGCAGCAAGACCCGCTGGCAAGGTCAACGGTTTTTCCAGGCCAATTTCCGGTGTGCTGGTGCATACCGGTCAAGGCGTTGAAGATGCTGCTCTTGCCGACGTTTGGGTTGCCTGCCAGGGCGATGGTCAGGTCGGCATCGGCTGCGGGAAGGGGAGAGAAAGATGATTTTAAAAACGGCATTTTCATCACCTCCCACAGCCAGGGTTTGGGCGGACAAAGATGCTGCGGGTGTCCACGTTGCGCAGGGCAATGACCGTAGAACGAATCGAATAGGCGACCGGGTCCTGCCAGGCGCTTTTGTACAGGCAGCGCACTTTGGTGCCTTCAATCAGTCCAAGGTCGTGCAGACGGCGGCGGATGGGACCGCTCAGATTCAGATGGTCCACTGTGGCAGTTTCCCCTTCATGCAGTTGGGAAAGACGACAAAGCGATGAAGTAGACATAATTTTTTCGCTCCTTTGCGATCAATCAAGATAGCTCAAACAGCTTCTGATGCAGTCTATGCCTGATTTTGCAAAAAGGTGTGCAACTTTCCACACTTCTCTGTACAGACGGTGGATTTTGTAGTATCCTAAAGAAAAGAATCAGAAGGAGGAAATCGGTATGATTGCAAAAGGAGAGCTTGTGCTCGCTCCGGTACAACAGCAGGATCTTGCGTTTTTGATGCAGAGTGGTACACAGGAGTGGCGCGGGGAGTATCAGGCTGCACAGATGACTTCCCTGATGCAGCTTGAGCAGGAGCTGGCACAGGGAAAGCTGTTCTGCAAAAATCTTTGGACACTGGTGGTTTTTCTGGAGGAGCAGCCGGTGGGTGTCGTGAGCGTTCACTTTGTACGGGAAGGTCTGGTGCGTCTGGAGATTCAGCTGGCAGGCTCCTGCCAAGGTCGAGGATTGGGCAGCACCGTTTTGCGTTTGGTGCGGGACTACCTGCTGGAAAATGAGCCGGTGGTCCGGTTGGAAGCTGAGACCGATGTGGAAAACGTTGCGGCACAGAAGATGCTTGAGCGCTGCGGCTTCCACGCAGAGGGTGTACTGGGACGCTACCGCTTTCATCATGGACGCTACCATGACTGTTATCTATACAGCTATTTAAAGGATTAGATTGCAGTCAGCCTGTACGACTAAAATCGTGCGGGCTTTTCTTTTGGGACGAAAAAAGGAAAAATAAAAAGAAACGATGAAAAAAAGGTTTGTAAAACAGAGAAAAAACGCTATAATAAAAGAACGACAAACTCAAGAAAAAGGAGAAGATGTATGGCAAAAGCAGTTTTATCCGAACAAGCAGCGGCATCCACACAAAATATCTATCAGCTCGATGGAAAGGTGCCGCTCCTCAAGGCAATCCCCTTCGGGCTTCAACACATCCTTGCCATGTTTGTGGCAAACCTGACTCCGATTACCCTGATTGGAGCAGCCTCCGGTCTGGACCATGCGCAGATTGCAGTCCTGCTGCAAAATGCGATGTTCGTTGCAGGCATTGCGACCCTCATCCAGCTGTATCCCATCTGGAAGATTGGTTCCCGCCTGCCGGTCGTTATGGGTGTCAGCTTTACCTTTGTGACCATCCTCAGCTATGTAGGTACAACCTACGGTTACCCGACGGTGATGGGAGCGGTGCTGATTGGCGGCTTGATCGAGGGAACACTGGGTCTGCTGGCAAAGTACTGGAGAAAAATCATCACACCGGTTGTGGCAGCGTCGGTGGTAACCGCCATCGGTTATTCCCTTTTCACCGTTGGAACCCGTTCCTTCGGCGGAGGATATACGGAGAATTTTGGTTCCCCTCAAAACCTGCTGCTCGGTACGATTACGCTGGTGGCATGCCTACTGTTCAATATCTTTGCAAAAGGCTACTGGAAGCAGCTTTCGGTGCTGGCAGGTCTTATCATCGGCTATCTGGTTGCACTTGCCATGGGTATGGTAGACCTCAGCGGCATCTTTTCGGGCGGTTATCTTTCGCTGCCTCGTCTTCTGCCGTATTTTCCTGAGTTTAACATCGGTGCAATCGCTTCGGTCACCATCATCTTCATGGTGTCCGCCGCAGAAACCATCGGCGATACCACCGCGGTGGTGTCGGGCGGGCTGGGCAGAGAAATCCAGACCAGCGAAATCAGCGGTTCGCTTGCCTGCGACGGTTATGCCAGCGCCATTTCGTCGCTGTTCGGCTGTCCTCCGGTGACCTCCTTCAGCCAGAACGTAGGCTTAGTCAACATGACCGGCGTGGTCAACCGCTTTACCCTGATGACCGGCGCCGTCTGCATGATGCTGGCAGGTCTGCTGCCACCGGTGGGCAACTTCTTTGCCAGCCTGCCGGAGTCGGTGCTGGGCGGATGTACTTTGATGATGTTCGGAACCATCATGGTCAGCGGAATCCAGATGATTTCCAAAGCAGGCTTCTCCCAGAGAAACGTCACCATCGTGGCGCTGTCACTGGCGGTAGGAATCGGCTTTACCTCCGCAAGTGAAATGGACATCTGGAGAATCTTCCCGCAGGTCATCCAGGATGTCTTTTCGGCAAACTGTGTAGCAGTGGTATTTGTAATGTCCATCCTGCTCAGCGCCCTGCTGCCAAAGGATATGGAAATCAAACGCGACGTCAATACAAAATAATTCGGCAAAAAAGCTCAGGCACTTCAAAAGTGCCTGAGCTTTTTACATAGCAGGTTATTCTTCTGCGGGAAGTTTCTCCTCCTGTTGCCGGGGAACTTGAGAGGTGTACTGAAAATCCGACAGGATAAAGCTGGCATCCTGCTCGGGACATTCGATGCGCAGAAGAGCCAGCGTCTGCTCCTCCAGCACGACCGAGCAGCTGCCGCCTTCCTGAATCGGGAAGGTCAAACGAAAGGAGCCTTCCTCCGGTTCTATCTGAATCTGCTGCTCGTCCAGACCATCTGCCAGCTGCTCAAGAATCTGCATGAACAGCCCGGCTCCCGACTGGGAGAGCAACTGCTGACTGGAGAGGTCGCAGCTCATCCCCTTCCATGCAAGGCTCGTCTTGCCCTCGCTTTGCCGAATCTCAAAGCCGTCTAGGGAAGGAGGAGAGAAGAATCGCAGAGAAGATTCCCCGATAAAGCTCTGTGAAAAGAGCGACTGGGCGCGAAAATCGCCGCGTTGCAGCTGCACGGTGCAGCTGATGCCGCCGGAAAGGTCGGAGGACAGACGATTGAGGTCGGGAGCGCTTTCTTTTTCCTGGCGCAAAAAGAGGATGCCGCCGATGATGACAGCCAGCAGCGCCAGAACGAGCAACAACTTTTTGATACTAAAAAAACGGGACAATGTTTGCAGCATAAAACCGCCTCCTGAAAAGATGTCAGCGGATGCAAACTGTCCCGTTTTTCATTGGAATATTTTTAACGGATATGTTCTTTGAGCAGCTCTCCCAAGTCCTTTAGAATGTCGTCCGGCTGCATATAGTATTCCGACAGGCGCTGTACACAGCGGTCGGCAGCAGCTCCGTGCAGGTAGGCAGCACAGACGGCAGCATCAAACGGCTCCATACCCTGGCTGACCAGAGAAGCCAGAATACCGGTCAGAACATCCCCGCTGCCGGCTTTAGCAAGTCCCGGGTTGCCGGTCTGGTTGATGAAGGTCCGTCCGTCCGGGGAGGCGATGATGGTGTGCGCTCCCTTGAGCAGGATGATGGATTTGAGCTGGGCGGCAAGCTCCTGTGCGCACAGGACCGGAGCCTTTTGAATCTCGGCTACGCTGGTGCGGCAGATTCTTGCCATTTCGCCAAAGTGTGGGGTCAGGATGACAGGACATTTTGCATCCGATACAATGGATATGTCCATCGCCAGGTTGTTTATGCCATCCGCATCGATGATGACCGGACATTTGGCAAGGTAGAGGACCTCCTCGAGGATGCCGCGCTGCCGCTGACCGGTTCCCATGCCGCAGCCGATGGCAACCGCAGAAACGCCGTTGAGGGCGCTGGCAACGTCGGCAGCCGTTTCGATAAAGCAGAAAGGAGAGTGAACCAGGTGCATGGCTACGATGGGATAAATCGCCTGTGGAACGGCGGTGACCACATATCCTGCACCGCTGCGCAGGGCGGCAGTGGAGGATAAAACGGCAGCTCCCGTGCAGCCGATGCCGCCGGAGATGTTGAGCAGCTTGCCGGTCGAGGTCTTGTGCGCGTCCGGCTGACGCTGCGGGATGCGGGAGTAGACATACTCCTCGTCGGCAACAAAGTGGTCAAACGGAATCTTTTCATACGCCAGCGGGTCAATTCCGATGGAGCCCAAGGTGACCTGACCGAGCTGTGGAAGATATTTAGGCAGCAGGTGAGCGGTTTTGTAGCTGTCGAATGCGATGGTGAAATCGGCGTTGACTGCATCCTGCGCCGCTTCACCGGTGTCACAGTTGATGCCGCTGGGAACATCCAGCGAGAATACAGCGGCGATGGCAGAATTGATTTTTTCGGTGATCTGGCGGCGGCGCACATCCATCTCGCCGTGGAATCCGCTGCCGTAGATGGCATCGACAATCACATCCACCTGCTCGAGCGCTTCGTTGACCGCCTCGGGCTGCTCCTCAAAGGAAAAAACAGGCAGCTCCATCGAGCGGGCAAGGTGCAGCATACGGGCGGCATCATCGGTTTTTGGTTCGCCTTCGGTCAGCACGATGGTGACGGCAGCTCCCTGCTCGGCAAGCTTTCTGGCGACGACAAAGCCGTCCCCGCCGTTGTTTCCTTTTCCGCAGAAAACGATGCAGTTCAAATCACTGACATCGTGCAGCGTCTGAAGGATGAAATTGGCAGCCGCACAGCCGGCGTTTTCCATCAGGCGCAGGTAGCTCATCTGATATTGGATCGAATTTTGCTCGATCTGTTTCATCTGTTTGGAGGTTACGATCCTCATACAGTCATATCCTTTCTATACTGAAATCATGCTTGGCAGCACGAATTGTTCTCATTCAAATTATAGCAAGTTTGCACCGGGCGCACAAGCGTATTTTGACAGAATAAGAAAGAAAACCGGGCAGATTTTTACAGATGATTTTACAGGGGCTTGACAGCTGTGATTTTGGCAGACAGAATATACTCTCCCACCGTCAATTCGCCTCCCCATTTGCGCTCATATTCGGGGGAGACCGGTTGGGTCACGATTTGAATTTCAGAAAATCCGCAGCGGGAAATCATCTTTTCCAGTTCTTCGACCGAAGAAGCTCCCGACACTCAGCAGGCGTGCATCTTTTCGTCGGCAAGGATTTCCTGCGGCAGCTCCTTCATGATGACAATATCGGAGATACCGATGCGTCCGCCCGGTTTGAGTACCCGGAAGATTTCACGGTAGACGCGGGGTTTGTTGGAGGAAAGATTGATGACACAGTTGGAGATGACCACATCGGCGGTGTTGTCGGCAATGGGCAGATTTTCGATTTCTCCCAGACGAAATTCCACATTGCGAAAGCGGTTTTCTTTGGCAAGGCGGCGGGAGAGGGAAAGCATTTCGTAGGTCATATCGACACCGATGACCTTTCCGCGCCTGCCGGTCAGATGGGATGCCAGAAAGCAGTCGAAGCCGGCTCCGCTGCCAAGGTCTACGACCACCTCGCCCGGCTGTACCGAAACGATGCGGAAGGGGTTCCCGCACCCCAATCCGAGGTTGGATTCTTCGGGAGCAAGGGCGATTTCCTCCGGGGTGTAGCCGATGCTCTGGCTGACAGCGGTGCTTTCGCGGGAGGAGAGGATGGTGTCCTCCTTGTTTAAGGCGATGTCGGAATAACTTTTCACAAGCAGTTGGTTGGGATGGTTCATTTTTGTTCTCCTTTCGGTAATCCTTTTGATTGTACCATAAACCTGCCCTTTACGGCAATGTGCGCGGGCAGAGTGTGGGGAAATTTTGTGGAAAATCGCAGAATTTTGTGAAAAAACAAAAGAAGCACCCATTTACCACTTGAAACCGACCACAAGTTGTGTTATCCTAAAAAACATCCAGAATAAATTGCATAAAAACGCAAGGAACAGGTCCAGTAGCATCTTGAAAGCAAGCTGTCCGACAGAGAGCGTCCGTCACAGGCTGAAAGCGGCGCAGACAGACAAGGGTGTGAACCTTCACCTGGGAGCGGTCCTTTTGAAACAGCAGTAGAAAGGAACGGAGGGCACCGTTATCTGCACAATGAAGCTGCCGGTCCGGTTGGACCGGAAGATGGGTGGTACCGCGGAAAGTTACCTGGCTTTTCGTCCCAGACGTCACGAAGGCGTCGAGGGGCGGAAAGCCTTTTTTATGCGCAAAAACTGTATTGATGAAAGGAATGACAGAGAATGAAGGAGCAGTTGGAAGCAATCGCAAAAAAAGCGTTTGAAGAGCTTGCACAGTCTCAGGACCTGAAGGCTCTGGACGCTGTTCGAGTAAAATATCTTGGAAAAAAAGGTGAGTTGACTGCCATCTTAAAGCAGATGGGCAAGCTGTCTGCGGAGGAAAGACCGGTCATCGGTCAGCTGGCAAACCAGGTCAGAGGCGACATCGAGGAAAAACTGGAGCAGACCAAATCGGAGCTGGAAAATAAGATGCTCGACCTGCGTCTGGCTACCGAAACGCTGGACGTTACCCTGCCGGGCAAAAAGAATGTCATCGGCAAAAGACATCCGCTGACGGTTGTGCTTGATGAGCTCAAAGAAATCGTCATCGGCATGGGCTTTGAGATTGCACAGGGTCCCGAGGTCGAGCTGGACTACTATAACTTTGAAGCACTCAATATCCCAAAGGACCATCCGGCGCGCGACACACAGGACACCTTCTACATCAACGACAACGTTGTTTTGAGAACACAGACCTCCCCAATCCAGATCCGCGTTATGGAAAACCAGAAGCCGCCAATCCGCATCCTGGCTCCGGGTCGTGTGTACCGTGCAGACGAGGTGGATGCGACCCACTCCCCTCTGTTCCATCAGGTAGAGGGTCTGATGGTAGATAAAAACATCACTATGGCAGACCTGAAGGGTACCCTGGAGGTGTTTGTTAAAAAACTGTACGGCGAGGATACCGTTGTTCGCTTCAGACCGCACCACTTCCCATTCACTGAGCCTTCTGCCGAGCTGGACGTTCAGTGCTTCCACTGCCACGGCGAAGGATGCAGCCTGTGCAAGGGCGAGGGTTGGATCGAAATCCTCGGCTGCGGAATGGTACATCCAAAGGTGCTGACCAACTGCGGCATCGACCCGGAGGAATACAGCGGCTTTGCGTTCGGCATGGGTCTGGAGCGTATGGTTATGATGCGCTACAACATCGACGACCTGCGCCTGTTCTATGATAACGACATCCGCTTCCTCAACCAGTTCTAATCAAACGGCTGGAAAAGCGTTTCTTTTAAAAATCATTCATACTGCAAGATAAGGGAGCTTTTGCCTGCGGCAGTCTGCGGGTAAAGCAAGAAAGGAAGGGTAAATCATGGATCTTTCGATCAGATGGCTGAAAGATTATGTAGATATTGGAGACATCTCCATGCGGGATTTTTCCGAAGCGATGAGTATGTCCGGCTCCAAGGTGGAGGGCTGGACCACCGAATTTGAAGATGTAAAAAATGTAGTGGTAGGAAAGATTCTGTCGGTGGAGCCACACCCGGATTCCGACCACCTGGTCATCTGCCAGCTGGATGTTGGGCAGCAGGAGCCGGTCCAGATTGTCACCGGAGCCTCCAATGTCCATGTAGGCGATATGGTTCCGGCAGCTCTGCACAAATCCCAGCTGCCAAACGGAGTCAAAATCACAAAGGGTAAGCTCAGAGGCGTGATGTCCAACGGCATGATGTGCTCGATTGCAGAGCTCAATCTGACCAAAGGGGATTTTCCGTACGCTGCCGAGGACGGCATCTTCCTGCTGCAGGAGGACTGCCAGGTAGGACAGGACATTGCTTCTGCCATCGGCTGCAACGACACCTGTGTAGAATTTGAAATCACCCCAAACCGCCCGGACTGCCTGTCGGTGCTGGGTCTGGCAAGGGAAGCTGCTGTTACCTTCGGCAAAGAGTTGAAGATGCACACTCCGCAAGTCAAGGGCTGCGGCGGCGACATCCACGACTATCTGTCGGTAGAGGTGCGCAACCCACAGCTGTGCCCACGCTATACCGCAAAGGTCGTGAAAAATGTTAAAATCGGTCCATCCCCACGTTGGATGAGAGAACGTCTGCGCGCCAGCGGAGTTCGTCCAATCGACAACATCGTTGACATCACAAACTATGTCATGCTCGAGTACGGACAGCCGATGCACGCCTTTGACATCGAGTATGTCAAAGACCACAAGATTATCGTCCGCAATGCCGTTTCCGGCGAAACCATCCAGACGCTCGACGGAGTGGACAGAACCCTCAGCGAGGATATGCTGGTGATTGCCGACAGCGAAAAGGCAAGCGCAGTAGCGGGCGTCATGGGCGGCGAGCACAGCGGCATCAATGAAAACACCCACACCGTTGTCTTTGAGTCCGCCTGCTTCAAGGGCAGCTCGGTGCGTATCACCGCCAAAAAGCTGGGCATGAGAACCGAATCCTCCGGTCGTTTTGAAAAAGGCTTGGATGCACAGAACTGTCTGCCGGCAGTGATGCGTGCCTGCGAGCTGGTCGAGCTGCTGGGAGCCGGCGAAGTAGTGGACGGCGTCATCGACGTGGACAACACCAACTACCAGCCGACCAGAATCCACCTGGATGCAGACTGGACCAACCGCTTCCTGGGCACCGACATCCCGAAGGAGCAGATGGTTAAAATCCTGACCGACCTGCAATTCCAGATGGAGGGCGATGAAATCATCGTTCCGTCCTTCCGCTCGGATGTAGAGCACAAGGCAGACATTGCAGAGGAGATTGCCCGCTTCTACGGATACAACAACATCCCGACCACCATCGCAAAGGGAAGCCCGGAGGGTGGCTACAACGAGTACCAGAAATTTGAAAGAGTGGTCAACCAGAATATGCTGGCACAGGGAATGTATGAAATCATGACCTACTCGTTTGTTAGCCCGAAGCAGTATGATAAAATCAGACTGCCAAAGGATGACCCGAAGCGCCAGTCGGTGGTCATCCGCAATCCGCTCGGCGAGGACACCAGCATCATGCGCACCAATGCTATTCCGTCGATGATGGATATTCTGTCTAAAAACTACAACAACCGCAACGGCGCGGTTTCTCTGTACGAAATCGGCAATGAGTACATTCCGGTCGAAGGTGAGCTGCTGCCGGACGAGGTGCCAAACCTGGTGCTGGGAATGTATGGGGACGACAAGGACTTCTTCACCCTCAAAGGAGTGGTGGAAAACCTGCTGGACACTCTGGCAATCCGCGAGTATGATGTGGATGCCAAGTCCGACGACCCGACCTTCCATCCGGGACGCTGCGCAGTTCTCTCCAAGGATGGAGAAGAATTTGGCATCATCGGGGAGGTTCATCCGCTGGTTTGCGCAAACTATGGCATCAATACCCGCGTCTATGTGGGCAAACTCAAACTCAGAAAGCTGTTTGCCATGATGGATACCCAGCGTTCTTACGTTCCAATGCCAAAATTCCCGGCTTCCACCCGCGACCTTGCACTGCTGTGCGACGATGCACTGCCGGTGATGACAATGGAAAAGGCAATCAAAGCCGCTGCCGGAAAGATTCTAGAGAAGATCGAGCTGTTCGACGTCTACAAAGGAAGCCAGATTGCCCAAGGGAAGAAGAGCGTTGCCTTCAATATCAGTATGCGTGCTTCCGACCGTACCCTCACCGACGAGGAGGTCAACGGCGCGATGAGCAAAATCCTCAAGGCACTCGAGGAGCTGGGCGCACAGATTCGTTCCTAATGTGACAGAGAGGATGCAAAACAGGCATCCAATCAGAAGTACCAATATCTATTTTACGAAAACAACAGGAAGGCTTCCCGCAGGGAAGCCTTCCTGTTTATCCAAGTCCGATCAAGAGGATGGGTGCAGCGTTGCCATAACATCCATAATCGAGCAGAAAAATTGTTTTACATGAGATGATTTGTTCATAGCAGTATGGTAGAATGATGATGATGATGAGAAATCGGAATTGTGCTACGGTGATAACATGAAAAAATTAGAAATAGCTTTTACAGATACAAGCGAAAAAGTTGTGATTGATGAAACTGCATTGATTATAGCTATTCGTAACAAAACTACACCCGATGGCTTAACCGAGAGTTTTATATTAGATTTTGATGAGGACTTGCCAGATAAATTATTGAAATATCCTCTGATGTTTTATATCTATGATGATTTACCAATCTTAAAATTATATAGGAGCGTATATATTTCCTCGTATCAATGGATAAATTAGAGCAATGTAACTTCCATTGAACAGATAAACTGAATCCGCTTGGCTGCGCTGTTGCTCCTGATGCGCCAACGTCGCTTTTATTATGGAAAATGCAAGCGCCGGTTTGTTGGGAGAAGGATCTTTCCAGAGTGATGTTATCTCACGAATGGCACTGATTTTGTTTTTTCAGCTTGTCTTGTGGAAGAGGAGCTGGCGAGATTTTGGGAATACAACCATCCTGTCAATCGGGAAAATGAAGATGGAACGAAAGGAGAAAGCAAGAATGCTGATTTTAGAATTTGAGGAACACCGGACCAACGAAGAAGGAAAAGAAATTTTTGAAAGCTGCGACTGGTGGAAGGAGCTGGTGAGCAGAGCAGCACAGGACGCCGACCGCTTTGAGGTGCGCTGCTGGGAGGACGAGCAGGAGGGAATTGCCTTTGGACAGCAGTACGGTCAAAAGCAGGAGAGCAGCACCAAAGAAATCGTTTTTGCCGGAGAGTTGACCGGGCAGGCGCTGTCTGCGCTGGTCGGTGACTGTGTGGGAGCAGACGGGGTTTTAAAATATTTTACCTTGAATCTGTACGCAGGAGGAAAGCTGCTCTTTAGCAGCTCGCATTACGGCTCGGAGATTTACTGGATGAAGGACAGCTTTGCTGAAATCGGATTTTTGATGATGCTGACAAAAAAATATCCGCTCATCAAAGGCTTTGATAAGCGGTAAACAAACAAGGTCGATTCCTTTCTGGAATCGACCTTGTTTTATGCGTTGGTTTTTTGGGTGTAGCGGGAAAAGATGAGCGAATCTATCGCGGCAGAGTAGCCTTCGCTGTCAAACCCGAGCTTTTGCAGCAGAGCGATGCTGGCTGCGTTTTCCTGCTCAACACAGCAGACCATTTCCCTCTGTGGGTAGAGCTGATGGAGCCGTTCTGTCAAAGAAGACAACAGTTCAAAGGCAAACCCCTGTCGATGAAAGTGATAGGAGATGGTGTAGCCCAAGGTGATGGTTGGGGCTGCAAGAGAAAGGAAGAGGTCACCTACTAAAAGACTATCCTCCTTGCGTGCAATGGCAAGATGCTTTTTGCCGTCGTGGCTCAGATCGTCCGCAGAGGAAGAGCGGATGAGGTTGAGCAAAGGCTCTGCCTGCCGGAATTGACCGCGCTGCCAGCGAAAGCAACGTTCATCGTTGCGGTAATCCAGCAAGCTTTCCAAGTCCTCCTCTGTAAAATTGCGCAGAACAAGACGTTCGGTGGTCAAAAGTTCCATTTCAATGCCCTCCTCTTCATTGTTGCCTATTTTTTCGGTGCAAAGACACCCCAGCCGTCCATCTCCAGCGCGATGATGTGGGAGCGGGTGTAGTGGATGATGTTGTCCAGCCGCTTCTGCTCGTCTTTCGAGTGCAGGACAAAGGAGATGCCTTCCTTTTTGGCACGACCGGTCCTGCCGATGCGGTGCAGATAGGCGTCGTTTTCCTGCGGGATGTCGTAGTTGAAAACCACCTGGATGTCGCTGACGTCGATGCCGCGGGCAGCTACATCGGTGGCAACCAGAATGTCGATCTCACCAGCTTTGTACTGCTCCATGATTTTGTTTCGCTCCGACTGGCGCATATCCCCGTGCAGGCAGGCGGTGTTTAGCCCTTGGGCGTGCAGCTGCTCGGCGACCATGCCGGTGGTGTACTTGGTGTTGCAGAAAACAATGGCGCGCGACACCTCAAATTGCTTCATCAGCCGCAGGATGATTTCAATTTTCTCACGCCCGATGCACCGGATGCTGTACTGGTCGATCTTCGGTTCGCTGTCCTGCACCGGCAACACGGTGATTTCCTCCGGGTCACGCTGGTACAGCCAGCCGATGTCCATGACCTCGCGGGAGATGGTGGCAGAAAACATACACATCTGCTTGAGTCCTTTTAAGCTGTCCAAAATCTTGCGGACATCCTTGTAAAAGCCCATGTCCAGCATCTTGTCCGCCTCGTCGAGGACCGCCATGTTCACCTTGCTTAAAACGACCGAACGGTGCTGCATCAAATCCAGCAGACGTCCGGGTGTGGCAACCAGAATCTGTGCGCCTTTTTTTAGCTGCTGCTTCTGTTTTTCCATCGACTGCCCGCCGTAGACCACCACCGTGCGCAGCTGCGGCAAAAACTGGGTCAGCTGGCGCAGGTCGTCACAAATCTGGGCGGCAAGCTCGCGGGTAGGCGCCAGGATGATTGCCTGCACGTCGGAAGAATCGGTGTCCACCCGCTGAATCAAAGGAATACCAAAGGCACAGGTCTTGCCGGTGCCGGTGGGTGCCTTTGCAATGACGTCCCGTCCCGTTAGCATCGGCGGGATTGCTTTGCTCTGCACTTCGGTCATCTGTTGAAAGCCCATCTGCTCGACCGCCTGTAAGATAGCGGCATCGACGGGCAAAGAGGAAAAGAGGTTTTGCTCCATAATAATTTTTTTACCCTCCAAAGCTTTCAGTCATAATCTTTTGCTCGTTTTGTAGTATAATGCTATTATACCATAAAAAGGAAGATTTTGCACGGGCTTGGGAAAATAGAACGTTTCTATACGAAAAAGGAAGGATAAATCCCGATGGATGAAGGAAAGGAAAAGGAAAGACGGATGGAAGAAGTGCAGGAGCAGATGACGGCAAAGCGGATTTTGTACCGCAAGAAGGACAGCAGCTGGTTTGGAAGCGATTACAATGTCAACCTCTACCAGGGGTGCCCGCATGGGTGTATCTATTGCGACAGCCGCAGCGAGTGCTATGGGGTGGAGCATTTTTCACAGGTGCGGGCAAAGCGGGATGCGCTGGATTTGCTGCAAAAACAGCTGGCATCCTGCCGAAAAGGAGGTATGGTGGCAACCGGTTCAATGTCCGACCCATACAATCCGCTGGAAGAAAAACAAAAACTAACCCGCGGGATGCTGACTTTGCTGCTTCGCTACTCCTTTGGAGTCAGCATTGCCACCAAAAGCAGCCTGGTGGAGCGGGACATCGACCTGCTGGAGCAAATCAAAGGGTATGCGCCGGCGCTGGTTAAGCTCACCATTACCACACCGCATGACCGTCTGGCAGAACAGCTGGAGCCGCACGCACCCTCCTCCTCCCGGCGACTGCAAACGCTGGAACGTCTGCGCGCACGGGGAATCTTTGCAGGTGTGCTGCTGATGCCGGTCCTTCCCTTTTTGGAGGACAATCCGAAGGACATTCGTCTGCTGGTCGAGCGGTGTGCGCAGGCAGGAGCAAAATTTATCTACCCTTATTTTGGAGTGACCCTGCGGGACCGGCAGCGGGAATATTTTTTGGAGTGCCTGGAAAAAAGCAGACCAGATGTTCGGAAAAAATATCTGGTGTTAGGTGAGCAGTATGACAACCGCTGCCCGAATGAAAAAGAGCTGTGGCAGGTGTTTTGTGAGGAATGCAAAAAGTACGGCATCCTGTGGCGGATGGAGCAGATCATCACAGCTTCTAAAGAGCCGTATCAAAACGAACAGCTTTGCCTTTTTCGGTAGCAAAACAGGGAGGACGCATCCGATGCGTCCTCCCTGTTTTTTTCAGAATAGATAGTTTAGCGCAGTCTGCCTTTGCTGTTGGTATTGGAATTCCCACGCTGGATGAAGTAGCCGATGGCAACCCCGATAAAGGCAATCATAATATAGGTGACCCAAAACGGCCACACGCTGCTGTCGTAGAACAGGAAAATGGTGGGCAAAAAAAGAAGAGCGACCAGAATCGGGTAATGCAGGTGCAGACCGTTTTCTCTTCCGCACAGGATGCCGCAGATCAGGCAAACCAGCGGGAAAAGGACAAAGAGGGTCAGCGACATCAGGGTGACCGAGTCGAAGCCGAAGAACAGGATCGGCGCACCCAAAAAAGCGGTCAGGGTGACGATGGAGCAGTCCACCAGTTTCTTTGGATTTTTCATAAGCAAAGGGTTCTCCTTCCAGATTGATGCAGTTGTTGGTGTAACTTTCAGTATACCATATCTGCACCATCCTTTCAACTGCTGCATATTGCAGCAAGGAAGTTCATACCATTGGATAGACACAAATCTGCACGGACAGACGGCAGCACAGGCAAAACAGCCGGCTCTGACCGCTGCCGGAAAAGGAAAGAGAGGTCATTGGTATGGAATGTAATGCAATCAGGCAGGCAGTCTGCGCAAATGAGGTGGTGTATGATTCGGTCGTGGAAGTTCCGCTGGAAAACGATGTCATCCTGCCGGATTATTGTCCCGATATTGTCAAGGTTCTAAAATGCACAGTGAACGCCTGCGTATCTTCGACCCAGGTGCAGGGCAGGCAGATGACCCTGGAAGGGATGTGTACCGTCCATCTTTTGTATCTGGGCGAGGACAGTGCAGGTTCCTCTTTGCAGCTGCGCAGCATCGACACCCGAATGCCGTACAGCAAAACGGTCGATTTAAAGGGAGAAGCCCAGCGGCTGCTGGTGCTGGCACAGATGGATTCCTCCTACTGTAACTGCCGTGCAGTCAGCAAAAGAAGGCTGGAGCTAAAGCTCTCTTTAAGCCATCGGGTGTGCGCACTCAGCGCCGGGGAGCAGCAGCTGATTGGAGATAGCGCAGAGGATACCCAGCAGCCACAGGGTTTGCAGCTGCGCAAACGGATGCTCGAACAGTGCTGCTTTGTTGCCCAGCCGCGGGAGATCATCGACATCCGTGAAGAGCTGGAGCTGGGTGGGTCAAAGCCGGCAGTGCGCAGCATGATTTCTTCGCGCGGATGTGCGGTGATGAGCGACCACAAGCTGATTTCCGGGAAAATCGTGACCAAGGGTGAGCTGCGCATTACCGTGCTGTACAATGGAGAATCCTCCACCGAGGAGGGCGCACAATCGGAAAAGGAAAACATCCAGCAGATGGATTTTGTTTTGCCCATCAGTGCGGTCATTGATGCGCCCGGAGCGGACGATGGCTGTCTTTGCCTGGCAGATTACAGCCTGTGCGAGCTGGAAATTTCACCAAAGCTGGACCAAAATGGGGAAAACACTCTCTTCGAGCTGGAAGCAAAGGTCAGCGCTACTGCGCAGGTCTGTCGGATTCAACAGGCGCAGGTAGCGGATGACTGTTATTCCACCCGCTACGAGTGCGAGGGTCAGCTGCGCCCCTTAAGCTTTCTGGAGTCGATGCAGCCGGTGGAGGAAAGTTGCCTTTATAAGGGAGAAGTTGAGCTGCCGGAAGGGGTGGAGGAAATTTTGTCCGGCTGGGGTCAGGTCAGCGGCAGTGCCGTCCGCTTTGAGGAGCAGGAGGGGAAACAGACGGCAGTCCTTCAGGTCAATCTGGATTTGTGCCTGCTGGCGCTGGATGCCGACGGAAGTATTCAGTTTTATAACAAGACCGAGCAGATGGAATGTCCGTTTGCAGCAGGCGCAGGGGACGACAGTCGGCTGCTGTTTTGCCCGCAGCTGACGGTGGTGGGATTTGACTACAACCGAACAACCGCCAATCTTGCGGTGCGCTGCGAGGTGCAGGTGCGCGGGATGCTCTGCCGTTTAAAGCGGTGTAATCTGCTGGAGGAGGTAACGGTGGATGAAAGCAAACCGATCGAGCATGAGCAGGATTGTTCGCTGACCATCTACTATGCGGATGCCGGAGAAACGCTGTGGGAGATTGCAAAGCGCTACCATACGGCGATGCAGTCGGTGCTGGAAGCCAACAGTCAGCTGGAACTTTCCCCGCAGGCGGGAGTGTCCAAACGGGAGATGCTGCTGATTCCGATTTTATCCCATTAGGTCAAAGGTGCAGCCAATCAAAAGGAGGGAACACTTTATGGATAGCCGCAATATCTACAACGACATCGCCCAGCGCACAGGCGGTGATATTTATATCGGGGTGGTCGGACCGGTGCGCACCGGAAAATCCACCTTTATCAAGCGATTTATGGAGGATTTGGTGATTCCAAACATCGAAGGGGAATTTGTCAAGGAACGGGCGGTCGATGAGCTGCCGCAGTCGGCAGCGGGCAGGACCATCATGACCACCGAGCCGAAATTTATCCCCGAGGATGCGGTGAGCATTGAATTGGAGCAGAACGCAAGGCTCAATGTCCGCATGATCGACTGTGTGGGGTACATCGTGCCAAGTTCGCTGGGATACATCGAAAACGAGCAGCCGCGCATGGTGATGACCCCGTGGTTCGATGAGGAAATCCCGTTCAATATGGCAGCGGAGATCGGCACACAAAAGGTCATCCAGGAACATTCCACCATCGGGCTGGTGGTGACGACCGACGGCTCCATCAGCGAAATCCCGCGGGAGGAGTACGAGGAAGCAGAGGAGCGGGTCATCCGGGAATTGCAGGAGCTGCAAAAGCCGTTCGCGGTGCTGCTCAACTGCCAGCAACCGCACAGTTCTGCTGCGAGGGAGCTGGTCGAACAGATGCAGCAGAAGTACGGCGTGCCGGTGCTGGCGGTCAACTGCCTGGATTTGAGCGAATCGGACATCCGGCAGGTGCTGTCCAATGTTTTGATGGAATTTCCGGTCAAGGAGATCAAGGTCAATATCCCGCGATGGATTTTGTCGTTGGAGCAGGGACACTGGCTCAAATCGGCTTTGTATGACGCCATCTGCCGCAGCTGCGGACAACTGCACCGCATCAGCCATGTTGCCGCACAGCTGGAGCAGATTGAAGAATGTGAGCAGATCCAGCGCGCACAGATTACCGGTATGGATTTGGGACACGGCAAGGTGATGCTTTCCATCACAGTGAAGCCGAATCTGTTCTATGATATTTTAGGTGAGGCAACCGGTCTGGAGATAGGCGGAGAGGAAGGTCTGCTGCCCTGCCTGTGCGAACTGGCACAGATGAAACGGGAATATGATAAGGTCAAAGGCGCTTTGGAGGAGGTAGCGGCTACCGGATATGGAATCGTGATGCCGTCGCTGGAGGAGCTGACCCTGGAGGAGCCGCAGATTGTCAAGCAGGGTGGACGGTATGGTGTGCGGCTGAAAGCATCGGCGCCTTCCATCCACATGATGAGAGCGGACATCACCACCGAGGTCAGCCCGATTGTCGGCAGCGAGAAGCAGTCGGAGGAGCTGGTGATGAGCCTGCTGGAGGAGTTTGAAGGCGCTCCGCAGAAGATATGGGAAAGCAACATCTTTGGAAAATCGCTGCATGAGCTGGTCAACGAAGGGCTGCACAACAAGCTCTATCGCCTGCCGGCAGATGCACGCATCCGAATGCAGGAAACCATCGAGAGGATGATCAACGAAGGATGCAGCGGACTCATCTGCATCATCCTGTAAAAGAGGATAGAAAAAAGGACCCGGATGGGTCCTTTTTTTGTATGTTGTATTAGTCGAGTTGGTAAGCCAACTCAATTTCATCCTCATCACGGTTCCCTGTCGGCAAAAATCCCAGACCCTTGTATAAAGACAGTGCAGGAAGATTTTCTTCGCTGCAGGTCAATACTACCCGGGAGGAATTTCCAAAGGGCTTTTGAGCGATGTAGGCAAAACATTCTTTTAGTGCGGCTTTGCCGTACCCTTTGCCTTGCTCATGCTTGTCAATCATCATGTGCCAGATATTGTACTCCGACAAATCATAGTCATAAATGACCATCACATACCCCACCATCTTGTTTTCAAAATAAATACCGAATGGGGTACATTGTGAGTAGTATACGTACGCTTGTGCAAGGCTTCTGATTGGATGGGACACAAATTTTTCCTGTCCATCCTGTAATTCTAAATGAAATGCGTCAATGAAATTGGTTTGGTCAATTTTTTTGAGTGTCAAGTTGTTCATTACAATCCTCCTGTTGCAGCGGGGGATTACAAAACAGTTTCCCCCTTGTGTGGAAAATGGTCGATTCTGTTCATTAACATACTGAACAACTCCTTTCAAAAGAATATATCTATTATGAACACAGCAATGCTGTGGAAACTGTGAATTTATATTTACATTATATAATTCACAAAAACCAAAGTCAAGAAAAGTGAGAAATTTTCACTTGCATTTTTGTAAAAAATGGGGTATAATAAAATGAATACAGCAACAGCAGGGAGGTGCGCAGGATGAAACAACCGGGGACCAAGAGCATAGCGGTCAACCGAAAGGCAAGACATGATTATTTTGTTCAGGAAACCTATGAGGCAGGCATCGAGCTGTTTGGCACCGAGGTCAAATCGCTGCGCTTAGGACAGGTCAATCTGAAGGACAGCTGGTGCGACATCCAAAACGGCGAGCTGTTCATCAAACAGATGCACATTTCCCCTTATGAAAAGGGAAATATCTTCAACCGTGACCCTATCCGTCCCAGAAAGCTGCTGATGCACAAACGGGAGATTCTCAAGCTCTACGGCACCTTAAAGCAGGAGGGCTTGACGCTGATTCCGCTTTCCCTCTACTTCAAAAACGGCAGGGTAAAGGTGGAGCTGGGTCTGTGCAAAGGTAAAAAGCTGTATGACAAGCGCGACGATCTGGCAAAGCGCGATGCAAAACGGACCATCGACCGGGCGTTGAAGGAACGGGTCCGTTAAAAATCTCTACCATACGGGGGCGTACAGGCTTTCGACGGGGATTTTGAAGTATGTCAAGCGAGCAGAGGCGGGCACCTCTATAAAAGTCCATGTTTATTAAATATAAACGCTAAAAATAACGTTACAACCGTAAATTTCAACAAAGAAATGGCGGTTGCTGCTTAATTAAAAGCAGCTGTCCGGCTGAGGAGGACCACGGCTTTAGTTTGGGCATTATGAAGTGGTGAACGTCAGGCAGGAGTGTCTTGTACTGCCGATGAATAAAAGTCTACCGAACGGATGTGCTTGTTTGCCGGTGCATCCGTAAGGGAAACTGCTCTTTCGAGCAAAAACGGTAAACTGCGCTCGGAGAAAGATGTATGGATGGATTTTCGGACAGGGGTTCAATTCCCCTCGCCTCCACCATTCATTATCACGTAAAGTGGTATATGACAAGAAGCTCTACTCAGATAATTTCTGGGTAGAGCTCCTTTTGTTATCTATTCATATTGATGGAAACACAAAAATTTTCTATTGGTGTTTTTGTCTTTCCATCAATATAAATAGATAATATTAACAAACAAATCAAATACTATTGCTATTTTGTTGATAATAATATTTATCTATCTATGAATAGAAATTCATAGATACAAACAATTAGACATCAAACAAGAGACATGATATCATACATATGAATATATTTTACATTAAAATAATTTCAAAACACTATTTCAATGTGAAATAAGAAAGAGGAAGGAAAGAGAAGATGAAAATGAAAAAAATTGTAAGTTTCTTTTTGACAGCATTATTGACTATGAGTATGGCTGCCTGTGGTACAAATACTGAAAAAGCGCCGACAAAGACCGAAAGTACACCAGCAGCACAAGAGGAACATAAGGAAGATGCCAAAGAGGTATCTGCGGATGATAAAGTGATTCGTGTGGCAACCCCAGGTACCTATAGACCATTTACCATTTATGATGAAACTACAGGGGAATTTAGTGGTTTTGAAATTGACCTTTGGAAAAAAATTGCAGAAAAATCAGGATATGATTTAGAATTTGTTCGTTTGGAAAATCCGGCAACTTTTGCTGAATTGGATTTGAATCGTGTTGATACAGTAGCAAAACAGATTTCTATTACGCCAGCTCGACAGGAAAAATATGATTTCACACAGCCATTTTTCTTTAGTCCTTACTGCTTGACTGTCCGTGAAGATAATGAAGAAATTAAGACATGGGAAGATATGTCTGGTAAATCTATTGCTCTTGCAGAAGGTAGTGCAATGAATGAGTTTATTGCTAAGCTTGACAAGGACAATAAAGTAAAGAAAAATGTATATGAGTCTAGTGCTGTTATTCTGCAGGAAGTAAATATGAGTCGTGCAGATGCTTGCCCATACGCTTATTTGGTATTGCCATATTTCTTAGAAGCACATCCTGAGTTAAAATTAAAATCTGTAGATATTGATAATCCAATCTATACAGAAGTCAATGCATATCCATTTGCACGTACTGAAAGAGGTAAGGTGATTCGTGAATTAACAGATAAAGCTCTTACCGAGATGATGGAGGATGGCAGCTATTCTGAGCTCTGCAAAAAATGGTTTAACATTGATGTAATGGAAACAAAATCTGCGCAAGAATATTTTGCGGCAAATCCTAAAAACTAATTGAAAGTAAGAACTGCGGCAGATATTTTATGTCTGTCGCAGTTTTTGTTCTATGATTTGATAAGGGAGGGCAACACTATGTTATTCGATTTTAATTATTTTCTTCGTATGTTTGAAATTATTGCATCAGGATTTAAAAACACACTTTCATTATCTGTTATTTCGTTGTTTTTTTCTGTTATATTGGGATTTGTGCTGGCAGGTGTAAGATATTATAATGTGCCAGTATTGAAACAGATTTCTGTAGTATTCACTTCGTTTTTTAGAAGCACACCATTTATTGCACAACTTTTTGTTTTTTATTATGGATTTGCACAGCTTTCTAAAACGATTCGTGATTTGCCAGCATACTGGGCGGCTGTTATTGTGCTATCTCTTAGTTTTGCGGCATATATGGGAGAAAACTTTCGAGGTGCCATTACTTCGGTAGAAAAAGGACAGTTTGAAGCAGGATTATCAATTGGCCTTACTCCATGGCAAACGATATATCGTATCATTGTTCCACAAGCAGCGAGAATTGCCATCCCTGGTATGGCGAATGTATTTGCGAATCTGTTTAAGTCGACATCGCTTGCTTTTACTGTAGGTATTGTTGACATGACAGCTGCAGCAAAGAATGAAGTAAACATATCCTTTCGCTATTTAGAGGGATATGTTGCCTTGCTCATTGTATATTGGGTGGTTTTAACACTTGTTGAATTTGGACAGAATAAACTGGAAAAGGTAATGAATAAACCATATGTACAGGAGGATAAGTAGGTATGGAAGAGAACATTATTCTTCAGGTAACAGGATTAAATAAAAAATTTGGAGATTTAGAAGTATTAAAAGATGTTAGTCTTACAATGAAGCCGGGTGAAGTAATCTCTATCATAGGACCTTCTGGAACAGGAAAATCAACATTTTTACGTTGTTTAAATTACTTAGAGAAACCAACAAAAGGTACTATTACGATTGATGGTGTCACAGTGGATAGTAATCATCCTAAGCATAAAGATGTCTATTTGTTAAGACAAAAAACAGCAATGGTTTTTCAAAACTATAATCTTTTCAAAAACAAAACAGCAATCCAAAATATTATGGAGCCATTAGTACAAGTGCAGAAAATGCAAAAAGAAAAGGCGGAACAAGAAGCGTTAGGAATCCTGAAAATGGTGGGACTACTAGATAAAAAAGATTCCTATCCGGCTCATATGTCAGGTGGTCAACAACAAAGAATTGGTATTGGGCGTGCAATGGCTGTTAAGCCGAAGGTGATTTTATTTGATGAACCAACCTCATCCTTAGACCCTGAGCTTGTAGGAGAAGTTTTAAAGGTTATCCAAAATATAGCGAATAGCCATGTTACAGGAATGATTATTGTTACCCATGAGATGTCATTTGCAAGAAATGTTTCAGATAGAGTTTTATTTATGGAAGGTGGTAATATATTGGAGCAAGGAACACCAGATGAAATCTTCAATAGTACAAATCCACGTATTGCTAAATTTGTAGGAGCGTGTACGAAGTAAGCATCTGTAAGGGCTACATTGATAAGGAATAACTAAGGATAAAGTGCTTTAACAGGTCAGAGTGTCGTTATCTTGTGAGTTTATAGTAAAAGAAAGCCCCCTGAAATAGGTTGTTAAAATTATCCAACCTATTTCAGGGGGTTTTTGTGATTCTATTCAGTCATTGACTAGATATCCTACTTTGTTCCCTTCTTAAAGGATAAACAAGAAGAAAAGTTCTCACTCAATAACATTGGCTCTTCAGGTAGATTGTCAGATTTGAGTAGTTCTTTTGAAGATGGTTTTCCAGGTGCTCCTTCATCTTCTAGAGAAGTTTTCTTTCAATGGTGCAATGTGACTCCACCATTCATATGGAAAATCTCCATATATAAATATAAATTGATTTAATACGGTTAATATGAAGGGGGAGCCTTGAATCAGGCTCCCCCTTACTGTATATACATAAAGTCTCCACCAACAGAACGGAATTTTAAAATTTGTTATAAAAAAACAGAAAAAAACGGCATAAACAAAAGAAAAATTAGAATCATAAAATTCCGAAAAAATGGACAGTAATGCGTGATGGCATATATCCATTTTGTCATCATAATAAAAATGAAAAAGTACTTTTTTCTGAAAATGACGGGACGGACGGGATAGACGGAAAATGTTGTAAGTATCAGAAAAATAATAAAAGACTGAATTACTGAATACGGGACAGACGGGAAAATCGGACAGGAGTAAATAACCCCTGTCCGATTACTATGAAAATATAGGGTAATTAAGCCAAATAATAAGATTTACAATTCCGTGATAATGAGCAGTTATGGGTCGCCTCCACCACCAGACTGAATCTGGACGCATGTCGCGTTCCAGGCTCTTTCTTTTTATCTAAATGTGAGGATCGCGTTTCAGCCGATCTAAACTGACCACCCTTCCCAGACTAAGAACCTCAATCAATCGCTTAATCATGCGATTTGTTGAGGTTTTCTTTTTGCTGTTTTTGAGGTTTGACCTTGTTTTGACCTTGGTTTTTGGAGTTGCTCAACAAATCATCGAATCTATCCTGAATCATTTGAGCGGTTAAACTGGTATCTCCTTGCATCTCGTGTCCGTATACTCCGAAGGTGTCCATGTTTTTGGAATGAATTTTACAGTCCTTTAAAATCGAACACCCATCTCAGCAGTGAAACGGTGAAAGCGCTTTGACCAGCCGTATTACAAGCTAGTATGACTGCAACAAAAGAATGCAAGAATCCTTCAAAATAAAAATCCCTGTGGAAAAAAACTCCACAGGGATACAGAATCACTCGATTGAAGAATGAATGTTTTGACTTCACAAAGCAACTATCCAAGTTTGATAGAAGCATTGCCATCATCATCAATGACGAGCTTCATTGGTTTAATATAGCGATTGTAAAATTGGCGCTGTTCAGAATCGGACATTTCTGCGCGTGTCGAAATATATGCGGTTTGCAGAATGTCATTGATATTGAAGTGGCATTCTTGCTCAAGTTGGGATTTTATTTCTTGCAGCAGAGCAGCTGTTTTAATCTCGTTGCTGTTTCCCGTGCAGAAATCGTTGATATAGGAGAAGGGAACACCTACCTGCTGAAGAGCATTTTTGATGTCCGGTCCGCACTTTTCTTTTTCCATCATCATCAAAAAGTGGGCTTCCGGCAGGGAGGAGATGAGTGCCCAATAGTCGGAATCACTGGAAAAGAGAATGAAGTGTTTGACATCGTTTTTGAAATACTCCTGGCAGGTTGCGACGCACAGCTTCATATCGACCAGAGATTTATCATTTTTTACTCGCTCGATCACCTGATGCTCCAGGGGGATTTTGATGAATTTTGTTAAAATATCCCAGGTGCTGCTGGTGTGCGGGTCATCGAAGAGAATAATTTTTTTGATACTGCCCTGCAATGCTTCCTGGTCCAAGTTTTTCAGCGTTGCGTACAGTCGGTATGGGTCCGAGTTTTCGCAATCAACCAGCATGGTAATATTATCATGGGCATTGAGGAAATCATGGATATTCTTCTTGGTGTTGTCGCTGGCATCAATGACCTTGCTGATGTCATCAAAATGATCATAATTTTCCTCATACAACAGCTCGACAAATTTTTTATCATTGTACAGGATATTGCCAGCCTCGGGAGAATTCCAGTTGATGTAGCAGTGATAGGGGTATTTATTCATCTGAGAATAATAGGCTTCTGCCGCTGTTTTGGTGTTTTTTTCTACCGTACCACTTGGCATGATAAAGAGGTTTTTTACATATTCCCAGTTCAGCCAGATGGGGAAGATAGACTTGCAGTTATTGATGCGGTTATTGATGTGTCGATTGATGTCGATGATATATTGAACCGGACGGACATTGGCTTTTTCGATGATGATATTATTTTCTTCCAGCTGACGCAGACATTCTGTTGGAACATATTCAGGAAGACTGCTTAGGTTGGTAAGATGGTTTATAATACTATCGTTGATGTTTTTAAAGTTTAATTCAATGGATGTACGCAGCATACAAAGGTTTCGGATGATTTGTGCCTGTACATTTTGGTCAAGCTCCTCATAGATTTCCATTTTAGGAGGCTCATACTCATTTTCAAAATGCTTTTTTTCCACTCCGATTAAATAGGCTACTTTGGAGATGATATTATAGGTGCTGTTTGTGCGATCTAAAGGCTTTGGGTTTTCCTGGATGGATTCCTCTTCAAATTCTGCGGATTCTTGGTTTTCAGCAAGATCCTCTTGGTTTAAATACTGGTCCAGCTCGTTTAGAGTGATTAATTTTTTCATAGACACATTCCTTTCTGAATATAGTGTTTTATTGCTTAGAAAACAGAATCATTTGACCCGGTTTCTAATACTCATTATATGGTAAATATAAGACAGACATATGTCTGTCTTATATTTGTTATTAAAAACAAATTGCTTTTACTGCCTTGTTTATTTCTATTCTAACCTACAAACGTCTGTTTGTCCAATGTTTCATCTGAGAAATAGATATGTTGATATAAACATAAAATAGAAAAAAGAAGATGTTGATTTATAAAAAACGGGAAGCATTTGCTTCCCGTTTTTTTGTAAATTTTGTGTGTAGAATTGTATAGTGTTTCATGGAATGTAGGTTATTGAAGGGAGGATTTTTGAAGTTTTGATGATTAGAAGATAGGAAAAGATGAAAAATAAAGTACCAGAAAACCATATTCGGGGATGAACTCGTCAGGATAAATTTTATCTGCAAGGAAATGAAGAAGAAGGAAGGAGTATACTGCAAACGATTTTAAGTGGGGAAAATGATAGCGATTCCTGTACATCATTTCTTCACTTTAATTGGCACTAGGGAAGATGGATTGCTAAAAATATGCTTGGTAAAAGAAAATGATTCTTTATAAAATCGGAGTAAAATCGAAAATTTTTACGAAAGGAGGGAGCTTAGGGAAAAGGAGAGGAAGAAAGAATAAAAACTGAACGGGAGGAGAACTTGAGGAGAGGCAGAGATTCTTACAATGCTAAAACTACGCGCAAACAGCATAGTAAAGGGAAAAATAGAAGGAGTTGCTATACAGAACAGGAAGATTTTTGATAGGACTGCTGCCAGAAAGAGGGCGGATGCAAGGAAAAGAGTAAGAATAATACAAAATCAGAAGGGAATTTCTAAAAAACCCCCAAAAATCTTGCAAAATAATTGGGAAATTTGTTTGCAAAACTTATTTGTGTCACAAAAACTGTCACTGGTTGAAAAAGAAATGAATAGAAGTATAATAATAATATGAACGAAAATATCAAATTAAAAGGGGAAAAAGAAAGAAACGGATTGATTCATGCCGATAAAAGGTGAATCCTTCAAAAACAATTCAGAAAGTATGAGGAAAACTTCATGGAAAAAGAAAAAGACGAAATTGAAATTGACCTGCTTGCGTTGGCGCTTGCGGTCTGGAGGAAAATTTGGCTGGTATTGGCGATGGCGATTCTTGGAGCTGCGGTCGCATTTTCCTATGCCAAGTTTCTGGTGACCCCGCTGTATCAGGCAAAAGCGATGATGTATGTCAACAACAGTGCGATTTCACTGGGGAACGCCTCCTTCAGTATTTCTTCCGGTGAGTTGTCCGCGGCGCAGAGCCTGGTGGATACCTACATTGTCATTATGAAGAGCCGTCTGACGTTGGATACGGTCAACGAGAAGATTAAGGCGGTTGACCCGGAATGTGAATACACCTATGAGGAGCTGTCGGGCATGATTACAGCCGCAGCAGTCAACGGCACCGAAATTTTTGAAATTGTGGTGACCAACCCGGACAACCAGAAAGCAGAGCTGATTGCCAATACCATCGCGGATGTTTTGCCGAAGAAGATTGCAAGCATTGTAGAGGGCAGCTCGGTTCGTATTGTAGACTATGCGATTGTTCCTGCATATCCGGTATCTCCAAGTGTGACCAAATACACAGCAATCGGTCTCTTATTCGGCGGTATGCTCAGTGTGGGCATCATTGTTCTGATGGAGCTGATGAATGAATCCATCCGTTCGGAAGATTATCTGCTTCAGACATACGATCTGCCAATCCTTGCAGTTGTTCCGGCAATGGGAGCAACGAGCAGATCCCGTGGAATCAGTGAGTATCAGAAGCAAAACGGAAAGGAAAAAGAATAATGTTCTGGAGCAAAAAGAAACAAAACCAAAAGTTGTTCGCCGATGTTGCATCGGAACAGCAGAGTATGATGGGAAGCAACCTCAATTTTGCAGCATCCGAAGCGTATAAACTGTTGCGCACCAACCTGACCTTTTCCTTTACCGATGATGAAGAACAAAAGATTATCGGAATTACAAGCTCTGTAAAAGGAGAAGGAAAAAGTATTACAGCGATCAATCTCGCGTATACCATCGCAGAGGCAGGCAAAAAGGTGCTGTTGATGGAATGTGATATGCGACTGCCGACAATCGCCAAGCGATTGAGCTTAAAATCCAATAAAGGATTGTCCAACCTTTTGGTCGGCATGAATTCAGCCAATGAGGTTATCCAGGAAGGAATTCTGTCCAAAACAATGGATGTCATTCCGGCAGGCGATATTCCTCCAAATGCGTTAGAGCTGTTGGCATCCAATCGAATGGAGTACACACTGGAATACCTTTCGGAGTATTACGACTACATCCTTTTGGACCTGCCTCCGGTGACAGCGGTTGCCGATGCACTGGTTGCTTCTAAACTGGTATCGGGTATGATTGTCGTGGTTCGACAGGATTATGTGGGAAGAGCCGCTTTATCGGAAACGATGCGCCAGCTGAAATATGCCAATGCAAAGGTGCTGGGCTTTGTCTTTAACAGTGTGGATGATTCTACCCTGCCATACAACAAAAAATATTACCGCAAGGGATATTACAAGGGAAAATACGGCTATAACTATGGCTATCAGTATGGTTACGGACATCAGCAGGTAGAGAAAGCACAGGAGAAAGTAGGACAAAAATGATTGATTTTCATACCCACATCTTGCCGAAAATGGACGATGGAAGCAAAAGCACAGAAGAGTCGATTGCGATGCTGAAGATGCAGGCAGAGCAGGGCATCCGATGGGTGGTTGCTACTCCGCATTTTTATGCAGAGCATGAAAGTCCACAGGATTTTTTGCAGCGACGCAATCACTCCTATCAGTCCTTGCAAAAGGAGATTGAACGGCAAGGGTTGCAGGACCAGCTTCCCAAAATTCGATTGGGTGCAGAGGTGCGGTATTTTGAAGGAATCAGTCACAGCAGTGCTGTCCACGATTTGAAGATAGAAAATACAGACCTGTTGTTGTTGGAGATGCCGTTTGTACCCTGGAGTCAACGGATGATTCAGGAGGTCAAGGCAGCACAGCAGTTTAACTTAACCATTCTACTGGCACATGTTGAACGATACCGAAAGACACAGGGATTTTTCTTCCATAAAAAGCTGGAGGAAATGGGAGCCTTGATTCAATCCAATGCAGAATTTTTTCTCAATAAACAAACCAGAAAAAAGGCGATGCATTTGTTTGAACAAGGTAAAATCAATTTGTTGGGGTCGGATTGTCACAACGGTACGGTTCGACCGCCCAATCTGGGGGAGGCTGTGCAGCTTCTGACCGAACAGTTTGGGGATTTGTCTGTTCGTTATCTGCAGGATCAGCAGAGAAGATATATGAAAGGAATTGATTAAGATGAAAAAATTCATGACACTTTTTTTGACAATGGCTTTGATTGCCTCGATGTCTCTGACAGGAGTTGCAGCTAATTTTACCCCTAGCGTACAGGGAAAACCGGCACCGGAGGTTGTTACCAATGTGGTGACCACCCCAGATGGTAAAAAACAATCCTATGTAGCACAGGTGATCGATAAGGAAGGCAAAGTAATCAAAAACATTGAGAAAGACAGTGTTGTCATTACCCCGATTTCCAAGTCTAAAAAAGCAACACCGGAAGTAAAGGCAGCTTTGGATAAAGCCTACAAACAGATTAAAGATGCCAAATCTTTGAAAGACTTGGTACCGGATATTGAAACACACCTGAAGAGCCTTTCTAAAACCTTGAAGGTGGAAGATATGGTTACCCGCGATTTGTTTAATATTTCGGTCAACAAGGAAACAGAACAGTATCTCAAGAATGGTAACTCCCTCAAGCTTAGCTTCCAGTTGGGCGTGAAGCCAAACACCAAGGTAGTTTGCATGACACTTGTTGATGGAAAATGGACGGTAATCGATCAGTCAAAGGTGAAGGTCAACAAAGACGGTACCGTAACCGTAGAGTTTACCTCTGCAGGTCCGGTGGCATTTGCAGTACAGAAAACAAAAACGGTCGCAAAGACTCTGAGCAGAGCATCCCGCTCCTAGTAAGCCGGGATAAGATGGAAAAAAGTTTGGAGGATCATGGATGCCACAGGTTCACGTAAAAAAGAGCAATACCAAAAAGATTCTCGTTCTGGTTGCAGTTTTGCTTCTTTGCTTGGGTGTAATTGGAGCCGTTTCCTTTTGGGAAGCCGGGCAGGAGAAGGAAGCCATGTCGGTTCAGGCAGAGATTGATGAGTCGGCACGCAGAAGAAGAGAAGGCTGGATTGAGCGGGATGGAGTCTGGTATGCTCCCAAGCAGGGACAGGAAACGATGTTGCTGATTGGTCTGGATAAGATGGATCCTCTAAAACAATCCGAAGGCTATAACAATAATACGCAGGCAGACTTTTTGCTACTGGCAGTTTTTGATGATATAGAAGAAAAGGTCCATGTCCTTCATATCAACCGAGACAGTATGGCAGAAATTCCTGTGTTGGGTGTCGATGGTCAGCCGGCCGGTAGCGTTACCGGTCAGCTGGCGTTGGCTTATACCTATGGTAGCGGCTTGAATGATAGCTGTGTCAATACAGTAGATGCAGTTTCGGATTTTCTTTATGGAATAGAAATCGACCACTATGTTGCCATGACTATGGGAGCTATCCCGTATCTCAACGATTTGATTGGCGGGGTAGAAGTTACTGTTTTAGATGATTTTTCCGGTATCGACGACAGTTTGGTGGAAGGGGAAACAATCACCCTGAAGGGTGAGCAGGCACTCCATTATGTCCGCAATCGTGCAGAATTGGAGGACAGCACCAACCTCAACCGTATGAAGCGCCAGCAGCAGTATTTGATGGCAGCAGCTCAAAAGATTGAAAATTTGGATGAGGATTTTACAATTTCACCGGAGCAGCTGGCACAGATTGCAAAATATATCCTTTCCGATTGTTCGATTGACACGCTTTCCAGAATGTCAGAGCAGTTTGGAACATACAAGCTACAGGAGCTTCAAGATATCCAGGGTGAAGCGGTGCAGGGCGAAGAATACATAGAATACTATGTCGATGAAGATGCCCTGGCAGAGCAGGTACTGGAATTGTTCTATGAAGAAAAATAGTTAAGAACGAAATAACAAGACAATATGAACTTGAGTTAGAAATCCATTTTTCAGGTGGGTTTGGTCTTTTTTACCCTTTTTTAAGGAAATCAAGGTGATTTTTGGCGCTGTAAAAATTGTTCCTGTTCATGATCATCCTCCAGACGGGTATGGGAAGAGGAAAAACGCACACAAAAAAATCCCAAAAGGGCAAAGAAGAGAAAAAATACACACAGGATGATGATTCCTAAAATCATAAAATCAATGGGGACCTCCTTTATCACATACTGTTATTACAAGTATAATGCAGGAAGGATAAAAAGATTGTCGAAATGAAAGACAGAAGAATGCATGATAGAAAGGACTGATAGACCTTGTACAAGAAATTTGAAACCAGCTGGTTAAAACATATCGACTTTTTACTTGTCGACGTCTTGGGCTTACAGCTGGGATTCACCATTGCATATCTTTTGTCATTTGCAATTTTTGATTGGGATGCTTCCTACTTTGGAGACCTGTATTTTCAGATTTCCATGATGCTGTTGGTGACCAACGGATGTGCCGGCTTTTTGGATGAAGGCTACCACAACATCTTGCGGCGAGGATATATCCAGGAGAGCAAAGCGAACTTAAAGCATGTGATGCTGATTATGGCAATGATGCTGTTGTATTTTTATATTACTCGTCAAATTGTTAGAATCAATCCTGTGTTCTTTTTGATGATGGCAGCTTTCTCTGTATTTTTGACCTATGGGTTGCGCTGCGGGTATAAGTTTCTGCTCAGACGAAGAAGAGAAAACAACCCGGAACAGAGCTATCATATGATGGTGCTGACCTGTAAAGAGCGTTTAGAGGAGGTTCTTGAAGGGTTAGAAGGTCCTGCCTGTAAAATTTGCGGTATCTGTTTAGCCGATGAAAAAGAGGTTGAGCAGCATCAGGGAATCCCAGTTGTATGCGGAATGGAACACCTGTTAGATTACATCAAGGAAAATGTGGTGGATGGGTTGTTCATTGATTTGCCAGATTCCATACCGCTTCCAAATTCAATTCTTTCCATCTGTGCTACTATGGGTGTTTCCACCCATCTGGGTCTTGCCAGAAAGGATTACGCTCATCAGGGGGAAATCGTGGAGAGAATCGGCGAATATACCGTATTGACCAGAAGTGTACGGATTGTAACCGTGCGGCAGCTTTTTGTGAAGAGAGCAATCGACATCTGCGCCGGTCTTGCCGGAGTGCTGGTGACCGGAATCTGTTTTCTGTTTGTAGCACCATTGATTTACATAGCAAGCCCGGGTCCTATCTTCTTTTCGCAAACCAGAGTAGGCAAGAACGGCAGACTTTTTAAGATATACAAGTTCCGTTCGATGTACATGGACGCAGAGGAACGGAAAAAAGAATTGATGAAACAGAACAAGATAGCCGATGGCATGATGTTCAAGATGGATGATGACCCGCGTATCATCAAGGGTATCGGTCATTTTATACGGGATTATAGCATCGATGAGCTTCCGCAGTTGTGGAATGTTTTAAAGGGGGAAATGAGCCTGATTGGCACCAGACCTCCGACAGTGGATGAATACGAAAAGTATAATTACCACCATAAAATCCGACTTGCAATCAAACCGGGTATCACCGGAATGTGGCAGGTCAGCGGCAGAAGCAACATCACCGACTTTGAACAGGTGGTGGAGCTGGATGCAAGCTATATTACCAACTGGAGTTTGGGTCTGGATTTTAAGATTCTTCTGAAAACCATCAAGGTTGTTCTGCAGAAAGATGGAGCATCATAAGCAAAATTCAGAAGATAATACTGTACTATCATAACAAAAAATTATGAAATTTTAAAGGGGTAAATATATAGAAAAGGTGAATGGAGGAAAATAGAGATGGGCAGACACGTAAAACCGGCGCTTGTAATCATGGCGGCAGGCATCGGCTCTCGCTATGGAGGCGGAATCAAGCAGTTGGAGCCGGTCGGAGCCAACGGAGAGATTATTATGGATTACTCCATCCATGATGCGCTTGCAGCAGGTTTTCGTAAAATTATTTTTGTCATCCGACACGACATCGAACAGGATTTTCGCGAAGTTATCGGAGACCGAATTGAAAAAGAAACTGCTCATCTGGGTGTATCTTTCCACTATGCTTTTCAGGAGTTGGATGACCTGCCTGCCGGTTATTCGCTGCCACAGGGAAGGAGCAAGCCTTGGGGAACCGGACAAGCTGTTTTGTGCTGTAAGGAAATTCTGGATGGACCATTTGCTGTAATCAATGCAGATGATTATTATGGCAAGCAGGCATTCCGCAACCTGTATGATTTTTTGGAAGAAAATAAAGACGAGTGCCAATTCTGTATGGCTGGTTTTGTATTGAAGAATACGCTTAGCGATAACGGAGCTGTCACCCGCGGAATCTGTCAAATGGATGAGCAGAATTACCTCCAGACGGTGCATGAAACTGCTGGAATTGTGAAGATTCCAGGCGGAGCAGTGGCGGGAGAAGAGGTATTGGACACCGAATCTCTGGTTTCGATGAATATGTGGGGGTTGACCGTAGATTTTCTGGCAATGCTTGAAGAAGGATTCCACAGTTTTTTGGAAAGCATGAATGGAAATGAGCAGAAGGCAGAATTTTTGCTCCCGATTTTTATTGATGAACTGCTCCAAAAAGGAAAAGGAAAGGTAAAAGTTTTGCCGACCCACGACCAATGGTTTGGTGTTACTTACAAGGAAGATAAGCCGAGTGTTGTATCGGCGTTTCAGCAGTTGATGGAACAAGGGGAATATCAGACGCCCCTGTTTGGCGATCTGTAAAGGAGTTTGAATGAAGAGAACGCTGTGTTTCCGAACGATTTTTGCTGTTTTGGTGATTGGCATTATGGCAACCGTATTTTTCTTTTCCTCACAAAGCGGTGGAGAATCCAACCATCTGAGCCAAGGCGTTTTGGAACACATTTTAGGTTTCTTTCAAATCCATGTAGACCCGATGAAGCTGGATCAGTATAACCTTGTCCTTCGCAAAATTGCCCATTTTTCTCTGTACTTTTTACTGGGTGCAGGGGCAATGGGATTTTTGCTTACCACCCCGCTCAAGAAAAAATATTGCTTTATGCTCTCCCTTGTGTTCTGTGTGCTCTTTGCAGCCACCGACGAGTATCATCAGTTCCTGTTGGGTACACGTAACGGAAATGCTTTGGATGTTCTGCTGGACTCGATGGGGGCGATGGTGGGAGTGAGTGCGATTGGTGCTTGGAAAAGAATTCGCAAATAAATTAGAATTGTAATATTTTTGTGTTGATATGAGTGCTGTAGGAGGAAAGTTGTGGTAGCAAAAGAAAAGCTTAACATATGTATGCTGGGGCACAAACGAGTACCCTCGCGTGAGGGCGGAATTGAAATTGTTGTGGAAGAATTATCAACACGAATGGTGGCGCTAGGACATGAGGTGACCTGTTATAACCGTGGAGGTCATCATGTGAGCGGTCAAGAGTTTGATGATAAAAAAAGGATGAAATATAGAGGAATCAAACTGAAAACAGTTCCTACCATTAATCTGAAAGGGATTGCAGCAATGTCTTCCTCGTTCTTTGCTGCCATCATGGCTACATTTGGTAAGTTTGATGTTGTCCATTTTCATGCAGAAGGACCTTGTGCGATGCTCTGGCTCCCGAAACTGTTCGGCAAGAGATGTGTGGCAACAATCCATGGTTTGGATCATCAGAGAGCAAAATGGGGGAAACTTGCCAGTACATACATTATGCTGGGTGAAAAGTGTGCAGCAAAATTTGCAGATGAGATTATTGTTCTTTCAGGAGGTGTGCAAAAGTATTTCAAAGATACATATAACCGGGAAACAAAATTCATACCGAATGGTGTTAATCGTCCGGAAATAAGAGATGTAGATTTGATTCGTGATAAATTTGGTCTTGAAAAAGATAGTTATATTCTTTTTTTAGGAAGGTTGGTTCCAGAAAAAGGAATTCAATATTTGATTGAAGCATTTAAAGAAGTCCATACCGATAAAAAACTTGTGATTGCTGGAGGTAGTTCAGATACAGATGAATTTGCAAATGAACTGAGAGAAAGGGCATCTGGGGATGAACGAATTATCTTTACAGGTTTTGTTCAAGGACAACTGTTAGATGAATTGTACAGCAACGCCTATTTTTATACTCTGCCAAGTGATTTGGAAGGAATGCCACTTAGTTTGCTGGAAGCGATGAGTTATGGTAATTGCTGTCTAGTGTCTGATATTGAAGAATGCGCTTCTGTTGTGGAGGATCGAGCAGTTACTTTTAGAAAATCCGATGTGGCAGATTTAAAGAATAAGTTGCAGATGCTCTGCGATAATACAAAATTGATTTTTGATTATAAAGAACAGGCAGCAGACTTTATATTTAGCAAATATGATTGGGATATAGTAACAGAAAAAACGATAGAGTTGTATCAAAAATAAAAGAGGAATTATGAAAATACTGATGATTAACAATCTCCTCTAACTGAACGCAGGTAGTGAGATGTACATAGTGAAAACGCCGGAAAAATAGCGTATTTACGGCACTTTTCAAGAGATGAGTGAGGCTGCGAGAGCGGTTTTTATCTCAGAACCTGTTTTCGGTAACAGCAGATGATTTTATCATAAGGACTTTCAGTATCGCTACCTGCGTTTGTATAGAACACTCTGGTTTATGAACAACACATTGGAAGTGCTTCATCTGAACAGAGGTAGTGAAATAGAACATAAAATAAGGAGAAATTTAACGTGAGGACGCTGATTTTGAATAAATTTCTGCACCGAAACGGCGGAAGTGAGACGTATATATTCAAATTGGGTGAACAGCTTCAGAAGATGGGACACGAGGTCCAGTACTTCGGTATGGAGCATGAGGGCCGCTGCGTTGGCAACCGGGTCAATGCTTACACAAGTGACATGGACTTCCACGGCGGCAGCAAACTGAGCAAGCTGACCTACCCGATCAAGACCATCTACAGCAAGGAAGCAAGAGTACAACTGAGAAAAGTTCTGGACGACTTCAAGCCGGATGTCTGTCACCTGAACAATTTTAACTACCAGCTGACACCTTCCATCATCCTGGAAATCGTGAAGTGGCGTAAGGAAACCGGAAGGGATTGTAAGATCATCTTCACGGCACATGACTACCAGCTGGTCTGCCCGAACCACATGCTGAACAATCCGAACACCCACCAGAACTGTGAGAAGTGCCTCGGCGGCCATTTTGTGAACTGCATAAAAGAAAAGTGCATCCACGGTTCCACGGCGAAATCTGCCATCGGCATGATAGAGGCTGAGTTCTGGAAGTGGAAGGGTACCTACAAGTACATTGACACTATGATCTGCTGCTCGGAGTTCATGAAGACCAAGATGGACAGCAATCCGCTGTTTGCGACGAAGACCGTGGCAATGCACAACTTTATCGACAAGGTGGAGTGGAAAGAGACTCCGAAGAAGGATTACGTCCTCTACTTCGGCCGTTTCTCTGAGGAGAAGGGTATCGGCACACTCATCAAGGTCTGTAAGGAACTGCCGGATGTGCAGTTCATCTTCGCCGGCACTGGTCCTCTGGAAGAGACAGTAAATGGTATTAAGAACATCAAGAACGTTGGTTTCCAGAAAGGCGAGGCACTGGAGAAGCTGATCCGTGAGGCACGGTTCTCCATTTACCCGTCTGAGTGGTACGAGAACTGCCCGTTCTCCGTAATGGAATCCCAGATGTATGGCACACCGGTACTGGGAGCAGACATTGGTGGCATCCCGGAACTGATTCAGGTCGGCAAGACCGGTGAGCTGTTTGAGAGTGGTAATGCCGAAGATCTGAAGAAGAAGATCGAGAAGCTCTGGGGTGATGAGAAGCTGTGTGAACAGTATAGCAAGAACTGTAAGGACATCAGCTTCGATACCATTGATGAGTATTACGAGAAAATTATGAAAGTTTATAGATAAAAAATTGACAAGGCCATTTGTTGTGTGATGCAGGTATAAGTTTCCCTTATATTAAAGAATTGCATTATAATGCGCTTGGTCTTCGAAATGAGAAATATTTCCGAGGTAAAAAAATGAGTTTGAGTTTGGTTTTACCATGCTACAATGTGATGAAATATTTGCCGAAGTGCTTAGATAGTATCTTTAAAAATGATTGTAATGATATTGAAATTATATTGGTGAATGACGGCTCTTCTGATGATATCGGTGGGGGCTTAAGCCGATATTTTAATAAGAACAATTGTGATCACAATATAGAATTTGAATACAAAGATGCACGGATTAAAATAATTCACACATGTAATAGTGGTGTTTCAGCGGCAAGAAATACAGGAATTGAAAATGCAACTAGTGATTACATTGTATTTATTGATCCGGACGATACTATAAAAGAAAATTATTTTTCCACGATAAAGGCACTTATGACATCGACAAGCGTAGATGTTGCCATTTTGGGATTCTATCAGATTGTAGAAGACAAAGATGGAAATATAGTAAAAGAAGGAGAAATTTTTCCCCAAAAGAATTATATTTCTAATTCAGTCGAAGAGACAGTGAGAAATGTCCTTCCCAAATATCTTGGATATTCAGTCGAGGACATTTTGGAATGGGTGAAGTCAACAGAGGCAATATCGAAAAGACTTGAATGGGGAGCTGTTTGGCGAAATGTGTATCGTAGAGATTTTCTGAACAAAAATCAAATTCGTTTTAATCCTTCAATCCGTTTAAATGAGGATAGTATGTTCAATGCAATGTGCTTTTCTCGAGCACAAAAAATTAGAACGTTAAATAAGGGATTTTATTGCTATACGATTCGTCCATCTGGTGCCTTTATGAAAAAACGAGATGCAGAACTAGTGGGAAATAAAATGGCATTGCTCGAAGCGCGTAGTAACATTGTGAAGGATCTGAATGAAAGAGGCTTTAATTTTTCTGTTAAAGACTATGCAGGATCAAATGTTATGTCCTGCTTTGAACTGATAATTAAGATGCCTTTTTCTGCAAGAAGAGAGACGAAAAAGTATATCAGCAATCTGCTCGTTAAAGAGTCTATAAAAATTTTACCGTTTACAGGGCGAAAAAAAGTAGATATTCCGCTTTTAGCGTTGAAATGCAACTTACAAGCCTTGATGATATATGCGGTGAATCTTGGTAAACTTTTTGGAGTTCAATTTCAACTATAAATTATATATTTATGTCATCAATTGAGATGAACATTAGGAAAAAATGATAAAGGTGTATCAGCAAGACTGGTATGTGAGGAGAGAATTTGTGGCTACAAAAGCGGATCGATATGAGGGAATAGATGGATTGAAGGCGTATGCCATTATTGGCATTGCGTTGATGCATGTCCTCGCAAATGGAGAATATGGGATAGGAGGATTTGTGTTTGAACGGCTAATACCATCTTTCACAAACCTCGTTTTCCTTTTTATGATGGTCAGCGGTTTTGGTATGTGCTGTGGCTATTACCAGAAAATTGTTGACCAGAAGATCAGCGTAGAGGATTTCTACAAGAAACGGTACATCAAAATCTGGCCGTATTTTGCACTGCTTTGTGCGTTGGATTTTGTGATTTCACCAAGCAAGGAATCCTTGTTTGAGGTTTTCGCAAACTTGACATTATGCCAAGGGCTTCTGCCGAACGCCAAGATTTCGGTCATTGGTGTGAGTTGGACACTGGCGGTTATTTTTGTGTTCTACATGCTGTTCCCGTTTTTCTGCTTCCTGATTGGAAATAAGAAGAGAGCGTGGGGCGTAGCAGTTACGGCACTGATGTTTAACTGGTTGTGCGCTAATTACTTCAAAGCTGGAAGGACTAATATCGTCTACGATGCGATTTACTTTATTGCAGGTGGCCTGATTTTCCTTTATCGAAAGGAACTGGCTGAGTTTGCATCGAAGTATAAGGTCATCGCAGGAGCGATTTTACTGATTGCCACAGTTGCCTATTTTGCAGTAGGCGGTTCTACACTCACAATGTTGTTCTTCTGTGTGGCAGCACTGATCTATACCCTCGGATGCAAGCGGGGGGGGGTCCTGGTCAATCCAGTTGCCAAGTTCCTCGGTGGTATCAGCTTCGAGATTTATCTGTGCCACATGGTAATTTATCGTGTGCTTGAGAAGCTACACTTTGTTCATCTATTTGAAAATGGTCTGCTGGCATATATCTTCACAGCTGTTGCAGTCATCTGCGGCTCGGTTTTGTTCTCGGTATGTGCCAAGTGGTTCTTAAATAAAGTCGAAACATTCTTAAAAGAGAGAGTTAGGAGAGTTAATCATGTCTGAAGAAAAGAAGTTAAATGGTACGGTCATCGTCACTTATCGTTGCAATGCTCGTTGCTCTATGTGCAACCGTTATAAGGCACCTTCCAAGCCGGAAGAGGAAATCAGCATCGAAACCATTAAGAAGCTGCCGAAAATGTACTTCACAAACATCACTGGCGGCGAGCCGTTTATCCGCACCGACCTGAAGGATATCGTGCGTGAACTGTACAAGAAGTCCGACCGTATCGTTATTTCCACGAACGGTTTCTTCACTGACCGTATCGTTGATCTGTGTAAGGAGTTCCCTCAGATCGGTATCCGTATCTCTATCGAGGGTCTGGAACAGACTAACAATGAGATCCGTGGTCTGCAGAACGGCTACCAGCGTGGGTATGGCACGCTGAAGAAGCTGCGTGAGATGGGCATGAAGGATGTCGGCTTCGGCATGACTGTTCAGGACAAGAACGCTCCTGACCTGGTTCCTTTGTACAAGATCTCCGATGAGATGGGCATGGAGTTTGCAACTGCTTCTCTGCACAACAGCTTCTACTTTGTTGAGGCAAAGAATATCATCCACGACCGTCCGATGGTTGCCAAGAACTTCGAGAACCTGGTCAATGAACTGCTCCGCAGCAACAGCCCGAAGAAATGGTTCCGTGCATACTTCAACCACGGTCTGATCAACTATATCTACGGTCAGAAGCGCCTGCTTCCTTGCGACATGAGTTTTGACACCTTCTTCATCGATCCGTATGGCGATGTTATGCCTTGCAATGGTACCAAGGATAAGGAAGTCATGGGCAACCTGAATAATCAGACCTGGGATGAGCTGTGGAACAGCCCGGAAGCAGAGAAGGTTCGTGCAAAGGTTCGCTGCTGCGACCGTGACTGCTGGATGATTGGTTCTGTCAGCCCGGCTATGCATAAGTACATCTGGAAGCCTGCTACCTGGGTTCTGGTTCACAAGTTCAAGGCTCTGTTCACTAAACATCCGTACAGCATGTACGAGCTGAAGATCTGCCGTGACTACCGTGATGGCAAGGTCACCAAGGAAGAACTGGATAAGTGCAGCACCTGCGATATGAACTGTGTGATTAACAATGGTCTGAGTGAGGCGAGCAAGGAGCAGCTGAAGCATAAGACCGGCGAGGAAATTGTGGACGCTGATATCGCACAGCAGATGGAGACGAAGTGATGAATATCCTGTATATAGCTTATTCATGTAACCCTTTTGCTGGAAGTGAAGATAAAATTGGTTGGTGCGTTCCTTATGAAAGTTCAAAAACAAATAAAGTTTATGTGATCACAAAAGAAGAGCAACGTGAGCCAGTCGAAAAATATTTGCAGAGTCACCCACTTAAAAATATAAAGTTTTATTATGTTGACATCCCGAATTTTTACAAGAAAATCTTCAAGGGATTTATGTATTCTGGAAGACTTAATGTGTGGAATAGACGGGTGCTTCCTCTTGCAAAGAAAATCTGTGCGGATCAAAAAATTGACATTATACATCAGATTACGCCAATTGAGTTCCGTGCAATTGGAGACTATGGAAAGATAGCAAATATCAAATTTGTCTGTGGGCCACTTGGTGGAGGAGAGTCTTTGCCTAATGGGTTAAAAAATTACGCAAAGGGACATGAAATTATTGAAGTCGTCCGTTCAGGAATAAATCGCTGGTATCGTTTTAAGCTGAGAATCACGGGGAAACTAAATCGCTGCGATTATATTATGTTTGCAAATAAAGAGACTCGAGATTTTTTAGGATTAGACGAAAAATTCCCTTTGGTTACAGAAATTGCTGCGGATGAAATATCGATTGAGAAAAGAACTATATCAAATGATATAAATGATGAACGCGTTTTCCTGTTTGCGGGAAGAATGGTGTATCGAAAAGGGCTGGAATTACTCTTTGATGCAATAATGGAAATTCCTGATGAATGGAAATATATAGTGAAAATAGTAGGAGATGGTCCGGATTTTTTACATCTAAAGCATCGATGCGAATCAAATTCTTTATTGTCTGCACATGTACAGTTTATGGGGGCGGTTCAATATTCTGAAATGCAAAGGGAATATGAACTGTCAGATGTACTAATTATGCCAAGTATTAGAGAAACAACTGGAACGGTGCTTATCGAAGCCATGTCTCAAGGAATGCCTGTAATTACAATTAACAAGTTTGGAGGAGCAATACTGGTAGATGAGAATACGGGCTGGTTATATAACGGCGAAAATCGAAAATCATACATAGATGGTTTAAAAAATGCAATGGTTGCTTGTATTGAAAATCCGAAAGAAGTAGAAAGACGCGGACAAAATGCTAGAGAGAAAGTAAAAGGTTATACATGGAAAAGAAAATGTAATCAATATGAGGAAATATATAAAAGTCTAAATTGTGTTGACTAAAATTGTAATTAATAATGGCTCTGTATGTAAAGATGCATAGAGGTAAGGAGTATTGGATTGAGGCAAATGGATAAAAAGGATGGTATGAGTAAAACGGTTACGGTAGTTATACCGATTTATAATGTTGAAAAATACCTGAATAGATGCATTGAAAGTGTTGTTGGTCAAACATACGAAAATTTGGAAATTATATTAGTGGATGATGAATCGCCAGATAATTGTCCCCAAATTTGTGAGGATTGGAAAAATCGAGATAATAGGATTAAGGTAGTGCATAAAAAGAATGCTGGCTTGGGATACGCAAGAAATACTGGCATCGATTGTGCAACTGGAGAGTATATCTGTTTTGTTGATAGCGACGATTATGTTGCTGCAGATATGGTTGAAAAAACATATAAATGTGCAGAACAGTATAATGCGGATATAGTATTATATGGATATAACGTAGTCGACTCTAATGGGAAAAAGGTGAAGGAATGTATACCAAAGCCTTATAAGACATTTTATAAAAATGAGGAAATACAAAAATATGTCTTACCTAATATGATAGCGACTGATCCAAATGCAGGAGACGAATTTTGGATGAGTATGTGCGGCGGGTTATTCTCAATGCGACTAATCAATGAAGCAAACTGGCGGTTGGCGTCAGAAAGAGATATTATATCTGAAGATGTATATTCATTACTTCAGTTATACAATAGTGTAACAAGTGTTGCATTTTTAGCTGAGCCCTTTTATTACTATTGTGCAAATATGGGGTCTCTAACACATACGTTAAGAGTGGATCGCTATGAGAAAATTAAAGATTTTTACGATCGAGCAATTAATGAATGTGAAAAATTAGGATATTCCGAGGAAATAAAACTTCGTTTATCAAAACCATATATGGATAATACTATCGCAGCGCTTAAGATGATTCTCCAATCTGATTTGATAACTAAACAAAAAAAAGATATGTTTATGGACATAGTAAAAGACGAACATCTTCATAGGGTAATCAAAAATGTAAATATGAAAAAGATGACCCTAAAAAAGAGGCTGTTTTGGCAGGCAGTAAGGTACAAGATATATTATATGAGCTATTTTATGGTCGAGATGAGGATATAATATATGATAATTGAAAAAACAGGAAATTCATTATATTTTCATAAAAACATAAAATCATTGGTCTGGTTTCAATTATATTGGCTGATGTTTTATGGAGTACTTAGAGATCTTGTTGGAGTTCCTGGGTATGTGGCATATGTGCTGGATTTGTTTAATATTATTCTCATTGCTTATGTAATTGCTAATGGAAAAATGATTAAATACAGGAACAGTAGGGTTGGACTGTGGATAATATTGTCTTTTTTTTGCTCTACGGTTATAGGGCTAATTGCAGTAGAGGGTTCTCCAATACTCTATGTATGGGGTTTTAGAAATGTTTTTAGATATTATGCATATTTTATATCATGTATTGCGCTATTGGATATATCAGATGTGCTAGAGATTATTCCAAAACTAAAAAAAATATATATAATTAATTTCTTTATCTGCCTTTTAGAGTTTGGATTGGGGTACTCGGGAGATAATATCGGAGGAATTTTTGGAACACAATCAGGGTGTAATGGATATTTGAATCTATTTCTGATTGTGGTATCTGCAATTTATGTGACAGAATATCTGGAAAAAAAGATAGGCCTTACACGGATTATGCTTGCTATAGTTAGTTGCTTCTTTTTGATGGCAATAGCAGAATTAAAAGTTTATCTTTTTGAACTTCCAATTATTATTTTAATTGGAATGATTAATGCTAAATTTAGCTTTAGAAAAATTATTATTATTATGTTTGGAGTTTGTGGAATAGCTATAGGAATTTCAATGCTTGGGCATTTTTTTGAATCATCTGGTTTGGATTTTTTTACTTCCGATGCGATTTCAAAATACATGGGTGATAGTGGATACACAAACACAGGTGACCTAAGTCGAATGAATGCAGTTTCGCAACTCTATGAAAGATTCCTGCAAGGAAATTTTTGGGAATCAGTGTTTGGTATAGGACTTGGAAATGCGAGCTATTCGGCAGCGTTTTCATTTTTTAATAGTCGGTTTTATCTTCTTCATCAAGCATTGCATTATCAATGGTTTACTGATGCAATAATTTTTATTGAAACTGGAACTGTTGGTCTCGTACTTTATGAATTATTCTTTCTAAGAGTATTTACTTACTCAAGAAAAATTAATAAAAGAATTGCAAATGAATATAGTGGCGATTTTTCACAACAACTTAGATGTGTAGTACAAGTGGCTGGAATTACGGCGATATTATGTGTTGTCAATTCGGTTTATAACAGTGCTTTAAATATGGATGCGGGCTATATGGTGTATTTCATTTTTGCAATTCCGGCAATTGTTGATGTGTTTATGAAGGGAAACGGTTGTTATGATAAATAAAATACTTAGAAAGTTACTCTATGGAAATAAAGCAGATTCAAAAACATATATTGAATATCTCCGCAGTTTGGGCATGAAGATTGGTGAAGAAACCACGATATATGTTCCGACAAAAACTCAAATTGATACTACACGCCCGTGGTTAATTTCAATTGGGAATAACGTGAAGATTACAGAGGATGTTACCATTCTCACGCATGGCTTTGACTGGTCTGTATTGAAAGGTGTCTATGGAGACATTTTAGGATCGGGGGAGGGGGTGTGGCAATTGGCAACAACGTTTTTATCGGTATGAAGTCAACAATCCTAAAAGGTGTTCATATAGGTAATAATGTCATAATTGGTGCTAATTCCCTCGTTAATAAAGATATTCCAGATAACTGTGTGGCAGCAGGGAATCCTTGTAAAGTTATTATGGGACTAGAGGCGTATCATGAAAAACGTAAAGCGGCACAAGTAGCAGAAGCAAGAGAACTTGTTCAATTGTACCGGGAGCGTTATGGAAGAGAGCCAGATGAGAAAGCACTGCATGAGTTTTTCTGGCTCTTCACAGATGGAAACGATGAACTTCCAGAGTGCTGGGAAAGCATGATGAAACTCGGTGGAAATTACGAATATACTAAAGAACAGTTTAAGAAAAACAATAAGAAATTCAAAGATATGGATGAGTTCCTGAAACAAATTTGATGATAAGGCGTGCATAGAATGAAGGAGGATTGTGGAAATGAAAGTGTGTATCTTGTCAATGCAACAGATTGATAATATGGGGTCCTTACTTCAATCTTATGCACTGAAAACAACAATTGAAAAACTGGGTAATGAAGTAGAGTTTATAGACATCCAAAAAAGAGATGATGACTATAAGCTCTTGGGAAATTACAAACAAGAATATCACGAAGAACGTGAGAAGGATGGACTTCTAGGAAAAATTAGTAAGATTGATTGCTACACAATAAATCGTCTGAGAATCAAAAGAAAAAGTGTAGAGCAAGGGATTGTTTTTGATGAATTTCGTAAAGAACATTTAAATATAGATAAAAAAAGTCGTCAGTATGATCTTTGCGTAATTGGCAGTGATGAAGTGTTTAACTGTTTGAATTCAGGAACTTGGGGATTCACATCACAGTTATTTGGTAATGTTCCGGAGGCAAACAAGGTAATTACCTACGCGGCCTCCTGTGGTTCTACCAAATATGAGGAACTTCCAGAAACGGTTGCTGAAAAAATCAGGGAAACATTTGAGAATGTAGCAGCTTTTTCGGTGAGAGATGAGAATACGCACAAATTTGTTGGAAAACTAATAGATAAGCCAATAAATGATAATTTAGATCCTGTGCTTATATATAATTTTGACAGCGAGGTGGAACAGGCAACTTTACCTAAAATGCCAAAGCATTATTGTGTGGTTTATTCCTATTATAACCGAATTCATACGGCAGAAGAGATTGATGCAATTAAAGGGTTCTGTAAAAAATATCAATTGACACCGGTTGCAATTGGTGCACCGCAATTCTGGATTAAAGATTATATTGTATGTTCACCATTTCAGTGCCTGAAGATTTTTAAAGAGTCGGGTTTTGTAATTACGGATACATTCCATGGTACAATTTTTGCTTCAAAATATGCAGATAAATTTGCAGTGTTGGCAAGAGCCAGCAATAAAAATAAACTGTTGGATTTGGTTGATAAAATTGAAATGAAAGATCATTTGATGAATGACCTTTCCGAACTGGAAGAAAAATATGGCCTTTTGAAAAACAAGGGAAGCTTTGATTCAATTATTAAAGAAGAAACACAAAGAACCATACAATATTTGAAAAGCAATATGTGATTAGCGTATTTCGAACGTTAAAGAGCTTATACGTTTATTAACGATGCTCGGATTACATTTTGGGTTAAAATAATTATGGTTATTTAAGGAGTGAGTAATATAGAATGGCAAATAATAGAAACCGTTATCTGATGAAAAATACTATTATATTTACTTTGGGAAATTTTGGGTCGAAACTAATTTCCTTTTTTTTAATTCCATTATATACAAATGTACTTACAACTACTGAATACGGAGTAGTTGATCTTGTTGTAACGGTTGTAACGGTTGCAGTTCCGGTACTTACATTAAATATTTCGGAATCGGTTATGCGCTTTGCATTAGATAAAGACGCTGATAAACAGAAAATAACGCAAATCGGGACTGGAGTACTGCTGATTGGAATGCTGGTGGGATTACTTGTTTTTCCAATATGCCGTTCTTTTGATAAGATTTCCCAATATTCATTATATGTTTATTTATATGTTATTGCTTCGGCAGCAAGTCAGATGTATTTGTGTGATTTACGAGGAAAAGAACTCTTAGTCTACTATTCGATTGGAAATGTGTTAAATACTCTTTTTATTGCTTGCTTTAATATTTTATTTCTATTAGTATTCAAAGAGGGAATTAGGGGATATTTAAAAGCCTATATAATTGCAAATACTCTTACTGCAATATATGCAATTATAATAGGAAAAGGATATAAATCTTTACATTTTTCGCATATTGATAAAGGTTTGTTGACACGAATGGCTAAATATTCGGTTGTGTTAATTCCTAATTCATTTATGTGGTGGATTATGAATTCTTCGGATCGAATTATGGTGTCTAGTATGGTAAGTGTGGCAGCTAATGGAATTTATGCTGTTTCATATAAGCTTCCTACACTTGTCTCTACATTGACTTCTATTTTTAATCAAGCGTGGAGTTATTCAGCAATACGTGAAGAAGGGACAGTAGATGAAAGCGAATATAATAATAGAATATTTAGAGCTCTAACAGGAATTGTAATGTTGATTGGAATAGGCATACTAACAATTTCAAAGCCCTTTTTAAGTATATATGTATCAAAAGAATACTATGCGGCGTGGAAATATATGCCGTTTTTGACAGTTGGTTGCGTATATTTGACGCTGGCTAGCTTTATGGCAACTAGTTATACTGTTCATAAGGATAGTTTTGGTTATCTTTTTTCTGGAATGTTTGGTGCATTATTTAATATTGTGATGAATTTTATGTTAATTCCTTTGATAGGTGTTTATGGTGCTGCAATTGCTACATGTATCAGCTATATTCTTGTGTTCATTTTTAGACTTTTTCATACAAGAAAGTATATAAAATACAACGTTAGAAATAAAGAATTTTGGGTGGGAAGCATAATTTTGCTTTTATCGGCTGCGTTGATGTTTGTAGATAGCTGGATTGGTTTTTGTTTGCAATGTTTTCTTTTGATCGTTGTATTATGCTTATTTTCGGATATCTGGTTGCCTATAGTAAGAAAAATATTTAAATTAAAAGGAAGACAATAATATGACTACAGTATGTGAAAAAGGAAAATGCACAGGGTGTATGGAGTGCATTGACATTTGCCCTAAAAAGGCTATAAAAGTAATTGATTCATGGCTGGAATATAATGCGGTAATCGATACTGAGCAATGTATTCAATGTAATGCGTGCCATAATGCATGCCAAAATAATGTTAAGCAAGTACTAACTAAACCAATTTATTGGAAACAGGGATGGGCACAAGATAACTGCATTCGCATGCGTTCTTCATCTGGAGGTGTGGCAGCAGCAATAGAGCGAGCTTTTATAAAAAATGGAGGGATAGTTTGTAGCTGTACATTTAATTTTGGGAAGTTTGAGTTTGATTTTGCAGAGTCGGAAGATGAAGTGAGTAAATTTACAGGTTCAAAATATGTAAAAAGCAATCCAGAGGGAATATATAAGAAAATTTTAGAAAAGCTTAAATTGGGGAGAAAAGTGCTTTTTGTTGGTTTGCCGTGTCAAGTTACAGCAGTAAGACATTATACGAGAAATCATCAAAATTTGTATACTATTGACCTGATTTGCCACGGAACACCTTCTCCACAGATTTTAGATAGCTTTTTGTCTGACTATGGGATTAGATTAACAGAGATTCAAAGCATAAGATTTCGGGAAAAAAATGATTTTAAACTAGAACAGAATGGAAAACGTTTTACTGTTCCAACAATTTCTGACAATTATTTGATGACATTTTTGAACGCAACAACATACACGGAAAACTGTTATCAATGTCAATACGCTAGAATTGAAAGATCTGGTGATATTACACTTGGGGATTCATGGGGAAGTGACCTTGAAAAAAGCATCCAGGATAAAGGTGTTTCTTTGGTGCTTTGCCAAAATGAAAAGGGAAAAGAACTTATAAATCAAACAGATTTAACACTTGTGGATGTTGTTTTGAAAAAGGCGATAGAATATAATCATCAGTTATATCAGCCCTCTCAGAAACCTAAGCAGCGTGAAGTGTTTTTTAAAGAAATAAGAAAGGGCTATGGATTTAAGAAAGCTGTAAAAAGATGTTACACTAAGAAATATTTAAAGGATATTGTTAAGACTTTGCTATACGAGATGAAATTTAGGGGGGGGGGTAAAACCACTATCAGATAATTGTTACTATGCCTACAAAGGGCAATACAGACTAAATGTTTCGAATATTGAAGAAGTTTGTATTCGACTGTGTTCTGAAAATAAATTTGAAAAAACTGTGAAATGCCTTGTTCTTCACAAGTTAAAGTATTCGGTTCTTGAAAGTGGAATTCGATTGGCTTGTTAAGATTTTGTGATTTAAATATATCTTATGAAGAAAGAGGCATAATATGAAAAAAATAGTAAGTATTATTGTACCTGTGTATAATGTAGAAAAATTTATTTTCAAGACAGTGAACTCGATATTAAATCAAGATTACAAGAACATAGAAATTATTTTAGTCGATGATGGATCACCAGATAATTCAGCAAGAATAATTGATGAACTGGCTAAGAAAGACAATAGAATCGTCTGTGTGCATAAAGAAAATGGTGGTGTTTCGTCCGCGAGAAATGCGGGCCTTAAAATAGCAACAGGGGAGTATGTGACATTTATTGACGGAGATGATTGGGTTGAACCAAATTACGTTTCATACTTATTAAATCTTGTGGAAAAGAATAAATGTGAAATTGGCATGAATAAAAATAATTATTCGGATGATAACATGAACTCCAGTGATAGAGAGTATGTTGTGTCGGATGAAAAAGCCATTGAATGGATATACCTAGGCAATATTTTTGTTGCAGTATGGAATAAGATTTATAGTATGCCGTTTCTCAAAAAAAATAATATTCTTTTTGACGAAAAAATTTGGTATGGAGAAGGGATGCTGTTTAACATTGATTGTCTTCAATTTGTTGATAGTATCGCTGTAGGAGAAAAAAGTGTTTATCATCAGATAAGCAATCCAAATTCGGCAATGCGAAAGTTCAATGTTGACAGCAACCTTTGTGGAATCAGATCATTGGAAATTCAAAAAGCACATTGGAGAAAATCAAATCCGGCAATAGTTGATGCTTGGAATTACCATAGGAGAGCATTCAATTTGTCAATTGCAAGAGGCCTTTTAAATAGCAATATGGAAAAGGAATATCAGGACCTGTACGATTCGTGCATTCATAACTTGAAAAGTCAGCTTTGGATTAGTTTGAAAGTGCCAATTTCACTGAGAGAAAAGTTATTATATATTGCATGGGCGATAATTCCTGGATTTATGTCAAGACGTTGTAAGAATAAAGCTAGAATTAAAGCAAAGGATATTTAAAAATGGGAAAGTATTTTGGAACAGATGGCTTCCGTGGGGAAGCTGGTATTACATTAACAGCAGACCATGCCTACAAAGTAGGTCGTTTTCTGGGCTGGTATTATAATGCGTTGCGTGAGCGCAATGGTGACACCGATCCTGCTCGTATCGTCATTGGTAAGGATACCCGCCGCAGCTCCTATATGTTTGAATATAGTCTGGTGGCTGGCCTGACGGCTTCCGGTGCAGATGCTTATCTGCTCCATGTTACCACCACTCCGTCAGTGGCGTATGTTGCCCGTGTGGATGACTTCGACTGCGGAATTATGATCTCTGCCAGCCACAACCCCTACTACGACAACGGAATCAAGCTGATCGACTGCTACGGCGAAAAAATGCCAGAGGAAATTCTGCTGTTGGTGGAGGATTATATCGACGGAAAGCTACACGTGTTCGATAAGGACTGGCCGGAACTGCCTTTTGCTCATCGTGAGCATATCGGCTGCACCGTGGACTACGTGGCAGGCCGCAACCGCTATATGGGCTACCTGATCTCTTTGGGTATCTACTCCTTCAAGGGTGTGAAGGTTGGTCTGGATTGCGCCAATGGTTCCAGCTGGAATATCGCTAAGAGCGTTTTCGATGCCCTGGGTGCTGATACCTATGTCATAAATAACAAACCGAACGGCACGAACATCAACACTAATGCCGGCTCTACGCATATTGAGGGTCTGCAGAAGTTCGTGGTGGAGAAGGGCCTGGACGTTGGCTTTGCCTTTGATGGTGACGCCGACCGCTGCCTGTGCGTGGACGAGAAGGGCAATGTTATCACTGGCGACCATATCCTATATATCTATGGCTGCTATATGAAAGAGCGTGGCAAGCTGCTGACCAATACTGTGGTTACGACTGTCATGTCCAACTTTGGTCTGTACAAAGCGTTTGATGAGCAAGGTATCGGTTACGCCAAGACTGCTGTGGGCGACAAGTACGTATACGAGTACATGGCGAAGAACGGCTGTCGTATCGGTGGTGAGCAGAGTGGTCATATTATCTTCTCTAAGTACGCAAGCACCGGCGATGGCATCCTGACCAGTCTCAAGATGATGGAAGTCATGCTGGCTAAGAAGATGCCCATGAGTGAACTGGCAGCTCCGCTGAAGATCTATCCGCAGGTTCTGGAGAATGTCCGTGTTACCGATAAGAAGGCCGCACAGAATGATCCGGCAGTGCAGGTAGCTGTGTCTAAGGTTGCTGAAGAACTGGGCGATACCGGCCGTATTCTGGTGCGTGAGTCTGGTACTGAGCCGGTGGTTCGTGTTATGGTGGAAGCACCTGACCACGATACTTGCCAGAAGTATGTTGATGAAGTGGTCAATGTAATCTGCGAAAAGGGATATGAGGCATAAAGTCAATGACGACTCTGGCAGTTCCCAGAGTCGTTTTGCATAAAAGGGAAAGGATAATAGATTAAATAACGGGAGGGATAAACCTATGTGTGGAATCGTTGGTTTTACAGGAAATCAACAAGCAGCACCAATCTTGCTGGATGGTCTGTCAAAACTAGAATATAGAGGATATGACTCGGCCGGACTGGCTGTCCGTGACGGAGAAAATCTGGCACAGGTCGTGAAAGCGAAGGGGCGCCTGTCCAATCTGATCGAGAAAACAGATGGCGGCAAGGCATTGAAAGGAACCTGTGGTATTGGTCATACTCGTTGGGCGACCCACGGTGAGCCGAGCCAAACCAATGCACATCCGCATGTTTCAGGTAACTGTACCCGTTCTGGTTCCGGCACAGTGGAGTCTGAGGTCGTTGGCGTACATAACGGCATCATCGAGAACTATACCGAACTGAAAGAAAAGCTGCTGAAGCACGGTTATACATTTTATAGTCAGACGGATACTGAAGTGGTCATCAAGCTGGTGGACTACTATTATAAAAAGTACAACCTCGGTCCTATTGATGCCATCGCTAAGACGATGGTGCGTGTCCGTGGTTCCTACGCTCTTGAGCTGATGTTCCGGGATTATCCGGGCGAGATCTGGGTAGCGCGTAAGGACAGCCCGATGATCATCGGCATTGCGGATGGTGAGACCTATGTGGCTTCGGATGTCCCAGCAATTCTGAAGTATACTCGTAATGTCTATTACATCGGTAACCTTGAGTTTGCAAAGTTGACTCCGGGCGAGGCTCATTTTTATAATCTCGATGGTGATGAGATCGAGAAGCAGACTACGGAAATTAAGTGGGACGCAGAGGCGGCGGAAAAGGGCGGCTTTGAGCATTTCATGATGAAAGAAATCCATGAGCAGCCGAAAGCTGTTCAGGATACCCTTAACTCTGTGATCAAGAACGGCGCTATCGACCTATCCAGTGTGGAGATCACCGAGGACGAAATTAAAAACTTTGAGCAGATCTATATTGTTGCCTGTGGCTCTGCATGGCATGTGGGCATGGCTGCTCAGTATGTGCTGGAAGATATAGCGGATATCCCAGTGCGTGTGGAACTCGCATCCGAGTTCCGTTATCGGAAGATGCCGCTCAATCAGAAAGCACTTGTAATCGTTGTCAGCCAGTCTGGCGAGACAGCAGATACATTGGCTGCACTGCGACTTGCAAAAGAAAAAGGCATAACCACAATGGCAATCGTCAATGTGGTAGGCAGCAGTATTGCCCGTGAAGCGGACAAAGTGTTCTACACCCTTGCCGGTCCAGAAATCTCTGTTGCAACGACCAAGGCATACAGTGCACAGCTGGCAGCCATGTACTGTCTGGCGGTTCAGTTTGCGAAGGTTAGAGAAAAAATCACTGAAGAACAGTACAGCTACTATATTTCTGAACTGTTGACTCTCCCGGAGAAGATGCAGAAGACTCTGGAAGATAAGGAACGCATCCAGTGGTTTGCAGCAAAGTATGCCAATGCACACGATGTGTTCTTCGTAGGTCGTGGCATTGACTATGCTGTCTGCTTGGAAGGTAGCTTGAAACTGAAAGAAATCAGCTACATCCACTCTGAGGCATACGCTGCTGGCGAACTGAAGCACGGAACTATTAGTCTGATTGAGCAGGGAACACTGGTCATCGGCGTGCTGACCCAGAGCGAACTCTATGAAAAGACTATCAGCAATATGTTGGAGTGCAAGAGCCGTGGTGCTTATCTGATGGGGCTCACTACTTATGGCAAGTATGAAATCGAAGATCAGGTAAACTTCACAGTTTATGTTCCAAAGGTGGACGAGCACTTTGTTGGTAGCCTGGCAGTGATTCCGTTGCAGCTACTTGGCTACTATGTGTCTGTAGCCAAGGGCCTGGATGTGGATAAGCCAAGAAATCTGGCGAAGAGTGTGACAGTAGAATAAAAGTTAGTAAGAGGAAGAAGTTATGAAAACAACATTACTTATCATGGCTGCTGGTATCGGTAGCCGTTTCGGAACAGGAATTAAGCAGTTGGAGCCAGTGGACGATGCTGGACATATTATCATGGACTATTCAATCCATGATGCGATTGAAGCTGGATTCAACCATGTAGTATTTATCATCTGAAAGGATATCGAGAAGGAGTTCAAAGAGGTCATCGGAGATCGCATTGCCTCCATTTGTTCCTCTCACAATGTAACTGTAGACTATGCTTTCCAGGATATCAACGATATTCCGGGAACTTTACCGGAAGGTCGTACAAAACCTTGGGGAACCGGACAGGCAGTGCTTGCGGCGAAGAAGGCTATCAATACTCCGTTCATTGTCATTAACGCAGACGATTACTACGGCAAAGAAGGCTTCAAGGCTGTCCATGAGTATTTGGTGAACGGCGGTAAGTCCTGCATGGCTGGCTTCGTGCTGAAGAACACGCCGTCTGATAATGGTGGTGTGACCCGTGGCATCTGCAAGATGGACGAGCAGAACAACCTGACCGAAGTTGTGGAGACAAAGAATATTGTGAAGACCGCAACCGGAGCAGAAGCGGACGGAAAAGTGATTGATGTAAATTCTCTGGTTTCAATGAATATGTGGGGATTAACACCGGAGTTTTTGGATGTGTTGGAAGAAGGCTTCAAAGAGTTCTTTGAGAAGGAGGTACCGGGCAATCCGCTGAAAGCAGAGTATCTGATCCCTATCTTCATCGGTGAACTGCTGGAGCAGGGAAAGATGTCAGTAAAGGTTCTGAAGACCAACGATACATGGTATGGTATGACCTACCATGAAGATGTCGCAGCAGTAAAGGACAGCTTCAAGAAGATGCTGGAGGACGGTGTGTACAAGGCTGATCTGTTCAGTGATCTGTAAACAACGATGAAAGAAACGATTGATTTACTTGGAAAGATCCTCACAAACATCCTGACTGCACTCTACGAGCCGTTTGGATTCTCGCTCCTGCTTTCCTTTTTGGTTATGTTTTTCTATCTGTATGCGTATGAGCCTACCGCAGCTGGCAAAGGCTGGAAGAACGCCATAGTGACATGGTATCAGAAGTTCAAAGAGAGCGTGTTCTTTCGGAAGCTGTTCTTACTGGCTTTCGTGACATCGATGATCTTGTTCCGAACGCTGCTGAATCGGAACTTGTGGCTAAATCCTTTGTCAAATGTTATGGGTGGCTGGGGCATCTGGGAGACAGTGAACGGCGAGCAGAAGTTGACCACCGAGTGTATCGAGAACGTGATCATGATGGTACCGTTTTCAGCAGTAGTGATGTGGACGTTTGGAGAGAAGATTGGGAACGGTTGGAAGAAAATACTGTGGTATAGCGGAAAGATAGCGTTCGTCTTCTCGATAAGCATAGAGATGCTGCAATTATTGCTTCGATTGGGAACATTCCAGCTATCCGACATCTTCTATAACACAGTCGGCGGAGTAGTAGGTGGCTTGGTGTACTATGCGACGATGAAGGCAAGAAAGCGTCTGTAAAAGAATAGAATTATGTGGAATATTGGGAGCGGTGGCTCCCGATGCTGCTCGGATAATCACACACCTCTTCGTGGTGAGCAGCAGGCAACGATCTATTATGATCGGCGAAGATGTGATAGATTTTTATGTTAAATTGAAAGAAGATGAATATATGTTATCGCCAGAGTTGAAAAAACTTTTAAATGACCTCCAGGCAGGAGAATCAAATATAAGAATTGATCGAGAAAAAATCCAAGCTGAACTTGAGGCTCTCGATAATACACCCGTATTTCTGAAGCATAGCCTTTCAATGTCAACGAGAGTGTGCCCTACTTGTGGGAGGGAGCTATGATGGATTATAGAGAATTAAGAAAACTAAAAGCTCAGCTAATAGAAAAAGAAAATAAAACAGAGGACGAACTTCATTTATTGATGGAACTTCAGTCGTTAAGTAAAGTAATTGATACAATCGGATTTTCCTTACAGATGTCGGGAGATGTGTGTAAAACCTGTGGGAGACCGTTATAATGGAAGGACACTTTCTTGTATGTGAAAATGCAGAAGAGGAATTTGATGTCAGTTTCCAAGTTAATTCAACTATGGATAGTGTTATTCCAAAGGATCAACAAGAACTGTATGTAAAAGCAGAATCTGTCTGCAATATCATTAAAGCATTAGAAAACACGGATAAACAAACTAAGAAAAAGTATTTTGATAAGCTACTTTCCTTGTCTCAGGTTGGACTTGTGGCAAATCCGGCACAGACAGAAACAGCAGAATTTGCATTAATGAAGTTGAAAGATGAAATAGTTCTTGTAGAAGGAAAACGTATCAAGAACCACTATATGAAATATTTAGGGATAGATGCCTTAATTATTGGCGCAATAGCAAGTATAGTGCTAGGAATATGTTTCTATTTTACAAGATGGATAGGATGTATTTCAGTATTATGTATTATAATTGGTGCCTTAACAGGAACATGGGTTTCATTTGGTGCAAGAAAATTTGAAATAGAATTTGAGGATCTTGCTTCATTGGAAAAAGACAAAATGACGCCAGTTATCCGTCTGATTTATATTGCAGTTGCTTCGTTGATTTTTGCACTATTAATGAATGTTGGTCTTATAGATGTAAAAATTGGAAATGTAGATATTTCCAAGGCTTTTACAGATATCAAGCCTGCACTTGTAATTGGCATTTTATGCGGTTTGGTTGAAAGTAAGATTGGAATACAGGTCTACAATAAGGCGGTTTCCCTATTGGGAGATAATAGTGAACAATAATAGTATATTGCCCTCACCCCAACACAGTGCTATACTTAAACAACTATAAAAGGAAAGAGGTTATCACCTATGCCCAGAACGAAAGGCAGCAAAAACCGTCTTAAAACCAATATCACCAAAGACTATTCATCCCAGATCGTAGAGAAGCAGGAGACTGTTGCATCTCTGAATACTGAGATCGCATCCATTACCGCTAATATTGACACTTTGAAGGCTGACCTGAAAGAGAAGAAGACTGCTCTGAAGAAGGCCGAAAAAGAAGTGGCATCCCTGGAAGCGAAGAAGGCAAAGGAAGATGCTAAGGCCGCAGAGGAAGCAAAGAAAGCAGAGGCGGAATCCGTCCTGAAGAAATTGCTTGCCGGTGGCATGAGTGCCGATGAGATCCTCGCTAAGCTGAAATAACCAAGAAAACCGAGAAATAAATGCCGTGTGGACAAACTGAACTCCAGGAGTACACTCGGTATTTTTTGAAGGTTGATATATAGTTTGTGACGAAAATAAAAAATGAATAGAAATAAAAGAAATGGAGCGTGAGAAAAATGAACTTATCTAAAATACACCACATCG
>OFLZ01000035.1_pt1 | contig 123262 bp, 111 predicted proteins | sample 1541321 | NCBI WGS metagenome assembly OFLZ01 (sample SAMN04209223, study PRJEB22552) | human gut metagenome | biome: gut; material: feces | host: Homo sapiens | place: USA: Oklahoma | reverse complement strand
CGGCAATTAAAACGGCCACGCCGACCATGGGCGGCGTGAGGGTCCGAAGCCCCTACAAACAGTTGACGGGTTGCAATGGTGGGCATTGTGGTGTTGGTTGACAAGTTTCTGCCAGGGTTTAATGTGAACCGGGCGGCGTGTAGCAGGACAGGCAAACAGACGGCACGCCTGGACGGTGGGCAATCGTCCTAACCAAAATAAAAGCCGGGAGCCTGGACCCCACAATGTCCACATCATTGTAAATAGAAAAAAGTATAACGCACCGGGCACAATATGAATTATGATTACCATAGGAATTACTTGCCGGGAAGCGATAAAACAACGGCACGGACTTTTTCGTGCCCGTTTTATCAAAAAGCGAGGTAATTTCATGGGAAAATTATTTAAACATTTGAGCCAAAACGATAGAATTAAAATGGAAACTATGTTAAATTCCGGCCATAAAGTAGTAGAGGTTGCGGAATATTTGCACGTTCATAGAAGCACTATTTATAGGGAGATAAAGAGGGGAGAATACACCCACAGAAATAGCGATTACACCGAGGAAACAAGGTATAGCAGCGATTTGGGACAAAAGAAGCATGATTGGAACGCCCAGGGAAAAGGGCGGAATATAAAAATAGGAAATGACCGCCCACTTGCGGAGTATATAGAGGGGAAAATAATAGAAGATAAATATAGCCCGGAAGCGGCATTGGCGGCGGCAGCAGAAAGCGGCATAGAGTTTACTACTTCTATCAGCGTAAGAACATTATACCGATACATTGATAAGGGAATTTTCCTTAAACTCACAAACAAAGATTTGCCAGTAAAGGGAAAAAGGAAAAAGCACAATAAAAGGGTTAAAGTGCAAAAAAAGAGCGTCCGCAGGGGAAAGTATAGAGAACCGCCCGGACGAAGTAAAGGACCGGGAAATTTTTGGACACTGGGAAATGGACACGGTAAAGGGCAAACAAGGGGTAACAAAGTCGTGTATGCTTGTACTTACGGAGAGAAAAACAAGAGATGAAATAATAGTGAAGTTGCCGGACCAAAAGGCGGCCAGTGTAGTAGAAGCCATTGACCGATTAGAAAGGAAATGGGGCGATATGTTCACAAAGGTATTTAGAAGCATTACCGTAGATAACGGCGTGGAGTTTTCAGACTATGAGGGATTGGAACGGTCTGTATTACATGAGGGAAAAAAGCGGACATTTGCCTTTTATTGCCACCCTTATAGTAGTTGGGAGAGGGGCAGTAATGAAAACAATAACCGTCTTATCCGCCGACACATACCGAAAGGGGAAGATTTTGACGAGAAGCAGGACCGGGACATTGAATATATAGAAAACTGGATAAACAACTATCCAAGGGGGATTTTTGGCTTTAAGACATCCGCCCAACTCTTTGAAGAGGAAATAAGGAAACTGGCTTAGAAAAAAATTCAAAAACTTGTCGCAAAACTATTGACAAAATATATCATGTGGCAGGAACGCAAAAAATACTTGACATCCCACTTTATTCATGCTATAATCCACCCAATCTATTGAACATATTTCGAAACCGCTGATTGAGAGTAGTAGCATACCACACCGCTTTTCAGAGAGCCGTGCATTTGGTGGGAGCATGGCAGGCAGGCGTTATGTGAATGGACTCATGAGGGCGGCCCGAAAGGCCGAAAGCTGAGTAGTTGCCGCCGGGAGACCCCATCCGTTACCACAGGGGCGCGCATGATGGTGCGCGAAAATGAGCGGGCGCTTAAGCGTCAATCTGGGTGGTACCGCAGGAGTATAATTTGCTGATAACTCTTGTCCCTTACGAAAGTAGGGGGCAGGAGTCTTTTTATTTTTCCATTTTATTTAAGAAAGGGGCAATCATCATGTCAAAGCACGTACCGTATCGTATCTATCTACCGGAAGAGAGGATCCCGCGGCAGTGGTATAACCTGCGGGCCGATATGAAGGAGCAGCCCGCTCCATTTTTGAACCCGGGGACGATGCAGCCCCTGAAGCTCGAAGAGCTGTATCCGATCTTCTGCGAGGAGCTTGCACAGCAGGAGTTTGATTCCACAACCCGCTATATCGATATCCCCGATGAGATTGTGGAATATTACAAAACCTTCCGTCCCTCTCCGCTCATCCGCGCCTACAATCTCGAAAAGGAGCTGGGCACGCCCGCAAAGATCTACTGCAAATTCGAGGGCAACAACACCTCCGGCAGCCATAAGCTCAATTCCGCCATCGCGCAGGCCTATTATGCCAAGAAGCAGGGCCTGACAGGCTTGACCACAGAGACGGGGGCCGGCCAATGGGGCACGGCGCTCTCCATGGCGTGCGCATATTTTCACATTCCCTTGACCGTTTATATGGTCAAGACGAGCTTCCATCAAAAGCCCTACCGTAAATCGATCATCGAAACCTTTGGCGCCGATATCATCCCCAGCCCGAGTGACACCACAAAGGTCGGGCGCGAAATTCTTGAGAAATTCCCCGGCACCGGCGGCTCGCTCGGCTGCGCGATCTCTGAGGCTGTGGAAAAGGCCGTGACCACACCCGGCACGCGCTATGTGCTTGGCTCGGTGCTCAATCAGGTGCTCCTGCACCAGTCTGTGATCGGCCTGGAGGCCAAAGAAGCTATGGCGATGTATGACGAGTATCCGGATATCGTCATCGGCTGCGCGGGCGGCGGCTCGAATCTCGGCGGGCTGATCGCCCCCTTCATGCAGGATCGGCTCACCGGAAAGGCAAAGCCCTATTTCATCGCCGTGGAGCCCGCTTCCTGCCCATCCATGACGCGCGGCAGATATGCGTACGATTTCTGCGACACGGGCAAGGTCACGCCGCTTGCAAAGATGTACACACTCGGCTGCGAATTCCAGCCCTCGCCCAACCATGCGGGCGGCCTGCGATATCACGGCATGTCGCCGATCCTCTCAAAGCTTTATCACGACAAATATCTGGATGAGGCGCGCGCTGTCGAGCAGACCAAGGTATTTGAGGCGGCGGTCCGCTTCTCCCGCTGCGAGGGAATTTTGCCCGCGCCGGAATCTTCCCATGCGATTTACGTGGCGATTGAGGAAGCGCTCAAGTGCAAGGAATCCGGTGAGGAAAAGACGATCCTCTTCGGCCTGACGGGCACCGGCTACTTTGATATGACTGCATATGCCTCCTATTTCGACCAAACGATGAGCGACTCCATTCCGACCGACGAACAGCTTGAAAAGGGCTTTCGGAGCCTCCCGCAGGTGGCGGAATAATCGGTTCTGCATTTTATTGTTACCGCATAGTTTATGAAAAAGTTTTCAGACCGCCGTGTTATTGGCGGAAACGCTTTCATATGTTACGATTCTGTAGAATCCTGTCGTCCGGCCCACCGGACGATTGCATATGATTTTGAAAAACCGTTTTTCGATTCAAGATTTGAAAACGGCAGGGGAGAAAGGAAGAAGATGGGATGAGCAAAGTCAAAAATGAGGGTCAAGGCCGTGCGCGAGCAGTTGGAGCACCGCGCTTTATGGCTGTATCTACTGTGCGACGAGGCGGGTAAGCGAGGCCTTTCGTGAGAGGATTTCGGCTCCGCTGCAGTGAAGCGCTGCGGCCTGTATCAGGGTGCGGGCCTTGTGAAAAAGGGCGGCACGCAAAGCCTGAAGGGGCTGCGCAAAACGCTGTTTACCAAGCCGGCGCAGTGGATGTTTGAAATGGACGTCAAGGAATGCACGGACGACTTGCTGGCGATTGATTTTCACTATTGCCCGCTGGTCAAGGCCTGGCAGAAGCAGGGCTGCTCGGATGAAGAGATCGCCCTGTTGTGCGATATCGCCATGTGCGGCGATCACGGCATTGGCGAGGCCTATGGCTGCGAGCTGGAGCTTCCGCAGTGTATCGCCAAGGGAGACCCGATCTGCGCGTTGCGCTATGTGCGGAAAAAGTAAGGGATTAAGGAAGAAGGAAAGGAAAAAGCACACCTATGAATCAAATCAAAAAAGTATCGAAGAAGATCATCCTCGCTTACTGTATTCCGCAGTTTGCTGTGGGCCTATTTACGGCGATGATCTCCAATTATCTGCTCTATTTTTACCAGCCCTCGAAGGAGTCCGGCATCCCGACGCTGGTCACGCAGGGCGTCGTGGTGCTCGGCATTCTCACCTTTATCGGGTTTGTGAAAGCGGTCGGCCATGTGATCGATGCCGTGACGGACCCGCTGGTGGCGAATTTGAGCGACAAAAGCCGCAATAAAAAGGGCCGCCGCATTCCGTTCATGAAATATGCCGCCATTCCCTTCGGCCTTTCCGCGCTGCTCATTTTTTGCGCGCCGCAGGGCAGGCCGGGCCTGGTGAATAATATCTGGGTTGCGCTTTTCATTTGGGCTTATTTTATCTTCTATACGCTGTATATGATTCCGCACAATGCCCTTCTGCCGGAGATGATTACGGATACGAAGGAGCGCGTTAATGTTTACACCTTCAACTCCCTGTTCTTTGTCACGGGCAGCGCGCTGGGCTATGTGACCCCGGCGCTCGTCGGCATGTTTAAAAACGCGGGGTTGGATGTGCTGCTGGCCTGGCGCGCGACGTTCGCGATTTTCACGGTGGTCGGCATCATCCTGCTGCTGCTCCCGGCTGTTATGATCAAGGAGAGGGAATACGTCAATTCCGTGCGTCCGACCGTGTCTCTCATGCAGTCCTTAAAGCATGCGTTCAGCAACAAGCACTTCCGCTGGGTCACCCTCGGCCAATTGCTGGAGGGGACGGCCATGTCCTTCTTCCAATCCTGCATCATGTATTATGTAACGAGCCTGATGGGCCTGCCGGAAACGGCCTCCGTCGCGATCCTCGCGATTTCCATTGTCGGCTCCCTGTGCTTGTATCCGCTCATCAGCAAATGGGGCAAAAAGTCCGGTAAGCGCAAGCCGATTATCTGGGGCTGCGTGGTGTTTACCATTGCAGAGTTCATTATCTGCTTTGGCGCGGATATGCCCGGCCCGGCGATGGTAAAGGCCTGCGGCCTCGCCATCTTCGTCTCCTTCCCGTTTGCGGTGCTCAACATCCTGCCCGGCTCCATGATGGCGGACGTCATCCAGTATGACACCCTGACCACCGGCATCAACCAGGAGGGCATTTTCAGCGCGGCGCGTTCGTTTATCACGAAGCTCGGCACCTCTCTCGCCATTATGATCGTGCCGTCGCTGACGGTGATCGGCGCTGCGGCAGGCGAAAACATTGGCCGGACGGGCCTGAAGGTCACGGCGCTGGTCGGCGGCCTGTTCTGCCTGGGTGCGGTAATCGCGTTCATCATGTATCGGGAAGAGGAAGTGCTCGCCCTGATTCATAAAAAAGGTGAGGGAGCAAATGCTGGAGCGGAAAAGAAGAAGGTGACGAAATGACCGCCCTCTACATCCTTTTTACGGTTTTGGCGGCTTTGCTGTTGCTGTTCGCCGTGCTTGCAGTGAACGCCGTGCGTGCCGGCAAGCGCGGGCGCAAGCTCGCCCCGCAGCCGGAGTATTACACGGCGGAGGAGCTGGACCAGTATGCGCAGCGCTTGGCCAAAATGATCCGCTGCGAAACGGTTTCCTGCCGCGAAAGCTTTGACGATACGGAATTCAAAAAGCTGCGCGATACGGTGCGGGAGCTTTTCCCGCTCTTCCATGAAAAGGCGCAGTTTCTCTCCTTCAGCGACGATTGCTGGGTATATAAGCTGCCCGGCAAAGACCAAAGCCGCGATATGATGGTGATGTCGCACCATGACGTTGTCGCGGGCACAGGGGAGTGGAAGCACCCGCCCTTTGCGGCGGAAACGGCGGATGGCAAGCTTTGGGGCCGTGGCACAGTGGATACGAAAACACCGCTGTTCGCAGAGTTTACAGCCTTTGAAGAGCTGCTGCAGGAGGGCTTTGAGCCGCCCTGCAATCTATGGCTCGCCTCCTCCCACAATGAGGAGATTGGCGGCGACGGCATCCCGCTGGCGTTGGAGTATTTTAAAAAGCAGGGCATTACCTTTGAGCTGATTCTCGACGAGGGCGGCGCGGTGATCGCGGCGCCGATGCCGGGCATCTCCTGCAAGTGCGCGATGCTTGCCGTGCACGAAAAGGGCCGCCACCTGCTTAAATGCGTGGCAGGGGAGGGCGCGAGCAACACCGGCCTCGCGCCAAAAACGGATACCCCGGTGGTGCGCATGGCGAAATTTATTGCAGAGGTATCGAAGAAAAACCCATTTATCCGCCGCATTTATCCCGCGGTGCGCGCCATGTTTGAAGGCCTTTGCCCCTATATGGCGTTCCCGATGCGGCTGATCTTTGCAAACCTCTGGCTGTTCGCCCCGCTGCTCAAAGTGCTCATGCCGAAGATTAACCCTATGGCTGGCGCAATGCTCGGCACGATGTGCTCCTTCAATACGATCAACGGCGGCAAATATGGCAGCGTGCAGGCGAAAACCGTGGAAGCGGATGCCTATCTGCGCTGCATTGACGATCAGGATTTAGCGCAGGATATCGCCGCTTTCCGCGCAATTGCGGATCAATACGGCATCGAGGTGACAGATGGGGAGGGCAACGAATACCATGCCCCCGCGGACCTGACCAAACCCGCCTATGCCTATGTGCGGGAATGCGTGGCGGATATCTTCCCGCAGGTGGCCTGCGCGCCGTTTATCCTGCCCGCAGGCACGGATGCGCGCTGGCTGACGGATGTGTGCCAATGCGTCATTCGCTTTGCGCCGATCGATATCGACCCGCAGCAGTTCGCAAGCGTCCATAGCCCGGATGAGAATATTGATATTAAGGCGGTTGGAAACGCCGTCGCGTTCTATAAACGACTCCTTCGGGAATACCACTAAAACCAAGGGCTGAAATCATCAGCCTGCCTTTCGTGGTTATTCCATTTCAAACAGCGCCAGTGCGGTTATATGCTGCACCGGCGCTGTTTGTGTTGTGATCTTCGAATATATATTTGCTTGCGGCATTGCAGATCCCCACGCCCCTTGCGTTTTGCAGCGCAATATGATATGAATAGAAGAAACAGGTGCCCCGCTTCAGCTTGGGCATATCAAAATCAGAAAAGGATCGTCAGGTGGGGACCATGTATAAGTGTGTTTCGTTTTATACCGCCAACCGTATGTTGCAGGAAGGGCAGAGCGCTGTGATCGCGGCGTGGTCTGTTGTGGCGGATGAAACGTATCATTACGATATGAAAGTCGATGAACTGGGCTATCCGCGCGCACTCTGTTTTATCCGCACCATCGAAGGGCGCGGTCGGATTCAAACGGAGGAAGGGGAGATCCTTCTCTCTGAAAAGGAATATATCCTCCTGAACCGGAGAGATATCCGCTATTATTCTGCCGCCGCAAAGCTGTGGGCCTATTATTGGGTGGATTTTTTATGGGTGGAGAAAGAGCCGGTGGCCATCGGCCGCAAACGATTCGCCCCCTTTGAAGAAAAAGAGCGCCTGCTGTTTGAAGAGCTTTTGCAGGTGGGGCGTTCTTATCCGGAGGAACTGTGGTATATCAACGGCATTTTTATCCACTATTTTTACTATCTGCGGTTCAAGGACCATCCGGCTGAAAAAAATGCGCGGCAACCGATTCTGATGGAGGAAATCTGCTCCTATATTGAGCAAAAAATCTATGCAAAGCTTAGCGTGCAGGAGGTTGCCGATTTTTTTCAGATTTCAACCCGGCGGCTGCATCAGATTTTTCAGCAATCCTGCGGAATGTCTCCCAAGCAATATATCAGCAGCAGGAAAATCGAAAAGGCTAAGCAGATTTTGTGCACCATATCAATTTCCGTTACCGATCTCGCGGCATTGCTCGGCTATGACAGCGCCTACCACTTTTCTGCTGCTTTTAAAAAACTGGTTGGATGCCCGCCGAGCGTTTTTCGCAAGCAATGTGCGAAGGCAGCGCCTCCCCATGAGGCTGATCAAATAGACAAAATAGAAGTGAAAGGATCTGAATATGGCAAGCATCGATTTTATTTATCAAAATGAGTATCAGAAAGAGATTTCTTTCCCCTTGGGCGGAATTGGAAGCGGCTGTGTTGGCTTATCCGGCGACGGAAGGTTAATAGATTGGGAGCTTCACAGCCGGCCCAATAAACAAAGCGTAAATGGGTTTACGCATTTTGCCATCAAGGCACAGCAGGGGAATCATGTTTTGGGCGCCCGCGTTCTCCAATCGGATACGCGCAAGGATTTTATGGGGAGCAATCGTCAAGCGGCCCATTCCTGGGGATATGGGCATGGGATCGACCGCAACACCATGGCGGGATTCGTCCATTTTAGGAATGTGACATTCCATGGGAATTTTCCTGTTGCAGAGGTGGAATACGGTGATCCGGATTTTCCGGCTAGGATGCGGCTGACGGCGTTCAATCCCTTTATCCCCTCCAATGTGTTCGATAGTAGCCTGCCGGCCGCTTTTTTTGAATGGGAAATTCAAAACACCTCTACACAGGAAATCACCTACACCATTGCGTTTTCTTGCCGAAACCCACTTTTAGGGCGGACGGCAAATCATAAAGCCAACGGCAAAGGATATACCGGCGTCCGCTTTTCCAATTCCAATCTAAAGCATAATGCCGACGCCGGTACAGCCCTTATCGCAACAGATTGTGAAAACACTGCTATTCAGGAATATTGGTATCGTGGGGAATGGTTTGATGCGTTGACCACTTTCTGGAATGACTTTTCATCTCCCTGCCCGTTAAAAGAGCGTCATTATGCTCGCGGTAACAGAGGGGAAGGGGAGATGGCCACCCTTTCTTCCAGCATAACAATTCCGGCCGGCGGCACAGGGCGAATCTGTTTTTTGCTCACATGGCATTTTCAGCTGATGGAAAAATATTGGGGGAAAAGCACCTTTGGGCGGCGATACCGTTGGAAGCAATACTATGTAAAAAGCTTTTGTGATGCGGCGGCGGTTGCCGATTATTGCTTTGCAAATTGGGCACGGCTGAAAGAAGAGACGTTTCTGTTCCGTGACACCTTGTTCCAGTCTGAAGTGCCCGAATGTGTCCTCGACGCCATTCAGGGCAATCTTGCGATTCTCAAAAGCAGCACCTGCTTGCGGCTGCAAGACGGCGCTTTTTACACCTTTGAGGGCTCGAATGCGGATAGCGGCAGCTGCGAGGGAAGCTGCACGCATGTGTGGAATTATGCCTATGCACTGGCGTTTTTGTTTCCGGAGCTGGAGCGCTCTATGCGGGAATTGGAATATAGCAGCAGCCTGAAAAAAAGCGGGGCTGTTAATTTTCGACTGATGCTGCCGCTGCGTTCAAAGCATTTGTTTCGCGGGGTATGCGCCGATGGGCAAATGGGCGGCCTTCTAAAATTTTATCGTGAATGGATGCTCTGCGGCGACGAAAACTGGCGCAAAAAGTATTGGCCCGCCGTCCAGCGGTCCTTGGCCTTCGCATGGAGCGAAAAAAATCCATATCAGTGGGATCCGCAGCGCAAGGGCGTTTTTACCGGCCAGCAGCACCACACGCTGGATATGGAACTGTTCGGCCCCAATAGCTGGATTACCGGCTATTATCTTGCCGCCTTGCGTGCTGCGCAGGAGTTGGCTCGAGCGGATGGGGATGAGGCGGCAGCCAGGGAGTATAGCCAAATCTTTCAAAAGGGCAGCGCTTATGTGGAGCGCGAATTGTTCAACGGGCGGCACTACATTCAGCAAATCAACCTGAAAGATCCATCCGTGTTGAAACAGTTTGGAAAAGAGAAAGTTTATTGGAACACAGAAACGCAGGAGATGAAATATCAGTATGCAGAGGGTTGCGAGATTGATCAGGTGATCGCGCAATGGCATGCAAACCTTTTGGGGCTGGGCAGTGTTTTTCAGCCCGCTCATCTTCATCAGGCACTGGAGGAAATTTATCGGCAGAATTTCAAACAGATGCGCTCTTTCAACAACCCTTGCCGGGTTTACGCGGCGGACGGGGAGGCGGGCCTGGTGATCTGTAGCTGGGAGGGCGGCGCTCCCGCTATTCCGCTGCCATATGCACAGGAAACCATGTGTGGCTTTGAATATGCTGCGGCCTGTCTGATGCTACAGGAGGGCATGGAACGGCAGGCGCTGGAGATCGTTTCCGCCATACGCGCCCGCTACGATGGGCAAAAGCGCAACCCGTGGGCGGAAATTGAATGCGGCGGCAGTTACGTCCGTTCCCTTGCCTCCTACAGCCTGCTGCTCGCCTACAGCGGCCTGATTTTTGATCTGCCGCATCAGCGCATGGGCTTTCGCCCCCTGAAGCCAGGATCATATTTTTTTGCTTTAGACGGGTGTTGGGGAAGTGTACATTATTGCCGGGAAGAGATGAAAATTCAGATCCGCTATGGAACGATACGGCTCAAACAGATCGCCGCGCCGTTTGAAGCGGTGTCACTTACGGTGAATAGCAACCCCGTGCCATTTACAACACATGGCAGAGAGCTTCTGCTACAACAGGAAAGGACGATTGCGGCAGGAGATGCGATATGTATCAAGTTTTCCGTCAATGTGTAGCGCAATCTCTTTATCCTCATCAAAGGGCGCGTTGCAAAACGCTCCTTGCGGAAACTCGTCATGAGACAAACCGTGGTTTCGGGCGCGCAAGGCCCGAAATTTGCCTGCGTGAGGCAAAAACAGTTTTTTAAAAGGGGCTGTTGCAAAATGCCTTGCATTTTGCAACAGCCCCTTTTTGCCCTCATAAGCAGGTGAGGATGGCAGGTCGACGGCGGAGTTTTGTTTCTTAACAGGGGCTAGACCGTCTCCCTTATTGGGGAATTTGCTTTTTCAAAGCGCTCATTAGAATGAGAGCCGGTGCGCAATCATGATGGATTGGGTTACAAAGTATTCAGCGGGTGAGAATGAGCAAAAAAACAGGGCGGCCTGGCCAATTGCCATACCGCCCTGTTTGGTTTTCCCACGGGTATGCACCGGGGGCGCTGCGTTGCCCGTGATTTAGCTTTTTTGCAGCGCGCGATCTAACCAGATGGAGCCGACGTCCATCGCATCGTATAAACCATTTTTTTCGCTTTTTTTAACGATTCGCTCGCGCGGGCGGACATCCGGATCCGTGTTCATCAGTTGAACGGTCACCTTATTCGCAACCTCAAGCTCCTTGACCTTCTTTGTGCTGGTAATCTGCATCATGATAACGAACGGATCCGCCATGCTGCCATAGTAGAGCGTATTGCCCTTACGGACCAGAGGACGGCCCTTATACATTAAAAACGGCGCTTTTTTCTTGCTCTCCGCCAATTCCAGTTCCTCCTATTCTGCAAAGATCTATCCCGTACTAGAACTTATCTATCATAGCATACTTCCTGCCGATTGTCAAAAATGCAGCCGCCAAAGGCTCACAAAAAGACGGCCCGCCGGCTGGCAGGCCGCCTCTCAGCCTTATGATACGCAAAAGGGGACTATGCATCCAGATAACAGCGCACCAAAGCCTGCAGCAATTCATCCCGGTCAAGCTTGCGGATAAGGCTTCTCGCATTGTTGTGCGTGGTGATATAGGTTGGGTCTTCTGAAAGGATGTAGCCAACGATCTGGCTGATGGGGTTATACCCCTTCTCGCTGAGTGCGTCGTACACGGTGCGCAGCACCTGCCGCATCTCCTCGTCGCGCTCCTCTTTGATTGAGAATTGAATCGTTTTGTCCGTCAATGCGTCCACCTCCATATCTACATATCTATTTTATTATATACGACTTTTTCAATAAAAACAATGCAATCTGTCTATTTTCTGAAAGAAATTCATAGCTCTCTCAAGCATGGCCTGCTGTGCGATGTATTTCGTTGCAAAATGGAGGAAATCAAAGGGGGAGGGAAAGGTTGCACAACTCCATCTACGCTGCGCAATAGCACTCCTTGCGTGACGCGTGCGTTGTGCCAAAACCGTATGGATGACCCGATTTTTATGATTTCCCCTAAAACGATGAAAAAACGAGAAAAAATGCAATTCACTTAGAAAAAAGGAGGTAAACAGCCTTTAAGATGATAAATGTCATGAAATCCCTAAACAAGGTCTGTAATCAGCTATTGATGTTCATGCGAACTCGTGATATTATACAATCAACAAATCAAAAGATCAAACGAAAGGAGAAAGCCATCATGTTTCAAACATTGCCGGGAACCCTGCTGGAGCGCAGGCAGACGGATGGCCGCGGCGCCTACAGCTTGATTGAGCCGATCCTCTCTCTGACAAAGGGCCTGACGCTCTCCCAGATTCGAGAGCTGACGGGGCTGGAAAACTCCACGGTTCAAAATTGGGTCAAGCGGGGCTGGGTGGCAAACCCAAAATCCAAGCGGTATGGGGAGCGCCAAGTGATGCGGATTATCCTGATCAATGCGTTGCGCGCGTCCCTTCAGTTGGACAGCATCGCCCAGCTGATGCAGTATCTCAACGGCAGCGTGGAGGATGTATCAGACGATATTATCTCAGACGGTGCGCTGTACGACTACCTGTGCGCAATCGTATTTGAGCTGGAGGATACGCCTGTGATGGATGAAAAGAAGCTCGATGAAACCATTGCAGCACATATTTCCGGTTATCACGGCCCGGCGGAGGATTCCCGCGAAAAGCTGGGCAATACGCTCAAGATCATGACGTTCGCCTGCATCTCCTCCCGGCTCAGGCAAAAGGCGGAGGCGGAGATGAGCGCCATACTCGGGGGCTAAGCTTGGGGCTGAGCAGTTTCCTATTGTCCTGTGGCTTCTGAATTGCGCATATCTATCAAAAAAGAGGAAAGGAGAGAAGAGTATGGAACCCAACACGGTCATGCTGTTTGTCTGGATCGGCCTGATGGTTGCGTTTACCGTTATCGAAGCGGTTACCGTGCAGCTTGTCACCATCTGGTTCGCCGTGGGCAGCTTAGTTGCCCTCATTGCGAATATCGCAGGCGCGAACATAGTGGTGCAGTGGATCGTCTTTGTGGCAGTATCCGCCGTTTGCCTGCTGGCAACCCGGCCGCTTGTCAAAAAGGTGGTCAATGCCAAGGCGCAGCCAACCAACGCGGACCGGTGCATCGGCGCGACCGCCCTCGTGACGGAGGCGATCAACAATGAGATCGGAACAGGTCAGGTCAATGTCAAGGGGATCATCTGGACGGCCCGCTCCCTGGGCGGGGAGCAAATTGAAAAAGGCGCCAATGTTGTGATAGAGAAAATCGAAGGCGTCAAGGTTCTTGTTACCCGCGCGTCCTGAAGAAAGGGGCGCAATCGTCCAAATGGAACAGGGGAAAACCCCTGTCCAAATAAAAATTGAGGAGGAACTCTAGTATGGGATGGTTATTTACACTGCTTGGTATCCTGCTGTTTGTGCTGATTATTGTGGTGCTCAATATCAAAATTGTGCCGCAGTCGAAAGCATACGTCATTGAAAGGCTCGGCACCTACCATGCCACATGGGAAACCGGCCTGCACGTAAAGATTCCGTTTTTGGAGCGCGTTGCAAAGGTCGTCTCCCTGAAAGAGCAGGTGGCGGATTTCCCGCCGCAGCCCGTTATCACGAAGGATAACGTTACGATGCAGATCGATACCGTTATCTTCTTCCAGATCACGGATGCCAAGCTTTATACCTACGGCGTAGAGCGCCCGATTTCCGCAATTGAAAACCTCACCGCGACCACCCTGCGTAACATCATCGGCGAGATGGAGCTCGATCATACGCTCACCTCCCGCGATACGATCAACGCGAAAATCCGCGGTATCCTCGACGAAGCGACCGACCCCTGGGGCATCAAGGTCAACCGTGTGGAGCTGAAGAATATCGTGCCGCCCGCCGAGATTCAGGATGCAATGGAGAAGCAGATGAAGGCGGAACGCCAGCGCCGTGAATCCATCCTGCGCGCTGAAGGTGAAAAGGCCAGCAAAATCCTGGTTGCCGAAGGCCAGAAGGAAAGCCAGATCCTCGCCGCGGAAGGTGAGAAGCAGGCCGCGATCCTGCACGCAGAGGCTGTGAAGGAAGCGAAAATCCGCGAGGCAGAAGGCCAGGCACAGGCAATCCTTGCCGTGCAGCAGGCGGAGGCGGAAGGAATCCGCATGATTAACGAGGCAGCCCCGGGCGAGGGCGTGATCACCATCAAGAGCCTGGAGGCCTTCCAGAAGGCAGCCGACGGGCAGGCGACGAAGATCATCATTCCGTCCGATATTCAGGGCCTGGCAGGCCTTGCAACGAGCGCGGGCGAATTGCTGCGCAAGGAATAAAAGCAGTAAATTAAAATTTGTTTTGCGTGAAATAGCTCGGAGCAGCCATCCGAAGGGAGGTTGCTCCGGGCTTCTTGCTGCCTGCAGGCGCAACAACACCTTGCTCTGCCAGGCTTGGATAAAGGCCCATCGCAACCTCTCGGAGCAAAGAGATATGCCTGGCTCACGGGCGCAGGTATATTTGCACTCAATAAATCCATCCTTATATCGTCCACAGGTTGACAATTTGAATTTTTTTTGATAAAATCAAAAACTGTCACATAGGTAAGGCGCTTTGTGACCGGCGCTTTCCGAAGATAGATGGAGACGTATCGAAGTGGTCATAACGAGAACGACTCGAAATCGTTTTGGCGTGATGAGCGCCACGTGGGTTCGAATCCCACCGTCTCCGCCACTAGGCAGGGCCTGAAGCCAATACGTGCTCCAGGCTTTTTCCTTTGCTCAAGCAAAACTGCCCGCGTAGGGGCATCAGTTTTCACCTCTTGATGAAGATGAAGCAGTCGAAGCATTTTGTTTTTTCTTAAAAAAGGAGTGCTCGTCCGCATAATAGGCAGGGCCGTTTGACGGCTCTGCCTATTATTTTATGGGGAGGGTGGGGAATACATTGAAAATATTAAAAAGTAGCATGGGGCGGCTCTCAAAGCTTACGTCCATTGGGAGGAAAGTATCACTCATTCAAAATTCAAAACATGCTGGTTCCTTCGTACATTGCAGTTAGAAAAGATACTATTACATGTTTAGAAAAGGAACAAATTAAGTCTGATAAAGATACGCAGGCTTTGCAAATCTTTATTGAAAGAATGAAATCCATTTTTGATGAAGAGTTTCGCCAAAGTCGACCGATGGAATGATAATGAAAGAAGTTTCATTTTTTATGAATCTGAGCCTGGGCGCGATTCGCGGCCGGGATCAGATTTTGATATCCTACAAATAAATGGCAGGCAGTTCATTATTTACTTTTCGCCGGCGGTGTGCGATAATGAAAAAAAGGGGTGATTTTATGTGCGACACTTTGTATTTAAAACGAGAACGAAGTGTTTTTTTTGGTAAAAACAGCGATCGCTCGCCAAACGAAGCGCATTTGATGCTTCGGGTTCCCGCAAGGGAATATACAGAGGGGGAGATGCTGCGTGCAACCTATATCAGCGTGCCTCAGGTGGAGCATACATACGCCTGCGTGCTGCTCAAGCCACATTGGATTTGGGGCGCGGAGATGGGCTGGAACGAGTTCGGCCTGAATATCGGCAACGAGGCCGTTTTTACGAGAGAAAAGCGGGAGAAGCAGGCCGGGCTGATCGGCATGGATCTTTTGCGGCTGGCGCTGGAAAGGTGCCGCAGCGCAAAAGAGGCGCTGGAGCTGATTACAGCCATGATCGGGGAATATGGGCAGGGCGGCAACTGCGGCTTCCACAAAGCTTTTTATTATGACAACGCCTTTTTGATTTCGGATGAACAGGAAGCCTATGTGCTGGAAACGGCGGGGAGAAGCTGGGCCGTCAAAAAAGCCGGCGAGGTGGAGACGATCTCCAACTGCTTCGGGCTGCGCACGGATTATGAGGATGCTTCGGCTGGCGTAACCGGCGATTTCAGGAAGGCACATCAAAACCATCTTGTCACGGCGGTTGCCGGCGCGGAGAAACGCCGCGCGGCTTCGCGCGCCGTGCTCAGCGGGGCGGGCGAGCCGTTTGCATTGATGATGAAAGCCCTGAAGAGCCATGAGTCGGAAGCGGTAGATATCCACACAAGCTCTACCGCGAGCGTGTGCATGCACGCGGGGAATCTGTTTGGCGACCAAACGACTGGGAGCTATTGCGGCGAAATCAACCGGCTCTATTTTGTGACGGGCAGCTCTTTTCCGTGCCTGTCGATCTATAAGCCCCTGTCTCCGGCCGCCGGAGTGCTGCCCTCTGATGAAAAGGAGGCGCTCCAGTATTGGCTCAAGCGCGAGCTGCTGCACAGGCACCTGATGAGCGGCAATATTGACGAGGCGGATTATTTGAAACAGGCCGCCGGGCTGCAGCGCAAATTCCTCGCTTCGGCGCTGGCAGCGCGGGATACCAGCGGGCTGGAAGCAGTATCCGCAGCGTGCTTTGCCGAGGAGGAGGCCTTTGTGGAGGCTTTTTTGAAAGAAGCGGGCGGCAAAAAAATCAACGTTCCGGGCCAAACGTATTTTTGCCGCTACTGGCGCAAAAAAAATGAAGAGCTGGCGCGGGAATATGCGCTGTCCATTTGAGAAATCCATCGTTTCAATCAGAAAGGCTGCTCAAAATTTTGAATGCATCAAAACGGTAATTTTGCAGTTTGGTGCAAAAGAGGATGGTTGTATGCATGCAGTACCAAAGCGTATATGATCTGATCCAGTGGGCCTTCATCCGGGAATACCGGCCCACGCCGGAGCAGGCGGGGGAGACGGTAACCGTGGTGCACGCTTTGCTGCAAAAATACGCGGCGGCAATTCCAAATGATCCCACATTGCCTTATATGAAAGTGAAAGGCAGCGGGAAACCGCGTTGCTTTGCCCTCCAAAAGTAAGCGGGCAGCCGTATCTTTCACAGAGCCGTCTGAATGACGTGAGAATATGCTTGAAAAGCTGCCGGCAGCTGCATGGGTGCAGGCTGCGGCAGCTTTTTTCGGCGGTTGTGATGCAGGCGCTTCATAAAACGATGCGGGCATGAAAGAATAACAGGAAGAGGATGAACCTATTAGCGAAAGGCTAATCAAGATTGGAGCGATCAATATGGAACGGGCATGGTGGAAGGAAGCGGCGGTCTATCAAATTTATCCCCGCAGCTTTCAGGATTCAAACGGCGACGGCATTGGGGATCTCAACGGGATTACCATGCGGCTCGATTATCTAAAGGAGCTGGGTGTGGATGTGGTCTGGCTTTCGCCCGTCTATGAATCGCCGGATTGCGACAACGGCTATGATATCTCGGATTACCGGGCGATCATGAAAAAATTCGGCACCATGGAGGATTTTGATCGCCTTTTGGCAGAGGCACACCGGCGGGGGCTTAAAATCGTGATGGATTTGGTGGTCAACCACACCTCCGATGAACACCGATGGTTTATTGAGAGCCGCTCCTCGCGGGACAACCCGTACCGGGATTACTATATCTGGCGGCCCGGCAAGGGCGGCAAAGCGCCGAATAACTGGGGCTCGATCTTCGGCGGCTCCGCGTGGGAATATGATGCGGGCACGGATCAGTACTACCTGCATCTCTTTGCCAAAGGGCAGCCGGATTTAAATTGGGAAAACCCGGCCCTCCGCCATGAAATATACGATATGATGGCCTGGTGGTGTGAAAAGGGGATCGACGGCTTCCGCATGGACGTCATCAGCATGATCTCCAAGGATCAGCGCTTCCCCAATGGCGCGAAGGGGGAAAATGCGCTCTATGGCGACGCTTCCCCCTATGTGATCAGCGGCCCGCGCGTGCATGAATTCCTCAAGGAAATGAACCAGAAGGTACTTTCGAAATATGACCTCATGACCGTGGGGGAGACGGCGGGCGTGACCATTGAGCAGGCCAAGCGCTACGCGGGTGAGGAAACGCACGAGCTGAATATGGTTTTCCAATTTGAGCATGTGGAGATCGGCGACGGCCCGCTCGGCAAATGGACGACGCAGCGCTACTCCATGCCGGAGCTGCGCGCGGTGATGAGCAAATGGCAAACCGCGCTGGAGGGCTGCGCATGGAATTCGCTCTTTTGGGGCAATCACGATCAGCCGCGCTGCGTTTCGCGCTTTGGCTGCGATCGGCCGGAGTACCGCGCCCTGTCCGCCAAAATGCTGGCGGCCTGCCTCTATTTTATGAAGGGCACGCCCTATATCTATCAGGGCGACGAATTGGGCATGACGAATAACGGCGGCTTCCGGCAGCTTTCGGATTACCGTGATCTGGAGAGCGTTAACTGGTTCCACGCCTATACGCGGGCCGGCCTTGCAACACAGGAGGAGATGCTCGCCGCCCTGGGCGCGCGCAGCAGGGATCACGCGCGCACGCCGATGCAGTGGGATGATTCGCCAAACGCCGGTTTTACCACGGGCGAACCATGGATTATGGTGAACCCTAATTACAGGGAAATCAACGCCGCGCGGCAGGTGAACGACCCGGATTCCGTTTTCTGCTTTTTTCAGCGGCTGCTCCGCCTGCGCAAGCAGCACGATGTGTTCCTCTGCGGCGTATATGAACTGATGCTTCCGGATTCCGAGGCCGTATGGGCATACCGCCGCACGATGGGGGATCAGGAAGCGCAGGTTTACTGCAATTTTACCACACAGGGCGTTCCCTGCGATACGCCGCGCGAGGGCTTGGTGCTGTGCAACTATAACGCCGTGCAGGCGGGCGTGCTCCGCCCGTGCGAGTGCAGGGTGTATCTGAAAAATAACCGATCTTTCTCCTGATGCTTTGCCTCTACGGCCCTATTAACGCGTGGACATCATGAATATAACAATGCGAATCATACAGGCTGTTGGGCCCAATCACATAGAAAACAGAAGGGCGCGGCATGTAACTTCCATGCCGCGCCCTTTATCGTTGCCGGGGAAGAATTCCTGTGAGCTCTGTATCGTTCCTTACGCCGTTTCCTTCCCTTCAAATGAGGCCCGCCGTTTCACATCCTGCATCAGCTCGTCAAACTGCGCGGGTGTTAAAGATTGCGCGCCGTCGCACAGCGCGTTTTTGGGATCGTTGTGCACTTCAATCATCAGCCCGTCCGCACCGGCGGCGATGGCGGCCTTGGCAAGGGGCTTCACCATCCAGGCGATGCCCGCCGCATGGCTCGGGTCGATGATGACCGGCAGATGGGATTGCTGCTTGAGCAGCGGAATGGCGGAAATATCGAGCGTGTTGCGCACCATGGTTTCAAACGTGCGAATGCCGCGCTCGCAGAGAATCACATTTTCATTGCCGCCTGCCATGATGTATTCCGCGCTCATCAAAAATTCCTCGATTGTATTGGCGAGGCCGCGCTTGAGCAGGATTGGCTTGCGCAGCTGGCCGAGCGCTTTCAGCAGGCGAAAATTCTGCATGTTGCGTGCGCCGACCTGGATGATATCCACATCAGCGAAATCATCAATCTGATCCTGCCCCATGATCTCCGTCACAATTGGGAGCCCTGTCAGCTTTTTTGCCTCCAGCAGCAGCTTCAGCCCGTCCATCTCCAAGCCCTGAAAGGAGTAGGGGGAGGTGCGCGGTTTAAACGCGCCGCCGCGCAGGAGTGTTGCGCCGCTCTTTTTCACCGCCTGCGCGATGGTGCAGAGCTGCTCCTCGCTTTCAATCGAGCACGGCCCGGCGATTACCTGAAAAAAACCTTCGCCGATTTTTACGCCGCCTGTCTGCACGATGGTATCCATCGGGTGAAACCGGCGGTTCGCCTTTTTATAGGGCTCGGAAATCCGCTTGACGTCTTCCACGATTTCGTTCGCCTTGAGCGCGTCGATATCCACGCGTGTAGTGTCGCCCACAAGGCCGACGACGGTCGTCTCCTGGCCTTCGCTGTAGTTGGTTTTGAGCCCGAGCGACTCCACGGCTTTGAGCAGGGCAGTGACCTGCTGTTTTTCTGCGTTCGGTTTGAGAATGACAACCATCTATACTCAGATCCTTTCGATTTAGCGATTTTATGTGTGAAAGTATACGCCAATTCCGACCGGTTGTCAAGGCGTTTGAACGAAAAACACCTCTGCTGCCAAGGGTGGGTAGGGGAGAAACTAGCTGAACAAAGTCATTTGTCCGTCGTAATCAATATAGGGGCAACAACATTTGCACCTATCGATCGGACAATATTCGGGATAGAAGGTTTTGGCGCATTCCAAAGCTGTTTTACCGTTTGAATAATCACCGAGATATTTTCGATTTTTTTCAGCAGGAGGCCAGTAACAACTCTCCCGATGCACTTTATGCGTATGGGAAGGATTATGTGGTTCCTCACATATGTTTAAATAATAATTCATATGCTGAGCTCCTTAAATAATATTTTTATTTATGTAGACAACAAACTTAAAAATGCCAACTTTTGATTTATATCTACTTCTCCTTTCGAGGCAGATTACCGAAAACAATTGACATATGTCCAATAAAAGGATAAAATCAAAAAGAGATCATCCTTCGTAGCAGATGGATTCTCGGCGGATCAATCTAAATGAGGTGTCTCATCACCTCATTTAGATTCCATTTTTTGTTTGTTGTAATTTTACTTCGGTGAATAAGATTTATAATGTTTATGACGAAATGTTTTATATACCATTTTGTCACTTTTTTCGAATCAAAACTTATAGAATTTATATCTATTCTATCCTCTTATTCCCAATTTGTCAACAGCTTCTGCATTAAAATTCCCAATTTGTCCATAAATCTGTTTTTTACAATTTGTTCAACACTTTGGATGAATTAATTGTATAATAAATTGGTCAAACTGGTTCAATCAGTTTGTGGGTTGAAATGGTGAATAAGTTTATGGAAGGTTCTATGTTCGAAATGAAACAAATCGGGCGGTGAGACTAGTCTCACCACCCGATTTGTGTTCCCCAAAATAAAAAGGAAGGCCAACAGCCTTCCTCTTTTTGCCCGGAACGGGCCTTTTTGCTTGTCAATGGAATCAGACCGCGCGCGTCACCTTGCCGGAACGCAGGCAGCGCGTGCAAGCATACACCCTGCGGGGAGAGCCGTTCACGATTGCCTTCACACGCTTGATGTTGGGCTTCCAAGTCCTGTTAGAGCGCCTGTGGGAGTGGGAAACCTGAATACCAAAAGACACATCTTTTCCGCAAAATTCACATTTCGCCATGTGTCGCACCTCCTTTTTACTAGACAGATACAGAATAACAGAACTATCTTAGCAGGTATTCGAAAGAAATGCAAGCAGTTTTTGACTTTTTTTGCTTCTATACGGTTTTTAGGATGCGGTTAAAGGGATCAATGCCGTATACCGGGGAAAGTATACTAAATATATAGGGCTTTGTGAAGATGGGCTGCTGCTTCTAAACGCGGCGTTTATTGATGCTCTGGCAGAGAGGCATGGGATGGCAGGAAAGATGTGGCCGGCCACGGAAAGAAATCGAAAAAACAACAGATTTAACCCCGAATAAAAATCCTTTGTTATAGCTTTTGCACTATTGTATTTTCAAATCAGAGTGCTATAATAAAGACCATCAAAGGGAACGGCGCCGGGCGCCGGGCCCTTTCTAACTGTCAAAATAGCGTTGCCGGAAGGGGTGACCGATTTGGATAAGATGGTAGAAACCATTATCGAAATGGATAAGCAAGCACGCAAGCGCACAGAGGAGGCGGAGGCCTACCAGCGCAAAGCGCAGGAAGAGCTGGAGAGCAAGGAGAAGCAGCTCCTTGCGGAGCGCTTGGAGCAGGCAAAGGCCGAGGTCGGCGAGCTTGCCCGCAGCGAAGAGCAGGCGGCGGAAAAAAAGCTGGAAGAGGCGAAAATTGCCAATGACGCCGCCGTTCGTCGGATGGAAGCGTTATATCAAGAGAAAGGCGCACAGTGGGTGCAGGAGCTCGTACGCCGTGCGCTGGAAGCATAACACAAAGCGAACAGTCCGCCCAGCGGGCTGTATTTTGTTAGGGTGAGGGGCGGCAGCGTTTCCTGACCCAACCCGGCGGATGCACGGCGTTTCCGCTTCCCTGGCCGCGCGGGGCCATCATCAAGCGAACACAGATTATGCGCGGAGAAAGGGTGAACCGATTCTATGCTCACAACGGTATCCTCCAATGCGATTCTGGCGAAATCGCGCGCCATGTATGGCAGGCGGCTAACAGAGCGCAATTATACGGAGCTGCTCAACTGCCACAGTGTCAACGAAGTGGCCAATTATCTGAAAAACCGGACAGCCTATGCGGATATCTTCGAAGGGACGACCGCCACGGATATCCACCGCGGCCAGTTGGAGACGATGCTCAAAAAGCGTGTTTTTGACCAATATGCGTCTCTTTGCCGGTATGAAATGTCCATCGGGCAGGATTTTTACCAGTATTTCATCGTGCGCAGCGATATCGACCAGATTTTGTCCTGCGCGCGCTTTTTAAGCACCGGGCACCCGGGCGATTATCTGTTTGCAATGCCGGCGTTTTTTAACCAGCACACCAAATTGGATCTCTATACGCTGGCTGCGGTCAACTCGTTCGACAGCCTGCTGGCCGCTCTGGAGGGAACGCCGTATTATGATATGATGCATCTGTTTGCCCGGAAAGCGCCGTCGGAGATCAACTTTCTCGATATGGAAGCCGTTTTTCAGCGCTATCTTTACGATCGGCTGGAGGAGCTGATTGAAAAAGGCTTCAAGGGCAAAGACCGCAAGGAAGTCATGAGCGCGGTCGGCATGCAGCTTGATATGGAGGCGATCGTCAACATCTACCGCCTCAAGCGGATGGGCGGCCGCTCCCCGGAGGAAATCCGGCGGTCAGTGGTGGTAGGCCCGATCAGCAGGCTGCGCAGGCGCCAGTTTGAACTGCTGATTGAAGCGCCCAGCGCCGCTGAGATGGTAAAGCTGCTGGATGCAACGCCCTATGGGCGGAAATTTCAAAAGGATTTTTCCTTCATTGAGGATTCCGCACAAAAGCTGCAATATGGCCGCTGCCTGAAGGACCTTCGTTTTTCTACGAACCCGAGCGTTGTGATGCTCAGCTTTATGTTTCTCGCAGAGAACGAGGTTAATAATATTACGCATATCATCGAAGGCATCCGCTATCAGGTCCCGGCGGAAGAGATCAGCCGGATGCTTATCGGCGTGGGAGATTAGGGGAAGAGGGCGGTTTCCGCCTTGCAAAACCGTGTGTAGCTCCCCACTTCTGCGAAAGGAAGGGTCACAGATATGGCAATCGCAAATATGAAATTTGTTAAGGTCATCGGTCTGCTCAGCGAGCTGGATGCGTTTCTCGGCTCCTGCTGCGTAGATGGTACGTTCCAGCCGGAGCAGGCCATGCAGTATATGTCGGATTCGATGGGCTACACCCAGCTGGTGGAGGAAAATCCCTATGCGCCGATGTTGCAAAAGATTGAGGAGCTTGCCTCCTCCTCCGGCATCCATCTGCGCGAGGTGGAAAAGATCCCGAAGCCGGTGACCAATGAGGAAACGGAAGCCTTCATCCGCCAGCTCGGCAGCCGCATGAGCGAGCTGCACGATGAGCGCAAGGTGCTCACGGATCAATTGGCAACCTGCGAAAGCGCGATCACACAGTTTCAGCATTTTACGGGGCTGGATATCAACCTGGACGATCTGTTTTCCTGTGAGTTTATCAAGGTGCGCTTTGGCCACATGCCGAAGGAATCCACGCAGAAGCTGCTTGCCTATGCGGATAATCCCTATATGATGTTTATTCCCTGCTCGAGCGATGCAAAAGAGGATTGGGGCGTGTATTTCGCTCCGCGGGAGCAAATTGAAGAGGTGGACCGTAATTTTGCAAGCCTCTACTTTGAGCGGCTGCGCATCCCCGGCGCGGTCGGCACGCCGGAACATATCATTGAAGAAATCCAGAAGAATATTGATCTGCTCAACGAGCAAATCGCAGAGCTGGATGCGCGGATTGCGGCGCACTGGAATGAAGAGGCGGATCACTGCAACCTCATCTACACGCATCTGAAATGGTTCAGCGGCCTGTTTAACCTCAGGCGTTACGCGGCCCGCCACGGCGACTCCTTCTTCTATGTGGGGTGGCTTGCAGAGGATGCTGTCAAAGCGTTTGAAAAGCATGCGCGCAAGCTGCACAAGGTGACCTATGAGATCAACGATACCGACGAGGTGGGCAAAACCATCCCGCCGGTGAAGCTGAAAAATCCGCGGATTTTCCGCCCGTTTGAATATCTCGTCGGCATGTTCGGCCTTCCCTCCGGCAAGGATATCGACGTGACCGCGTTTGTTGCAATCACCTATACGGTGATGTTCGGCATTATGTTCGGTGATTTTGGCCAGGGCATTGTGCTGGGGATCGCGGGCTTTTTGATGTGGAAGCTCAAGGGCATGCAGATCGGAAAAATCCTCATTCCCTGCGGCGTGTCGGCCTGTGTGTTCGGCCTGGTCTACGGCGAGTGCTTCGGGTATGAAACTTGGTTCGACCCGCTTTACCATGCAATTGGTCTATCAGGCAAGCCGGTCGATATCATGGAGTCCATCACCGGCCTGCTGCTTGTTTCCATCGCTATTGGCGTGGTGCTGCTGGTCTTTACCATGCTGATTAATATCTATGGCTGCCTCAAGCATAAAAAATTCGGCGAGGCGCTCTTCAGCCAAAGCGGGCTGACCGGCATTGTGCTGTATCTTTCGGGCGTTTGCTTTGTTTATAATTTTATGACAAGCAAAACGATTGTACCGAATGCAGTGCTCGGCGCGCTGATCGGCATTGCCTGTATCATTCTCTTCTTCAAGGAAATTCTCATCGGCCTGATCGACCACCACCCGGATTGGAAGCCGGAGAGCCTCACGGACTATATCCTGGAGAATTTCTTTGAGCTGTTTGAATATATCCTCTCTTTCTTCAGCAACACCATTTCTTTCTTGCGAATCGGGGCCTTCGTATTGGTGCATGCCGGTATGATGACCGCGGTGTTCGCCATCGCGGGTCTTACGAGCAGCGCGGTGGTCAACCTCATCGTCGTCGTGCTGGGCAATATCTTCGTGATGTGCCTGGAGGCGCTGTTTACCTCCATCCAGGTAATGAGGCTTGAGTTCTACGAGTTGTTCAGCCGCTGCTACGCGGGCGAGGGCCGCTCCTTTGAGCCGGTGCGCCTGCACCATGTATCCGAGTCCATCCAATGACGCGGGGCGTCAGTTCCAAATAGAGTGAGAAAAAACAATTGCATTTTTGGAGGTAACGATTATGTCCACGTTTCTGTATGCTATGCTTGCCATCGTTCCGATCGTTGTGCTGTTCCTTTCCTTTTACTCCCTGTTCCGCAAAAGAGCGCAGGGCGTGCCGATGAAGAAGGCGATGGTTTCCCATATCGCCACGCTGCTCGTGTTGGTCGTGCTGATGTCCGCGCTGGCGCTCGGCGCTTCCGCCGCGAATGAAGCGGATCAGCCCGCGCCTCCCGCGCAGACGGAGCAGACCGCCAGCACCGATAACGCCCAGGCGGATAACTCAAAGGGCCTTACGATGATCGCGGCCGGCCTTGCCGTTGGCCTTGCGGGCATCGGCGGCGGCATCGCGGTTGGTTCCGGCGCTCCCGCTGCAATCGCCGCAACCAGTGAAGATCCCAAATCCTTTGCGAAATCCATGCTGTTCGTTGCATTGGGCGAGGCAATCGCCATCTACGGATTGGTTATCGCGCTGCTCATGCTGTTTAGCTAACAATTGTCAGAAATTGATCGATCAGAGGCGGTGGATTGAAATGCGCTTTTATTTAATCAGCGATAATATGGATACCCTGACCGGCATGCGCCTGGCGGGGATTGAGGGCGAAGTAGTCCACGACCCGGAAAGCGTTGAAAAAGCGCTGAACACCGCTATGGCCGCGGAGGATATCGGTATCGTGCTGATCACGGAGCTGCTGGTAAAGCTGTGCCCGGAGCAGGTATCGAAGATGAAGCAGAGCTGCGACCGGCCGCTGATCGTGGAAATTCCCGACCGGCACGGCTCCGGCCGCGCAAAGGATTCCATTACCCGATACGTGCGTGAAGCGATCGGCGTAAAGATTTGAGGTGAGGCACATGCTCGAACGAGATGAACGCATCGCAAAGTTTTTAGATGCGATTGAAAAAGACGCTCAGGAGCGCCGCAGGCAGATCGAGGCGCAGGTGGACAAGGCGAATGCCGAGGCGCTGGAGCGCGCCAAAGCGGCGGCGCAGGCGCAGGCGCAGCAGCTCATCAGGAAAGAGCTGTATAAACGGCGTGTGGCAGTCAACCAGAAGTTTGCGAAAGAAGCAGCCTCTTTGCGCGCGGCGCTGGCCGGCAGGCGCACGGAGATTGCCGACAAGGTGTTTCAGGATGCCGGGCAGTCGCTCTGTGCATTTACGGAAAAGCCGGAGTATCATGCCTTCCTCTCCGAGAGTGCGGCACGCTGTGCGGCGCTCCTTCCGCAGGGGGAAGCAGCAGTGCTTTTGGTGCGCGAGGCGGATCTCACGCTGGCGGATGCACTGCGCGCAGCGTTCGGCCGCCCCTGTGAGGTGCGAGCGGATGATTCCATCCGGATCGGCGGCCTGAAGGCCTCGTGTGAAGCAAAAGGCCTTGTGGCGGACGATACGTTGGATAACAGGCTGCAAAACCAGCGCGGCTGGTTCTTGGAGCATGCAGGATTAACGCTGGAACAATAAATGCGCCGGAGGTGATACAGAATGTCCGATTCCAATCAAAATGTAATTTATGGCATCAACGGCCCGGTTGTAACCATCCGCGGCGCAACGACCTTACGCATGATGGAAATGGTCTATGTTGGCAACGCCCGCCTGGTCGGTGAGGTCATCGGCCTGGATGCGGAGCAGACGACCATCCAGGTTTATGAAGAGACGACGGGGCTGACCCCCGGCGAGCCGGTAATCTCCACAGGAGGCCCGATGAGCGTAACGCTCGGCCCCGGTATCATCCGGAGTATTTTCGATGGCATTGAGCGCCCCCTGAACACGATCGAAGAGCAGTTCGGTGTGTTTATCGGCCGCGGCTCGAGCGTACCTGCCCTGGACTTGGAAAAAGAGTGGGATGTGACGGTTCTCGTCAAGCCCGGCGACAGGCTTTCGGGCGGCGCGTTTTACGCGCAATGCCCGGAAACGCCGCTGATTACTCATAAAATGATGGTGCCGCCCGCGCTTTCCGGCGAGATCATTTCCGTAAAGCCTAATGGAAGATATCACTTAGAGGATGAAATCGCCGTATTGCGCGATGAAGCTGGCCGGGAGCATCAGCTGACGCTTTGTCAGCACTGGCCAATCCGTACCCCGCGCCCGGTGCAAACGCGGCTTCCCGCACAGCGCCCGCTGATTACCGGCCAGCGCGTGATTGATACGCTGTTCCCTATTGCAAAGGGCGGCGCAGCGGTGATCCCCGGCGGCTTCGGCACCGGCAAGACCATGACGCAGCACCAGCTTGCCAAGTGGTGCGACGCGGATATCATCATCTATGTCGGCTGCGGCGAGCGCGGCAACGAGATGACACAGGCGCTGACGGAGTTCAGCGAGCTAGTCGATCCGAAATCCGGTCGTCCGCTGACGGACCGTACCGTTTTGATTGCCAACACCTCCAACATGCCTGTGGCGGCGCGTGAAGCGTCGATCTACACCGGCATCACTCTCGCTGAATATTACCGTGATATGGGCTACCACACCGCCCTGATGGCAGACTCTACCTCCCGCTGGGCGGAGGCGCTGCGCGAGATTTCCGGTCGCTTGGAAGAAATGCCGGCGGATGAAGGCTTCCCGGCCTACTTGCCGTCGCGCCTTTCGGAATTTTATGAGCGCACCGGCTATATGCAAACGCTTTCCGGGGAGGAGGGCTCTATCACTGTCATTGGCGCCGTGTCCCCGCAGGGCTCCGACTTTTCAGAGCCTGTCACGCAGAATACCAAGCGCTTTACCCGCTGCTTCTGGGCGCTGGATAAGAGCCTTGCCTATGCGCGCCATTATCCCGCGATCAACTGGAACGACAGCTACAGTGAATATATCAACGATCTTGCCCCTTGGTATGAGGAGCATGTAGGCCGGGAATTCATGGCTTACCGGGAAGAGCTGTGCGGCATCCTGCTGGAAGAAAACCGGCTGATGGAGATCGTGAAGCTCATCGGCGCCGACGTATTGCCAGATGACCAGAAGCTGATTATCGAAATCGCCCGTGTGGTGCGCGTCGGCTTCCTGCAACAGAATGCGTTCCATGCGGAGGACACCTATGTTCCGCTGGAAAAGCAGCTGAAGATGATGAAGGTCATCCTCTATCTCTACCACAAATGTCAGGAAATTGTGGCGCGCCAGGTGCCGATCTCCAAAATTATGCAAACGGGGCTGTTTGATAAGCTTGTCAAAATAAAATACGATATTCCCAACGATAAGCTGGAGTTGTTCGACAGCTATGAGGCTGAAATCGATCAATCGCTCAAGGGCTTTTTGAAATAAACTGCATAGGCCCGGCTCTAGATGACGCACTGATTGAGTCGGATACGCGAATTGTCGAACGGATTTACGCTCCAACAAGGAAAAAAACGCACGAATACATGCCGTATTCAAAGCATTTTGGACGCTGTTCGGGGCAAAAATGTGTCGGCGGGGCGCGTGCTTTGATTGTATCAGCGCTTCCCTAGCAGCTACGGAAAGGTGGTCATTTGAAATGATACTGGAACACATTGGATTAAAGGAAATCAACGGCTCCCTGGTCGTCCTTGATGATGTGGATAACGCGAGCAATGAAGAAATGGTGGAGCTGCATCTCGACGACGGGAGCGTGCGCGCGGGCAGAATCGTCAAAATCGATGGCAAGCGTGTGGTCATCCAGGTGTTCGAGGGCACGCGCGGCGTGTCGATGGTCAATACCCGCACGCGCCTTTCCGGCCACCCGATGGAGCTGCCGCTTTCTCCGGAAATCCTGGGCCGCGTGTTTGACGGCCTCGGCCGCCCGATCGACGGCATGGGCGAGGTATATCCCACTTGCCGCCGGGACGTAAACGGCGCGCCGATTAACCCGGTTTCCCGCGTTTATCCGCGGGATTATATCAACACCGGCATTTCCTCCATCGACGCGTTGGCCACGCTGATCCGCGGCCAGAAGCTGCCGATCTTCTCCGGCTCCGGCATGAAGCACAATGAGCTGGCGGTGCAGATTGTGCAGCAGGCGTCCATCAAGGATAATTCTGAGTTTGCCATCGTTTTTGCCGCTATGGGGGTCAAAAACGACGTTGCGGAATATTTCCGCCGCTCCTTTGAGAGCGCGAATGTGATGGATCGCGTCGTCATGTTCCTCAACCTATCGAACGATCCGATCATTGAGCGTATTTTAACCCCGCGCTGCGCGCTGACTGCTGCGGAATATCTGGCCTTTGATCTCGGCATGCACATCCTTGTCATCCTCACGGATATGACCTCCTACGCTGAGGCGCTGCGTGAATTTAGCTCCTCCAAAGGTGAGATTCCCGGCAGAAAGGGTTTCCCCGGCTATCTGTATTCTGACCTTGCGTCTCTCTATGAGCGCGCGGGCATTGTCAAGGGAAAGGGCGGCTCTGTCACGCAGATTCCGATCCTCACCATGCCTAACGACGATATCACCCACCCGATCCCCGATCTGACGGGCTATATCACAGAGGGTCAGATCGTGCTGGATCGTGATCTTGACACACGCGGCATTTACCCACCTGTGAGCGTGCTGCCGTCGCTGTCTCGTTTGATGAAGGATGGCATCGGAGCAGGCTATACGCGTGACGATCACAGCATGCTTTCCAATCAGCTTTTCGCCTCCTATGCAAAGGTGCAGGACGCGAAAGCGCTCGCCTCCGTTATCGGCGAGGATGAGCTCTCTGCCGCAGATAAGCAGCTGATGGAATTCGGCCGCGTCTTCGAGCAGAAATTCATCAATCAGGGCTATACGGAGAACCGCACCATCGAGGAGACACTCGATCTCGGTTGGGAGCTGCTCTCCATGCTGCCGCGTGAGCAGCTTGACCGTGTGGATGAGGAAATGCTCGATAAGCACTATCGCAGATGACAGCTTTCAGACGTCAGAGCACAGAAATTCGTTTTGCACTCCATCAGCCGATTTCACCTGCCGTATTCTGTGTTCTGTCTGCCGTCTGACATCTGTTATCTGATATCTGATTAGGGGGTGACCGCCATGGCTGGCCAGGTGTTTCCAACCAAAAGCAATTTAATCAGCACCCGGAAGTCTTTGGACCTTGCCAAGCTCGGCTATGACCTGCTGGACAGAAAGCGCAACATTCTGGTGCGCGAGATGATGCTGATGATCGATCAGGCAAACGAGGTTCAGAACCGGATCGACAGCACCTATACGAAGGCGTATGCTTCCCTGCAGCGGGCGAATGTAACCTTGGGCATGTGCTCGTCCTTTGCGCAGGCCGTCCCTGTGGATAAGAGCCTTACCATTGATTTCCGCAGCGTTATGGGCGTGGAGCTGCCGACGGTATCGATCGGCGAAACAAAGGAGGATATTTATTACGGTCTCCATTCCACCAATTCCATGCTGGATGACGCATACCGCTGCTTCGACGAGGTCAAGCACCTCACTGCGGAGCTTGCGGAAATTGAAAACAGCGTTTACCGTTTGGCGCAGGCGATCAAAAAGACGCAGAAGCGCGCAAACGCCCTGCATAACATCATGATTCCGCAGTTTGAGGCGACGATCAAATTCATCACCGAGGCGCTGGAGGAAAAGGAACGAGAGGATTTCTCCCGGCTGAAGGTGATTAAAAGCCAGAAGCAGTGACAGTGTGCCACCAGCTTTCGTGCCGCCTCTATTATTTGACTGAAAAAGCAACGAACCTGAAAGAGCCTGTTCTTCTCTTTCGGGTTCGTTTTATTTGTGATTAAAATAGTGCATCCCGGCCTGTAACACTAGAGTCTTCCGCCAATCCGGAATCCCGGCTCATAAGGTCAGGCTGGGCGCGGCATAAACGCGGGCCGCCAGCTCCTGATCGAGCAGATAGAGGCCCTTTTCGTCGTTGCCGAACAGTTCCATCTTCTTGATTAAATCGGTAGCGTTCTTCTCCTCCTCGCCCTGCTCCTTGACAAACCAGTCGAGAAACTGCATGGTGCGGAAATCCTTTGCCTCATAGGCCGCTTCATAAATGGTATGGATCAGGCTGGTGACATATTGCTCATGCGCAAGGCCGGCTTTCAGGGGCTCCATGTTCTCTTTGAGCACAGCGTCAGGCTGTGCGACCGCCTCAAAGGTGACTTTGGAATCGTTATTTTGCAGGTACTGGACCATCAACAGCGCGTGATCGCGCTCTTCCTGCGCCTGTACCTGATACCAGTTGGCAAATCCATTGAGGCCCTGTTCCACATAATAATTTGCAAAATGGAGATACAGGTAAGCCGAATACAACTCCTTATTGATCTGCGTGTTCAGTAATTTGGCAGTCTTTTCGTTCAACATCACACGGTACTCCTTTCCAATGATACAAAAATAGTAATCCAATCACATATTCATTATAGCATTCGCTGTTTGAAATACAATATGACACAAAGACGAAAACGCGCGGAAAGAGAAATAATTTTCTGCAGAAAACCGGTTGTCGATTCCGCCTTTTTCCCTTTTTACCGATAAAAAGCAAGCTGTTTCAGCATTGATTGCATAGTTGCTCTCCCTCCAAAAAACTGGTATAATAAACCGTCAGGCATTTTTCGCAAAGCCGTCCGGCTTTCGTTTGTGATAACCCTTTCATTTTCGGGCAAAATAGCACGGAAAACAGCAACGGAAGGGAGCCTTTCATCATGAAGGAAGCAAAGCAGGCAACAGCCTTTACCACTGAGCAGCCTCCGCTTTCCGCCCCGGGGCCGGAGCAGGAGAACGCGGACGGTGATTCCGGGAACAGCGGCCAGGTGCAGGACGATATCCGCCAAATCATTGAAACCGGATCCATCACGGTAGATAAAAACGGCCACTATATCCACTGCCTGACCATCATCGGCCAGATCGAGGGGCACTATATTCTGCCGCCTCAGAATAAGACGACCAAGTATGAGCATGTGATCCCGCAGCTCGTCGCCATCGAGGAGAGTAAGGACATCGAAGGCCTGCTCATCATTCTCAACACCGTCGGCGGCGATATTGAGGCGGGGCTTGCCATTGCGGAGCTGATCGCCGGGATGAAAAAGCCGACCGTTTCGCTCGTGCTCGGCGGCGGCCATTCTATTGGCGTGCCGCTGGCGGTTTCGGCAAAGCGGTCATTTATCGTGCCCTCTGCCACGATGACCATCCATCCTGTGCGCATGAACGGGCTCGTGATCGGCGTGCCGCAGACGCTCTCTTATTTTGATAAGATGCAGGAGCGGATCGTCCGCTTTGTTTGCGAAAATTCCAATATCACCTCTGAGGAATTCCGCCGCCTGATGATGGAGACGGGGGAGCTGATGATGGATGTCGGCACAGTGTTAAACGGGGAGGATGCCGTCAAGGAAGGCCTGATTGATTCCCTGGGCGGCCTTTCCGATGCGATGGACTGCCTGTACCGCCTCATTGAGCAGGAGGAAGGGAAAGAGGGTGGACAATAATATGCTTTACACCATTATTTCCGAATCCGATATCTTCCCGCCAGAGCCGATTGTCCGCCCGGCATTTTATCCGCGTGGCTGCGGCGGCGTAGAGTGTACGGACAGCCCGGACGGGCCGGTTATCCAAAGCCTGATTTCGACGAATCCATTTGACTATCTCGATCCCGGCCTCACCCCAGGCAGCGTTTACCGGCCGGGCAAAAAATAAAGCGGAATACAACCCTTGCCGTCCGTCATGCGCACGGTGCGGGAAGGATACATATAGAGAAAGCCATATGATTATTAAGAATTTGGAGGGTCAGTTCAGATGACGGTTCTCAAAGCAATCATCCTCGGCATTGTGCAGGGGATCACCGAATTTTTGCCGATCTCGAGCAGCGGGCATCTTTCGCTCGCGCAGCATTTTTTACATACCAGCGGGGAAGGCTCCCTTTTCTTCTCCGTCATGCTTCATATGGGCACGCTGCTTGCCGTTTTTCTGGTGTATTACAAAACGATCTGGAAGCTGATCGTGGCGCTGTTTTCCATGCTGCGGGATATTTTTACAGGAAAATTTAAATGGAAACAGATGGATGCAACGCAGCATATGCTCGTGATGTTCGTCATCTCCTGCGTGCCGCTGCTGCTTCTGCTCCTGCCGGTCGGCGGCGGGCGTAGTCTCATGGACGCCGTCGGCGGCCTGGCGGAAGACAGCGACATCATGGTGGAGGGCTTCTGCTTCCTCTTCACGGCCTTCCTGCTCCTGTTTGGCACCTGGCGGTATAACCATCGCAAAACGCATGATCAGGTGGAGGGGAGAGATGCAGTGGCTGTCGGACTTGCGCAGATGCTCGCGGCAAGTCTGCCCGGCGTATCCCGCTCCGGCTCAACGATCGCCACCGGCATGATGTGCGGCGTCAACCGCGACTATATGGTGCAGTATTCCTTTATCCTCGGCATCCCGGCTATTCTTGCGGCGAACCTGATGGAATTCAAGGATGCCATTGCCTCCCCGGAGCCGATCGAATGGACGAATGTGATCATCGGCGTGGCCGTCGCGGCCGTTGTCGGCGTGGCGGCGATCAAGGCGCTCGAATGGCTTGTCAAAAAGGATAAGTTCAAATTCTTCGGCTATTATTGCCTCGTGCTCGGCACGGCGGTCGTGATCTTCAGCGCCCTCGAATACGCTGGGATCGTTTGACCGGAGGAGCTAGGGATCAAATCAATCATACGCTTTGTTTCAATAACGGCATTTAGGGTTGAAAGCGCTACCACTTTCAGCCCTCCGGGCCGAAAGGATGTTTATCGCAATGGCCAGTCAGACGAAAAAAAAGCCCTCTGCGGCAAATAAAAAAGCCGGCGCCAGCGGGAAAGGAAAGCCAAAAACCGGCTCCCGACAGTCTGCGAAGGCGCGTCAGGCGGAGGAGGAGCGCCGCCTCAGGCGCGCCGGCCAGCGGGACGGCGTTTTATTGCTGTTTTTGGCCGTGTTTCTGTTTTGCCTCGCCGTTGTGCCCGGGCAGAGCCTTTGGAGCGCGGTACAGGGTTTCCTGCTGGGCATATTCGGCTGGTGCGTGTTTTTATGGATTGGCCTTTTGGTCTATTTTGCCGGGCTGCTGTTTCTGCGCCGCGTGCAGAAGCCGCAGGTGATGCGCGGTGTTCAGCTTGCCGTTTTGATCTTGCTGCTGAGCAGCGCGCTACATATTCTCAGCCACGATACCGTGGGCGCGGGCTGGGTGGAAGATTTGAAGGACGCCTACGCTCTCGGCTTCAGCGGCGTGGGCGGCGGCGCCGTCGGCGCGATGCTCGGCGGAATCCTTCTCTTTTTCGGCAGAGCCCCTGCTGCTGTAACGGTGATTCTGCTGATGCTCGTCGATTTGACGCTGCTATGCTGGCCGCTGATCGCGCAGCGTTTGCAGGAGCGGGAGGAAAATCCCCGTCCGCCGAGGGAGAAGCGCTCCCATGAGCCGGAGGAAGAGCCGGAAGAGCTGCCGGAACGCATGCCGCTCGCTTCATCGCGGCCCCAGCGGGAGAGGCCGCGCCGCCGTCATTGGAGACGGGGCTTCGATCCGGATGTCCCGCTGGATGTGCCCGGCTCTACTGCCCCGCTGCCTGATCTGCCGCCTGAGCTTCTCTTTGGATCAATGGAAGCAGAGAAAGAAAGGGCGCTTCCCGCTGTGGATGTGCCTGTGGTGGATGTGGAGCCGGAAGAAGCCGATTTGGAGCCGCAAGCGGTTGAAAAAGCCCCTCAGGCCTCCTTTGCGCTCGATGATATCATCCGCAAGGCGGCGAAGCCGGCCGCTCCGGCGCCTGCCCGTGAGGATCCGGCGCCCCGCGCGCGGGAAAACGGCGCGGATTACGCCCTGCCGCCCTACGATTGCCTGGAGCAGCCGAAGGCAACGGATTCCTTTAATTATAGTGAAGAGCTCAAGGCCAATGCGCGTAAGCTTGTCGATACCCTCAAAAGCTTTGGCGTAGAAACGAAAATTGTAGATATCAGCCGCGGGCCCGCCGTGACGCGCTATGAATTGCAGCCCTCCGCGGGCGTGCGCATCAACCGCATCTCCAACCTGGCCGATGATATTGCCCTGAATCTTGCCGCCTCCGGCGTGCGTATTGAAGCGCCGATCCCGAATAAGGCCGCCGTGGGCATTGAAATCCCAAACCGCACGCGCACCATGGTCACGTTGCGCGAAATCATCGAAACGCCCGCCTTTCAGCAGGCGAAGAGCAAATTAAACGTTGCATTGGGCAAGGATATCGCGGGCAACATCACCTGTGCCGACCTTGCCAAAATGCCCCATCTGCTCATTGCGGGCACCACAGGCTCCGGCAAATCCGTATGCCTGAATTCGATGATTGTCAGCATTCTTTATAATGCCCGCCCGGATGAAGTGAAGCTTCTTATGATCGACCCCAAAAAGGTCGAATTGAGCATCTATAACGGCATCCCGCATCTGCTCGTGCCCGTTGTGTCCGATCCACGCAAGGCCTCGGGCGCGCTCGGCTGGGCGGTGACGGAGATGCTCAACCGCTATAAGCTGTTTGCGGATAACAACGTGCGCGATATGGCGGGCTACAATAAGCTCTGCAAAAAGGACCCGGATAAAAATCCGCTGCCAAGCGTTGTGATCTTCATCGACGAATTATCCGACCTGATGATGGCCGCGCCCAACGAGGTGGAGGATTCCATCTGCCGCCTCGCCCAGATGGCGCGCGCGGCGGGCATGCATCTGGTGATTGCCACGCAGCGTCCCTCCGTCGATGTCATCACCGGCATCATCAAGGCGAATATCCCGAGCAGGATCGCGCTTTCCGTCTCCTCACAGGTGGATTCGCGCACAATTCTCGATATGTCCGGCGCGGAAAAGCTGCTCGGCAACGGCGATATGCTCTTCAGCCCCGTCGGCATCTCCAAGCCTGTGCGCATCCAGGGCTGCTTCCTCTCCGATGACGAGGTGGAGTCGGTCGTGGAATTCATCAAAGGGCAGGAGAAGGCGGAATACGACGACGAGGTCATCCAGGAGATCGACCGGCAGGCCGCCGCGGAGAAGAAGAAGGGCGGCGGAGCGGCGGATGCGGAGAGTGACGGCGATTCCGACGAGATGCTGCCCAAGGCCATCGAAGTGGTGGTGGAAGCGCAGATGGCCTCGACCACGCTCCTGCAAAGGCGGCTGCGCCTGGGCTATGCGCGCGCTGCCCGCCTGGTGGACGAGCTCGAATCACGCGGCATCGTCGGTCCGTTTGAGGGCAGCAAGCCGCGCAAGGTGCTCATCTCTAAGCAGCAGTGGCTGGAGATGAACGCGATGTCGGATGATCTCCCAGAAGCGCAGGATGAAGACGGTTTGGATGAATAAATAAGAGCCACAGTTCTCCTTTCACAGGGAGGGCTGTGGCTGTATATAAAAATAGGAACGGCTTTCCCGCATCCGGAAATATGAGCAAGAAATTTGAAACTGGGAGGAATCTCTATGCCTATTGCGTCCCCTGGTGCCGATCTGGCGCTCCACAGGCCCGTCCACACCAATGAAAACCGGGACACAGCTTCCCACATCACGGACGGCGATCCTGCCACCCGCTGGTGCTCCGTGCTCTACCCCGCCTATGCGCAGATTGATCTGGAGGGCTGTTTCCATCTTACCAAAGTGGTGGTTCACACACCCGCGCAGGGCGCGTCGCTCTTCGATGTTTACGCGAGCCTGGACGGGGTGGATTTTACCCGGATCGCGCAGAAAATGGAGGAATTGCCCTGCCCGCCGGAGGGAGAGGCCTTTGAAGTCGATTGTGAAGCGCGTTTCCTGCGCGTGCGTGTTACCTATAACAGTGCGTCAGACGGCGCAATTCTCTGCGGGATAGAGGCCTATGGCGAGCCCTCCGGGCAGGCATGTGAACCGGCGGCGTTCGTACCTCCGGCGGATTTTGAGCAGTCCGCATATCACGTGCCTATTACGCAGGAGGATACCCTCAGGGAGGTGCGGGAGCTGATCGCCTACACCGTAGGGGAAGCGCGTGCGGATTGGTTTACGCTGCGCCTTGCGGAAAATGAGCGGAAGCCAGGCCGGGATTATTTTATCCTCTCCAATGAAACTGGCAAGATCGCCATCACGGGGCGCACCGGCGTCTGCCTCGCCGTGGGCTTCCACCATTATCTCAAATATTTTTGCAATGCGCACGTTTCACAGATGAGCATGCAGGTGAATCTGCCGGAGGCGCCGGTCCCGGTGGGGGAGATTGTGCGCCGCGAAACGCCGTTTCAAACGCGCTACAGCTATAATTACTGCACCCTTTCCTACACCATGGCCTTCTGGGGCGAAGCCCAATGGAAGCGAGAGCTTTACTGGCTTGCGATGAATGGCGTTAACCTCGTGCTTGATATTACAGCGCAGGAGGAGGTTTGGCGGCGCTTCCTCGGTGCGCTCGGCTATTCCCACATGGAGTGCAAGGATTTTATCGCCGGCCCCGCGTATTATGCCTGGGCCTATATGGCGAATATCAGCGGCTTTGGCGGCCCGGTGCACGATAATTGGTTTGCCGCGCGCACCCGCCTTGCCCGCCGCAACCACCTGATGATGCGCCGCCTCGGCATGCAGCCGGTTTTGCAGGGCTACAGTGGTATGGCCCCCTCCGATATCAATCAAAAGGTGCCGGATGCAAAGGTGATCTCACAGGGGCTTTGGAACGGCTTCCCGCGCCCCGCGATGCTCAAAACCACGACGGACGCTTACCGCAGGCTGGCGCAGCTTTTCTATCGCTGCCAGCGTGAGGTGTTCGGCGATGTCAGCCATTATTACGCCACAGACCCCTTCCACGAGGGCGGCCGGAACGGCGGCATGTCCCCGAAGAAGATGGCGCGGTTTGTGCTCGATGAAATGCTGAAAAACGATCCGGAAAGCGTGTGGGTGATCCAGTCGTGGGGGGAGAACCCCTCCAAATCTTTGCTCCAAGGCCTGCGCGGGCGTAAGGAGCACGCGCTGGTGCTTGACCTGTACGCAGAGGCGCGCCCGCATTGGGAAACCTGGGCGGGCGGCGAGTTTGATAATACCCCGTGGCTGTGGTGCATGCTCAATAATTTTGGCGGACGTATGGGCCTCAATGGGCATATGGATACCGTCGCGAGCGAGGTCGCCCGTGCCGCGAATACTGCGAAATACATGGCGGGCATCGGCATCACACCGGAGGCAACGTTCAGCAACCCAGTTCTGTTCGACCTGTTTTTTGAAACGGTTTGGAGCGATACGCCGGAGCACCTGCCGCCCATCGAGCCGGATATGTGGCTTGCCCAATATGTGCGCAGGCGTTATGGCGCGGAAAGCGAGGCGGCGATGGAGTCGTTCCGCCTGCTGCGCAAAACGGTCTATAACCCCTCCCTCAACCACAATGGCGAGGGCGCGCCGGAATCGGTGGTGAATGCCCGCCCGGCGTTTGAAATCCGCTCCGCTTCCTCCTGGGGCACGGCGGTCATCGGCTACGATAAGCATGAGTTTGAGCGCGCGGTGCGGCTACTGCTGGAGGATTATGATGCGTTAAAGCAGAGCGACGGCTATCTGTTCGATCTGGCGGACTGCTTAAAACAGGTGCTCTCCAACACGGCGCAGGAATATCATCACACCATGGTGCAAGCATACCGAGAAAAGAATCTCACGGTGTTCGACGATTACAGCGCCCGCTTCTTCCAGCTCATCAGCCTCACGGAGCAGGTACTCGGCACGCGCAGGGAATTTTTGCTTGGCACGTGGCTGCGCGGCGCGCAGAAGCTTGCAGAGGAGGCGGATGATTTCACGCGCGACCTTTACGAGTTCAATGCCCGCGCGCTGATCACCACCTGGGGCGCGATACGGCAGGCAAACGAAGGCGGCCTGCGTGATTATTCCAATAAGCAATGGGCCGGCCTGACGCACGACTTTTACCGCCCGCGGTGGGAGAAGTGGATTGCCCTTCGCCGGGCAGAGCTGACAGGCGGTCAGAAAGACCGCCGCAGCGAGAAGGAGCAGGCAGAGGATTGGTTCCACATGGAATGGAAGTGGGTGCTTGGGCGCAATCCTTATCCGGCTGAGGTCAATGGGCTGGATTTAAAGGAGCTTGCCCAGCAGGCGCTGGCCTTCTCTTTTTAAGCGTTCTCCACATACTGGAATCAGAATATTTGAAATGGGCTGTTGCAAAAATCATTGCAACGGCCCATTTTGTGTTGCTTTATGAGAGCAGCTCCAAATACCAAGTGTCAATGAAAAGAATCAGAGGGATGATGAGGCATTCCGCTGTAGCTCCCATGGTGAGCCGGAGCAGCCTCTCGGGCAGCGGCCCCTGCCGGATACGCAGGATGGTCAGAAGAACCATTGTGGCCACAAACAGCAGCGGTACGATCAGGATTCCGCCGTATAACAGATAGGAAGCGCGGTTCATAAGCGTCCACAGCCAGTCAGGAGGGGCCCATTCGGTATAGGCCAGCATGATAATGCCTAAATAGAATACGATTATGAGAGAGCACCAGCATATGAGAATGATAGAAAGCGCTTTGACTGCTTTTTGCATGGAAACATCCACCCTTTCTTTTGCTTTTCAGTGTGACTGTGATTTTCTCATCTTCATTTTATCTGTTTTGACCGCACGAAATAAGCACAGGGAATTTTTGGCCGTTATTTTGTTATAATTGGGGGTATACCACTTGAAAAACGAACTTGCCGTCATGTTTATCACATATTTTATGATATTGTTCTAATAACTTATAAATGCTGTTGACTAGAAACATTTCAAATGATAAGATAAACTCGTCTTTCGAGACAAATATATGGAGCCGTTTCTTTAAAATTTTGTGTGTCTGATCTGAATTTGTTGGACGAGCGGGGGCTTTTGGCCAAGCGGCGTCCAACGGGTTCAAGGGCGTTGCGAGCCCTGCTTTCAGACGGCTCCTGAGAGAAGAAAAGGTGATGTAAATGAGCAAAACCAAACGGTACCTCAGCATACTGCTCTGTCTTGTGCTGCTGTGTACCACTCTTATCCCCATGTATGCTTTTGCGGCGGACGATACGCTGCAGATCTGGTGCGACGGGGTGGTCGTCTCTGGCAATGATAAAACCCCGATGCACATCAAGGAGACGGAGCAAAAGCAGCTGAGCGTGATGTTCAACGGCAGCGAAACGCTGCCGGAAGGCACGCAGGTACGCTGGTCTTCGCCGACGCCGTATCTCGCCTATGTGGATGAAAACGGCGTTGTCACGGGGCGCGACAGCTCTAAGGGAGCGATTCTGCGCGTTTGGGTGGATACCAATATCGCCTCCCTATGGCTCATCGGCCCCGGCCTGGCCGATATGGTTTACGGCTGGTTCGACGAGTATGAAATTGACCAGATGGATACCGAGGGCATCGTAAACGTGCTTGAGGTTGGCCTGAAGCCTGTTCTGGGCGAGGAGACGGCCAAAAAGTTGGCGGAATCTCTGCGGAAAACGCTCAACAGCATCAACGTGGAGATTCAGGCTGTGCTGGTCAATGCGGAAACCGGCGAGAAGCTGGCCTCCAGTTCTACGCATGTCGTGGTCGATAACAACGATTCGATCAGCTCTTTGTTCATTCCGAACGGCACGTATATCACCAACCATGATGCGGTGCCCAAAACGGTCGAGGTGGGCTATTCCATGGATATGGAAGGCATCACTACGCCGATGCGCCTGCATATGGGCGTTAACTGGGAGGTCACCAAGAAGATTGGCAATCTTGATTGGATCACGCTTCCTACCGGGGATGCCACCATTGACGCGGAGGGCCATATAACCTTCCTCAAGACCGGCACCTATAAGATCACCGCCAAGCCGGATACGGAAGGCCTCTATCAAAACATCTCCAAGCTGATCGACCAGTTCGGCGGCATCGCGCATGCCGGCACAACGATTGCCAGCGTGATCACCGAGCTGTTCGGCCTGACTGTTTCTCAAACGGTGATCGACGCTCTGGGCAAGACGATCCAGGGGATTCTGGATGCCAATCAAAGCGATCAGGCGGAAACGCTCCGTAAAATCATCACGGTTGTCGGCAACTTCATCCTCGGCATCACCATCAATGATTCCGTTACCGTGACGGTGGTGGAGCAGCTGGATGTGGAATCGTTCGAACTCTTCGGCAAGCTGGATGGCCTGAATTCCTACGGCGGAACCCGTCAGCTCACCATCACGAACATTCAGCCGGAAGGCGCGGTGGTAAAGCCGGGCGACGTTATTTGGACGACTAACGACTCCAATACTGCCGTTGTCGACGAAACAGGCCTGCTTACCATCCGTTCCGGCGGCAACTGGGGCAATAAGATTGAGGTCACGGCGACGATCGACGGCATTTCCCGCACGATCAACGGCAACATTCTGGGCTCCAACACTTCGAGCCCCACGGATCTCGAGTTCAGCGGGCCGGATTATCTGACGGTCGGCGAAACCGGAACCTACAGCTTTACGGTCTATCCTCTGGCGCTGTATGACGACGGCGCACTGATCGATTTCAACAACGTCGACGTAGGCTTGATGGTAGACGGCAAGGTGCGCTATGAAAATGGCGTAACCGACGGCGTTCTTCGCATTGATAAGGCCGATAACGTCGATGCGCCCGGCGGCCAGGGCGGCACGTTTACGGTAACGGCGGTTGGCGGCGGGGAAACCACGCTTTATGTGCGCGCGCATACTGGTTCTATCGCGCCGATCAACGGCAAGATTACCCGCGAAATGAAGGTCACCGTGTATCAGCCCGTGACGGGTATCACGATCGACCAGGGTTCCGCCGTTTCTGTTGAAACAGCTGTAACTGCCGGCATCGGCAGCGCTTCCACACAACTGACGGCAACGGTTGCTCCGGAAAACGCGACTAATAAAGCAGTCAATTGGAGCAGCGACAATGCACTTGTCCGGGTGGATGCGAATGGCAAGGTATCCTTTACGGGCCTGCTGTATTCCCCTGTGAGCGCAACGATCACAGCTACATCCGACGATAATCCGGAGTTGAAGGCCACCTGCACTGTCACCTTCAAAAAGGCTGGGGTCGGCGTGACCGGCATTGCGCTCGACCGCACGGAGCTGACGCTCCCGGACGGTACGTCCGCACAACTGACCGCTACGGTGACGCCCAGCAAGGCCAATAACAAGGTTGTGATGTGGGAATCCTCTGATCCTTCTATTGCAACGGTAGAAGGCGGCCGCGTTACAGCGGTTGCGCCCGGCGACGCGGTGATTACCGCGACGACGGAGGACGGCGGCTTTACCGCTCAGTGCCAGGTATTTGTGCGCGCCGATATGGTGAAGCTCAACAAGCTCATCGCCATTGTCGACGCGGATGATACTCTAACGGCGGATCAGTATGAACAGACGCTTCTGGACACGCTGTTTGCTGCGCTGGATACGGCGAAAGCAGTCGCTGCGGATGCGCTTTCCAAGCAGGCGGCGGTCGACGAGGCCTATGCGGCTCTGCTTGACGCATATCTTGCGTTCGGCAAGAGCGTGCCGTTGGACAGCCTTGCCATCACAGGCGGCGAGCGGAGCGGTGATATGGTCTATGTGAAGGTTCCGTGGACACAGCCCTATCGCAAGGCATCTGTAGACCTGGGCATTCAGGTGACAGAGGGCGCGGAGATCGCGAGCGTCACTTGGTCGCCTGCAAATTGGTCGGTGGATGATCCGGAGGCTACGATTACGCCAAACGGCAGCACAGCAAGGATTGCTCCCAATGGCCGCGGCATCGGCGCCCGTTCCATGTGGGTGACCGTTACTGTTGAGGATGTTTATGGAAATGTTCTGACCGATACGGTAAAAGTGCGTTTTTACAACTGGAATTGGCAGAAATAACACATTCCTGATCTTTGATTAGGCACACAAGGGTCCCCTGCGGTTGCTGAGCCGCAGGGGGCCTATTTTGTGTATATGCTGGATTAACTGCCGGTGCTCTGGTAATGACGGATCCCAATGCGCCAAAAAATAAGCGCGATGGCCATAAAGCCAGCCCCGGCCGGCAGGGCAAGCAGACCTTTCCACAGAGGTTCTCCCCAGCCGCACAGAGCGGATGCCGGATAATAGCTGATTACGAGCACAGGCACGAAAAAGGTGAAAATGGTGCGCAGTGCCCGCGGCATATATTCCATTGGGCAGCGCGTTACCTGATAGCCGGCGTTGGTGAAGAGATAGATCCAATCGAGTCCCTTGATGGTAAAAAAGGAAACGCCGGAGGTCAGCACAAAAATGCCGCCGTAGAGAATAAAACCACCAAGCAACGCATAAAGGAACAAGAAAATTTGAAAGGGCCCCATGCGCACCTGCAACCGCCACAGGCACCAGATGCAGGCGGCCAAGCCGCTGAGCACGCGCGCGAGGCGGTGGAGGTGGAAAAACGAAGCGGACACCTGCACAAACGTTGTGCGTGGGCGCAGAAGCACCCGGTCAAACGCGCCGTTTTGCACCATTTTCCAGGGGAAATAATCAAAGCCGCGCAGGAAGGTTTCCGCCAGCCCAAAGCACGTCACGGCGAGCGCATAGATCAGTAAAATCCGCTCCACTCGCCACGGGCCGATGGAGCCGAAACGGGAAAAAAGCAACAGCGTTGACAGCGGGTCGGTGACGACGACAAAAAAGGTTTGCAGAATCATCAAAGGCCAGCCCTTATATTGCAGGCCGGATAAAAAGTTCATCCGGATATAGCGCCAGTAGAGGCGAAACCCATTCATTTGATTCATATTCCAATTCTCCTTATCCCATTTATCCGCCTTGCACAATGATGCGGCTGAGCCGCTTTTTCATCAGAGCGCGGCCCGCAGCTGCAAAGACGATCATCCAGAACAGCTGGAGAAGGAGCACCCGCCCGATTTCCGTGGGCGGCAGAAGCCCCAGATAAAACCGCAGCGGCAGATCTGCATAGCCCGCAAAGGGCTGTAGGGCAAGGGCCTTTTGCATGAAATCCGGCCAGAGCTGGAGCGGCAGGTAAACGCCGGAGAGGACTTGGCTTGCCAGAAATAGCATATGCATCGGCCCATCCCCCCAACTGACATTTAGGCGGACGGCGGCGGCCAGCGTTGTAAAGGCCGCGATCAGCAGCACAGCGGTAATGCCTGTCAGCATGGCGCAGAAAAGGCCCGGCAGGGAGGCGGGGAGCGAGAGCCTGTAGGAGGCGGGCGCAATTAGCCCCACGAGCACAACCGGGATTCCCCGAAACAGAAGCGGGGCAACCGAACCGGCAGCGCTTTTGGCAAACCAATGGCCATACAGTCCAAGCGGCCGGCAAAGCTCTAGCCCTATGTCTCCCGTATCAATTTTTTGCAGGATCTCCCGATCCACTCCCTGCATCATGATGACCGCCATGAATTGGCCCAGCCAGATGTAGCTTGCCACCTGGGCAACGGACATGCCGTTTCCAATCCCATCCAGCCCCGCATTGTTGCCATAGAGAAAAAATATGCGGGTCACCGTAATTTCGATCAGAGCCCAAAAGATGCTCACCGCCGCGCCGCTGAGGGCGGAGATGCGGTACTGCACACCCTGCAAAAAACGGATGCGGAAAATGGAAAAACAGGCCTTGGCGTGATACCAAATCATCCGACGGGGGAATAAAACATTTTGGTGAAGTTTGCGCATTGTTCTAACCTCCTTTCTCCGTGCGGCTAAATCTTCATCTCCCGATACATGGCGGCAATCAGGTTGTCGATATCCTCTTCCTCAATCACAATATCGCGCAGCGGATAGGCCTCGGCCAGCGCGGCGACCAGCGTCTGTGCGGGCAGTTGGGCCGCGTCGAACCATGCCGTATACTGCCGGCCCTGCAAACTGCCCCGCTGTGTGCCGGCGATCTCCCGGTAGTCCGCCTCTCGTTCCAGCGTTGCCCGGATGCGGTGCAGGGGGGCGTAATGTACCCGGAGCTGTTCGAGCGTGCCATCGAAGAGGAGCCTGCCGCGGCCGATGGTCATCACGCGGCTGCAAAGGGCCTCCACGTCATCCATATCATGCGTGGTGAGGATCATGGTCACGCCGTGTTCTCTGTTCTCCCGCAGCAGGAATTCCCGCAGCGCGAGCTTGGAAACCGCGTCCAAGCCGATGGTCGGCTCGTCCAGGAACAAAATTTGGGGGCTGTGGAGCAGGGCGGCCGCTACCTCGCAGCGCATCCGCTGCCCCAGGGAGAGCTGGCGCACAGGTGTTTTCAGCAGCTCGCCCAGATTTAGCACCTGCGCGAGCTCCTCTAACCGGCGGCGGTACGCCAGGCCTCCGATGCCGTAGATATCGCGCAGCAGCTCGAAGGAGTCGCTCACGGGCACATCCCACCACAGCTGGCTGCGCTGGCCGAATACCACGCCAATCTGCGATACGTGCGCCGTGCGTTCCTTCCATGGCGTGCGCCCCAGGATGGAGCAGGAGCCGGCTTCCGGCGTGAGGATGCCGCTCATCACCTTGACCGTCGTTGACTTCCCGGCTCCGTTTGGACCGATGTAACCCACAAGCTCCCCTTCCTCAATGGCAAAGCTAATCTCCTGTATCGCTTTGACTTCCCGCTTCTGGCGCTTCGCCATGCCTTTCCATACGCTGAAGCGTCCTCCTGGGCGTTCTCGTATGGTGAAGGTTTTGCAAATTCCGGATAATTCGATTTGTGGCATATTTCCTCTTGCTTCCTTTCATTTCGTACCTCGGCGGTGTGATTGCCGCGCGATGGAGGGCTTTTTTCCGGCGGCGCGGGGAAATCTATTATAAGGGGCATCCGGCCGGTTCGTAAAAGCTTGATTTTACGCTTCTCATGCTTTCGGGCCGGAAAAAGGCGCAAGAGGGGGCGAACGCGCTTTTTTCTTTAAAAACGCTTGACAAATGTGCATTTGCGGGCTATGATATATACATAATTTATGTGAGGCCACATAGGTCTTTCTGTTTTGTTATCTTCACGCGGTATATGCCGCGTTTTTTTATTATAAAGCGAAGAACTTGTGGCTATTTTTTATTGTGATCAGGCGGTAAAGGGAGCCTGTACATTTGCACAAAAGAAAAAAGGCAGCCGGGCTTTTTTATAAGCCCGGCTGCTTTTTAGGTTAAAAGTGTATGGATAAAAATAGAAAAATCCTGTAAAGTGAACATTTTTCACAAAATGTACTATTTTCCTCTCTTTTCTGTATGATGGGATTGGAGCTTTTTGGAAAATGACCATCATAAATGGCAGGAGGAGTTTTCATGAGGAAACATATTTTTTCTTGGATTGCCTTGGCCGCTTATCTAACAGTCATCTGTTCTGTGTTCGTCTGTGCGGGCAACCTTTCAATTGACGGTTACGTTCAGCCGGGGGAGTGGGCAGGAGCGTCGTTTTCCACACTGTTTGGCAGTGAGCAGGAGAGCGGCTGCGCCGTTTCCTATGCAGATGTGCGCACACAGGCGGATCTCCCGGCCCGGCGGGTTTATTTTGCCTTTCAGGTCATAGACGGCGCCTTTGCCGGAGGAAGCGGGCGTTCACGCGTCCATCTCCACCTTGGAAAAGCGGAGATTACACTGGATGCCGATGGAAACGCACAAACTTCTGCAAATTCCTATGAAGTGCAGGCGGCTGGCCAATATCAGCAGGGCGGATATAACGGTGATTATGTGTTGGAGGCAGCAATTATCTGCCCAGCGTCTCTATTTACTGAAGATATAGCGGCTTCCATATGGTTCACGGATGGGAAAGGCGGTAAGAGCCGGGCATGTGAACTGACGATACTGCTGGATATTCCTGCCCCGTCCGTTTCAGAATCTGTGTTACCGCAGCCGGATTCCACCTCTGAGCGGCCACAACCCAGCACGCAGGCGGATCATACGACAAGGCAGCCCTCCACGCAGAACGATACGCATGCCGGCGCCTCCCATCCCTCAAGGCCTGTGGGGACGACAACTGCAACCGCTCCGAGCACCCATGGGCACGCGAACCCCGGAGCACATCCGTCTGATCCATCGAATGCCGCGGCGATTGCAACGAATGCGGATTCCCACATTGATGCTGGAGGACAAGGCTCCCTGCGGGAGCCGTCCGGCGGCGCAGAGGAACCGTTTCTGACAGGTGGTTTGGAAAATGCGGCTCTTTCTTCACAGGAGCTGACGATCCCTGCCACTGGAGAAAATGGGGCCGGGCTGTGGTCAGCAAAGCGGATTGCAGCTTGCGTCATGGCTGGCATCTGTGTGGTTGCAGCGGCATTGCTATTTGTGATACGGGTGCGCAAAAAGGAGGAACCATCGGTAAAGTAACTTGCCGTTTTCTCCCGCCGGTATGACTTTTTTTCACCTCCTCTGCATATAGATAGAGGGAAAACAGCCGGAACCACGGCGCAGGCAGGTGAAATGGATGGACGAATTACAATCCTATCAGCGGGAGCGCTCCCGACCGTCCGAAGAAAAAAGGGAGAAAAAACGCAGCGGCCGGCGGGATTATCTCGTGCGGGTCATCGTCGTGCAGCTTGCAGTGTGCGCAGTGTTGCTGGCGGGCGCTTTCCTGATGGTGAAAACGAACCCTAACGCTCAAAAAGCACTGCGGGAAGCCTATGAGGGGATTCTTTCACAGGATTGGAGCGCACAGGAGGCTGCGGCGGCCTTCAAAGAGATTGGGGCCTTTATCTTTTCCCCGGCAGATTCCTGGCCGGATGCGGGCGGCCAAACGCAAGCGGCACAGGCAAATGCGGCAGCAGGGGCGAGCGAAACGATCGAGGCGGCTTCCACACAGGGGGAGAGGCCGTCCACAGAAAGCTCCAGCCAGCCATCCGAAACCGCTTCGCAGGAGGCGCTTGATGGGATGGGCGGCTCTGATGAGCCGCTTTTTGACGGAATCAGAGCCCCGATCGAGGGCACCTCCTTTGCACCCTATATCGTGAGCGTGCCGGTGGTTCGGCCGGTTGAGGGCAGGGTGACCTCCCCATATGGGTATCGAATCCATCCCATTACCAAAAAGCTGGGCTTCCACCGCGGCATGGATATTGCCGCCGCCAAGGGTACGCGGATCGCGGCGGCGTTTTATGGCACAGTAAAAGAAGTTGGTTATTCCGAGGGAAACGGCGATTATATCATACTAATGCATGAGAACGGCTTGGAAACGGCCTATTGCCATTGCTCCGAGATCCTTGCGGAGGAGGGCGCCGTCGTCCGGGAGGGGGAAACGATCGCTCTGGTGGGGGATAGCGGCATGACTACCGGTCCACATTTGCATATTGAGGTGCGCATCAATGGCGTTCTGCATAATCCCTCCTGGCTTTTAGGGGCGGATAACGCTTACGAGAAGGATGCAGTTTAAGTGCAGGGGGGTAACGGTTTCCATCGGCTTCCCTTTCGCCGCCGCCGTAACGCTGATGTTTCTCTATGATACAAGCGGTACGGCGGCCATTTCCGTCTGCGCGGCTCTGCTGCACGAAATGGGGCACTTACTCTGCCTGTTTTGGTATGGCGAAACGCCGCAGTTGCTGAAGCTGGGGCTGGCCGGTATGGAGATCGTACGGGCAAAGGGACAAAAGCTCTCTTTCCATCAGGAAATTGTGGTTTCGCTCGCCGGACCATTGATCAACCTGGCGCTGTTTGCGCTGCTGGCCGCGCTGAGCGGATGGAGCGAAGGGGAGCGGGAGCGCATGATGGAGGCGGCAATGGTGAATTTGATGCTTGCCCTTTTCAATCTGCTGCCCGTCTCTACGCTTGACGGCGGCCGGGCGCTGTATTTTTTTCTATGCCGTTTCTGCACAGCGCCTGCGGCGCAGCGGGTGGTTACCGTTTGTTCGATTGTGTGCCTGCTGCCATGCGCGTTTATCGGCTTTTTTCTGCTGCTGCAAAGCGGCTATAATTTTTCCCTGCTCTTGGTAACGGTTTACCTGTGCTTTCTGTTAGCGGCAAGGCCCGTGCAGGAATAAAGAAGGCTGCTGCAAAATGTTTTGCAGCAGCCTTTTTAAAAGTTTAAAATGGTTCGATCACTATGGGCAAGGATCTTTACCAGATGCCAAGCACATGCTGCATCAGCAGGCTCACACCCGCGATGCCAACCCAGCAGCAAAGCCCCATGAAGATCGGCTTCCCGCCGGTTTTCACCAGCTTGATGATGTTGGTGTTCAGGCCGATTGCCGCCATCGCCATCACAATAAAGAATTTGCTCATCTCCTTGAGCGGGCTTGTCACCGCGGCCGGAAGATGAAAAACCGTGGTCACTACGGAAGCCAGCAGGAAGAACAGCACGAAGAAGGGGAAAATCTTTTTCAAATTGACCTTTGCCCCTTCCGCGCTGTGCTTTTCCCGACGGGTGCGCACAAATGCGAGCACCAGTGTGATCGGAATAATCGCAAGCGTGCGCGTCAGCTTGACGATCGCCGCCGCGTCGAGCGTGTTGCTGCCGTGGATGCCGTCCCAGGCCTGCGCTGCGGCCGTTACAGAGGAGGTGTCGTTGATCGCCGTGCCGGCAAACAGGCCAAAGCCCTCGTTGGACAGGCCGAGCAGCCCGCCGAGCGTGGGGAAAATCAGCGCCGCAATTACATTAAACAGGAAGATAACCGAAATGGACTGCGCGATCTCCTCATCATCCGCGTCGATCACGGGCGCGGTCGCCGCAATGGCGGAGCCGCCGCAGATCGAAGAGCCAACGCCCACGAGCGTTGCGGTTTTGGTGGGCACCTTCATCACTTTGCACAGGAGGAAGGCGATCAGCAGCGAGGTGGAGATGGTGGCCAGGATGATCGGCAGAGACTGCTTGCCCTTTTGGAGGATATCGGTCAGGTTCATCCCGAAGCCGAGCAGCACAACAGCGGCCTGTAGGATTTTTTTGGAGGTAAAGGTGATGCCGGGCTGGATGGAATCCTTCTTTTTCAGCAGCAGGGTCAGCAGCATACCCGCGAGGATTGCAAACACCGGCCCGCCCACCACAGGCACCAGCTTGCCGAGGAACCATGCTGGTACGGCGATTGCAAGGCACAGCAGCAACCCTGCCCAATTTTTTTGCAGAAAGGTTTTCATGAAACGTCTACCCCTTTTAGCGGAACCGGCGTTCCGTCCGGTTTCACACGACAATTTGTTCCATCATACCACGCTTTTTAGATAAAATAAAATGATAAATATTTATTTATCCATTATTTTATGTTATGATAACGAGCAGAAATTGAAAAAAATGCAATTTTAATGTCCGATGAAAAGAGGGGGACGGCCGTATGCTCGACTTTAGAATAGATACCTTCCTGGCGGTCTGCCGTTCGATGAATTTTACCAGGGCGGCGGAGGAATTGCATATCACGCAGCCTGCCGTTTCTCAGCATATCCGGCATCTTGAGAAGCGCTATGGCGTGAAGCTTTTTGACTATCAGGGCAAACGGCTTTCTTTGACCGCGGCGGGCGAGGCCCTTTTCAGCGCAGCGGTCACCATGAAGCACGATGATCTTTTTCTCAGGGAACAGCTTCCTACGCTTGGCCGAGGGCGTAAAAGCCTGGTGTTTGGCGCCACGCTCACAGTGGGGGAATGCACCGCGCCGGAACGGCTGGCCGCATACCTGAACCGTTATCCGGAGACAGATGTGCATTTGCTCGTGGCCAATACCCACGAGCTGCTGCATCGGATTGATGCGGGAGAAATCGATTTTGCCATTGTGGAGGGCTTTTTTGAAAAACGGGAGTATGATTCCCTGCCCTTTTCCCGGGAACGCTATGTGGCTGTTTGCGGCGCGCAGTTGCGCTTTACGCGGCCGCCGCGCAGGGTGGAGGATCTTTTGGGGGAACGGCTGCTCCTGCGGGAGGAGGGCAGCGGGACGCGTGAAATTTTGGAGCGCTATCTGGAGGGGCGGAACCTGACTGTGCAGGATTTCCGGCAGACGGCGCAGGTGAGCAATCTCCATGCCATCAAAACGCTCGTGCAATATGGCTGCGGCGTCACCTTCCTCTATGAAGCCGCTGTGCGCGAGGAATTAGCGGGCGAAAAACTGCACGTGCTGCCCCTCGAGGATTTTCCACTGCACCATGATTTCACATTTTTATGGCGGCGCGGAAGCATGTTTGCAGGCCGCTACCGTGAGATTTTCGACTTTATGCAAAGCGTGGGAAACAACGCAGTTCCGGCAAAAATGAGCGCTGGCTCAACAGGCCATCCGCAAAACAGGCCGGAAGCGTTGACAAACACATCCGGCGGCGGTAAGGTGTAATCAGCCGCTGCACGCGGCGAAGGCCTTCACACCACCAACGAAAAGAGGAATCTCATATGAACGAGGAAAATGCACTGCGGGATAAGCGCGCCTTTGGCCATTTTATCGCGCAGAAGCGCAAGGCGGCGGGGCTGACGCAGCACGAGCTTGCGGCCCGCCTTTATCTGACGGATACGGCGGTGTCCAAATGGGAACGCGGCGTAACTTATCCAGATATCACGCTGATCTCTCCCATCTGCGAGGCGCTGCATATTACAGAGCATGAGTTGATCACAGCCAGTGAGGATGTGCATCAAAACGAGCTGGAGCAGCAGGCGCAAAAATATCAGCGCATCAAACAAGGCTATCGCGCCGTTATGATCGGGCTCTACGGCCTCTCCCTGCTGATCTGTTTTATCTGCAATCTGGCCGTGCAGCATACGCTCTCCTGGTTTTTTATTGTGCTGGCGTCGGAGGCGGTTGCCTTTTCCCTGACGGTGATGCCCGTGCTGGTTTCCAAAAATCGCGGACTGTGGACGCTGGGCTCTTTTTATCTTTCGCTCAACCTTTTATTGCTTGTCTGCCGGATTTACGCGGGCGGCAATTGGCTGGCGATCACCTTCTGCGCGGTCGCGCTCGGCTTTGCGGTGGCTTTTCTGCCGCTGGTGCTCCGGCAGATTCCTTTGCCGCAAACGCTATCCTCCCAGAAAACGCTTATTTGCTTCCTCGTGGATACGCTGCTGGTTTTTGCGCTGGTCACGGTCTCAGAGCTGGTGATGGGCTCTCCCGCCCGGTTGCTGCCTGTAGATTATCCAGTCGTGCTTTATGGCATTACACTGCCCTGGCTGTGCATGGTTGTCATCCGCTATCTGCGTGTCAATCCATTTTTCAAGGCCTCCATTTGTGCGGCTGGCACGGGCATCTATTTCTTTTTTACGAACAGTATCCTGCACACGCTCATTGACGGCGCGCCGTTTACTCTTCCGCCCGTCGATTTAAGCGCTTGGGGCGACCCATCATTCTGGGCAAATCCGGCCTATGGAAGCGTGCAGAATGCGAATATCTGTTTTGTCGTGACGGTAGTCTGCATAGGCGTCGGTCTGCTATTTGCCGCTGGCGGCATCGCTTGGGCATTGACACGGAAGAATACAAAAAGCGCAGTAAGATCCACTGCCAAATAGAATGGCGGGGCAGGAGAGGCTGCGGCTGTAGCCGATCTTCTGCCACGCAAAAAACAGGCCCGATGCGCAAATCATGCACATCGGGCTGATCTATTTATTTCTTTCGGCTGACCGGCATCCATAGCTCAACATATCCCTTTTGAGGCGTGCCGCCGTACATCTCCATCTCGGGGCCATCCGTTTTTTCAAATTCCGAAGCCGGGAGCCATTCCTGATAAAAACGCTTATACAGCCTATCCATCGGTTCCGCCATATTCCAATCTGGTATTTCTGCGGGGAATACGGCCCATGTAGCGGCCGGCACTTCAACAATTGTGTAGCCCTCCGTTCGGCTGTCCGGCGTGACAAAGCTGCACTGCATATAGGGATATGTGGTGTCGTCAACCTTCCGGTAGTTCATAATTCCATGGATCCGGCACATAGCTTGGGTAAACATGGTATCGTAAATGGGAAGCTGCACTGCGCCTGCGTCCGCAAATAGTTTTTCGTAAGCCCCGCTTTGATGATTGGCATTCCACATTTCACCGGCGCTTGCATAATAGGTTTCATCGCCAACGGTTGAGATCAGGCCTTCGATGCCGAATAATTGGAACGGCTCCGTTTTCACAATGCGGTAATTCATTTCGCCAACTCCTTGTATGGTGATTTGAAAGGTAATGGGGGGAAACAGCCGCAGAGAAACGTTTGATTTTTTCGCTTCGCTTGGCGTAACGCCATGAAATGCCTGAAACGCACGCGCAAAAGAAACCGGCGAATCGTAGCCGTATTTCGGCGCCAGGTCGATCACCTTGACGCCGCTTTGCTGCAACTCAAGCGCGGCTAAAGTCAGCCGCCGCCTGCGCACATATTCGACAAGCGATAGATCAGCGATAAAGGAAAACATGCGCTGGAAATTGTATGCGGAACAGCCTGCGAGCTGGGCAAGCTTCTGATAATCCAGCTCCTCTGTGATATGCTGCTCAACGTATTCGATGGCAGCGTTCAGCCGTCTTGAAACATCCAAGTTTTCCTCCCCCTTCCTTTTAACAATAGCATACAGGGCCGGCAGAATGATTTCGCAACTTTTTCTGCACAGAATCCGTGTGGTTTCTATCATACCTGTTTTTCCATGGTTTGAAAAGTGTGTTTCGATCATGGCCAGCATAAAAAATGGAAGCCTCTATCGCATCCACTTCGAATGATTCCTGATCAATTTGCGCTTCCCTTGCCGCTTTGGTATAATAGCATCAAACAAATTTTGTTTGATGCATGGTATAACCGTGTCGAACAATTTGTTTGATGCATTGAAAAATGAATATGATTCAGGAGAATGAATGGATATGCTTTCCAAACAGGCTGAAAATTTGCTCCCCCTCGTCCAGAAACCCGGGCGTTACACAGGCGGGGAGCTGAACAGCGTCGTAAAAGACAAAAAAGCGGTGGATATCCGCTTCGCCTTCTGCTTCCCGGATACCTATGAGATCGGGATGTCTCACCTCGGCATTAAAATCCTATACAGCCTCATCAACGCACGGGAGGACGCCTGGTGCGAGCGGGTGTTTGCACCGTGGACGGATATGGAAGCCCTCATGCGGGAGCGCCATGTGCCGCTCTATGCGCTCGAAAGCGGCGATCCGCTCACGGAATTCGATGTTGTCGGCTTTACCATGCAGTATGAACTTAGCTACACCAACGTGCTCAATATGCTTGATCTGGCTGGGCTCCCCGTGCGGGCGAAGGATCGAAAAGCACTCACCCCCCTGGTGATTGCGGGCGGGCCGTGCGTATGCAACGCCGAGCCGTTCGCCGAGTTTGTAGATATCTGCCTGCCGGGGGAAGGGGAGGAGGTTATGAACGACCTGTTGGATCTCTTCCGGGAATATAAGACGCGGGGCGCGGAGAAGGAGGAATTCCTCCGGGCGGCAGCACAAATTCCGGGCGTTTACGTTCCATCGCTCTACACGGTTGATTATAACGAAGACGGCACGGTGAAAACCATCCTGCCGCATGGCGGCGCGCCGGAAAAGGTGACCAAGCGGATTATTTCCGATTTGGACAAGGTGTTCTATCCGGAAAAATTTGTCGTGCCTTTTATTGAGGTGGTGCATGACCGCGTCACCAGCGAGATTTTCCGCGGCTGCATCCGTGGCTGCCGCTTCTGCCAGGCGGGTTTCCTCTACCGCCCGATCCGGGAGAAAAAGCCGGATACCGTCAACCGGGATTGCAAAACGCTCTGTGAGTCGAGCGGTTATGATGAAATCTCCCTCTGCTCGCTGAGCACGAGCGACTATACGGGCCTGCAAAACCTCCTCAACGGCCTGTTTGAATGGACGATCAGCGATCAAATCAACGTCTCGCTGCCCTCCCTGCGGGTGGATAATTTTTCACCGGAGCTGATGGAGCAGATTCAGAAGGTGCGCCGCAGCGGGCTCACCTTTGCGCCGGAGGCGGGCACGCAGCGGCTGCGCGATGCGATCAATAAAAACGTAACGGAGGAGGAAGTGATGCGCACTGTGCGCAGCGCCTTCGCGGGCGGATGGACGGCGGTCAAGCTCTATTTCATGCTCGGCCTGCCGACGGAAACGCTCGACGATGTGGCGGGCATCGCCCAGCTTGCCCAGCGGGTGGTGGATGCCTACTATCAAAACCCCGATAAGCCCAAGGGCAAGGGCGTGCAGGTGAGCATCAGCGTCGCCTCCTTTGTGCCGAAGCCCTTCACGCCGTTCCAGTGGGAGCCGCAGGATACGATTGAGATGCTCCATGAGAAACAGCGCCACTTGAAGGAGAGTGTGACCTCCCGCAAGATCAAAGTCAGCTGCCACGATGTACAGACGAGCTTCCTGGAGGGCGTGTTTGCCCGCGGGGACAGGCGCCTCGGCAAAGTGCTCGAATGCGCGTGGCGCAAGGGCTGCAAGTTCGACAGCTGGGATGACCAGTTCCGCTTTGACCTCTGGGAGGAGGCGTTCCAGGAGTGTGGGATTGATCCGCTCTTTTACACCAGCCGCCGCCGTTCGTTTGATGAGGTGCTGCCCTGGGATCATATGGATTATGGCATCCGCAAAGAATTTTTGATCCGGGAGAATGAAAAAGCGCATCAGAGCGTTACCACGCCGAACTGCCGCGAACAGTGCGCGGGCTGCGGTACAAACCGTTTGAATGGGGGCAAATGCGATGCGCTGCGTTAGAATCTGGTTTGCGAAGGAAGGCAATGCGAAATACATCTCCCACCTCGATATTGTGCGCTGCATGTCGCGCGCCGCACGGCGCGCGGGGCTGCCGCTGTGGTATACGGAGGGCTTCAATCCGCACCCCTATCTAATGTTCGCCCTGCCGCTCTCCCTGGGCCTTTCGAGCCAATGCGAATCTATGGATATCCGCATCGAGGGGGAGATGGCGGATGTGGAAATTGAAGCCCGCATGCGCGCGGTGATGCCGGAGGGGCTGCGGATTCTCTCCGTCCGGGAGCCGATGATGCAGCCCTCGGAGATTGCCTTTGCGGATTATCGGGCCCAGCTCTGCTTTGACGCCCCGGAACTGGCGGCGGGCTTTCTCCATGGTGCGGGCGCGGCCCTGGCGGGGGAGAGCCTCATTGTGCAGAAGCCTGGCAAATCCGGGCATAAAAAGGTGATGAAGGAGATTGACCTGCTGCCGCATATCGCAAGCTGTTCGATGGAACAGAAGGAGCATGCCGTGCTCTTGAAGCTGATCCTACCGGCAGGGAATCAAACGAATATCAGCCCGGCCCTGCTGCTGGATGCGCTGGAGGAAAAGGCAGGTGTGCAGGACGAAGGGCGGGAGATCACCCGCATGGCACTGCTGACGAAGGATTTGAAGATGTTTGAATAGGCGTTTCAGCTGCCCGTAAAAAAACGATATAGAAAAAAACGGCGTTTCCGGCGGCCTTTTAGCCGTTGGAAGCGCCGATCTGATTCGCGGGCCAAGGTTGATGAGGATTGTGAAGCAGCAAGCCGCTGCCGCTTGCGAAAATTTGGCCGGAGTGTCCTGATAGCTTTTTTATATTTTAAAAAGATAGGCATAGACTATTTTTGATCGATGTTTAGCGGAGGTGCACTTTGGAGGATTTTCTAGAATTTATAGAGAACATCAATAATGGGCAGCAACGCGCCCGTACACAAGAGGTTTTGGAATGGGTTAAAAGTCAATTTCCAAATTTAGAGGCCAGGATTGCATGGAATCAGCCTATGTTTACAGAGCACGGCACATTTATCATTGGCTTCAGCGTATCCAGCAAGCATCTGGCAGTTTCGCCTGAACGCGCCGGGATGGTTCGGTTTACGGATGAAATCACCAAGGCGGGCTATAGCCAAAGTAAAATGTTGTTTCGTATCAGATGGGAGGAGCCTGTAAACTATATTTTGCTGGATCAAATGATTCGCTTTAATTGCATAGATAAGGCGGAATGCAAAACCTTTTGGAGAAAATAATTGTGCCGATCTGGCGAAACGCTTATGCTGATTGATAGACGACAAGGCTCTTTAATACAAAAATAAAGTCTTGAAACCATTCAAGTTTCAAGACTTTATTGGTCGGAGTGACGGGACTTGAACCCATGGCCTCTTGGTCCCGAACCAAGCGCGATACCAAACTTCGCCACACCCCGGTGTCGTAAGCGACGTTTTAGATTATATACGAAGCTTTCAAAAAAATCAAGGCTTTTTTGAAAAAAACCGGGGGAAACGGCGCAAGCCTTTATTCCATATCAAAAACCACGGCTTCGATTGCCTGGGCAATTTCCTCGGTGGTCAGCCTGGCAACGCCGAGCGAATCCAGCATTTGATCCGTTTGCGTTTCGGTGGCGTCCAAATAGCGAAAATTGAGGTTCTTCATCGCGTTTTCCAGTGCGGTGGCCTCTTCCGGTGTGTTTTCCGGCTGCTGGCGCTCCAGCTCGAGCAGCTGCATCGTAATGGCCAAAGCCTGTGCCTTGGTGAAGAGCGCATTGGACGCCTCCTGCTGGAATTCAATCACCTTGTTGAGTGTTCTCATACTTTAAAAATCCTCCTGTTTTGATATCTTACCATGCCATCTGCTTTTTCGGAAGGAAAGGCGGATGAGCCGGGTTACGCAAGAATGGCAGGTATATTTCAGTTGCTTCCGGCGTAGAGATGAACGTGGCGGTATGGAAGGTTTTACAAAGGCAAAATCGAAAAATAGACGCTGCTGTTTCTGCTATTCTTAAAGAACATAGTTTTGGATGCAAAAAACAGCTGCACAGGCTAATATGGCTTGGAGGGCGATTTCCGCAGGGAGCCCCCACATGAATTTCCGGTGCAGCGTTTTATGCCGGATGGCCCGCATGGTCAAATACATTGCGAGCGCGCCGCCAGCCAGGCCAACCAGCATCAGCGTCCGTTCAGGAATTCGCCGCCCATGCTGCCTGGCGCGGCGTTTATCATGAATGGTGAGAAAAACGGCCAGCAAAGAGAGGGCGGTCAAATAGGCGCAGAGCGCATAGAGGGCCGCTGTCATAGCGATTCGCCATCCTGCATGCCGGCCGCTCCGTGTTTCAGCAGATGGAACCGGCTGGCTGTGAGAAATGCGGCGTTGCCATTTTCAAAAGCCTTGGCGGCACTTTCTTCGAGCTCAAACACGCTGGCGCACTGCGGGCAAACGGCAAAATAACGGCCGTTAAAGGAGTGCACCGGAATTTCCATCACTTTAAACAGCTCAAAGCTGTTGAAAATGCGCATCTCCACTGCTTGCCCGCAGGCGGGACAGGCAATTGCCGGGCTGCATCCGGCGGGCTTTATCTTGCTGTGAAAACGGGCTGGTGAAAACATGAGGCTTTCCTCCGTCCAAATCATTTTGGGAAGCTTTCTCTTATCGTATTCGGATTTTGGGATTCTGTCAAGGAGAACGAAAAAATATGAAGGGAAAAGGGGAGAAAATCGAATGAAACGTTTGGCTGCCTCGCTGCTCGCCTGTTTGATGCTGTGCTGCATGCTTACCTCCTGTGGAATGCCGCCGGAGGAGGAGAGCAGCGCGCCTTTCGGAGAAGCCTCTTCCCTCAAAGATCGGGAACCGGGCGAGGATGAAACGCCGCAGCAGGAGATGCGCGCGGTGTGGATTACCTACTATGAGATCTCCATGAAGGCGCAGAAGGGTGGAGATGAATCGCTTTTTCATCAAAAGGTGGATGAGATGTTCCGCCGTGTACAAAACGCGGGGTTTAATACGGTTATCGTGCAGGTTCGCCCGTATTCGGACGCCTTTTATCCCTCAAAGATTTTCCCTTGGAGCGCCTATCTGACCGGTATGCAGGGACAAGACCCCGGCTACGATCCGCTTGCCATCCTGGTTGAGCGGGCGCATGCGCATGGGCTCGCCCTCCATGCATGGTTTAACCCCTACCGCGTTTCTTACAATCCGGATTTTTCCCTCCTCTCCAAAGAGAATCCGGCGCGAAAATGGAAGGAGGATGCGGATCAAACCAATGATAGCTGGCTGATCGTTTTGGAAAACGGGATTTATTATAACCCCGCCGTACCGGAGGTGCAGCGCATGATTATCGACGGCGTGCGGGAAATCGTCGAACAGTATGAGGTGGACGGCGTGCATATGGACGATTATTTTTACCCGTCTACCGAGGAGAAGATCGATCAGGCGCAGTACGATCGCTATGTGAAAGACGGCGGGCAGTATTCCCGCGCCGCGTGGCGGCGTGAGAATGTGAACACGTTTGTCAGCGGCCTGTATGCGGCAGTGAAGGCGATCCGCCCGGCGGTATCGGTCGGGATCAGCCCCGCGGGCGATATTGAAAAGAACCGGGAGGAGTTGTATGCAGACGCCGCCCGTTGGGGTGAGGAGGAGGGCTATGTCGATTACCTCATGCCACAGCTTTATTATGGCTTTGAAAACAGCGCGAGCCCCTTTGAAAAAACTGCCCGGCAGTGGGCAGATCTGATCCGGTGCGATAGCGTCAAGCTCTACGCAGGGCTGGCGATCTACAAAAGCGGAGAGGAAGACCAATATGCCGGCCCGGAATCCGATCAAAAGCAGGGGCCACGGTATGAATGGATCAACCATAGCGATATCATTTCCCGCCAGGTGGCCTGTGGCCGGAAAATACAGCCGTATGCCGGATTTGCCCTGTATTCCTATCAATATTCGTTCGGGGATTCACGCTCTAAACAGTTGCAAAAAGAATGGAACGCATTGAGCGCTTTGCTGGAAAACAAAGAAAAATAAAAGAGCCTGCAAAAATGTTGTAAAAAAAGGAAAACGCAAGGTTTTGCCTTGACAAGCGAAGCAGGCTCGTCTTATGATAAAAGGGAATTTAACTGAATGACAGCACGTGCATGACATAGAAAATAAAAGGATCGGAGATCGGGGGCAGGGGTGTGAAAAAACTGCGGAAGGAACAATGGATTTCGTTCGGACTGGTCATCTGCGTGCTTGGCATCGTGGCAGGCTGCACGGCTTGGAGGCATTTTGCCGGGGCAGAAACCCCGCAGGGGAGCGGAAACCTCAACGTGTTGGAGGAGAGCGCGGGGGAAACGCAGCAGGTATCCTCACAGGTGAAAAAAAGCCTGCCGCGCGGCGCGGGCGCTTGGCTGACGGCGGGAGTGGATTTCTCCGTGAAAGCCTCCGCGGAAAAAGCGCGCAGCGGAATTGACAGCGCGTTGGACCGCGCGGCGGAATATGGGGTTGCGGTTGTATTTCTCGACGCAATACGCAACGGGGAGTCGGTGCAGGCAGGTTCTCTCGATACACTGCGCTATGCAATGAATAGCGCCTCAGAAAAGGGATTTCAGCCGGTCATGTGTGTTCCGGCTGCGGATGTGATCCGGATCGGTAAGGATGGAATTGCAGTGGCTCCGGAGGTTTTATCCGCGCTTTGCCAGCACTATCAGCCGGAGGTTCTGCTGCTGTCCGGTTGGAGGGAGCTTTCGTTTGAGCCTTGGGGAGCCTCCGCCGCTGAGAAGCAGGAAGCGCTGACCAATGCGGTGCAGCAGCTGCGCAGCGCAGCGGAAAAAGCGGCGCCGGGCATTGTGTTCGGCGTGGAATCGTCGCTGGTCTGGTCGAATGAGGCGAGCGGGACCAAAGCCTCCTATGAGAGCTTGAAAAATGGCTTCGCTGATATCAAGGGCTGGATGGAGGAGAAACTGGCGGATTTCGTCTATCTCTCCTCTGCGTCGCTCACAACAGATCAAAACGTTCCCCTGGCAACAGCGGCCGCATGGTGGAACGAGGTAGCGGTGGATACGGAAACGGCGCTCTATATGGAGCACAAGGTTTCCAGCGGCCTTGCAAGCGAGGCAAATGGAATTTTGCCGGACGAGCTTGCCGTTCAGATGGGGATCGTGGCGAAAAACGGAGCCTTCTTCGGCAGCGTGCTGGATTCGATTTCCGCGCTCGAACAAGCGGAGTATGGGGAAAATGCGTTTGTCAAAAATTATTTGACGGGCGGCATTGAAAAGGTCAAAAAAGAGGCAAAGCTCTCTGTATTCAATTATATCGACCTCAAATTCACAGCAAAAAAGGACAAGCTTACGTTCCTCGGTACGAGCCTTCCCGGCACGGAACTCACCTGCAACGGGCAGAAAGTGAAGCAATCCCCCTTTGGCTGCTTTACCTATCCCATCAGCCTGAAAAAAGGGGAGAATACCATTCTCTTCCGCCAAGGGGATCAGGAGCTGAAGTATACGATTCTCTTCGACGAAACGCTGATCCGTTCTGTGGCGCCGTCCACGGCCACCTATGCCAGCGGCGGCTCCAAGCTAGAGATCACAGCGATTGCGGTGCGGGGCGCCAGCGTATCTGCCAAAATTAACGGCGTCACCGTGCAGATGAAGCCGGGCGGCGGAGATGAGGAGGAGCCGAAGGAAGAGGATTCTAACTTTATTTCTTATATCGGTATCTATACACTGCCCAAAAGCCGGGCGGATGCACGCAATATCGGCAGCTTTACCGTATCTGTGACCTATGACGGGCGCACCGCCCAGATGAAGGGCGGCAGCGTAACCATCAATGCCAAACCCCCTGAAATTGATATCCCGATTGTAACGCCGGATACGCCCACCCCTCCTGATTCTACGACAGACCCTGGCTCTGACGATACGACCTCCCAGGGCGGGTCCGACACGAAGCCGAATACCAAGCCTGATGACACAACGGGCGGCGGCTCGGCGGATGATTATTTTGCCAAGCAGCTCACCCCTTACCAATCGAATGGCGTGCCGGGCTTTGCCCGCATGTGCGAGGTGACCTCTGACGATGCGGAAACGCTGCCGGGCAATACCTCCAACGACGCCTGCGGCCCAACCTATGTGCCGATCCTCAAGGGGACTTTCGACTATATTATTGAGGAGACGAGCTACAACGGCAACCTTTATTACAAGCTGAAATCCGGCCGCCGCGTTTACCGGGAGGATGTTAAGGAGATTAAAAAAGGCTATTTGATGCCGAGCAACTCCGTGAAGGTGAAATCCTCCTCCACAAAAGGCGATACCAATATCACCCTCTATACCAAGTGGAAAGTGCCGGTTGATGTGGCCTTTACACCGCAGAAATATGTCAACAGCTCCGATAACCGGCCCTATGCCGTTAACAGCTTCACGGCTCAGAGCGTGGATTTTATCTTCAATTATACTGCATCAGCCAGCGGCAGTGTGAATCTGTCGGGCAGCAATGTGTTCAGCAAGGCAGAATGGATTGTTGACAAGACAAATTTGAAAACGACCCTGCGCCTGCACCTCAAGCGCACCGGTTCCTTCTATGGCTACTCCATGAAATACAATGCGGATGGATCTTTGACCATCGCCCTGAAAAACAGCGGTGGCACTTCCCTGAGCGGCTACACGATCATGCTGGATGCAGGCCATGGCGGCTCTGATCCAGGCGCGGGCAGCTCTGCCGGGTGGGAAGCGCCCGCAACGCTTGCCATTGCCAAGAAGGTGCAGCAGAAGCTGCAATCGGCCGGCGCCACCGTTATCATGACCCGCTCGAGCGACAGCCATGTACCTTTGGAGGATCGGCGCAATGCGATCCGCTTTAAAAAGCCAGATCTGTTCATCAGTATCCACTGTGATGCAGCGGAAACGAGCAGCGCGATGGGCACGACAGGATATTACTATACGCCATATTCCTATGGCCTTGCGTCCTCCATCCATGACCGTTTGGTCAGCACCTGGCGAGATCAGATTTATAAGGGCACGAGCGTAACCGTATCGAAAATTGACCGCGGCACCCGGTTTTATCCCTTCCGCGTCACGCGCGTGCAGGAGTGCCCTGCGGTGCTCATTGAATATGGCTTTATCACCAACGCAAACGACCGCTCAGCGCTGACAAACAGCACAAAGCAGGATCTGCTCGCGCAGGCCACGGTCAATGGAATCAAGGATTTCCTCAAGGCGAGAGGATAAAAAGTGCATAAATAAACAGGGACGATGGTGAAAAACCACTGGCCCTGTTTGGTGCATGCAGGAAAACAGAAGCTTACTTTACGGCAAATCGGCGAACCGTTCTACTTTCATTTTTAAATGATATTTTTGGCGAAGCGCTGCAATCTGCGTCATCATTTCTGATTTGTGGTGCAGGTCGATTGCCTCCTGATCTTTCCATCGGTCAATCAGCAAAACCGATTCTGAATCGTCCATCGGGAAATAATATTCATATCGTTCATTTCCCATTTCGGCTCGAACTGCATCGACGATTCCAGCCGCTGTCATTTCCTCCGCAAATTTTCTGGCGCTTCCATTTTTTCCGAAATATAAAATGTTCACGGTAATGCTCATCTCATGCTGCTCCCATCTTCATTTTAATGTTTAAAATTGCGTTTGCTCCCTTAAAGGGAACTGCCCCGCATCAAGCTGTTTTTATTCTAATCGTTGCCTTTGGGAATGTCAAAAGCCATAGAGTCTATTTATTGATTTTGAAAAGAGAGAAGGCTGTATCAATGACCCTTCGAAAAGCTTCCCCAAAGGATCTCCCGTTCCTGCTTTCCCACGACAGGCACATTGCCGCGGATGAAATCCGATCGGTCGTGTCTCTCGGCAGGATGCTTGTGCTGGAGGAGGAACACATCATCGGCTGGCTGCGGTGGAATCTGTTCTGGGATAACACGCCGTTTATGAATATGCTGTATTTCCTGGAGGGGGAGCGGGGGAAGGGCTTCGGCAGGCAGCTCGTTTCTCATTGGGAAGCGCTCATGAAAGCTGCAGGATATGCGCTTGTGATGACTTCGACGCAGTCCGACGAAACTGCCCAGCATTTCTATCGGAGGCTCGGCTATGTGGATTCCGGCGCGCTGCTTTTGAAGGATGAGCCGCTTGAAATCATTCTGACGAAGACTTTGCGGTAAAAACATCAATGAAGTTCCATATAAGCGGACACACAGTTTAACGCACTTTGAATTTTAATCAAGTGTGGTAGAAAAAGATGCGTAGACTGCACAACCGATCGGATTGTATTTCGCCCAATATACCTATAGCATGTAAATATTTGTTTCTTTATCGAGGCGCGTTGTGGATTCATTGATTCCGCAGCGCGCCTTTTTTTATGCAAATTCGCCCTCTTTGCCGCTTTATTGCACAAAACCGCCCGCGTTTCCCACCTCCTTTTCTCTATATTTGGAAGCGGGCGCAATATTGTATCAGCCGGAAAAAGGTGTTATAATTTTTAATAATTATTCATCAGGGGGTGGTAAGGATCGAACACCGCATTCATATCATTTGCGGGCACTACGGCTGTGGCAAAACCAACCTTGCGCTGAATCTGGCGCTTACTCTGCGCGAGCGGGGCGAGACGGTCACGGTAGCGGATCTCGACATTGTCAACCCCTACTTTCGCACGGCCGATTATCAAGAAGTGCTCGAAAAGAAGGGCATCCGAGTTATCTGCCCGCACAGTGCGGGCACAACCATCGATGCTCCGCAGATCAACGCGGAGATTTTTTCCATCTTCGATCGGCCGGGGGGCCATGTGGTGATTGACGTCGGCGGGGATGACGCGGGCGCGGCGGCCTTGGGCCGGTTCAAACGGCAGATCGAAGCGGCCGGTGGCTGCGAGATGCTCTATGTTGTCAACCAATATCGCAAGCTCGTCGAAACGCCGGAAGAGGCGGTTGCCCTCCTGCGTGAGGTGGAAGGCGCCTCCCGTTTAAAGGCCACAGGGGTGGTGAATAATTCCCATCTGTCGTCGCTTACCACGGCGGAGGATATTCTGGCCTCTTTGCCCTATGCGCAGGAGGCGGCGCGGGAGGCCGGCCTGCCGCTTGTGATGACCACGGCGCCGCGGGCCTTGTATGAAGCGCTGAAGGGGAAGGTGGAGAATCTTTTCCCGGTGGAGCTTCTGGTGCAGCCCCCGTGGGCTGAACCATTGATGTAAAACATATTTTTATGAGATAGAGTGTGATTGGAGGAAAAAGATCATGGCGAAAGTAACCATCGACGCAAATGTCTGCAAAGGCTGCGAGCTGTGCGTCGCCGCTTGCCCGAAGCATATCATTGCGCTTTCGGCCGACAAGCTCAATGCAAAGGGATATCATCCCGCATGCGTGATCGATATCGAGCAGTGCATCGGATGCGCGGCATGCTATACGATGTGCCCGGATTGTGCAATTACAGTGGAAAGGTGAGTGAATTTCATTGGCGCAGAAAGTATTGATGAAGGGCAATGAAGCCCTCGCGGAAGCCGCCATCCAGGCAGGCTGCCGCCATTTCTTCGGTTACCCGATTACCCCGCAGACAGAGGTCGCGGCCTATATGGCCAAGCGGATGCCCAAAATCGGCGGCACTTATCTCCAGGCGGAGAGCGAGCTTGCGGCCATTAACATGGTGCAGGGCGCGGCTGCGGCCGGCGTGCGCGCAATGACCTCTTCGTCCTCTCCCGGAATTAGCTTGAAATCTGAGGCGATTTCTTATATGTGCGGCTCCGACCTGCCTGGGCTCATCATCAACGTCCAGCGCGGTGGCCCGGGCCTGGGCGGTATTCAGCCCTCCCAGTCGGATTACTGGCAGGCGACCAAGGCGCCTGGCCACGGCGATCTGCACGTGCTCGTGTTTGCGCCCAACTCCGTGCAGGAGATGGTGGATCTCGTTTCCCGCGCCTTTGATAAGGCGGATGAATACCGCATGCCCGCAATGATTCTGGCGGATGGTATGCTCGGCCAGATGATGGAGCCGGTGGAAATGGAGATTTCCGACGAGCAGAAGCCCTTGCCCAAGAAGCCTTGGGCTGTTTGCGGCCACAACAATGAGCGCAAGCATAATATTATCAACTCCCTTTACCTCCAGGCTAAGGATTTGGAGGAGCTGGTTGTTGCCCGTTTTGAGCGCTACAAGCTGATTGAGGAGAAGGAGCCAATGGTGGAGGAATACCTTGTGGACGATGCGGAATATATCGTCGTCGCCTACGGCGCTTCTGCCCGTATTGCCAAGGCGGCTGTCCGTCAGGCGCGCGAGGAGGGCGTCAAGGTTGGCTTGATCCGCCCCATCACGCTCTGGCCCTTCCCGAAAAAGGCACTTCAGAAGGCAGCGGCTCACACAAAGGCTTTTCTCTGTGTGGAGATGAGCATGGGCCAGATGGTGGATGATGTCCGCCTTGCGGTCAACTGCGCAGTCCCCGTTTCCTTCTTTGGCCGGACCGGCGGTATTATCCCGACGCCCGCTGAGGTTCTGGCAGAGATTCATAAGCTCACAGGAGGTAATCAGTAATGGCTGCTACATATAAAAGGCCCCATGCATTGCTGGATGTCCCGACGCATTATTGCCCGGGTTGCACGCACGGCATTATCCACCGCCTTGTGGCGGAATGTCTGGATGAACTGGGCGTAGAGGGAAAAACCGTCGGCGTTGCGCCGGTGGGCTGTGCTGTTATGGCGTATGATTATTTTGGATGCGACGTGATCGAAGCGCCGCACGGCCGTGCTCCGGCCGTAGCGACCGGCATCAAGCGCGCCCTGCCGGAAAACGTTGTGTTCACCTATCAGGGTGACGGCGACCTGGCCGCCATCGGCACGGCTGAAACGGTGCACTCCGCCACTCGTGGCGAGAATATCACCGTGATTTTCGTCAACAATGCGATCTATGGCATGACGGGCGGCCAGATGGCGCCGACCTCCCTGCCCGGTCAGGTCACACAGACCACACCCTATGGCCGTGACGTGAAAACGGCGGGTTATCCGGTGCATGTGTGTGAAATGCTTTCCACTTTGGACGGCGTTGCCTATGCGGAGCGCGTAAGCGTTGACTGCGTAAAGAATGTCAACCGCGCGAAGAAGGCGATCAAGAAGGCCTTTGAAACGCAGATCGCGGGTAAGGGATTTACAATCGTCGAGGTGATTTCTGCTTGCCCGACCAACTGGGGCTTGGCTCCCAACGAGGCGCTTGAGTGGCTGCGTGAAAACATGCTTCCGTATTATCCATTAGGCGTTTATAAGGATAAAACCACTGATGAGGAGGTGGCCGACAATGCGTGATATGAATGCAATCCTCGCCGGTTTTGGCGGGCAGGGCATCCTCTTCATGGGCAAGGTGATCGCCTACGCGGGCCTTTACGATGATAAACAGGTTTCCTGGCTGCCATCCTATGGCCCGGAGATGCGCGGCGGCACCGCGAACTGTAGCGTCTGTATCTCCGATGAGCAGATCTGCTCCCCGCTGGTTAATACACCCAACGCGCTGATCGTGATGAACCTGCCCTCCTTCGATAAGTTCATCGACAAGGTCGTGCCCGGCGGCACCGTGATCGTAGACAGCGCCTTGATCGAGAAGAAAACGGATCGCACGGATATCGACGTTCACTATGTGCCTGCCACTGCGATGGCGGAGGAAAACGGCCTCAAAGGCCTTGCCAATATCATCCTGATGGGTAAGCTCATGGCAACCACCAGCTTCTGCACGATCGAAACAATGGAGAAAACACTCCAGAAGATCGTCCCCGCGAAAAAACAACACCTGGTAGCTAAGAATATGGAAGCGGTCCGCCTCGGTGCAGAATACGTGGAATAAAATTCATTACAAGTATGAAGAAAAGGCATGCAGGCTGAAAAACAGCCTGCATGCCTTTTTCATTTTTTGCTTTCAGCAGATTGAAGGATCTTCCAGGGGAAAAATAACGGTCAGCAGCATGTTAAACGCTTCCGGCGCATAGACGAAATGCGGCTTTTGGGCCGGCATCATCAGCGCAACGCCCGCCTTGCAGAGATGGATTTTGCCGTCTACCGTAAATTGGCTGGCACCCTCCAAAACCATACGCGGACGGGTGCTGTCCTATTTATCATTTCAGGCGGCGCATTGCGGCAGCCAGGCCTTTTCGATCCCGTTTAACCGCCAGCAGCTGGCGGATTACCTGAGCGTTGACCGCAGCGCCCTGTCGAATGAATTGGGGAAAATGCAGCGGGAGGGCCTCCTGATGGTAACCCATAATCGCTTTTGCCTGAAGGCGGATCACAATGGGAATGAGTTGTAAAGCAGGGGCGGCATGTCTGTGTTCGCCCGTATTATCCTTTTTCAAATTTTATCCGCCAGTGTCTTTATTCTGGAGCAAAATGCTCTAGTCTTGTCTGCATCAAATCATATTATGTATTACAATCATTAGAAAAGAGCAAAGGCTTTTTGATTCTCTTTGTGAAGGTATTACATGGAAAAACAATTCACCATTTCTACACCATTATATCACTATTTTGGATTTTACCCTGAAAAAGTGCAAAAAATAATGGCCGAATTAATCTTCTAGATTTTCACGTTTAAATAATGGGGAGTGGAAGAATTCTTCTAGCGTAATGCCAAAGCCTTCGCAGATTTCATAAATAATGCGAAGTTTCATACTGGGGTATGAGCAGCTCATAATTGTACTAAGCGTAGATTGCGGAACCCCGCTCGCGATATACAACTGATATTGTGTCATGGAGCGATCTTTGCAAAGTTCCTTTATTCGTTTCGCAACAGCTTCATTCAAGTACATGAGAATCCCTACCTATCATTATATCATTTACATGATAATAGTATAGGGAAATAAAAAGGCGATACACTTCGGCTACCTGATATTTTTAAGACAGTATAATAAAATAGGCTTGTGTTCAATGGCCTTTGAAGACAAATCGGAAGAGGAGGCGGAAACCGGCATGATTTTGGATGAGAGTGACACAGCTGTCATTCTGAATAAAAAAGGAGCTGATGAAAATGATCAAACAAAAAATGCAGGAAGCCTTGGCACGTTGCAGGGCGGGGAAAGTACACACCCCTATCCCGGAGGAGGCCGCTGTTAAAAAAGCAAGGGATAATTTTCGAAAGTCGCTCGTTGAACTTTTGATTCTCTCCCGCAGCTTCGGAGCCGGTGGAATACGCTGATTTTTGGCATGTCGTTTTTATTTTGTCGAACAATATTTTCATGTGTCTTTCTCATTGAATTCTGAAAAAGAAGTTGGTATACTATGGGAGAAAGAACATATATCAAATAAGCCGGAATCTCTGTGGCTGATCCGGCGTTCCTCATGGAATATAAAGGAGGGCAACTGCTTGCGTAAGGTGCTCAAATATCTCAGCCCCTACCGTACAGCGGCTATCCTGACGGTGTTTCTGGTTTTGCTGCACTCCCTTTCGCAGCTGATCCTGCCGTCAATGATGGCGGATATCATCAATGAAGGAATTACGCGCGGCGAGCTTAGCTACATATGGCGGGTCGGCGCCATCATGCTGGCTATTTCCGCCGTGGGCGTGCTGGTGAGCATCCTGGCAAGCGCATGCTCCAGCAAGGTCTCCACGGGTTTTGGGCGGGAACTGCGCAAGGCTGTGTTTTATAAGGTGGAAAGCCTGTCCCAAAGTGATATCGATAAAATTGGCACACCGTCGCTTATCACACGCTCTACCAACGATATCCGTCAGATTCAGGATATGGTGCTCATGGTGCTGCGCAACGTGATCAGCGCGCCGCTGATGATGATCGGCGGGGTTATCATGTCGTTTATCATGAATAAGCGGCTGAGCATGATTATCTTTCTTTTGCTGCCTATTATTGTGGCAATTGCGCTCGTCATCGTCAAAAAAGTGATGCCGATGTTCGATGTGATGCAGAAAAAAACGGACCGCCTCAACCAGGTAGTGCGGGAGAAGCTCAGCGGCATCCGCGTGATCCGCGCCTTCAACCGCTCGGATTATGAAGATGGCCGTTTTGGAGATGCAAACCGCGAGCTCACGGGCACGGCGCTGCGCATCAACCGGATGTTTGCCGCCCTGATTCCGATTGCGATGATGCTGCTCTATGGCACGATTATCACCCTCGTCTGGGTGGGCAGTAAGCAGGTGGATTCCTTTAACCCTGCCACGCAGGCGGCTCAGATCGCGGGCACGGTGGGCAATTTGCAGGCGTTTGTGCTCTATCTGCTGATGATTATTTTTGCCCTTGTGATGGCGGTTTCCCTCTTCATTATGGTGCCGCGCGCGGAGATTTCCGCGCGCAGGATCGCTGAGGTGCTCGATCTGGAGCCGATGATTTTGGAGCCGCAGGCCCCGAAGGCGCCGGCAAAAGGGGAGAGCGGACATCTCGTTTTTGAAAATGTTTCCTTTTCCTACCCGGGGGCGCAGGAGCCAGTGCTCAGCCATATCAGCTTTGAGGCGCGTGCGGGGGAGGTCACGGCGATCGTCGGCGGTACCGGCTGCGGCAAATCAACGCTGGTGAATTTAATCCCCCGCTTTTATGATGTGACGGGCGGCCGCGTGCTGGTGGATGGCGTGGATGTCCGCGAGCAGGAGCAGGATGTGCTGCACCGCAAAATCGGCATTATCCCGCAAAAGGCCTTTCTGTTCAGCGGGACGGTGGCGGATAATCTGCGCTACGGCAAGGAGGACGCAACCCCGGAGGAAATGCTTCAAACGCTGGAGATCGCGCAGGCGCGTTCTTTTGTCGAGAAGCTGCCCAACGGGCTTTATGATATGGTGTCGCAAAGCGGCACCAACCTGTCTGGCGGGCAGAAGCAGCGCCTTGCGATTGCCAGGGCGCTTATCCGCCCGGCGGAGTTTTATATTTTTGACGATAGCTTTTCCGCCCTCGATTTCCGCACGGACGCGCGCTTGAGAGCCGCGATCCGGGAGCATTTCAAGGATGCGAACCTGATTATCGTGGCTCAGCGCGTGGGCACGATTTTGGATGCCGACCGGATCATTGTGCTCGATGAGGGCAAGGTGGCCGGAATTGGCACGCATCGTGAACTGCTTGAGAACTGCCGAGTCTATCAGGAAATTGTAGAATCCCAGCTGGCGAAGGAGGAGGTCGTTTGAAAGAATCGATCCTTTCAAACGAGTTTTGCGCCTCCTATGGAAAGGAATGAATCATAAGAATGAGCAAACATCACTCCGCCGGCCCGGCAAGGGAATCCAACCGAAATCTGCGCGCGAAGGCTTATAACCGCAGCAAAAACCGCCGCCCGCCCAATGAGCGACCGCGCGATGTGCGCGGAACAACGCTGCGCCTGCTCGGCCTGTTGCAACCGTTCTGGCCCGCCGTCTTGCTCGTGCTGGTCACGGCGGTACTTGGCACTTTTGTCACGGTGTTTGGCCCCATGCTCTTGGGCGACGCGGTGGATGCGATTCAGGCGCAGGTGGAAGTAAAGCTTTCAGGCGGCACCATGAATTTTGGCAAAATCGGCCGGATTTTACTGCTGCTCGCGGGGTTGTTTGGGATGAGCGCTGTTTTCAGCTATGTGCAGGCCTATACGATGGCGGGCGTAACGCAGAAGGTGGTCTGTGCCATGCGCGAGCAGGTGAATGAAAAGCTTTCCCGCCTGCCGCTTCGTTACTTTGACGGTCATTCCAAGGGCGATATCCTCAGCCGCATTATGAACGATATCGATAATGTGAGCAATACGCTGCAAAATAACCTCACGCAGATCTTATCCTCCCTGGTGATGCTGATTTCTGTGATGGGGATGATGTTTTATGTGAGCTGGCGAATGACGCTGATCGCGATTTCCGTTCTTCCGGCCTGCCTGGTTGTCACATTCGTGATCTCCCGCTACTCCAGGCGTTATTTCCGCCGCCAGTGGGATCACATGGGTGAATTGAACGGCCATATCGAGGAGATGTATACAGGCCACAATATCGTCAAAGTATTCGGCCATGAGCAGAATGCGATCGAGGAATTTGACGAAATCAACGACGAACTGTACCGTGTCAGCCGCAAGGCGCAGTTTATCTCCGGCACGATCATGCCGCTTTTGGGCTTTATCAATAACATCAGCTATGTTCTGATCTGTGTGGCAGGGGGGAGTTATGTTCTCTCCGGCAGCATCTCGCTGGGCGACGTGACTTCGTTTATCATGTATTCGAAGATGTTTACCCAGCCGATCGCGGATCTGGGCAATATCGCAAACAATATTCAATCCTCCCTCGCATCGGCGGAGCGCGTTTTCCGGCTGCTCGATGAGGAAGAGGAGGTTCCGGAGCAGCCGCTCCACACGATTGAAAAGGCGCGGGGGGAAGTTGGGAAAGTCCGCTTTGAGCATGTGGATTTTCAGTATCTGCCGGAAAAACCGCTGATTCAGGATTTGAATTTGGAGGCAAAGCCCGGGCAGTTGGTTGCCATCGTCGGCCCCACCGGGGCGGGCAAGACCACGCTTGTCAATCTTCTCATGCGTTTTTACGATGTGGATAGCGGTCGGATTACGGTAGACGGCGCCGATATCCGGGAGCTTTCCCGGGAAAACCTGCGGCATCTGTTCGGCATGGTGTTGCAGGATACCTGGCTTTTTGAAGGCACGATCTATGATAACATCGCCTATGGCCGGCCCGGCGCAACGCGGGAGGAGGTAGAGGCGGCGGCGCGTATGGCGCGGGTGACGCATTTCATCCATACACTGCCAGACGGATACGATACGGTTCTGGAAGAGGAAGGCATGAACCTCTCGCAGGGCCAGCGGCAGCTGTTGACCATTGCACGCGCCATCCTGGCCGATCCGGCCATTTTGATCCTTGATGAAGCGACCAGCTCCGTCGATACCCGCACGGAGGTGCTCATCCAGAAGGCGATGCAGGAGTTGATGCAAAACCGCACCTGCTTCGTGATTGCGCACCGGCTCTCCACCATCCGCACAGCGGATCTCATTTTGGCAATGAACCATGGCCGGATCGTTGAAATGGGCCAACATGCGGGCCTGCTGGAGCAGGGCGGTTTTTATGCGGAGCTCTACAACAGCCAGTTTGCAGGAATGGCGCATCCCGCCTCGTGAGGAAAACCTCATTTTACTTAAAAACTGTTTATGATCTTAGTATACGGAGCAAACAGTGCGCCCCTACCTTGTTCATCCTAAAAAAACGCGAAGAGCCGTAGCGCCCCCCAACGCCACGGCTCTTCGCGCCTGCCAAAGCAGGTATGGAAAGGTGTATGACACGCAGTCACACCCATAAGTAAAAGATACCCCCTTACTTATGTCGTATTCATCATAGCCGATTGATTGCAAAAAAGCAACCTGTGGTTCCGACTGTGGTAAAATGAAATTTTTGTTATCGTGTACTATATGGGCTAAAATGGAATGATTCCAGAAACATCTATGTGAGGGAGAGAAACATAGCATGTCGGATTTTAGTGTTTTTTTGGAACGCCTCATCCAGGAAGATGGGTATTCGGTTTATGGCTTTGCGCAGGAAGCGGGCGTTGACCGGCCAACACTGCACCGGGTTTTGAAAGGACAATTGGTTCCCAGCGCGTCTTTTTTCCAAAAGGTAGTGAAAACGCTTCGTCTGTTCCCGCACGAGCGAGAGCAGCTGTTGGAGAATTATAACATCCTAAAAAACGGGGAAAGCATTTTTTATCAGAGGGCCTATATCAAAAAGCGGCTGGAGCGGTTTAACGAGGTGATGGTAGGTCTCCCTCCTATTTCTGCTGGCGGGCATTTCACCGAGCAGGCGGAGCTGCTGCGGGGGAGCGTTTCCTGCATCCGGGGCGAGTATATGGTGGAAAACGTTGCCCGTCAAGTGCTTTTGGAGGAATTAAAGGGGCAGGAGCACCCCCAAGTATCCACCAATATGCTGGATGGGATGACTGGCGTGGGCAGGGCGCTGTTGCAACTTTATCTGGAACAGAATGATCGGATCGAAATTCGTCATCTGATCCGTTTTCATAAAAGCATTGGTTCCCATCCGCATAATTTAAAAATGCTGTTTGATGCACTGCTGTTCAGCTTTTCATCAGTAGACGGCTATGATCCCCGCTTTTATTATGAGAATGTTTCTCCCCATTCCAACCCATCGTCCCTGTTTCATTCCTATTTGATCACAACGAAATGCGTGCTTTGCTTTTCTGAGGAGAATAAGCTTGCCACTTTGATTCGGGAGCCTGAAATAAGAATGTGCTACGAGCAGCGTTTTCAGCAAACGTTTGCAAATGCGGAGCCACTTCTGCAGCGGGCCGTATCGCTGGAGGAAGCATATCAAATGGGGGAATCTTTTTATCGGGGCAAAAGGGCGAGAGATCAATTCGTCGCTTCAGGCGGCTTTCCGTGCCTTGCGCTATGCTGCCCCCCTGAGCTCCTGTATTCGGTCAGGCGGGATGAATCGACCGGTGTGCGCACGATTGTGGAACGCACTTGCCGCCACTTTGAATGCCTGGAGCAAAGCATCAAAACTTGCGTTGCGATGACGACGGTCGACTGTTTTTCCCAATTTTTGAAAACCGGCCGGAGCGACTCGTTGCCGGAGCAATATTTTCGTCCCTTTGCACATTCTGACAGGATTTCTATTTTAAAACGGCTGCTGAGCCTGATCCAGACTGGCCGGATCAAGCTGTATCTGATGAATCCGGCACGCTTCCGTTTTCCCGATCGGGTATCCATTCATGCAAGTGAGGATGAAAAATGCATCATCTATGCGTATCCGTTCAATGGCCGCGGGGGCGCCAACGTGCAGATTCGGGAGAAAACGCTGCGGCAGGCGATTTTGGGCTTTCTCTCCGGCCTTCCGGAGAGTGGGCTGCTTTATACGGGGAAGGAATCAGAAGCGATCCTGCGCAATTTGATTGCAGCGTCATGCGGGGAAGAAGGTGGGGTGCAATATGTCTGAGTTCAGCGCATGCCTGGGCCACTTCATCAAGGAGGGAAAAACGGATACCGCACTTTTAGCGGAACGAACCGGCGTGCCGCGCAGCGTCATTGCCAGCTTCCTGAAGGGGAAGAATCTGCCGGAACAAGCGGTATTTCGGCTTTTGCTGCGCGAGTTGCCGCTTACGGTGGAGGAAGAGCGTATTTTGTCGCATTGTTATTATGTCAGCAGTGTGGGCGAATGGGCCTATCGGAGGCGTTCCTATATGCAGCAGCAGCTTTCGACGCTGGCCGAGATGATCCCTCAGGACGCGGCACGGCCTGATTGCAATCCGATCGAGCCCATTGATTTCCACACGCTTCCGAAAGAGGGAATTCAGCTTTACCGCGGCCCGTTTGCCGTGGAGGGTGTCCTGCACCAAATTTTGAGCGAGGAGATCGGCACGCAGGAGCATCCAATGGTGTGCACAAATGCAATTTTGCGGCAGGGGATGTTGCAGCGCATCCTGCTCTGGATGTATCTCGGCGCGGGAGGGAAGCTGGAGCTGCGCCACGTTCTTCCGCTTACGAAAGATACGAGAACGGATCTGAATAACCTGAAGGCGCTTTTCGGCGTGCTGCCCTTTTGTATCGCACCGGGCTGTGCATACCATCCCTGGTTTTATTACAGCACCGCGCCGCTCTATGCAGATGTGTCTACTCCTTTCTCTTTCTATCTTTATACCAATCAAAGGCTGCTGTGGCTCTCTGATAATTTGGAAACAGCGGCTCTTGTCAGCAGTGATGACTTATTGGCGGCATACAAAGAGCGTTTTGACCAGGCGGTCAAGCTCTCTAGGCCGTTGATTCACCGGGCGCCTTCGGCAAAGCAAATGATTGACGCCAGCGCCAACTTCTATGCCAGCGCAGAGCCATACCAGACCTACTCTTTGGAGTTACAGCCATGCCTGGGGCCATTTCTTACCAAAGAGATGATAGAGCGGATCGTGAATCTGGAGGAAGAAGGGACAGAAGAGCTTGCGCACGCGCTTTATGAGTATTATCAAACAATGGCCCCCCGCATGACGAAAATCACCAGCATCTGCTGGGAGCGTGGGCTGGATCTTTTTATTGACGAAGGCCGCCTGTGCGCGTTTCCTCCTGCTTATGCGCGTGCATTTGACAAACAGGACAGGTTAGAACTCCTCAAGCGATTCCATCAGGGCGTCATGGATGGAAAAATTTTGCTCTATTTTGTCAATGAGTCGCGCTTCCCATTTGTGGAGGGCTTTTCTCTCCACTGCCAGGGCGAGCGGAAAGCTGCTTTTGAAGTGCATGACAGCGCTACACAGCTGTATGCCAGCATTATCTTTGATGAGCAGAGCCTGTGTGGGGCGTTTTATGATTTTATTCAGTCCATGCCGGAGGGGGAATGGGTTTACAGCAGGGAGGAATCCCTGGCCATTCTAGAGCGTGGCATCGCCCGCTGCGAACAATTGGCTTTGTTGGATTCATAATATAGGAGCAGGCCGTCACAGGCGATTGCAGCAGAATAAATTGTGGCTGTGCAGGTTGCGTATCATCCGCAATCCGCGCAGCCACAATTTTCAGCGTCAAAATCAAAGATCGTTTCGAATCAGGTCGTCAAACGTTTCCCGCTTTACCACAACACGGGCCTTACCATCCTTGACCATCACGACGGGAGGGCGGGGAATCCGGTTATAGTTGGAGGACATCGAATAATTGTAGGCCCCGGTGGAGAGCACCGCCAAAATATCGCCGGGTTCAAGCGTTTGAACGGGCGCATTTTCCTGGATCAGGTCGCCGCTCTCGCAGCATTTGCCCGCGATGGTAACCGTCATATCCTTGGGCTTGTCCGCCTTGTTGGCACAGACGGCCTCATAATCCGATTGATAGAGGATGTAGCGTGGGTTGTCATCCATGCCGCCGTCGATAGAAACATAGGTGCGAACGTTCGGGATGTTTTTCACCGCGCCAACCGTATAGAGCGTAATGCCCGCCGTGCCCACAATGGAGCGGCCCGGCTCAATGAGAATATCAGGCGTTTCGATGCCGCAGAATGCGGAATGCTCTTTGACAATGCGGGCCACACGGCCCATATAGGCGCCGTAAGCCTCCGGACGGTCCTTCGAGCGGTATTTGATGCCAAAACCGCCGCCGAGGTTGAGCTCCTTTATGGCAAAGCCGGTTTTCTTTTGAATCTCCGCGATGAATTCGATCATTACCTTGGCCGCGTGCTCGAACGGATCAATGTCAAAAATTTGGGAGCCGATGTGGCAGTGCAGGCCGCAGAGATGGATGTGCTCCATTTTAAGCGCTTCGCGCACGCCCTCCAGCGCTTCACCCGTTTCTAGCGCGAGGCCAAATTTGGAATCGATCTGCCCCGTGCGGATGAAGCTGTGCGTGTGCGCATCGATGCCGGGCTTGATGCGGAACATGATATCAGCCTTTTTGCCCGCCTGAGCCGCCAGACCGTTCAAGGTGTGCAGCTCGGTGAGGTTGTCCACAATGATGCGGGCAATCCCTGCATCGAGCGCCATCTGCAGCTCTTCCACTGTTTTGTTATTGCCGTGCATATAGATCCGGCTGACCGGAAAGCCCGCCTGCAGAGCGGTATATAGCTCGCCGCCGGAAACAACGTCAAGCCCCATGCCCTCCTCCTTGCAGATGCGGCACATCTCCTTGCAGGAAAAGGCTTTGCTCGCATAGAGCACATGGCCGTGGCCGTTGTACGTTTGATTCATGGATTCCACAAAATCCCGGCAGTGCTGTCGAATCTGGTTTTCATCCATGATATAAACTGGCGTGCCGAATTCTTTGGCAAGCTCCACCGTATCGAGCCCGCCGATTGTCAGGTGGCCCTGTGCATTCACATCCAGGCAGTCTGAAACAAACATCTCCTAAACACTCCTTCACATTCCATTGATTCGTCAATCTTGATCCGTTTGCCCCGCGCCATTTTCAACAGCCGCGGCAATCGCCGCCCGAAGCTCTTCTGTGCCCTCGCCGGTCACAGCGGAGAACGGAATCTTTAAAATCTCCGGGTATGCGGCGAGCTCCTCTTTCAGCGCCTGCGTGCGCTCGGCGCGCTCCATTTTGTTGAGCTTATCGCATTTTGTTAGGGCAATCACGAAAGGATACTGCATCTGAGCCAGATAATCGAGCATCGAAAAATCGTCCGCGCTCGGCGGATGGCGCATATCAATGAGCTGCACGACCAGACGGATATCCCGCTCCGAGCCGAAATAGCCTTCCATCATCTCTGCCCAGCGCTTTTTCTCCGACTGCGCCACCTTTGCATAACCATAGCCCGGCAGATCGGTCAGGCGCACGCCGTCGAGCGCATAAAAGTTGATTGTGATTGTTTTGCCCGGTTTTGCGCTCACACGGGCCAGGCTCTTGCGGTTGAGCAGCTTATTGAGCAGGGAGGATTTGCCGACGTTTGAGCGGCCGGCAAAAGCGATTTCCGGGGCCGTGCAGGCGGGCAACTGTGCAAAGGTGCCGCAGGCCATCTCAAAGCGGGCGTTGTCGAAGCGCATGGGATTCCTCTTTTCTGAATGAGAATTTATAACGGGATCGTGCCCGTTTGTCACTTGATATGCATTGCAGTCAAATGAAACGTTATGCAATGGTCGGCACAGGGAAAATCAATTTCATGGCTTGCGGCGCTTCCACGCAGTTTATAATCGCCGCCACAGCGGGCAATTTCACATAGGGTATGCAGTACCGGCATCGTTTTCGGACAGAAGCCGGCGGGACATTCATAGGTGCAATGAAACTGGTCGCCGGTCTCCAGACCCATCCGGCACTGCTCCGCTTCACCGTGAAGGACTGTGATTTCAAATTCCCAGTCCTCAACAATCCATTTTTTCATTAGAGGCGAACTGAATGGCCGTTTTTTACTGCGCCACAACCGGCTGCTGCCGCGGCTTGATAAGCGGCACCGGGTCGGCAGGCTTTTCCGCTTCCGGAGCGGCCGCGTCCGGCTGATTGGTTTGCGGTAGCAAAGCGGTGCGGAATACGGTGGAAAGCTCGCTCGCGGGCACAAACTCCACGCCGGCTTTCACGGCGGGGTCGATCTCCGCGAGATCCGGCACATTGTCCGCCGGGATGACCACGGTTTTCACGCCGGTGCGATAGGCGGCCATGGATTTTTCCTTGAGTCCGCCAATGGGCAGTACGCGCCCGCGCAGCGTAATTTCGCCCGTCATGGCGAGATCGCGGCGGACGGGTACATCCGTCAGTGCGGAGACCAGCGCCGTCGCCAGCGTTACGCCGGCGGAAGGGCCGTCCTTCGGCACTGCGCCTTCCGGCACATGGATGTGGATATCTTTTTCTTTATAAAAGTTTTGATCAATATGCAGCGCGTCCGCATGGCTGCGGATGAAGCTGACCGCCGCATGAGCGGATTCCTTCATCACATCGCCGAGCGAGCCGGTCAATTCCAGCTTCCCGGTGCCATCCATCACGGCAACCTCCACGGGCATCGTCTCCCCGCCGACGGAGGTCCAAGCGAGCCCGGTCACCACGCCTACTTCGTCGCGGGAGCGGAGGGCTTCCGGCTTATACTTCTGCGGGCCGAGAAAGCTTTCCAGATCACTTGCCGAAACTGTGACGCGCTTTTTCTCTTCCGAGGCGACCTGCACTGCCGCGCGCCGGCAGAGGGCGGCGACGGCGCGCTCAAGCTTTCTCACGCCTGCCTCGCGGGTGTAGCCGTCGATCAGCGCATGGATGGCATCATCCTGGATGCGCAGGGTACGCCCGTTCAGGCCGTGGCGCTTTGCCTGCTTTGGGATCAAGTGCTTTTTGGCAATATGGAATTTTTCCTCATGCGTATAGCTCGTCAGCTCAATGAGCTCCATGCGGTCGAGCAGGGGAGCGGGGATTGTGCTTGCATCATTTGCGGTTGTAATAAACAAAGCCTTGCTCAGGTCGAAGGGAACTTCGATATAATGATCGCGGAAGGCAAAATTCTGCTCGCCGTCGAGCGCCTCCAGCAGCGCGGAGGCAGGGTCGCCACGATAATCCGCGCCCACTTTGTCGATCTCGTCGAGCAGAATCAGCGGATTGGAACTGCCTGCCTGCTTCACTGCGTCGATGATACGTCCGGGCATCGCGCCTATGTAGGTTTTGCGGTGGCCGCGGATTTCCGCCTCGTCATGCACGCCGCCGAGCGAAATGCGGGCATATTTGCGGCCCATCGCCTTGGCAACGGAGCGTGCAATCGATGTTTTGCCCACGCCGGGCGGGCCAACCAGGCAGATGATCTGCCCCTTGATATCCGGCGAAAGCTTGCGCACGGCCAGCATCTCAATCATGCGCTCTTTCACTTTTTTAAGGCCATAGTGGTCGCGGTCGAGCTGCCTGCGCGCGGCCTCTAAATCCAAATGGTCTTTGGTAAATTGGTTCCAGGGCAGCGCGAGCACGGTGTCGAGATAATTGCGCAGCACAGTGGCCTCCTGTGAGCCGGGGCTCATTTTGAAGAGGCGACCGCAGGTTTCCAGCAGTTTCTCCTCTGTTTCCTGCGGCATGGCGGCGGAGAGGATTTTTTCACGGTAGCTTTCCGCTTCGTCCTGCGGATTATCCGCGTCGCCCAGTTCCTCAGAGATCACCTTTAACTGCTCCCGCAAAAAATATTCGCGCTGGTTTTTATCCATCTGCTCCTGCACATGCTGCTGAATCTCTTCCTCCACGCTCAGAAGCTCTGTTTCCCGCGTGAGGATGACGGAAAGCGCCTCCAGCCGCTTGATGGGGTTGAGCTCGTTTAGGATGCGCTGCTTCTCCGTGTAATCAAGCATAATGTTACCGGCAATGAAATCCGCCAAATCGCCCGGGTCATCGTTTGAGAGGATCGCGAGCATCATATCGGGCGCAACCTTGGGCGCTACTTCTGCGTAATCGCCGAATAGATCCTTGATATGGCGCACCAACGCGGTTTGATATAAGTCGTCCGCCGCCCTTGCGCGAACGGTACGCTTTTCGCGCACAATGCCGCAGAGAAACGGCTCGTCCTGCGTCAGCTCAATCAGCCCTGCGCGGTAGCGTCCCTCCACAACAATGCGGATATTATCCGTGCCGGGCAGGCGCAGTACCTGCCGCACAGAGGCGACAACACCGCAGGTATATAAATCAGCCTGATTTGGGTCGTCCTCCTGCAAATCTTTTTGGGCAACGAGAAAAATTTCCCGCTCGCCCTCCATCGCGGCGTTGAGTGCGGCGGCGCTTTTTTTGCGACCGATATCAAAATGCAGCATCATTTTCGGAAATATGACAAGCCCGCGCAGTGCAACGACGGGCAATGTGGCAATTTGCAATTCACGTTTCATTGTTTATGATCATCCTTTCGCTAAAACGTGCAGGGAGTATGCAGCATGCATATTCCTTGATAGTTTATTATACAATACAGGAGCGGAACAATCAAGGCGCGCCGTTCCGGTAAATTTTACGAAAGAATGCCTGACCACAAAGGTTTTTGTAGGAAAAGCGGAAAGGCTTCAGCATTGCGGAAAACCGACGCAAGGAAAGCAAAAGGGCCGTTGCAAAATGTTTTTGCAACGGTCCATTCGAAAAAGCTTTTTCCTCACTCCAAGGCGATTTGGGGCTCAGATGCGCAAGTCCAGAGGAAGCCGCCGTATATCCGGCCGAAGCCACGCCGATTTCATGTTCCGAACCATGTACCGGTTATGAAAAAATAGCCTTTCAAGCTTTGTTTTTTGACCTTCTGAAAAAGCTGGAAGGACAACAAAAAGTTTACAGTTATAATTCCGCCGTATCCTCCGATACTAGGAAGGCAAACGCGAAAAGTAAATTTTGAATGAAGGAGTGTATATCACAATGGCAAGAAGCGGTAATTCCAGTATCGTCCCGGAGGCGCGCGAGGCGCTTAATCGTTTTAAGATGGAGGCTGCCAACGAAGTCGGCGTAAACCTCAAGCAGGGCTACAACGGCGATCTGACCTCCCGTGAGGCTGGTTCTGTTGGTGGACAGATGGTCAAAAAGATGATCCAGTCCTACGAAAACGGCATGAAATAAGGTTTGCCTGAATCGGCAAAAAGGGGAGGCCGCGCATTGGCGCCGGCTTCCCCTGATTTTTGCTGCCTTTAGGCTTAACAAAACCCCTGGTTGAACCAGGGGTAGATAAAAAAGCCTTGGCAAATAAAACCTCCATGCTACAATCAAGATGGTTTGGCAACCGCATCAGGAAAGAGCAAGGAGGTTTTACGCAAGTGAAAAATGAAGTAAAGCATACGGCGCACTCAAGCTACCGATGTGAATATCACCTGGTATTTGCGCCGAAGTACCGCCGGAAAGTAATCTATAAGGCGGTGCGCAGAGACATTATCGAAATCATTAAAAAGCTGTGTAAGGAGATGAAAGTGGAGATCATCGAGGGAGAGGCGTGCCCAGATCACATTCATCTGCTGGTGAGTATCCCGCCGTACATGAGTATAGCACAGTTCGTAGGGACGCTCAAGAGCAAAAGCGCGCTGATGATCTTCGACAGGCATGCAAACCTAAAGTACAAATACGGGAGCCGGAACTTCTGGTGCCGAGGATACTTTGTGGATACGGTAGGAAAGAATGCGAAGATGATCCAGGAGTATATCAAGAACCAGTTGGAGGAAGATTTGGCAAACGACCAGATCTCACTCAAGGAGTATATGGACCCGTTTACGGGTAGCAAGAGAAAGTAGGCAAAAGAAAACAGCCGCTTTCAGCGGCTGCCTGTAGTAGTGATGCGATGACAAACCCTCAATACCCCTTCCAGGGGTCAGCAAGTACTGGCCCCTCTGGGGTCTGAGCAAACCACTAGTTTACTAGTGGTTTTGATTGGGCGAAAATACAGCGAAGCCTGTATTACAACTCCAACAGGTTTTCCGATGCGTGCCCGGTGAGCAGCAGCAGGGCGCAGATGCTCAGCAGTGCATAATCGGGCAGCGGCGTATGCAGCGCGATGCGTTTTTCACAGGGCTCCAGCGTATGGCCATCGAATGTGGTGATGGCACGCTGGATAGTCACCACGGGAGCCGTGTCGGAAATGCTGGAAAGCGTCAGGGTATCCCGTGCGGTGAGCCCACAGGTCAGGGCAGTGGCGCCCGTATGCAGCAGCATGCGCGCGGCCGCCTCGTTCCCTGTTTCCAGAATCGATATAACCCCATCCGAAAGGGAAAGCGGGCTGCTGGAAACCGCCTGCCGGGATTTAAAAATGAGGATGGCCTGTTCCGCTTGGATGGAATCCAAACGGCTGGTTTCGCACAATAAAAACCGGGCCTGGCCGATGGCGTATTGCGCGGCATGCGCCCCACAGATATGAAGCACGCCTCCGTAACGCTCCAAAATACGGCAAAGCGGGAGCCGGAGCGCCGCATCACGCTCCTCGCCCAGTAAAAAAATCGGTATCATCCTGCCACCCCTGCAAACCGTTTCCAAATATTTGATCTACTTATCAATAGTCTGGTCAGGATACGGCCAAATATGCATGGGGAGCAACCTCTCAGTTGCGGTTTTCCGGCTCCGCGTCAGGCTCTTGAACATCGTTTTCCGGGAGATCGAGGTTCGTGCCGTGCAATCCCTGCATCCACTCATACATACGATCGGCGAATCCGACGGGGTGTCGGGGCGTGCTGCTGCTTTCTTCCGGATTTGTGGTGCTCAGGTAGCGGACCAGTTCCGCCATGCTGAGCATCAGATACGGCCCGGCCAGCAAATCTGTCAGGTAGCCGGTGAAAAGAATAATCGCGAGAGAAAGCTCCAACTGCTCAGGAACGATCAGGATGCAGGCCAGCAGGACAGCGGGCACCGGCAGAACCATCCACCAGAATGTTAGCGCCCTGCCATGCAGAAAATGCGGCAATCGACTCATCGCTCACGAACAGATAGGCCGCCCAAAACAGCTTTGACGCAACTGGCATATACAAAATGAGCAAAATGGTTCCAACCGGCTGCGGGGCTGTGGTGAGGAGCAGCGGCAACACGAACGCGGGAAAGCCGATACAAACGGATTTTCCGGCCAGGCTGGCGCGGAAATAAAAATGGAAAAGCAGGCGGCCCTGTTTTTCTCTCGTTTTTCGCAGATGCACCAAGGCGCTTAGATACCCGCAGAAAAGAGGCGCGCCCAAGATGCCGCTCAACAGGTGGAGAATAACTGGAAAACCGGGAGCGGATAAGGATGGAACGGCCTGTATAAGCAGGTTTGTCATAGGGAAAAGTCCAAAAACAGGCAGGGAACACAGCAAAATAAAAGCAAAATTTTCCCGATAAACAACGCGTGCCGTCTTGCGAAATTTTCGATTCATGTTCCATTCGCCTCCTGAAGTGATAAAGGCTTCGTTTATAAATGGAGTATATCATTTTCACGCATCGGGCACAAACGGCGGGAAGCCCTGTTGCTTGACAATGATAAGCGGAATTTGATATGATACCCTTTAGACAAAAGATTTCTGCCGTTGATTGGATGCATTTTTTGGATTTGCCTTGATGGGGCGAATCGTTTGAGGGCCTCGCCCGTCTGACGGGTGCATCAATGAGGAGTGACCATAATGATGAATACAGATCATCTGTGCATGAGCTGTATGCGCGAGATCGGTGATGAGAATCAGTGCCCATACTGCGGCTTCCATGCGGATTCGCCGCAGCTTGCACCGTATCTGCCCCTGCGCACAGTCGTGGCGGAGCGCTATCTGGCCGGGAAGCTGCTGGATGATAATGGCGACGGCGCCACCTATATGGGCTGGGATCTGGAGATGAACGCGCCGGTTACCATACGGGAGTTCCTGCCGGATTCCATTGCCGAACGCCGTGAAGATTTATCGCTCGCGCCGATGGCGGGCTGTGAAATTACATATCGGGATTGTTATCAGAGCTTTTTGGAATTATGGCGCAAGCTGGCGCGTATGCGTGGGCTCTCTGCGCTGATCCTGGTGTTTGATATTGTAGAGGATCATGGCACCGCGTATGCGATTTCCGAATATATGGAGGGCGTCAGCCTGCGGGAGTATCTCCTGCGCAGCCCCTCCGGCTATCTTTCCTGGGAGCAGGCGCGGATTCTATTTATGCCCGTGCTTTCTACCCTCGGCACGCTGCACAGTGCGGGGATCATCCACCGCGGCATTTCCCCCACGACCCTGGTCGTCGGGAAGAATGGAAAAATGCGGATTACTGGCTTCAGCATCTGGCAGGCCCGCACTGCACGGGGAGACCTCACGGCGCAGCTGTTTCCGGGCTATGCGGCAATTGAGCAATATGGCTTTGAGGGGCAGCAGGGCCCCTGGACGGATATCTATGCCTTTAGCGCCGTGCTTTATCGCACGCTGATCGGCAGCACGCCGCTGGAGGCGACCTCCCGCGTGACGAACGATCGGCTGATGGTGCCCGGCAAATTTGCGGAGCAGCTCCCCGCTTATGTCATCAATGCGCTGATGAATGGGCTGCAAATTCTGCCGGAGGACCGCACGCGCACGGTGGATCAGCTGAGAGCGGAGCTTTCTGCTGCCCCGGGCACGTCCACAGCCGCCATCGCCTATGCCGGGAAGGAGGAGGTGCCCCATCAGGAGCCTACCCCCAGTGGGCGGAAAAAAAGTGCCTCCGGTTCGAAAACAGCGCTGATTGCTGGCCTTGCCAGCATTGCGGCCTGCCTGGTGATTTTTGCAGTTCTCTCCTTGACGGTATGGCGGGAAGATATCGGCATGCTTTTTACAGGTGGAGCGAGCACGCAGGCCTCTTCCAATGCGCCTGAGCTTGTTAAGGTGCCTGATTTGAGGGGGCTGAATTATAACAACATTAAGAGCAATCCGGATTATACAAACACTTTTATCTTTGAAACAGAATATCAGGATAGTGATACGCAGGGCAAGGATGTTGTACTCTCTCAGGATATCGCCTATGGGACGGAAGTGCCCAAGGGTTCAACGATCAAATTAGTTCTCAGCAGCGGGAATGAAGAAATTACGCTGAAGGATTTTACGGGGCAAAATTATGCCACTGTGAAATTAAGCTTAGAAGATATGGGTTTCCAATGCCGTGCCATTGTGGAGAAAAATGATGATCCGGAGCGTGCGGGCAAGGTTGCAGAGATGCTGACGACGCCGGGGAAAGGCTATAAAAAGGGCACCGTGATCTATGTAAAGGTTTGGGGCGAGATCGAAACAAAAGAGGCTACTCAGATTGTGATTACCGTGGTGCCGGAGGAGTCTACCGGCGAGTAACAATATTAGGGAAAGGGGCGGTTTTTGTGGTGATTCGTGCTTTTATGCCGGAAGATAAGGCTTGTTATCTTGCCATGGGCAGGGATTTTTATGCCGGGGAGGGGACGCTCTTTCCCATCTCCGATCAAAAACTGCTGGATACCTTTGACTGCCTGATGCGGGGAGAGCCGGGCCTGCGCGGCTGCATTCTGGAGCATGAGGGGCAGGTTGTGGGTTATGCGCTGATGGTGCTTTACTGGAGCTGTGAGGCGGGCGGCCAAACGGTGCAGCTGGAGGAGCTCTATCTCTCCGAGCGGGCGCGTGGCCACGGGCTTGGCTCGCAGTTTATGGAGTGGCTGCTGCGGGAATATGAGGGGAGCGCAAGGCGATTCCGCTTGGAAGTTTGCCCGCGTAACCAGCGCGTCAAAAAGCTGTATGAGCGCTATGGGTTTGAAATCCTGCCCTATGAGCAGATGGTGCTTGAAAAGAACTGATGGAAGAGGATGTGTCCTGTCCGGCAGGAGCCGAGTGGGGCGTTTAACGGGGCTACGGCAAAATGCAAAGCATTTTGCCGTAGCCCCGTTTTATCGATTCAAAATTACTATGCCAATCCCGTGATGCGTGCAACAAACGTTACCAGCATGCAGGCCGCCATCCCTGTCAGTGTGGGGATCAGGAAGGCTGCAGCCGTCCATTTCCAGCTGCCGGTCTCCTTATGAATGGTGAGGCAGGTGGTGGAGCAAGGCCAGTGCAGCAGGGAAAAGAGCATCGTGCATACGGCGGTCAGCCACGTCCATCCGTTGGCCACAAGCAGCTCATGGAGGGCGGCATAGCTTTCAAAATCAATGATATGCCCCGTCGCCATATAGGCCATCAGAATGATGGGGATCACAATTTCATTTGCGGGAAACCCAAGGATAAAGGCGAAGAGGATGACCCCGTCCAGCCCCATCAAGTGGGCGAGTGGGTCAAGAAAATGGGCGCAGTGCATCAAGAGGCTCACGCCCCCGATCTGGACGTTTGCGGCGAGCCAGATGATAAGCCCTGCCGGGGCCGCGACGGCGACGGCGCGCCCCAGCACAAAAAGTGTGCGGTCAAAAATCGAGCGGATAATCACCTTGCCAATCTGTGGGCGGCGGTAGGGCGGAAGCTCCAGGGTAAAGGAGGAGGGGATGCCCTTCAGAATTGTGCCGGAGAGTAGCCGTGAAATCAGGAAGGTGACGGCAACGCCTAAGACAATTACGCCGACGAGCATCAGCGCGGATACGGCCGATTGCAGCGGGGCGATCACGCTGCCAACAAAAAACATGGTAATCAGGGCGATGATGGTCGGCAGCCTGCCGTTGCAGGGGGCAAAATTATTGGTTAAAATCGCAATCAGGCGTTCCCGTGGGGAATCAATGATCCGACAGCCGATCACTCCGGCAGCATTGCAGCCGAAGCCCATGCAGATGGTAAGCGCTTGTTTCCCGCACGCGTGCGCCTTTTGAAAGTGGTGGTCCAGATTAAAGGCAACACGCGGAAGATATCCAAAATCTTCTAAAAGAGTAAATAACGGGAAGAAAATCGCCATTGGCGGCAGCATCACTGAAATCACCCACGCAAGCACTCGGTAAATCCCCTGTACCAAGAGGCCCTCCACCCAGGGCGGCGTCCCCAGCCACAAGAAAAAGTCGGTCATCCGGTCGCCGATCCAGAACAGCCCGGCTGAAAGCCATTGGGAGGGGTAATTGGCCCCGGTGATCGTCAGCCAAAAGATCAGCCCCAGCAGCAGGAGCATCACGGGAAGCCCCGTCCAGCGGTTTGTCAGGAGCTTATCAAGCCGCCGGTCGCGGGCGTCGTAATTTTTCCGCTGATAGGTGATTACGCCGCGGCAGGTGCGTTCCGCCGCGCGGACGAGCCCGGAAACGATTTTATCCTGGATGCGGGCCTGTGACAGGCCGTACCGCTCAAACAGGCTGGCAAGGCTTGCGAGCTTTTCTTGAATCTCCGCATCCTGCGTCAGGTCAAATCCGAGATATTCCGATAAGGGCTGCCGGAGGCTTTCATCCGCATCCAGCAGCCGCAGGGCGATCCAGCGGCTGCTGATTGGCTTTCCGGCTCCCGCGATTTTTTGCTCAATGAGCGGGATGAGTATGGAGAGCGCTTCTTCGACCGGCGTGATATAGGTGACCTGAAGCGGTTGCCCATCGTTTTGCCCGGCTGCCGCCCGGCTCATTTGCTCGCTCAGTTCCTCCAGCCCTTTTCCGCTGCGGGCGCTTGCCCCGAGCACGGGCACGCCGAGCTTTTTCTCCAGCCCGGCCAGGTCGATTTGAATGCCCTTGCGCCGCGCTTCATCCATCAGGTTGACACAAACGGCAACATGGGGGGTAATTTCGAGTGTTTGCAAAACCAAGTTCAAATTTCGCTCCAGGCAGGTGGCGTCGCATACGACGATCACCGCGTCCGCGCCGCCGAAACAGATGAAATTGCGGGCTACCTCTTCCTCAGCGGAGTGTGCCATCAGGGAATATGTACCGGGCAGGTCTACAAGGATATACCCGGTATCTTTGTAGACATGCCGGCCCTGCGCGCTGGCAACCGTTTTTCCCGGCCAGTTCCCCGTGTGCTGGTTCATGCCGGTCAGGGCGTTGAACACGGTGCTCTTGCCGACGTTTGGGTTGCCGGCCAGCGCAATCACGCGGTCGCTTTCCGCCTCTTTTTCAATCGTCAGCGGGCCGTCCACCGGCTCGCCCTTGTGCGAATTTCGAGTCAATCCCATAAAAACCGCTCCTTAATGATATGCTTCGTTGGGCCGCCTAGGGCGGCGCGCAGGGAAACGTCAGCTCAAATGTACCATAACGCGGCCGGAATCCTCCCGGCGCAGGGCGATAACGGCGCCGCGGATCAAATAGGCCACCGGGTCGCCGGAGGGGCTTTTTTGCAGGCATTCCACCGGAGTGCCTTCGATCAGGCCGATATCCTGCATCCGCCTTCGGATGCTGCCGTTGAGGCGAAGCTCTTCCACGCGGGCCGTCTGCCCGACGGTGAGCTTATCAAGGGAATCTATGTTACGCATGAGAATAATCTCCTTTGCTCATTTGTGATGGAAAAAGAGAGCAGACCGGAGCGGACGGAATCGAGCCGCTTGAAAATGGTCTGCTCTCGATATTTAGTATATGGGGGAGGGGAGAAAGGGTGAAAGAGGGAAAGCGGTTTTTAAATTATAAGTTTAAAAATATGGCGTTTATTGTAAATAATAGGATGAAATGGAATCTGAAAATTATTATTATAAAGCTTTTGGTTGAAATTTAGCTGAAAACAAGTTATACTGAACAGGCAATTAATTTGTATGGCTAGCTGGGGGAAGTAGGATGAGGGAATACTTTAAAAAACTATATCGCGGAAGCCGGCAGCAGTTTTTTCACCAAGTAAGTGATAACTTAGAGCAGGAAGAGAAGATGTTCATCGTAACTGCTAATCCGGAAACCCTAATGATTGGCTATGAAAATGCCGATTTTCATACTCTTTTGAAGAAACCCTCTACGATCATCGTGCCGGATGGAATCGGGGTCGTAAAAGCGGCAAACACTCTAGGCATTCCAATCAAAGAACGGATTACCGGAGTGGAATTGGTCACATTTTTGTTTGAAGAGGCAGAGCGTCTGCATAAAAAGATCTTTTTATATGGCGCACAGGAGAACGTCTTGCAAGCCATGGTTAAAAAACTTGAAAAGAATTATCCCCATTTGGTTATCTCTGGCTATCACGACGGATATTCAGGAGATAGTCAACAAATTATGGCGTCTGCAATTGCACAAGGCGCCGATATTATTTTGGTGGCATTGGGGATACCAAGGCAGGAATTATTGATTGATCAATATTTTTCTGATGCTTCAAAGGGCATTTTTATTGGTGTCGGGGGTTCCTTTGATGTGATTAGCGGCATGAAAAAGCGTGCGCCGGACTTTTTTATTGAGCATAATTTAGAATGGTTTTATCGCATTTTTCGAGAACCGAAGCGCATCAAGCGATTTTATAAAAGTAACATTAGATTTATGTGGAAGATTCATCAGATGAAAACGGGAGAGAGCTTGAATGAACAGCATACGCAAAGTGATGACCATCTTCGGGACAAGGCCGGAAACCATTAAGATGGCCCCATTGGTAAAAGAATTGCAATCTCGGCCTCAGGTTCAAACCATCGTATGTGTCACTGCACAGCATCGTCAAATGTTGGATCAGGTTTTACAGGCCTTTGAAATAGAGCCGGATTATGATTTGGATATTATGCAGCAGGGACAAACGTTATCGGACATTACCTCCCGTGTCTTGAACGGGCTGGAAGATATTATGAAAACCGAAAAGCCTGATATTGTTTTGGTGCATGGAGATACAACGACGACGTTTGCGGGCGCTTTGGCCGCCTATTATCAGCAAATTCCTGTTGGGCATGTGGAAGCTGGGCTGCGGACCTATCAAAAATATTCGCCTTATCCGGAGGAAATGAATCGCCAAATGGTAGGCGTGATGGCAGACTTGCATTTTGCTCCAACCTATAAAAGCATGGAAAACTTATTGCGCGAGGGGAAGAAAAGGGAAAACATTATTGTGACGGGCAACACCGCGATCGATGCTTTGAAAACGACAGTGCGCGACGATTATTCCAGTGAGTTGTTGAATTGGGCGCAGGGCAGCCGATTGCTGGTTTTGACAGCACATAGAAGAGAAAATCTTGGCGCGCCTATGTATCGAATGTTCCGTGCTATTAAACGGATTGTAGATCTTTATGAGGATGTAAAGATGGTTTATCCCGTGCATTTAAACCCAATTGTTCAAAGGGCAGCACATGAGGTGTTTGGGAATGATCCTAAAATACGGCTTGTGGAGCCGATGGATGTGATCGACTTTCATAACCTTTTAAGCCGTTCCTATTTAATTTTGACAGACAGCGGCGGCATTCAGGAAGAAGCCCCCTCCCTGGGTAAACCAGTGATTGTTTTGCGGGATACCACGGAACGCCCGGAAGGGGTAGAAGCCGGTACCCTCAAGCTGGCAGGAACGGACGAAATGACAATATATCATTTGCTTGATGAGCTGTTGAACAATTCAGAGGAATATCATCGAATGAGTTGCGCGAAAAATCCTTATGGGGATGGAGAAGCCAGTAGAAAAATTGTAGACTTTTTAGAAATTTTTCTTAAGAGGTATTCAGATGGTAATCTTTAAATTTATAACGGATAGAGAATCCAAAATAGAAAATATAATCGAAAAGATCACCCTCTATTTTATCGGGTTACAGGTAGTAATCGACTTATTGACGACATTGTCTGTTCGAGTTTTGCATATTGATATTAGTTTCGGTATGTTTATACGTTTTGCTTTTTTGGGATTTTCTATATTGTATTTAGTTTGCTTTGGTTCCAAAAAGGTGAGATTGGTTGGGGCGCTGTTGGCAATTATGTTTGCCGGTCAATTGATTTATACGATTTTTTTAGAGGATGCGGCTTTCTTTATGAACTGCCGCTTCTATTTAAGATCAGCGGTGTTTCCATTTAGCGCACTTTTTTTCTATTGCTGGTTTTCGAGGGCTGACGAACGGAACCGGAAAGCGAGAATTCATTCGATCGTCAATATTTTGAATGTGATTATTTTTTTGATTGGAATAGTGTCTCTATTATCCACCGTGACAGGCACATATTTTCCAATGTATCCAACTGACGATGGCCGTCTTGGTTCGTCGGGCTGGTTTTTGTCAGGGAATGAATTATCATCCACAATGATCATTTTATCTGGTATTCCATCATTTTGTTATTATCAAAACAGAAATAACTTCACCTTTATTAATCTCATTTTGCAAATGCTGGTCATTGTATTACTGGGAACAAAATCTTCTCTTTTTGTATTGCTTATTGTGACCGGGATGATTTGTTATACTTTCGGTCTCTGCATTAAGGAAAAAAAATATAGGATCACTCATACTGTTATTATGCTGATGATCATTCTTGCCCTTATCGTGTGTAACGGGTTCATTCCGAGCGTACAAAATATCAAAACGCAGGCAGAGCTACAGCAGAATATCTCAATGCAGTCCTCCTTAAAAGAGGGGGATCCTATACCTGAAAAAATTGCTGCAAAACATGACCGTGCAGTTGAGCAAAATACGGGTGATTATATAGGGAGCGTTCGGCTCAATTTCGAGGCGGACACAGTAGAAGTATCAGGGTATTTCTATCCCTGCTATGCGGATTTGGGCCATCCAGATTATGTAAAAAAAGAATTGATTTTAATTGATTCAGAGGGTAAAAAAATAGAGGTGCCGCTTGCTGATACCTATAACCGTTATATTGAGAATCCTGAAGAAGATAGATATAGCTCTGTATTTGCAGGCCTGAAGGGATCTCTTGCTTCAAAAATTCTCGACCGGGAAGAACAGTATTCCATTTTGATGCTAATTGAAACTTCTTCGTTTGTCAGAACTTATACGATTAAACAAGATGTTTCTGTAACAAATAAGAATTTCACCAGAAATGTATCATTTCAAAATGGAGTTTTGTCTGTTGGGAATGAAAAAGCTCCTTCTTCCACTCCCCCAACTCAGCCTCAGCAATCAGAGACTGGATACAGCATGTGGCTCAGCGCCCGTGATACCCGTTTAGCTAATCTTATTGCGGAAAAAGGGTCGTTTTCCATCTCAGAGTTTTTATTTGGAACCGGTTATGTGGCTAATTATGCTGATTTAAATGGCGGCACGGGTTTGGAGATGGATTTTATTGAAATATTTCTCACGTTTGGATTGCTAGGTGGCTTTTTGTATTTTATACTTTATGGATTTTTAATCCTAAAGGGGATATATAACATAATAAAAAGATCTAATTTTTCGATGGTATTTCAGCCTGCGTTTATCTTGTTCATAATTCCAATTTTGCTGAGCGCCGGCGCTGCTTTCCTTGCGGGGCACACTTTCCTAACGCCTAGTGTGTCCATTGATGTTGCGATTATTGTTGTGCTATTTTATTATATTCAGAGGGATTGGAGTTCGCGTGGGGAGGGAAATAAGTGTTCTTAAAAATTAAATCTATTTTACGGCGTTTCCGATCTGCTTTTTATTACATAATTTCGAAACGGAGAATTACAGAGCATAAGGGCCGCGTTACGATTAACGGAAAATGCCACTTTAACGGGAATCTATTTTTAGGAGAGAATACACATTTTAATGGGATGAAAATTAAAGGGCGGGGGAAAGTGAAAATTGGAGATAATTTCCATTCGGGTCAGGATATTTTGCTTTTAACCGAATTCCATAATTATCAGGGTTCCAAGATTCCATATGATGAAACCACTATTCTTCAAGATATTAATATCGGCGATAATGTTTGGCTTGGGGATCGTGTCATTATATTAGGGGGCGTTACGATTGGTGAAGGCGCGATTGTCCAAGCCGGGAGCGTTGTTGTAAAAGATGTACCGATGTGTGCCATAGTAGGAGGGCATCCGGCAGAACAGTTTAAAAGTAGAAATGTGAAAGACTATCAACAAAAAAAGATAAATGGACTATTTTTTTAAAAGGAAAACGATATGATAAATTTGAAGAAATTAGATTCCAAATGGTATTATGTAATTTCTGAGATGTTCAATAAAGGTTCTTCTTATGGAATTTTGTTGATCCTATCTTATTTTTTAACAGATACCCAGTATGGATATGTTACACTTTTTAATTCCATTTTGACGTTGTCTGTCGTTTTTGTAAGTCTGAATTTAACGCGCAATTATATTACGCGTATTTATTTTGATAAAGAGAATAATATTAAAGATGTTGTTCAAACAATCGTTTCATTCTTGGCTGTTTTTAATATTGTGGCTGTTGTTGTTATTATAGTTGTTTCTCAATTCGATATGATATTCAGCGTGCCATCGGAATTGATTTCTTTCGGTGTGTTGGTGGCAATGTTTATGTCGAATTATGATATTGTTCAAGGCCTTTTAGTGGCGGCGGAAAAAAAGCAAATGTATTGTGGCCTCTCGATCATTTATAGCACTGCGTCGGTTATTTTGGCGCTTTCCGTTTATCTTCTTTTTCCGCAGACAGGAATCTATTCTTTTATTGGTTCAAAGCTATTCATTGCAATAATCTCTTGTATAGGCGCACTCATTTATTTTATAAAGGTATATCATATCCGGCTTCATATTGACGGCATGATTTTAAAGCAAGCACTTTATTATTCTCTTCCGCTCACTTTACATAGTATCAGCGGATTTTTATTGAATTATTTTGATCGGTTTATGATCAATGGTATGGTGGGAATTCAAGACGCTGCACTATATTCTTTTGCACACAATTTAGCGATGCTTTTAAATATTGTAGTTGTGGCGATCAATCAGGGGTTTGTTCCAAAATTTTATAGACTTTTGGGAGAAAACAACATAAAAGAAATTGATCGGATAATCAGCCATAATACATCTCTACTTATTGCAATCACTGTACTATATTCTGTGTTTATTGATAATGCGATGTTTTTATTCCCCTCCTATTATCGAAATTTGCAAGGGCTCACCTTTATGCTCATCTTTAGTTATATTTTATTTTATGGATATGTTATTTATTCCAATTATCTATATTTTCACAAAAAGACGACTATTGTTTTTTTAAATACACTATTTGCTGGGATTGTAAATGTCATTCTGAACTACTTTTTAATTCAGAAATTTAATTATATTGGTGCAACAATCGCAACATTGGTTGCTTATTTAATAATGTATATTCTTTTTTATTTATCGGCAAGAAGAATGTTCCCGGGCAAGATATACAGTATCAGGAAGATGACTTTTTCGCTTCTTTTGTGTTCTGTTTGCGTTGTGGTTTATTATTTTGCGCGTAGTTTTTGGCTTACAAAGCTTATATATATTGGCGTGATCATAGCTGCCATGCTTTGTATCTATCGAAAAAGACATAAGGAGGTCAAGATGCATGGCTGATTTGGCTGCATATACAGATGATTTTTATGAATTTGAAAAAGAAGAAGGTTTATTTGAAGATAAAATAGAGGATATTTACTATTGGGCCCTGATCCGTGATCGTATTCATGATAATATACTGGTTAAGCAGGGCTTAATCGGAGCGAAAAGTCAAACAGTTGCCAGTAGCATACGCGGTAAAGTCAAGGCTTTTGCTCGATATGTATTTCATGCATGCATAAATGTATTTCAGCCATATCCGCAAGTAGATACTCTTATCATCAACCATCCACGGAAAGTAAATGTAAACGGAACTTATATGGATATCTATAGTCAATGGTTAGTTGATAAACTGAAACAAGAAAAAAAAGATTATCTTGTGTTGGATTTTCCCCTCAACTGGAGCCAACATTTAATAAAAAAAGATGGGTTCACCAGAAATTTGGAGAATTTTTCAATTGTAACGAAGGTATATTATAAATTTTTCGCAAAAAATAAAATAAAAGATAATCCTAAGCTTCTGGCTTTGTCCAAAAAGTTAGCTGACCGTTTTGGAAATGATGGAGACTTGTTGGATGTTTGTTTTCAGCAAATTAATATATTCCGTGCGGACTATCGCTATTACAGAAAACTGTTGCAGAAAGTGCGGCCAAAGCAGATTTATTATGTTGTAATTAATTCTATGTTTGGCTTAATAGCGGCTGCGCATGATCTTCAAATTCCGGTGGAAGAGATACAGCATGGCCTCATGTGCCGCTATCATTTGAATTATAGTTTCCCCTATAACAACGAAATTCCTTATTTCCCAGACCGCTTTTGCTTATTTGGAGCGTATTGGGGAGATATTACGCCTTTGCCTCTCAAAAAGGATCAATTAGACTATTATGAGAATAGAATACGTGAATATGAACCCGGCAAAAATAGAGTACACAAAAACAATAAGGTCATGTTTCTGACGCAACTCAATTTTAGCCCTGAAATGTTTACTTTTTTAAAAGCGGTTTTAGAGAATCCTGAATGCCGTGGCTTGGAAATTATCATAAAATTGCACCCTTCAGAATTTCATGTGTGGAAGGAATTGTACCCATATTTAGAAGATTTGCTTGCGAATCATCACATTAGCCTAATAGATAATTTTGATATACCGCTCTATTCGTTGTTTCAGCAAGTCGATAGTGTAGTCGGGGTGGCTTCGACTTCTCTATTTGAAGCCCTTTATTTTGGATGTGACGTTTATTTGCTGAATATTCCTGGAGTTGATTGGGTAAGGCCTTTGATGGATGAGCGGTTTTCTACCTTTATTGAAAACCCAGAAGAATTTCCCGAAAAAGTGCGGTCGCATAAAGATCGTGAGGTGGATATGTCATATATTTTTTATGATAAACAAGATGTTGAAGCGTAGCGATCTCTAACTTTGATAGCTGGTAAAATTAAAAAATTTTATGGAAGGATTGTTGAAATCAATGAGCATGATTCATTTAGGCAATCGACTAATAGGGGAGGGCCATCCGGTATTTATTATCGCTGAGGGCTGCGATAATCATATGGGAGATTTGAGCACGGCTAAAGAAATGTGCCGTCGTGCCAAATTAGCGGGATGTGATTGTATTAAATTTCAGCACCATCTTCCAGATGAGGAGATGCTGAAGGATGTACCGATGTCCTCAAATTTTGATATTCCCCTTTATGATTTTTTGAAGCTGCATGCCCTCACTTTAGAGCAGCATGTGGAGTTAAAGAGGTATTGTGATAACATTGGGATTCACTACTTATGTACCCCTTTCAGCTTGAAGGCTGCCTATGAAATTAATGAAATCGGCGTAGATGCATTTAAAATCGGTTCAGGAGAGATGACGGATATTCCTACTCTTATGAAAATTGCTGAACTCGGTAAACCGATGATTATCTCTACAGGGATGGCTACTTTGGAGGAAATCGAAAGAACTTACGATGCCCTTGCATCAACAGGTATTGAATTTGCGTTTACGAATTGTTTATCCGAATATCCTCCTAAATATGAAGACGTAAATTTAAATGTAATTGGAAAGATGCAAAGGAGATTTCCCAAAGCAGTGATTGGCCACTCGGACCATACTCCGGATTTGTACACGTGCTTCGCAGCAGTGGCATTGGGGGCCTGTATTATTGAAAAGCACGTAATTTTGGATAAGCAGACACCTGGACCGGATCAATCTGTTTCGATTGATTTTTTTGATCTTTACCGGTTGGTGGATGGCGTTCATAAAGTTCAGGCAGCTTTAGGGAGCGAAAAGGTAGTTCATCAAAGAGAATCTAGTATTCGTGAATGGGCATTTCGAAGTATCGTGTCAACGAGGAAGATTAAAAAGGGCGAAATAATTACGCAAGATATGATTTGGTCTAAACGTCCTGGAACGGGAATTCCATCCCATAAAATGAATGAGATAATTGGTAAAATAGCGTGTAACGATATCGACAATAATGTATTGCTCAAATGGGAAGATATAAAATAAGAGGTTAACCAAAATGAAAAAATTAATGTTTATTACCGGCTCTAGGGGAGAATGGGGTTATATAAGACCCATTTTAAATCTACTCAATCAGCATGAAGAAGCCAAGGCGGTTTTAGTAGTAACCAATATGCATCTTCTCCCTTCTTATGGGAATTCATATAAGGAAATAGAACACGACGGCTTCCATATTGATTATAAAGTTCATATGTCTTTAGATGGATACAGTCATTACACACAGGCCAAATCTTTGGGTATTTTTCTCAACAGTCTTCCAGATATCATTGAGGCAGAGAAACCAGATTGGATTGTTTTAGCCGGGGACCGCGGCGAGCAGTTGATGGGCGCCATAGCAGGTGCTTACACTTATACTCCTGTAGCGCATATTCAGGCAGGAGAGCTCTCAGGTAATATTGACGGTATGACGAGACACGCGATCGGGAAATTGGTTCATATGCATTTTGCGTCCAATCAGGATGCTGCTAACCGGTTGGTTAAAATGGGAGAGGAAGCTTTCCGCGTTTTTAATACTGGAGCACCACAGGTAGACGAAATGGTAAACGCTCAGTATACCGAGATTTCTGAAATTGAAAAGAAATTATCCTTGGAATTGAAGGATGGATATTTGCTGGCTGTTATGCATCCGGTCACGGAGGAAGCAGATAAGGCAGGGGAACAGGCTCGTATTTTTATAGAATCTTTAAATTGTTTTTCACTTCCTAAAATAGTGATTTTACCGAATAATGATGCAGGCTCAAATAGCGTTAAGAAAGCGATTATGAATTACCGCAAGGGTAATTACCACATGTATGCAAATTTGAAGCGCGAGGATTATCTTGGTCTGTTAAAAAATTGTGCCTGTATTGTGGGCAATTCCAGTTCCGGCCTGTTGGAAGCGCCAACTTTCAAGATTCCCTCTGTGAATATTGGTAGACGTCAAAACCTACGTTTTCGAGGTATCAATGTGATCGATGTTCCATTTGAGGAGGATAAGATTGTTAACGCGATTAACAAGGCGATTTCGAAGGAATTTCGTTCTTATCTACAGGAGAACTGCATAAATCCATATGGCGATGGTCATTCTTCTGAAAGGATCGTTGATTTACTATTGCATACGAAGGTTGATAATAAGTGGTTGGTTAAAAATTTGACTTACTAAAGGAGTGATTATAATGGCGGCCGATCTCGATCGATATTGTGTGAATGATACCTTTACCATTAAAGAAGTTATGGAAACTTTTGAGGTGAATAATGAGCGGGTTGCTGTTGTAAGAAATCAAAATAAGAAGGTAGTAGGAGTGATCAGCCAAGGCGATATTATTCGAGCCTTGGCTGCCGGAATGGATTTATTCGCCTATGTCCAACAGATTATTCAGCCTTCTTTTTTATATCGTCACAAAGTAGACATGGAAGAGATTTATAATATCTTTCGTACGAAAAAAATCACACTATTGCCGATTGTGGATGCGAATTTTTATTTAACGGACGTGGTTACTTTAAGCAATGTATTCCATTATTTAGAAGAAAAAGGGGAAGAAAAAAGTTGAAGCATCTTATCGTCGTACCGGCTCGCGGTGGCTCCAAAGGAATTCCTAAAAAAAATATATTTCCGGTGTTGGGCAAACCGTTGCTTGCATATACGCTAGAATCGACTATTGAAGCAGGAATCTGTGGAGATATTGTCGTCAGTACTGATTCGGCAGAAATCGCTTCAGTAGCTAATCGCTATGATCAGGTAAAAACCATTAAAAGACCGGACGAGTTGGCAACCGACCGATCAAGCACGGAAGATGTATTGCTCCATGCTATATCTTATATGGAAACTAATTTTGGCCGGCAATATGATACAGTGATAACGATGCAGCCAACTTCACCCCTTAGACGGCCTGAAACCATAAAGGATTTTGTGCAACAATTTGAAAAACTATCAGATAAATTTGATTCACAGATGACTTTTACTGAGAGTAGAAGCGACTATTGGGTTAAGGATTTAAATGGATCATTCTCACGACTATTTCCCAATGCACCAAGAAGAAGGCAGGAACGTACTCCGATATATATTGAAAACAGTGCAATTTATATTACTAAATTAGAGATATTCAAAGAGAAACATTCTGTTTTGGGCAATCATCTCAATGGGTATCTGATCTCTGAAATGGAAGGCGTCGATATTAATGAGCCTATTGATTTAAAATTGGCTGAATTTTATTTGATGCAGCAATCGGGAGATAAAGTTTAAAACACATTCCCCACCGACGGTATCTCCGAATTATAAATATGCTCCAGTTCAATGATCCCTGCTTCGCACGTCCGTTTATATTCTTTAAACTCCTTTTCTTTCAGAAGGTTGTTCAAGTCCAGAATGTCCGCCTCCAAATCATCGAGATCGTGATGCTGGATCAGCATAGAAAAAACGACGTGGCTTTTTTCCCATGCTTTTTGCAGTTCTTTTGTGCAGGTATGGAGCCGTTCTTCATCTTCTGCCTGTGCGGCTTGAGCGCCCTCATTGAACAGCTGCGTCAGCGTATTTACTTGTTTTTTCATGCCCAAGAATCCAATCCCGCATAAAATTCCCGCTATTGTGAGCAGTGAAATTGCTGTAATCAGGCGTTTCATTGAAACTTGCTCCTTTCACGCACCATAAATGGATCCATTGAATGGGGAACGGGCGATCGCCCGTTCCCTTTTGGCTTTCTTCCAACCCTAAAATGGGGGGGGATTCATCCCATTTTTCCGTTGCTCAGCCTCTCATCCCGTTTAATGACCGTCGTGTTGCCGCTGCGGTCAATCTCCATAACCAGAATATCCTTCAGCTCCAGCCCGCTTTTCTTGATATGGGTCTGGAGCTTTTTCATGGTCATCCCACAATCCTTAAAAGCAGAGGTGATGATGCGCCCATCGCTGATGACGATGCATGGCAGGCCGTCATCCGGCAGTGTTACGTTCAATTCTTCCGCCACGGGAACGCGCTTTTCCGGCTTGAGCAAAATGCTCAGCGTGCCGTTGGTCTCCGCGATTGCATATTGCACATCCTCAATACGGAAAACGTCTTTCTGCCGTAACGCTTCCATCAGGTCATCTATGGTAAAGCGAAGCCGCTTAAGCTGCGTTTGGTCGATAATCCCGTTGCGGATGACGATGAGGGAGTGCCCCTGCATGATGCCGCGAAGTTTTGGAAATTTCATGCTGACCACAGAGGCGATCACCTCAAAGGAGATCAGCAGCAGTACGGGGATGACCGAATTAATCAGCGGCGCGCCATTATCCTGCATCGGGATGGCAGCGATCTCGGAGATCAGGATTGTGATAACGAGCTCGGATGGCTGTAGCTCACCGATTTGCCGCTTGCCCATGATACGTACGGAACAAACAATCAAAAAATATAGGATCGCCGCGCGGATGAGCGTAATAATCATCCTGTTTCCTCCCTTGCAAGGCCTGTTTCATCCGTCTAAAGGCGGAAAAGAAATGGAAAAACAGCATGCAGATCATTCCGGACCTATTCCATTCAAAATTTTGTACAGCTTAGCAATACGAAATCCATGCCTTTCACAGCGTGCAGTACAAAGCTTTCATTTTCCGCCTTTAGCGATATCTAGTATGGCGTTTCTGCGCTGTAATATTCCACCGCATAAACAGGAGGAGGATGGAAAAAACAGTAGCGTATATCTTTCATCCGGAGGAACCTCTTTCAGCAAGGCTTATGCTTTGCCGTCAGCGGCGAAGATTCGGTTTGATTTGTTTTTCCGCCAAATGGAAAGGAAGGACTGTTTTATGTTTCAATGGCTTAAAAATGCCGTACAAAAGGATTTTACCCCGGTCAATGCGCAAACGACGGAGGTGCCGCCCGCGGAGATTTCCGCCTCCTTGCAGGAAAACCTGATCTACCTGCGCGGCGTGTTTGGTCCGAGCTTTGATCTGATGGTGCGTGAGCTGCCCGTCAATGGCAACCGGGCGGCCTTTGTACTGTGCGAAGGGATGTGCGATGATCTCCTGCTCTCCCAGATCGCGGTCACACCCATCCTGCATGCGACGGATATCCCGAAAGAGCCGGACGAGCAGTTTTTATACCTGCGGGATCATGTGCTCTCCGGCACGGATCATAAAGAAGCTTTCGACATGACAGAAATGCTCAACCTGATGATGTCGGGCTTTGCGGCACTGTTTATCGACGGTGTGACACGCTGCGAGGTTTTCGGGGTGCAGGGCTTTGAGCGGCGCTCGATTTCCGACCCGGAGACGGAGGTGCAGGAGCGAGGCTCGCGCGATGGCTTTGTGGAAACGCTCAAGGTGAATACCACGTTGATCCGCCGCAGGCTCAAAACGCCTTACGCCCGTTTCGAGATGCTCAATATGGGCGATACGAGCCGAACGATGGTCTGCCTTTGCTACCTCTCAGACCGGGTCAATCCTGATATCCTGGAGGAGGTCAAGCAGCGGCTTCAGAATGCGAAGCTCGATATGGTGCTGGAATCCGGCTATATCCAGCCGTTTCTGGATCACAAGGGGCTTTCGTTTTTCTCCGGCGTGGGCGTCACGGAGCGGCCGGATACCCTGTGCGCAAAAATCAGTGAGGGACGGGTGGGCGTCATTGTGGACGGCACGCCGTTCGCCCTGATCGTGCCTCACCTTTTCATTGAAAATTTTCAGTCGGTCGATGATTATTCCAACCGCCCCTTTTACGCGCTCTTTCTGCGCGCGCTCAAATTTATCTCCTTTGCCATCAGCATGCTGCTGCCGGGCACGTATGTGGCTGTGGCAATTTTTCATCAGGAGCTGCTGCCCGCGAGCATGCTCTTTGATATCGCGGTATCGGAGGGGCGCACGCCCTTTCCCATCATGCTGGAGGCGCTTGTGATCCATTTTATGTATGAAATCATGCGCGAAGCGGGGCTGCGAATGCCCAAAAACGTAGGCCATGCCGTGAGCATCGTCGGCGCACTCGTCATCGGTGACGCGGCCGTCACAGCGGGTCTCATCGCTGCGCCCATGCTGATTGTGCTCGCTCTGACGGCGATCAGCTCATTCGTCGTGCCGTCTCTCTACGAGCCGGCGGCGGTGCTGCGGTTTCTCTTTATCATCGTGGGCGGGCTCACGGGCCTTTACGGGATCATGCTCATCCTGGGGCTGCTCCTCCTAAACGCCTGCTCGATCAACCCATATGGCGTGCCGTATTCCGCGCCCATCACGCCCTTTGAAAAAGGCGCGATGCGTGATCTCGTGCTGCGGGTCGGCTGGAAGCGCCTCGGCCACTATAAGATGAAGGTGCAGGATCTCAACGGCTCGGATAAGCGGGAGACGGAGGATTTTTAATCAGTTCATCCAGAAAGGACGGCATGCAGAATGACAAACACGCATCAGATCAGCCCGGCTCAGCTCTACTCCATCTTTTTCGTCAGCCGGATTCTCGTCACGCTGACGTATATTCCCGCACTCAACGAGATTGCGCTTTCCTCCGATTTGCTCGTGCAATCGTTTCTTTATCCGTTGGGGATGCTGGTGAGCGCGCTGCCGTTGTATGCGCTGTATCAGGCGCGCCCGGATTGGGATATCTTTGACTGTGCATACCGGATTTCACCCGTGCTTTCCCGCATTCTTGCGGTATTGTATGCATTGTTTTTCCTCTTCGTGGAGCTGCTCAGCGTGACGCGCTTTGATTTGTTTGCCACCTCGCGGCTGTTTCCAGATTCAGATTTCACCATCTTTCTGCTGATTATCATCCTCATCAGCTGTGCAGCGGCGGGTTTCGGGCTGGAGGCGATCGGGCGGCTCTCAGGCCTTGTGGTGCTGCTAGTGTGCATAACGCTCGGCTTCGTCGTCGCCGTCCTCCTGCCGCGCTTTGAGCCGCTGAATTTTACACCGCTGTTTTACGATGGCGTGATGCCTACATTTCGGGGGGCGGCAACCTTCCTCGCCGGCACGGCGGAAACGGCGGCTCTCGCGGTCATCGCGCCGCGCGTGCGCGGAAAGCTTGAAAAAGGCTATGTCAAATGGACGCTATGGCTGACGCTCGCAATGGCGCTTCTCTTCTTCTGCGCGATTTCCGTGCTTGGCGTGTTCTTTCAAACGCAGTTCTTCCCGTTTCATTCGCTGGCAGTGCTCGCGGAATTCAGCGTGCTGCAGCGGCTCGACGCGTTCCATACAGGCGTGTGGATTCTCTGCCTGTTTGTCAAGCTCGCATTTTTTACACTGCTGACGGTCACCTGCCTGCGCAGGGCCTTTGGCAGGCGGTTCAAAAAGGCATGGATCGCTGGGTGCATCCTGGTGCTCGGTGCGGCTGCCGTGTTCATCTCTGGGGATTATGAGCGCTTTGCCGCCATTGCCAGGCCGGAGATCATGATGATCCTGTTCGTCGTTTTCGTCATTCTCATCCCACTGTGCCTGCTGCCGCCGGTGCGCAGGCAGGCGAAACTGGAGAAGGAGGCGGCAGCCCTATGAAAAAGGTGTTCGCGATTTGTGCGGTGTTCCTCTTGACCCTTGGATTGGCGGGCTGTGATAACAACTATGGCAACGACGGGCGTGAGATCCGCGACCGCCTGATCGTGCAGGGCATCGGTGTGGATCAGACGGCGGATGGCGGCTATCTCCTGACGCTCCAGGCCTTCAATACGGCGGTATCAGGCGGGCAGGATAACGGCATGTCCGGCAATGTGACGAAGGTTTATGAAACGAGCGGTGCAACCATCGCGGACGCCATGCGCAATGTTACGCTCACCGCGGGGCGAAGGCCGCTGTATTCGCACAACTGGATCATCGTGTTCGGAGCGGAGGTAGCGCGCGAGGGGCTGAATGAAACGCTCGATTTCTTTGTGCGGGATTACGCCACACGGCCAATGGTTGATCTCGCCGTGGCGCGGGGGAAGGCGGCGGATATCATCAAATCGCCTTTCAACGGCAGCTCGATTCCCGCGCGGGAAATCCAGATGGGGCTGAAGATGGGGCAGGTGAACGCCAAAACGCTCCAGATGCCGTTGCACAAGGCGGTTACGCTGCTGGAGGATAAAACCTCGGACGTGTATCTCCCGCTTTTGAAGCCGGTGGTGGACAAGGCGCAGGATATGGATACGGTATTGTTGGACGGTCTTGCGATCTTCCGGGAGGGGAAGTATGTAGGTGACCTTGATGCGGACGAAACGCGCGCCCTGTTATTTCTAACCGGCCAGGCGGAGAGCGGCGATCTCGTTGTGGAGGGGGAGCCCTTCGGCAAAGCGTCGCTGGAGCTTATCAAAGCGGATGCGAAATTTAAAACGGAAATGAAAAACGGGCTGCCCGCCTACCGCGCCGAGATCACCTGCGTATGCGATCTCAACGAGATTGAGCGCGAGGATTTTGGCAACGTGCAGAGCAATGTGCGCGCGCAGATTGAGGCAGCGGTTTCCGCAATGCTGGAAAGCCAGCTCCGTGGAACGGCGGAAATCTGCCTGAAGAGCTATCGCAGCGATGTACTCCGGCTCGGGAACCGGCTGTGGCTCTCAGAGCCAAATGCGTTTCGCAGCGTGGAAGACCGTTGGCGGGAGGTGCTGCCGAAGGCGGAGCTGACGGTAGCGGTGAAAACGACGGTGAGAAGGACGGGGCAGAAGTCGGCGGATTAGATGGAGTAAAAAAATTTGCAATAGAAGATCGGACCCCCGCGCGGCATTTTCAGCGCAGGGGTCCGATCTTTTACCGATAGAACAGATTGGTACTAAATCCGCTACATTCTTCTTGATTGTGGTAGACTGATAATAACAAACGGAAAAGGAGAAAGTAGCGCTCCTTTTGATATAGCGTGGAAGAAATGGAGTAGAAGGATGGAGGTTCAATTTTTACGTTATACATTGCGCATAGATAGACTTTACTTTCAAAAATTCCGATATATTGCAGAATCAGAGGGCCGTTCCGCAAACAAAGAAATTGAACAATATATTAAAAAACGCGTAGATGAATTTGAATCGATTTATGATGAAATTGATGTGGAACCGATCAATCCATTTCGAGTGGAGAAATGAGGCGCAAGCCCATGATAAAATACACGAAATATCTGCAAGCAAGTTTAAAAACGATCTGTAATATCTCGGTCGAACGCAGTTCGCCCCACCGGATCAAAATGTATCATAAAAACCCCCGCTGCATTTGATTCATCAAACGCAGCGGGGGTTCATTATTGATTCATTTCATCTATTGTTTCCATGCCATCCGCGGCAGTACCGCGTCATTATCCGCCGGCGGCGCGTCATACAGCACACCGTCCAAAATTACATCCATCATCTTGAAGATTTCCTCGCTGTTTTTTATACGCCGCACGAGGGGCTTTCCCCGCTCCATGATCCGCTTGATCGCCTGATAAACCGGCGTGTCGGGCGTATACGGTTCGTCGCCGCCATAGATATTGCGCACCACTTCCACAAACAGATCCTTGAGCAAAATCGGCTTTACCTCCGGGCTGATATCCCTCGAGATGCAGAGCAGCCGTGCGAGCTGCCCGACCGTCAGCTTTTGCAGCGCCTTGCCCGCGAGCGTGAGCGGGACGCGCAGCTTCAGGATCGTTTCCGCCTCCACGCTGAAGCCGACCGCCAGCCGGGAGAGGCGCTCGATATCAAAGGCCATGGAGTCGAAAATATCGTTGAGCAGCCGGTCGAATACCGATTTAAAATATTCATCCACCGTCATGCCGTGCAGATCCCAGTCGAAGTGATCGATGTGGTCGCTTTTGACCTCCATGCGGTCATCGTAAACCGTCACTGTGCGGATTGCACTCGCGTAGCCGATCAGGGCGCTGGTGTTGATATCATAAATCGTGTTGCCCTTTTCCGTGGTTTTTACGGCGATATTCTGCATGTGCGTGTGGCCGGTGAAGATGAACTGTACGCCCGCATCTGCCAGCACCGTGGAAGTGTGCTCAAAATCGCCGAGCATATCGCGGCGGCTGAAGAGCGGATAGATGGGGGAGGGCGGCAGCACCGGATGGTGCGTCATCGCGAGCACCTCGTCGCCCGCCTCGTGCGCAAGCCTGATTTGCTCTAGAATCCAGTCGAGATGGCTCTCATCATAGCCGCAGAAGGCGCGCCCGTCGCCATCGTCATTCAGGGCGAGCAGCCGCCAGCCGGGGGCGAGCTGCACCACATAGGAGTGCGTTTCCGCGTTGAAGGAGATGGCCTCATTCAAGCCAAAATCGTGGTATAGCTCGAGCAATTCCTCCCGCGTGGTCGGCGTGGCGGGCAACCGCTCGTCGCCCACGCAGCGGATGGGGTCATCGTTATAGTCATGCGTTGCGGTGATGAGGATGACGCGCTTGCCAGCCTCCCTGAGGCGGTTGAGCTTTGGGATCAGCTCGAGATGGCTCTCCTTCTCACCGTCACAGCTCACGTCACCCCCGACGAGGATGATATCGATATCGCTTTGCAGCAGCCAGTCCACCGCGGCATCAATGATCGCCCCTGTTTCGGCTAGGCATTTCTGGTCGCTTTGGCTGCGCCATTCATAGGCGGGGCCGGTTGTGCCGAGGCTCGCTGCATAGTGATGCAGATCCGTTATCAGGTGAAATTTCAGCGGTTCTCCCATTGTGAAGTACCATGCCTTTCTTTACGGTCCTTTTTTATTCTTTATCTGGAAGCGGCCCCGTCCAGCCGCATGTTTCCCGTGGTGGCCTGGGCGAGCAGGGTAGGGGTCAGCAGCACTTTCTGCACCGCCGGCTCAGAATTGCTCTCAATTTCGTCGAGTAGAAGGTGCGTGGCCGTTTCCCCCATGCGCTGGCGGTCCTGCCGAATGGTGGTCAGCCGGATCTGCGCGAGCGATGCGTAGGAAATACCGTCAAAACCCGCGATGCAAAGCTCCTGTGGCACCCGGATGCCCGTCTCCTGCGCATATTGCAGCGCGCCGAGGGCGATCACATCATTGCCGCAAAAGAGCGCGTCCGGCCGTTCCTCGGCTTCCGGAAGCGTGAGCAGCTCTTTCGCTAGGGCATATCCGCTTTCGCTGGTGAAGGGGCCGTGGCGTACGAGGCGGTCATCCGGCGCAAGCCCATCTTCCAGCAGCGCCCGGGTGTAGCCCTCCAGCCGCTGGAGGTTGGAGCGCGAATCCGGCAGGCCGCCCAAAAAGGCGATGCGCCTGCACCCGCAATCCAGCAGATGGCGCGTCATTAGATAGCCGCCGTAGTCATGATCCGTATCCACGCAGCTCACCACCTTCGAGCCACTGTAATGCAGCAGCACAGCAGGCAGGCCGAGGTCTTCATAGGCTGCGCCATCCACTGTATCCTGCACCGGCTTTAGGATGATCCCATCCACCCGCTGTTCCCGCATGAGCTGGAGCTGGCGCTCCTGCGCGCGCGGCTCCCAATCCGTGTTGGAGAGGATCGTCTGATACCCGGCGCGCTCCGCCGTATGGATCACGGCCAGCGCAATATCGGAGAAGAAGGGGTTGGAGATATCCGGCAGGATCAGGTCGAGCGTTTTGGAGCGCTGGTTGACGAGGTTGCGCGCAATGCCATTGGGTAAGTAGTTGAGCTTTTTGGCAACCGCCAGGATGCGCTGCGCCGTTTTGACGCTCACGCCGCGGCTGCCGCTGAGCGCACGGGATACGCTGGCATAGGATACGCCGGCCTCCCGCGCAATGTCCTTAATGGTAACGCTCATCGGTAGGATCATACCTTTCTCTGACAGTCATAGTTTTTTTGTGGTGTTGGCCATGGCCTTTCTGCAAAAGGCCGAGCCAAGTTTCGGCCGGCCTTTTTGGCCGGAAAGCATAAAGTCTCCGGTACAATGCAATCGTTTGCGTGCGTCCTATTATAACAGGTTTTTCACTGAAATTCTATGTCGGATTATTAAAATCCGAGCGAAATTTTACAAAAAAGGGCGCAAAACGCGCCCTCTCTGAAAAAGGATCAGGATTCCAGCCCTGTTTCCGTAACAAAGCTGTTTTCAACCGTGATCACCGTATAATATTGCGGGCCAAGCTCGTTTACCAGTTCGTTTACCCGCCGGTAGATCTCGCTTTTTTTCATCTTGCAATTGTGCGGGATGACAAGGTCAAAAATCAGGTTGGTGTGCGTCGGCCCCTCCACCATGCGGAAATCATGGATCGTAAAGCGGGGGTCGATCTCCCTTGCAATCTCAGAGAGCTGAAGCCGCAGGCGGTTGATCTGCTCATCGTCCACTACAATCGGATCCATATGGATGACCATGTCTATGTGGAATTTTTTCTTGATTTCCCGTTCGATCAGGTCAATGGTGTCGTGGCTTTTCATGATATCCTCGTTGGAGGGGACTTCCGCGTGAGCGGAAGCGAAAATGCGGTTTGGCCCGTAGTTGTGAACGATCAGGTCGTGCACGCCGACCACGCCGTCGAAGGAGAGAATCTCGCTCTCCAGTTCCTTGACGAGCTTGGGATCCGGCGCCTGGCCCAGCAGGCTTCCCACGGTGTCGCGAACGATCTGGATGCCGGTATAGAAGATGAAAAGGGCGACGACAATGCCCATATAGCCATCAAGCGGCAGGGCGGTAAATTTTGAGAGGATCAGCGCGAGCATCGAAACAGTCGTCGCCGCCGTATCGCTGACGCTATCCATCACCACCGCGCCGACGGCGGGGGAATCAATCCGCTTGCCGAGCTGATGGTTAAATATCGCCATCCAGATCTTCACACCGATGGATAAAAGCAGCACGATCAGCGCGGGCACGCTGAAGGCGAGCGCTTCCGGATGCATGATTTTATCAATGGAGGAGCGCACCAGTTCAAAGCCCATCATCAGGATCAGGAAGGCGACCCCCAGCGCGGCGATATATTCAATCCGGCCGTGGCCGAAGGGGTGCTCATCATCCGCCGGGCGGTTGGCAGCCTTGAAGCTGAAAAGCGTCACGGCAGAGGAGCCCGCGTCTGAGAGGTTGTTGACTGCATCCGCCGTGATGGCGATGCTGTTGGTGAGCGAGCCGATCAAAAATTTTGCAATGGTCAGCAAAAGGTTGCAGGCAATCCCCACCGCGCCGCTGAGAACGCCATAGCGTACGCGCACAGCGGGGTTTTCCGTGTTGCCCGCATCCTTGATAAAGAGCTTGATCAGTAGTTTTGTCATTGTATCCATCCCCGTGTATGTTCGAAGTTCGTGTGAGATGGATTATAACACGGCGGGGGCAAAGTTACAATTTTTTGGCGGGATGTTATGGGACGATAACATGAAAAGGGCGGGGAAGAAGGGCGTTTGCCCCGCTTCCCCGCCGGAGATCGAGAATTTATAATTTGAATTGCTTACGCTGCTTTCGGCTCTGGCTTTGGGTATTTCACCATGGCGACGATGAGCCAGATAAACGTTGCAAGCGCGATTACTGCATAAATACAAAGAATAATATACCATAATGTAGGCGAGGCATTATTATACCAGGAGCTGTGAATTTGAGATGATATCATCGTAGTAGTAAGTGTGTTAATCGTTCCAGTAAATAACAGACCCAATTTTGTACAAACATGGCACTCTTTCCGATAAAAAACGAGATAAACGATTGCATTGAAGTTTAATATTGCAAGGGAGAGAAAAATAGGCCCTATCATGGCGTCCTGATCAAAATACAATCGTAATTGGAGCAAATCGTCAATGAACCATGTTATTGCGTCAGACCAATATAAATTTAAGAGGAACAAATAAAGTAACATAGGCAATGATAGGATAGCGGAGACTAAAAAAAAGATTTTTTTTGTCTTATAAGTCATGTTATCATCTCCGATATTAATAAAGAGGAAGACCAGACGCATAGGCAAATCTATACAATAGGAATGCAGAAAAGGCAATAGAATTCGGCACCGTAATTCGCGCAACGCTATCCCAACTGGAGTTATTTAAGACATTGTTTACCTGATTTCTATAATTATATGCGACCAAAGCAGTTTGTCCTACAAGATAACCGGGACTACGCAATGCAGCGTTTGCATAAGTCAGATTTGCTGACGAATGAAAATTATGTCCTTTTGCACTTGAAATTAGATTTGTATAGATGTCTATGCGATTATCAACGTATTTTTCGAATTGACCGTGCGTTACATTTAGTGCTGTTATATTGGCTGCGTGATGGGGTTCTCCTGCATCTTGTAGATAATGAAGAGCACGCCCGATTTCTTCATAGGCTTTTGTACGATTACCCGTTTTGACCATTGAAACAGCACTATAATAATGATCTTCACAGTTTGTTAATGCAGTATTAGTAGTTGATCCAAGATAATTATCGTGATTAATTGCGTGATAAAAATGCCCATATCATTTGCAAGAACATTAAGCGCTTGAGCCGTAATCATTTCGTGAGAGCCCGTTTTCGTATATTCGCCATTTTTATCAATCGTCCCCGATCCCCACCTTGGTGCAATCTGCGGCTCCTGCTCTTCCTCCGCCATAATCGGGTCCGTCTCATAGGTGTCAAATGGATCATAAACCCGCTCAAAATCCCGCAGCAGAGCGCGGTATTCCTCCGCGGACATAGCTGCGATATCCTCCAGCGAATACTGGGAAAGGTCTAATGTGTCTTCCGGAGCAGCTGCGTAAACGGGAAGGAGAAAACTGAACGAACAAAAAATCAATAGCATCGTCAAGAATACGGAAATTGTTTTTTTCATAAAATGACGCTCCTTTTCCATTCTTAAAAATTCTTTCCCTTTTCTGTTTACGGAGCGCTAAACCATTGGAATCATCTCTTTCATGGCTATTCAGGGAATACATCCCATCCCTATTATAGCAAATTCGTTATCGAATGCAACAATTTCCATAAAAAAATACAGAACTGAGCAAAAAATCAGTTCTGTATGTATCACGATCACGATAGGGAAGAATCCTGCCCTTCCCTCACGCCTCCCTGCTCACCACATGCACATCCAGCTGCTCATAGGGAATCGTGATCCCGTTTTCATCGAATTTCAGCTTCACCGTCTCCTGCAATTCATAGAAGAGCGTCCAATAGTCATCGCTGCGGCACCAGACGAGGCAGGCGATCTCGATCGCGTGCGCATCGTGCGCCTTCACGCCGATCACGGGCGCGGGATCATTCAATACCATGGCATTGTCCGTAACAATTTTGTTCAGGACCCGCTTTGCCAGGGAAATATCATCGTCATAGCCGATGCTGTAGGTCAGATCCAGCCTGCGTTTATTCTCGGCGGTGTAGTTGATGATGCTGTTGGAGGTCAGGTGGGAATTCGGGATAATGATGCGCTTGTTGTCGATCGTATTGAGCGTGGTGTTCATAAAGCCGATTTCCGCCACCTTGCCGGAAACAGCTTCCAGCTCAATAAAATCACCGCTTTTGAAGGGCTTGCTGATGAGGATTTGCAGGCCACTGGCAAACTGGGAGATGCTGTCCTTCAGGCCGATGCCCGCCGTCACGCCAGCCGCGCCCAGGGCGGTAATGAAGGAGCTGAGATTGATGCCCAGCGTGGAAAGGGCGGAGAGCACGATGCCGAATTTAATCACCAGCTCCACCACGTTGCGGATGAAGGGATGGACGGCCGGGTCAACGTTTTTCGCTGTCAGGCCTTTCACGAGCAGGTTCCCCGCAAGCTTTGCCAGCCAAAAGCCGACCGCGAGCGTAAGAATGGCGCCGACGAGATTCGGCAGGAAGCCCAATAGCTTATCCCAAAAATTTTCGCTGGTCCAGGTTTTGAGCTGCTCAAACAGATTCATTGAAATGCCTCCTGTATTTGATTTTCAAAACTGACGAAACTATTCTATCATTTCTGATTGCGGGAATGCAAGCAGGAGGCCCGGCAGGGCGGGGCGATGCCTTCTCAAATGGCTGATACCCTTTGTCCACCGAGGGGATGATATCCGGATTTTGAAATTTGATGGCTGTTTATCACCATATTGTTTTACTAGGACTCGGTGCTATAATAGGCTGCATAGAGTTCTTTCTGGCGATGATCGCGGCGCACTTCATCCGATTCGGCGCTGTGGAGTGGGATGCGGAGGTCTATCAATGGGGAATATGGCCATGAAAGAGCAGAATGCGAAGCTGGAAAACAGATCGTAGAAAAGAGGAGGAAAAGGGCATGCTGCGGCGAATTTTTAGCATGTTAATGGCTGTTATCAGCTGTATTTTATCACTGGTGGGGTGGAATGGGATGATTCAGGTGGAGGATGCGCATTATGAAATGGTAGACCAGGCGTTGATCAACCCCAATGCGGATGAGAGTGCCAAGGCGTTGTACCGCTTTTTGTTGGATTGCTATGGCAAGCGCGTGATCAGCGGGCAATATATCAACGAGTATGAGGATTTTTCCGCGCCGCAGTTCCGCGTGGATGAATCGGATCCAAACAGCCCGTCGACCGTATTCAAGGCAAACGAGCTTCGGGCGGTGCACAGCGTTACAAACGCATATCCGGCGATGATCGGGCTGGATCTTTCCGAAACAGAAACCGGCCGGAAATGCTATTCCGTCCAGCAGGCAATCGAATGGCATCAAGCTGGCGGAATCGTCACCTTCTGCTGGCACTGGATGGCGCCTTCCCAAACGGAGGGAAAGCGGCATTTTTACACAGAGCAAACGGATTTTAATCTCAAACAGGCGCTCGACAATCCCAACAGTCCGGAGTATCAGGGCCTGCTCCGCGATATTGACATCATCTCCAAAGAGATGAAAAAGTTGCAGGATGCGGGTGTGCCCGTCCTGTGGCGGCCGCTGCATGAGGCGAGCGGTGGATGGTTCTGGTGGGGCGCGAGCGGAGCGGAGGCTTATAAAGAACTGTGGAACCTAATGTATGACCGGATGACGAATGTGAATGGTCTGAACAATCTCATCTGGGTTTATAACGGACAGAATCCACGCTGGTATGTTGGGGACGACAAGTGTGATATCATTGGAGACGATCCCTACTATACCAATAGCAGCAGGATACTATATCGTTTCAATCAGGCCAATGCCAACCGCTTTAAAACTTGTTATAAGACCTCTCAGAATAAAATGATTGCCATGACGGAGAATGATTTCGTTCCCAATATCGATCGAATGTTCGAAAAAGGCACCAAATGGCTGACCTTTTGCACCTGGTGCCGTGAGTTTGTATGTGTGATAGATGAATCGACGGCATGGGGGGCGACCACGCCGGAATACAGCGAAAAATATGCCACCGCGAAAGAACTGCGTGAGGCTTATCAGGACGAGCGGGTAATCACACTTGACCAGCTGAGAGCAGACGGTGGATATTCACAGGCGGGCGACAGGTGAAAAATCTTCTCCCCTTTGTTACTTACCGTGAAAAAGATGAAAAAACAGTTTGCTCTATGGGCTTCTTTGTGGTAAAATGATACAAATCTCAGGCGAATAAGGGGGAGCTTTGCGCTTTGTGAGCATCAACGCCGCTCGAAATTTTAGCTGCGCCAAAACTGCACAAATCCGCGCTTGGGGCAAGAAAGGGAGAATCATAAAGATGAAGAAAAAACTCATTATTCTGTGCACAGTCATTCTGATTGTCGTCATGGAAGCGCTCTTTGCGCTCATCGGCGCCCTGATGCCCGGCCCGTTCCACGGCACGGTGACAGATGCCGCTACGGGCGAGCCGATTGCAAACGTAAGCGTTTCCGATGGGCGGAATGTGGTCAAAACGGATGAAAACGGCGCATATACCCTGCCGGGCTACAGCAAGAGTCGTTTTGTCACGGTAACAACGCCTGCGGGTTACTGGACGGAAAACTATTATATTCCGGTCACCAAGGATCGGGAAACCTATGACTTCCAGCTGGATAAGAGCGAGAAAACCGCACAGGAGGATCACTCCTTCCTGCAAATTTCCGATTCGGAGATCGGCGCAGGCGGAGTCGGCGCTTGGATCGAGCATGTCCGGGATACGGTGAAAAAAACCGATCCGGCCTTCCTTATCCACACGGGCGATATCTGCTATGAGGATGGCCTCAAGCAGCATATTAAGGATATGAATTCAGAGAATATGGGCGTTCCTGTGCGCTATGTGATCGGCAACCACGACTATGTCGCCGGGAAATATGGCGAGGCGCTCTTTGAGAGCATCTATGGCCCGGTGTGGTATTCGTTTGATGTGGGCAACGTCCACTATGTTGTCACACCCTTCCAGTCCGGCGCGGATTATGCCTCCGGCTACAACAAAAATGACCGTTGGAAGTGGCTGGAAAACGACTTGGCAAATGTAGAGCCCGGCATGAAGGTCGTTATGTTCAATCATACCAAAGCGCCGTCTGATGACTATGTGCTATCCTATGGCTTGAAAAAACTGGATTTAAAAGAGCATGACCTCATTGCCTGGGTGTATGGCCACTATCATTATAACTATATTACGGAAACGGACGGCGTGCTTAATATCAGCACCGGGAGGCCTGACTGCGGCGGCATCGATTCCTCCGCGGGCGGCTCCAGGCTCATCAACGTCACCGCAACCGGCCAGGTTTCCACCCGGATGTATTATTATGATTTTGAGAAACCGCAGGCTTCCGATGGGGCGAAATGGAGCGCGCAGCTGGAGGGGAACCTCCTGTTTGCCGATCCGCTTGCCGTTGGCAATCAGGTTTTTGCCGCCACGGTGGATGACGACTACCCCCGCACCTGCGGCGTTTACGGCCTGAATGCGGCGGATGGCTCGGTGAATTGGTTCTTTGAAACCATCAATTCCGTGAAAAACAAGCTGATTTATGCAGATGGAAAGATCGTCGCGCAGGATTGCGAGGGCACGGTTTATTGCCTGAATGCAAAAACAGGCGCTCTGCTTTGGCAGAAGAAGGTGGATCTCGGCGGATCGCTCGGCACTAGTTCCGGCCTGTGCGCGGATGGCGGTACCGTCTATGCCGGCTGCGCGGCCAGTATCACCGCGCTGGATATGGAAACAGGCGACACACGCTGGAACAACCGCCGCGGTAAAGGCGAAAATTCACCGGCCGAATTTGTGATCGCGGGCGATCATTTGATCGTCAGCTCCCATTGGGATGCGCTGGTGGCGCTCAATAAAAACACCGGCAAAAAGCTTTGGGAAAATAACGACAGCGACATCCGCTTCCGCAGCTCCACCCCGGCGGTGATTGATGCGAACACGCTCCTTGTGGCGGAGGACGACGCGGTGATGATCGTGGATAACGGCTCCGGAAAAATCACAAGCAAGACGAATTTCGATGGCTATAACTTTGCTTCCAGCGCCCAGCCGGTCATCTCCGGTAAGGTCGCCTATATTGCCACGGTGAATAAGGGTGTGCTTGCCTTTGATTTGGAGACGAAAACGATCCTTTGGGAGCGTGAGGTCGGCGGTGCGCTCGTTGGCACGGCTCCTTATGCGGGCGTTGGCTCTAAAACCGTAGAAGGCACGCCGATTCTTTCGAATGGCAAGCTGATCTTCGGCGCGTCAGATGGGTATCTCTATGCGATTGATCCGGCGAACGGAGCGGTTTTGAAGAAGCAGAATGTGGGCGCGCCGGTGTTTGGCAGTGTGGCGCTTTCCAATGGCAACCTAATTGTTGCAGATTTTGCGGGAAGGGTTACGAGCTTCTAATTTCGATCCCTCCTTGCGGAAAAGACTGCGCCCTGGCTTATCATGGCCAGGGCGCAGTTATTTGTTGATTTCATTTGATACCTGCAAAAAGCTTCGCCTTCGCGGCCTGGGCGCACAAGCGCGAATAGCGGCAATCATGCAGTTCACTTCATTTTTTCCCCAACGGCCAGCCAATACCCGTCCCCAAACGGGAAACTCGCAAATTGAACCCTATTTTGATTGGATTCCACCCTGCCGTCTGCCAGAAAAGAAAACGTGATTTGGCTCAGCGGCACGCTAATGCCTGTCCCCGTTAATTTCACATAACTTTCCTTGAGCGTCCACAACCTGTAAAACAGGCGGGCAGGGTCTTCACACTGTTCCAACAATTTTTGCTCCGCATCACTGCAAACCCGGCGCGCAACGTTCGGCTGGTACGCCCCGATTCGTTCAATATCGATTCCCACCGGCTGTTTAGAAACTGCGCATACCGCATAATCCCCGGAATGGCTGATATTAAAAAAGAGGTTTGTACAATCTTTTAAAACCGGCTTTCCATGCGTTTCCCGGCAGATTGGAACGTCGCGCAGGGGGCAGCGCAGCTCCCGTGCCAGCATGGCGCGGGCGAGTATCTCCCCGCTGAGGGAACGCTCCCGATCCTTGGGCCTTTGTCGCCTCAGGATTTCCTCCTGCCTTTTCCCAGGCAAACAGGAGAGCCAGCGCGTGCAAATAGCTTCATTGACGCCTTCTGTTAAGCGGACAGCCGCAATCTGCATCCGATATGCTCCTTTCCCTTCGTGATTTTTTGTTATGACAGCGCAGTATTAAAAAAGATGAAGCTGCTGAACCGCTTGTGGGCGCTTGAGCTCGGCGGCCGTGCCGTTTTCCAAATTGGCCGCCGGAATTTCGGCCAGGAACGGCGAAGGCTCGCTGTTTGTCAGCAAAATCAGTTCCTCCCTGGCGCGCGTCATGCCAACGAAGAAAAGCCTGCGTTCCTCCTGCACATCCGTGGGCCGGCCCGGCGCATCCAGCGGCAGCCCCCTCTTAGAAACGCCGCAGAGGAACACCACCGGGAATTCCAACCCCTTGGCTCCGTGCAGGGTGGAGAGCGTGACTGCGTCCGCCGTGTAAGCCCGGTTTCCGCTGCGTGCCACATCACCCTCTTTGCCGAGCGAGAGGCTGTTCAGCAGAGAAGCGAGGTCCGGCTGGAGGACTGCCGCGTCGAGCAGCCGGTTGACCGCCGCATGTTCAGTAAGGCCGGTGCTTTCCGCCCAGCTTGTGAGGAGCTTGAGCGGCTTTTCCTTCGCGGCGCGCGGCGCGTATTGGCGCAAGAGATCAAAAACCTTCTGCAGCTCCGGCATGGCGCACAGGGGCGCGGGGAGTTCGTTAGAGAGGAGGGCGCCTGGTTCTGTTTCGCGGCAATAGGCCAGCAGCTTTTGCGCCGCGTTTGCCGGGCAGCGCAAAACGGTCAGCAGGCAGGCACGCAGGGAAAGCAGCTCGGCCGGATGCAGCAAATAGCGGAAAAATCCCACCGTGCCGCGCACCATATCATCCGCAAGGAAGCTGTCCCGCCCGGTGACAACGTAGGGCACGCCCTCAATGCCCAGGCATTTTTCCATCAGCTCGGCCTGCCGGTGGGTGCGGTAGAGCACGGCGATATCGGAAAAACCCAGCGGGCCGCCGCGCTGCGATGCGGCGGTTTGCACATCGAGCATATCGATACCGCCGACCATGCGGTTGATCTCTTTCGCAAGGAAAAGCGCTTGGGAAAAATCGTCCTCCGCCGTCATGAGCCGCACGCGTTCGCCCCCCGGGCGCATGGCGGTGAGCTGGCGTTCCGGCCCGTCGTTATGGGAAATCAGGGGGAGGGCGCAGCCCAATATTTCCGGCGTGGAGCGGTAATTTTCCGTGAAACGGATCTGACGTGCGCCCGGATGCTCCGCCGCAAAACGGTCAAAGCATCGCGCGCTCGATCCGCGGAAGCCATAAATCGATTGATCAGGGTCGCCGATGAGAAACACGCTCTTCCCGCCGCCGCACCATTTCTGAACCAGCTGGTATTGGATTTCGTTGCTGTCCTGAAATTCATCCACGAGAAGATGGGGGAAGGCCGTATCAAGCTGCAAAGCGTCAAGCAGCAAGTCGTCAAAGTCACGCACGCCGTATTCCCGCAGCCGGGCGCAGTAGCGCTGGTAGGCTTCCGGGTGCGGCGGCGTTTCGATAACGCCGCTTTTCACCTGGGAAACCTCCTGCAAAAACTTCCGCGGGGAGAGCTTCAGCTCCACTTCCTTTAAAATTTCAGCGGCAAGCGCCGCGGCCTCGTTTTCATCCGCAAGGGGAATCTCCTGCCCATCCCCGGAAAGCAGGTCGAGGCACAAGGAGTGGAATGTGCCGATCCGCATCCCCTGAATGGCACGGCGGCCGCCAAAATGCTGGATGAGCCGCTGCCGCATTTCATCCGCAGCCTTATTGGTGAAGGTGACGGCCGTGATGTCCGCAGGCTTCACCTTTTGCTCTCCAATCAGCCAGGCAATGCGGGAAACGAGCGTTTTCGTTTTGCCCGTGCCCGGCCCGGCCGTGACGATCACGGCCTGTTCCGGCGCGGTGACCGCAGCTTTCTGCCTCTCGTTCAGCCCATCGAGCAGGTTTTGCGGCAATGGCGCCGCTTTGGCCTGTTTTGGGGAGGCGCGTTTTGATTTTGGCTTTGGTGCGTCCGGCTTCTGTTGTTTCACAGGGGAGGGGGCGGGCGCGCCAAACAGGCTGATTTGGCCGGAAAGGGTGTTGATTTCCTCCTCATCAAGCAGGTGGATTTTACCATATTCTCCATCGTAGCCGGGGGAGAGAGTCACTTCACCGGCTCGCATGCGGCGGATGCCCTCGGCCACGCTCGGCCCCGTGGCATGTGCAATATCCTCCAGCGGCGCTTCGCGCAGGATCGTAAATTCCGGGCCAAGGTGATGTAAAAGAGCGCTGTAACGGGTTTGCACCTTTGCGCTTGCGGGCGTGAAGCCGATGGAGGCGGCGATCACCTCCGGCAGCGGGACGATGCTCTCAAAGGGGCGCGCGTGGGCGGGGCGGAAGCCTTCCTCCCGATCAGCCAAATCCTCTACGCGGTGTAGCACGCCGATGGTCAGCTTTTTGCCGCAGACTGGGCAGCGACCGTCCGTTGCCAGCGTTTCGGAGGGCTTCAGGCAGAGCTGGCAGTTACGGTGCCCGTCAAAATGGTATTTCCCCTCCTCCGGAAAGAACTCAATCGTGCCTGCAAAACCCTCGGAATCAGGGCGTTCCAGCGCAGCCGCCATCGCGGCGTAGGAGAAGGGGGTATTGAAGAGGTTTGCCTCCCGGCCGAGCTTTTGAGGGGAGTGCGCATCGGAGTTGGAAACGAGTGTAAAGCGGTCGAGCGCGGAGAGCCGCCAGTTCATCGGCGGGTCGGAGGAGAGGCCGGTTTCCACCGCGTGGATATATGGCGTCATATCGCCAAAGCACGCCTCTACTGTATCAAAGCCGGAGAACGCGCCAAACATCGAAAAATGAGGCGTCCAGATATGCGCGGGGATCAACATTGCCTGTGGGCAAACGTCCATCGTAATCTCCAGTAGATCGCGGCTGTCCAGCCCCAAAATCGGCCGCCCGTCGGAGTGCAGGTTGCCGATCTCTTCCAGGCGCAGGGCGAGCTTTTCCGCATCCTCCAGTGAGGGGAGAAGGATCACATTGTGCACCTTTCGCACCTTGCCGTCTTTTTTATAGATGGAGCTGATTTCGCCCGTCACCAGAAAGCGCGGCGTGTGCGCTGCGCCGTCCGGCGCGTCGGGCAAACGCAGCTCGTCCTTCAGCCGGTAAAGCCCGTCCTCCGCCGGAATCAGCTTTGCCTGCAGCTCCTCACGCCAGGCAGGGTGTGTAAAATCGCCCGTGCCCACAACATGGATGCCCTTGCGGCGCGCCCAAAGCTCCAGTGCCTCCGGCACACAGTCCCGGCTGGTTGCGCGCGAGTATTTGGAGTGGATATGTAAATCAGCAATTAGCATAGAAATAGTTCCTTCCTTTCTTCCACACAAAACCTTTGCAGAATGTCAAAAATTGATATACTATCATCATATCCGCTTTTTGTCATACATGCAAGCGGTCAGGCGGAAAATAAAAAACGGCCGGCAATCCCGCCGACCGTGAAAAATTCCCTAAAAAGGGTTCAATCGCCTTGGGTAACCCCAACGCGATTGAAAAAGAGAGAGAGAAGAAAACGAATCCACAGTGTTGGCTGACAACCACCTCAGCTACACTGTGCCTATAGTATAGCCATGAATCATTAACTCTATACAAAGAAAAAATAAAATAAATCTAAAATATTGAGGATGCATTCAATCAATATGCCGCTGAAAATCAGAGCTTAAAGCGGTAGCCCGCGCCCCATACCGTTTCAATATACTGCGGGTTGGAGCTGTCATCCTCAATTTTTTCACGGATGCGGTTGATGTGCACCGTCACCGTGGAGGTTTCACCGATCGCGTCAAAGCCCCAAATGCGGTCAAACAGCGTGTTTTTGCTGAAAACAATGTTGGGGTTGGAGGCGAGAAATACCAGCAGGTCAAATTCCTTGTTGGTCAGCACGGCTTCTTTTTTGTTCACATAAACGCGCCGCGCGTTTTTATCAATATAGAGGTTGCCGATGGAAATATAATCATCTGCCGTGCCCTCGCCCTTCGCCGTCAGGCGGTCATAGCGGGCAATATGCGCATGCACGCGGGCCACCAGTTCGGAAGGGCTGAAGGGCTTTACAATATAGTCATCAGCGCCAATGCCAAAGCCGCGTATTTTATCAATATCCTCTTTTTTGGCCGACACCATCAGGATCGGGATATCCTTTTCCCGGCGGATGCAGCGGCAGATTTCGAATCCATCCATGCCGGGGAGCATCAGATCCAGCAGGATCAGGCTGTAATTTTGCTTGAGCGCGGCCTCCAGGCCGCTTTCTCCGTTGAGCTTGGTATCCACCTCATAACCGTTGGCCTCCAGGTAGTCGCGCTCAAGCTCCGCAATATTCTTATCGTCCTCAATAATTAAAATGGATTTTGCCATGTTGTTCGTCCTTTCTATGCATCCATGCGGCCGAAAGCCGCAGATGCTATTGCTTTGGCTCGGGGTTCACAGCGGGCAGCAGGATGCAGATGGTCAACCCCTTGCCGATACTGCCGCTCGCCCAGATTTTTCCGCTGTGCCGGTCGATAATCTGTTTCGTAATGGCAAGCCCCAGGCCGCTTCCGCTGCGCACGTTGGTGCGCGCGCGGTCGGTGCGGTAGAAGCTGTCAAAAATTTTGGTCAGATCCTCTTCCGACACGCCCATGCCGTTATCGGCGATTTCAATGCGGATATCGGGGCCTTCCGTGCGGAGAGTAATCCGGATTGTGCAAACCCCGGGTTTTTTATATTTGACGCAGTTGTTGATGATATTCATCACGGCGCGCTTCATCTGCACGCGGTCAACGCTCGAATAGGCGGAGGGGACGCATTGGTTGTCAAAAAGAATTTCCGTTTCCTGCGTTGCAAATTTCGGCTGTAGTTCATCGCAGCAGTCCTCAAAAAATCCAACCAGATCCACCTGCTCAAAGTAGAAGGGGATTCTGTCCAAATCCAGCTTGGAAAAGGTGAAAAGCTCGCTGACGAGGTTATCCATATCGCAGGCAGTGCTGTAGATGGTTTTCAGATAATGCGCCTGTTTCTCCGGCGTATCGGCGATTCCATCGATCAAGCCGGAAACATAGCCTTTGATGGCCGTCAGCGGGGTACTCAAATCGTGCGAGATGCCGGCGAGCAGCTCTTTGCGGTTATCCTCATAGCGCTGCTGTGCTTCCACGGAATCCCGCAGCCGCAGCCGCATTTCGTCAAAATCCGCACACACGTCGCCAAGCTCGTTTTTTCCTTCATAATCGACCCGATAATCCAGGTTGCCGTCGCGTATTTCGTGGGTTGCCCGGCGCAGTTTGTCCAAAGGAACCAGAATGCCGCGCGAAATAAAGGTGACGAGCATAATATCGGTCGCCAGCGTTACCAGGATGGCGAGGCCGATAAAAACCCATCCCATCGTATCCATATATTCAAATGCACGCTTGGGCAAATCCTCTGTCGTGCTGGCAACCACGCTGACGAGCGTCGGGTCGCAGATGAGAATACATAGCCGCTTCCCATCCGCCGTGTGCGTCACAGTTGAGAGGATCGTTCCACGGGAGCTTGTGTAGAGCAGGGAGTCTTCATCAAAGTTGGCCCCGCGTGCAATCTGCTCCACTTTATTTTCCCATTCCTCTAACGTATAACCGGGCGTTGAATAGGCAGGCTCCTTGTCAAATAAGATTGCAACCAATGCGCCGGTATCCTCAAGCTCCTTGCACTTGGAAATGACCTCTTCCTGTTCCCTTATGTTTTCGCCTGTTTTCAGCACTTCCTTTTCCAATTGATTGACGTGAAACTGTAACTGATAAACAGAGATGAAGCCGAGAGAATCGGTGAGTTGCGTTCGAACGTCGGCGCCGTCAAACCGGTAAACGAAGCCGGTAAAGATCACTGCGGTAATAATAACAACCAGAGAACACGGAATAATCAGCATCAGGATATTGGAAATAATCAGCCTGGTTTTGATGGAAATGTCCTTTATATGCAAAGAATTCCTCCTTCTTTCGAGCAGAAGCTATGCCCGGAATGGTTCTGCTTCTTACAATATGCTTCATTATAGCATTGATAAGGGGAAAAGTTAAGCCCTTTCCTCTATACTTAATATATAGGATCGGAGGGTGGCAACAGCGGCTTTCCGCTCCATGGCTCTGGTTCGCAGATGCGAAGAGCGATCAAACGCAGGCATTTCAGGATAGACCAGCGCGCAACGCGCGGAGGGGTGTAAAGAAGGGGAGAAAAAAGGAGAAAAAGTAGTTGACAAAGGGGAATGGATTTGATAATATAATCAAGCGCTCTGGAACAGAGGGCTTTGCGCTCTGAACACAAACGGCGACGCGCCGCAGGCCAGAGAGCAGCCTCAAGCAAAGAAACGCCAGCACAAGAAGGCTTCAGCAGAGAGCCGGAGAAAAACCGGACGGGCTGAAAAAAGGTGTTGACAAAGCGGCGATGATGTGGTAAGATACAACACGCCCTTTCTTTAAGAGGCAACGGACCTTGAAAATTAAACAACGAAACAAACAAGGAACCCTGAGATTTTTTTGATAAGTTTTGATAGAAAACTTGTGGGTACGCTTCGGTAACGAAGCAGTACAAAAGATGCGCTAGCATCGAATGAGCGATTAAGCTCTAAGATAGGTTGAAGCGGCTTCGGCTGTTTTGATATCATATTTTAGAGAGTTTGATCCTGGCTCAGGACGAACGCTGGCGGCGTGCCTAACACATGCAAGTCGAACGGACTTACGGCTGACACGGAAGGCTTTTGAAGCCGGAAGAAAAAGGCCGGCAGCCCTAAGCGCGGCCCGGAAGCAGGAAGCGGACGGGAGCGAAGGGGAGCGCTTCACGCAAAAAAAGCGTGAGTAACACGACAAGGAAAAAGAGCCTTGCGTGTTGGTCGTAAGTCAGTGGCGGACGGGTGAGTAACGCGTGAGTAACCTGCCCTTCAGAGGGGGATAACGTCTGGAAACGGACGCTAATACCGCATGATATTGCGGGGTCGCATGGCTCTGCAATCAAAGGAGCAATCCGCTGAAGGATGGACTCGCGTCCGATTAGATAGTTGGTGAGGTAACGGCTCACCAAGTCGACGATCGGTAGCCGGACTGAGAGGTTGAACGGCCACATTGGGACTGAGACACGGCCCAGACTCCTACGGGAGGCAGCAGTGGGGGATATTGCACAATGGGCGAAAGCCTGATGCAGCAACGCCGCGTGAGGGAAGACGGTTTTCGGATTGTAAACCTCTGTTCTAAGTGACGAAACAAATGACGGTAGCTTAGGAGAAAGCCCCGGCTAACTACGTGCCAGCAGCCGCGGTAATACGTAGGGGGCAAGCGTTGTCCGGAATTACTGGGTGTAAAGGGAGCGCAGGCGGAGAAGCAAGTCAGTGGTGAAAACGATGGGCTTAACTCATCGACTGCCATTGAAACTGTTTCCCTTGAGTGAAGTAGAGGCAGGCGGAATTCCGAGTGTAGCGGTGAAATGCGTAGATATTCGGAGGAACACCAGTGGCGAAGGCGGCCTGCTGGGCTTTAACTGACGCTGAGGCTC